>Ga0315282_10015717_pt1 | contig 11141 bp, 8 predicted proteins | sample YL17G07_20_MG_FD_203693 | JGI IMG/M metagenome (GOLD analysis project Ga0315282, IMG submission 203693) | Sediment microbial communities from Yellowstone Lake, YNP, Wyoming, USA - YL17G07_20 | ecosystem: Environmental > Aquatic > Freshwater > Lake > Sediment | place: USA: Wyoming | collected...
TTGCCAAGAAAGCCGGTGCAGTGGGCTTCGTCCACCATGAGCATAGCATCATATTTCTCGGCCAGAGGGACGATCTCGTGCAGCTTGGCGATGTCGCCATCCATCGAAAATGCGCCATCCGTGGCGATCATACGATAACGCTTGTCCTGAGTTTCCTTGAGCTTGGCCTCGAGGTCCTCCATGTCGGCGTGCTTGTAGATCAAGCGCTGGGCCTTGCACAGCCGGATGCCGTCGATAATCGAGGCATGGTTGAGTTGGTCGGTGATGATGGCGTCCTCTTCTTTGAGAATCGGCTCAAAGACACCGCCGTTGGCGTCGAAACAAGCGGCATAAAGAATGGTCTCTTCTGTGCCGAGGAATTTCGTGATCTTGTCTTCTAAGACCTTGTGGATTTCTTGAGTCCCGCAGATGAACCGCACCGAGCTCATGCCGTAGCCCCACTCGTCGAGCGCCTTGTGGGCGGCCTTGATGACTTTGGGATGGCTGGACAGTCCTAAGTAGTTGTTAGCGCAAAAGTTAAGAACCTTCCGTCCACCCTTGACTTCGATCTTGGCCCCCTGAGGAGTCATGATAATTCTTTCTTCCTTGTAAAGGCCGGCGTCCCGGATGGACTGAAGTTCTTTAGTCAGGTCGTTTTTGATTTTTCCGTACATACAAACCTCCTCTCTGGCGATAAGATTGCGGCCCCAACTATAACTTTGAGGCTTTTTTTTGTCAACACATTTTCGTGCCCCGAACGAATGGTGAGCAGTGAACTGTGAGCACTGAGCAGCGAAACAAACAACTTAGCTCATTCGATTAACTTCACATGGCCTACCCGCTTCGTTTTGCAGACTTTGGACGAACCGTGCGGGGAACGGAGCACTGGGTACGTGGTACGGTTTTGCCACCTAAGCTGCCATTTTGGCCAAATTTTTTTCGGGCTCCAAAGTTTATGCTATAATATCGCGCCCTGGATCGGCTTGAAGCTCATGAGGCTTAAACAAACTTTCATAGTTCTGGCGGCCTTTATTCTGGCCGCTCTCCCTCAAATGTATGCCGTCGAGCTCAAGGCGATTCGGGTCCAGAAAGGTCCTGTCCTCGACGGTGTCCTTTCCGATGGAGTCTGGAAGCAGGCGAATCCGTTCACCGATTTCAAGATGGTCGAGCCCCAGCCGAACAGCGAGCCGACCGAAAGGACAGAGCTCCGCATCCTTTATGATGAAACCAGTCTCTATCTCGGCATCTATTGCCAGGATGGTGAACCCTCGAAGATTTCGGCTAACTCGATGGTTCATGATGAGGAGGAAGATGACCACGGGGGGAGCGGCGACCTTATCCGGGTTCTTCTCGATCCATTCCAGGATAAAAGGAACGGCTACATCTTTTTTATCAACGCGCGTGGGGCCCGGAGCGAAGGCCTGGCCTTCGGTGAGCATTACAGCCTGAACTGGGATGGAATCTGGGCGGCCAAAGCCAAGATTCTTGGCGACGGCTGGAGCGCGGAGATCAAAATTCCCTTCAAGACGGTTTCTTTCAAGCCGGGGTTGAACGCGTGGGGTCTGAACGTTGAGCGCTATATCGCTCGAAAACAGGAGAGGATCAGGCTTTCCGGCACCAATCGAGATGATTTTTTCTTTAACGCCAACGAGGCCGCTCCGCTCCAGGGAATTCATGACGTCCGCCAGGGAATGGGAATCACGTTTCGTCCCTTTGGAGCGCTCAGCTCGGATAAGGATTTTGTCGAGGGCTTGGGCTCCGGGCAGAAGATCAGCGGCGGCTTTGACATCTACAAGAATTTCACCCCGAACTTTGTCGGAGCCTTCAGTTACAAAACCGACTTTGCGGAGACGGAGGTTGATGAGCGGCGTATCAATCTGACCCGGTTTCCCCTGTATTTTCCAGAGAAAAGGACGTTTTTTCTGGAGGGGTCGGAGATTTACAATTTTGGGCTGGGGATCGGCGAGAGCTTCATTCCCTTTTTTAGCCGGCAGATCGGCCTTTACAAGGGGCAACAGATCCCCCTCATCTTCGGCACCAAAATTTTTGGTAAACTGGGAAATACGAACTTGGCGATATTGGGAGTTAAGACCCATTCTTCAGAAGGTCTGCCCACCGGGAATCTTGTCGCCGCCAGGGCCTATCAGAATATTCTTGACCAAAGCAAAGTGGGGATGATCTTCACCAGCGGAAGCCCCTCCGGTGAGAAGAATTCGCTCTTCGGAATGGACCTGGTCTACTCCACCTCCCAATTCCGCGGGGACAAAAACTTGTCCGTCGGAGGTTGGTGGGTCCATAACTGGAATGAGAACAATAAAGGTCATCACCAGGCCTTTGGCTGCATGGTGGATTATCCCAACGACCTCTGGGACTGTCGTCTTATCTATGGTTATTTTGGGGACTCTCTCAATCCCGGTTTGGGATTCCTGCCCCGAAACAACGTCCAGAATCTGAGCTTCGGCGGCTCCTTTCAACCCCGTCCTCAGCAAGGTTTGTTTGCCGGTCTAATCCGTCAGTTTTTTTTCGAAATTGAAGGCAGTTACTACTGGGACCTGGCCGGCAACCTGGAAACGCGGGACGTCCGGCTCGTTCCGCTCAACATCCAGACGGAAAGTGGTGAACACCTCGAGTTCGGGCTCAGCGCGATCCGCGATATTCTTCCCTACGACTTTGAGATCTCGGAAGGCGTCTTCCTGCCCGCCGGTCCTTACAATTATACGAACTATCAGGTCGAGGTGAGCTCGGCTTCGTTCAGACCGATTGCGCTCGGCTGCGAATACAGGTTTGGGCCCTTTTACTCGGGACGGATCAAAGATCTCCAGGCCAACATCACCCTGAAATACAAAGGCTATGCAACGCTCGCCCTCAATGTTAACTTCGTCCGTGGCGACATGGCCCAGGGAAAATTCAGCGAAAATGTCTATCAGGTCAAGGCCGATCTATTCGTGTCGCCAGATCTCGGCCTGATGAACTATATCCAGTACGACGATGTCTCCAAGCTCCTGGGTGTGAGTGTTCGGCTTCGCTGGCAGATCTCGCCGGGAAATGAGATCTATTTTGTCTATAACAAGAACTGGGAAAGGCGCTGGGATCCTCTGAGCCGCTTTGTCCCGCTGGGGGAGCGCGGTGTCTTCAAGATCCAATTGAGCATCAGGCCGTAAGACGTCTCACAATAAAGAGAGAGTACAATCAATAAACCGCTCACGGCTCATTGCTCACAGCTCACTGTTCTCTTGTTTGATTGACAAGCGCACGGCTCAAATCTATAATTCTGGACCATTACGATTGGGAGAATTTTCGTCCAGAAACAAAAAGATGAGCCCCCAAAAAATGGATGCCCCGAAGGTCCCGGAAGTCAGAGAAAACCACTCGGACTCCTTTGGCCTCTTTTTCCGAGCGAAGAAGGTTCTCTACAAGGGGAAATCGCGCTATCAGCAGATTGAGATCATAGAGAACGAAGATTATGGCCGTGTCCTGTTTCTGGACGGACTGGTCCAAACGACAGACCAGGACGAATTCTATTACCACGAGATGCTCGTCCACCCCGCCCTCTGTTCACATCCAGGGCCTCGGGATGTCCTGATCATTGGGGGAGGCGACGGAGGTGCCTTGCGAGAGGTCCTGCGCCATCCCGTTCGGCGGGTCTGGCTGGTCGAAATTGATAAAAAAGTCATCGAGGCCAGCAAGAAGTTTTTCCCCTGGCTTGGGCCCGCCCTGGCCGACCAGCGGACCCGGCTCGAGATCACAGACGGAATCAGGTTCATCCGGGAAACAGGCCAGAGATTCGACGTTATTCTTATAGATTCTTCGGACCCCGTCGGGCCGTCGACTCCCCTCCATCAAAAAGGATTCTATGAACAGCTGAAAAGACGCCTCCGGCCCGGAGGGGCTGCCGTGGCCCAGGCGGGCTCGCTGCGCTACCACCTGCGTGAGCATCAGGTCAAATCCGAATTCTTAAGGCAAATATTCCGGAACGTCAGCTTCTACATCGGTCCCGCCCCGACCTATCCAGGGGGAACATGGTGTTACGTGTTTGTCTCTGACCGGCTGGACCCTAAGAAGAAGCCCTTGAAGTCGCCGCCCCCCGGACTCCGATACTATAATGGGGATATTCACAGGGCGGCTTTTGCCCTCCCTAATTTTCTGAGGCAGGTCATCGACTGATTTAGCCGTCCGTGAGGCCGCCTTGATATCCGTGAAAACAAAATGAAAAGAAAGCTGTTCCCAATCCTAAGATCTGTTTTTGGCATCTTCTTCTCGATTTTTATTCTTAACTCCATGCCCCGGTCTTCCGGGCTGCTCTTGATCAAGATCGAAAAGCCGGGAGGTTCCGCCCGGCTTTTTTCCCCCGTTGAAGGCGCCCGTCTGATCCAGTCGCTTGAATCGGGGTGGATTGCCGTGTGCTCAAGCGGCCGCGGCCCCACGCTTGGAGGGCGGGGGATAAGCTTCCAGATTCTGGACACGGACCCAGCCGGCAAGACTTACTATCTGGTTCGTCTGCCCGCAGCCGGGGATATCGTCCTTTTGAAAAAACTGGGCAACGTGAGGCGCCTGGAAGACCGGCTCTGCCTCTTCTGGTGCGATCGGCCGGAGGTGCGAGAGATCCTGCCTTCCCGGTTTCTGCTCAAACAGCTGCCCACTGGGACAATTCCCCTTCAAGCATTGCAGAGTCGCCCGGGTCCCCAAAGAAAACGGGACTTACGTTCTTCTCGCAATCCGATTATCTCCAGGACGGTCAACCAAGTCTCTGGGGCAAGCCTCGGCGCCTTGATCCGGAAGCTCGAGGACTTTCAGACACGCTACTCCTCGACGCCGCAATGCGAATCGGCCGGTACCTATCTGTTCAATTTTTTAAACGATCTGGGTTTGCAGACCGGATACGACTCCTTTTCTTTCGGGAACGGCTATGTTTCAAGGAATGTCGTCGGAGTCATTCCCGGCCGAGTTGCTCCCGATCGAGAGGTTATTATCTGCGGTCACTATGATTCGTTCAGCGACCAGGCTCGGACCCTCGCTCCGGGTGCGGACGATAACGCCAGTGGAACGGCTGCGGTTATGGAGCTGGCCCGAATCATGAAAGACCAGGCCTTCAACTTCAGCCTCAAGTTCATTTGTTTTTCGGCCGAGGAATGGGGACTTCTCGGAAGCCAGCACTACGCCCTTGAGGGGATGCGAAGCCGGGAAAAGATCATCGGAGTGATCAATATGGATATGATCGCCTTCGTCGACAAGAGGCCTGAGGACTTGGATCTGATCGTCGACAGAGGCTCCGAATGGCTGGCCGATGAATTCTCCGCGGCGGCTGAAAAATACGCTCCGTTGCCGCTTCTGAAGATCGTGGACGCTTCATTTTCCTGGAGCGACCATTCTTCCTTCTGGGACCAAGGCTTCAGCGCCCTCTGCGGAATCGAAGACGCCGAGCCGGCGAACCCGAACTATCACCAAACGACCGATACACTGGACAAGCTGGACCTGGATTTTTGCGCCTCCGTGGCCAGGGCCGAGCTGGCTGCGGCCGCCGAGTTGGCGGAACCGCTGAGCTCCCCGCCGGCCCCGACGGGGCTGCGCGCCCAAAGCCAGATCTCGAGCTCGCTCTTTTGGGCCATCAAAACGGTCTACCTCAATTGGAATTCGGCGGCCGGCGCGACCAAAGGATATAATATCTATAGGACGACGGCCTCCCATGGCACTTATCAAAGGATAAATTCTTCGCTCCTGGGGCAGCCATCTTATGTGGATTCATTTCTCGATCCGGATACGAAGTACTATTATGTTGTTACCGCGCTCGACGACCTGGGCCGCGAGAGCAACTATTCGGAGGAGGTTAAGGATGATGAGAACAACGGATAAGGATTTGTTGCGGAGATCTATTTCTTGCTGCGCGGTGTCACTGCTCCTCTTCGGCCTGGCCGGCCTTTGCGTTCCGTCTTTGGCCCAGACCACTGAGAGAAAACCGGGAATCTCGTTCGGCCTCTCGGCCGGCCTGTTCTACTCTCAGGAGAAGGCTTTCCGCGTCCTCTACGGGACCGTCCATATTCCTTTGGGGGTTCAACTCAGCTGCGCGCTCTCGGAGCGGATCGGCTTCCTCGTCGGGTACAAATATCTATCCAGCTCAGGGGGGACCGTCCTGATCGGTCCGGGGTTCGTCCAGGAGACTCATCCCCTTAGCTTCAAGAACTCCTCCCTCCGGTTCGGCGCGACCTACAATGTCAACCTGGCGAAGCGATCAGCCATGTTTGTTGGCGGAGGGGCCAGTTACAATTTTTTTAAAGAGAGATGGGAGGTCATCCCGCTCTCCCGCAACGGAAAGAAGTTTGGTTTCTTTATCCAGACCGGGAATGTTCACGACTTCGGGAAGAGATTCTCGATCTTAACCGTTCTTGAATATACGAACATTCCGACGGGTAAGGGGGCAAAGCTTCAAGAGGGAGTGAACCTCGGCGGTCTCGAACTCGCGCTCGGCCTCTCGTTCAGGCTGTAGCGCCTGAACTCAGAGGTCAATAATTCAGTTTGCCTTCTTTAAAGCGCTCGCCCAGGACATCGAGCATGTCCTGGGTCATCTTGGCCAGGTCATAATCCGGTTTCCAGCCCCATTCCTTACGGGCGGCCGTATCGTCGATGGACTGCGGCCAGGAATCGGCGATGGCCTGTCTGAAATCGGGCTTGTAATCGCAGGTAAACTCGGGGATGTGTTTCTTGATCTCCGCCGCCAGCTCGCCGGCCGAAAAGCTGATCGCGGTCACGTTGAAGTCGGAGTGATGCTTGAGCTTGGAGAAGTCGGCTTCCATCAGGTCGAAGGTCGCCTTCAAACAATCAGGCATGTACATCATCGGCAGCCGTGTATCCTCCCTCAGGAAGCAGGTATACTTTTTGTATTTGATCGCTTCAAAAAAGATGGCCACGGCGTAGTCTGTGGTTCCCCCACCGGGAAGAGTCTCGTAGCTGATGATTCCGGGATACCGGCAGCCCCGGACATCCACGTTGAATCTCTTGACATAATAATCGCAAAGGAGCTCGGCTGCGACTTTGGTGACTCCGTACATGGTCTTCGGCTTGAGGATGGTCTCTTGGGGAGTGTTGACCCGGGGCGTTTCCGGGCCGAAGGCGGCGATCGAGCTCGGGACAAAAATACACGCCATCTCGTGTTCCCGGGCGGCCTCCAGGATATTGTAAGTCCCGTTCATGTTCACATCCCAGCACTGCTGGGGATTTTTCTCTCCGACAGCGGAGAGGATGGCCGACATATGATAGACTGTATCGATCTTATACTTTTTGATGACTTCTTCGATGGTTTTCCTTTTGGAAACATTGATGAACTCAAAGGGACCTGACTCAAGGAGCTGTTTGCTCGGTTGGGTCTTGTGCCCGGTCGCCAGGACGTTGTCTCTTCCGTATTTTTTCCTCAGAGCCAGGGTCAGCTCGGAGCCGATCTGCCCGACGGAGCCTGTGACCATGATCTTTTTTGTTGCTTTTGCCATAAAATCACCTCCACTGGTTTTTTGTTTTTGAAGGAAAAAAACCTCGACCATAGCTTATACCAAAGGAGGTGCGCAAAATCAACCAGAAAAAGGGGAATGTGTGCTACAATCCGGATGGGAATCGACCGGGCCTTCCAGAGAGGGACAAACGAATGAACCAAAGCAAGAAAATCACGCTCGGACTCATCGCCATCTCGGTCATCATGTTTTTTGTGGCCCTGGCGACGGACATCTTCTGGATAGGCAAGTGGGCGGCCAAGGCTTTTCCAAAGACAATGCCGGTCCCCGACGAGCTCTATAATGCTTTTGCTCTGCCCGATCTTGTCCTCTCTGTTCTTCTGTTTGCTGGTGCCATCGGGCTGCTGAGACTCAGGAAACTCGGCTTCGCCGTCTCGCTCGTGGCCCTTGGGATGTGGCTTTTTGACTCCCTTCTGGTCCTTGCCCTTACAAAGCTGACCCTCGTGAGCATCGTCGGGCCAAGCCTGTTGTTCGATATTTTTGCGCTAGGCTATCTTTGGTCAAAAAGGGAGCTTTTCATTTCATAATATTCTGCTTGCCTTCTTGGCCTTATTCCGCTAAAGTTTTATACTTATTTTGTGAGCTCTCTTACGGAGGATAAAGCATGGCGATCATACTAGATGGACAAAATCTCACGATCGACAAGGTCGTCCAAGTGGCCAGGCAGGATGAGCCGGTCGAGCTTCATCCCGAGGCTAAGAAGCGGATTGAGAAATGCCGGGCTCTTCTTGAGGATAAAATCCAGAAGCGGGAGATCATGTACGGTGTCAATACGGGAATCGGCGAGCTCTCCGAAGTCGTCTTGACCCCGGAACAGGTCGAACAGTACCAGAAATATATAATCTACAGCCACGCCGCCGGCTACGGTCAACCTCTGCCGATTGATGCAGTCCGGGCCGCCATGCTGAGCCGGATCAGCTGCCATTGCCACGGTCACTCCGGATTGAGGCTGGTTGTCACCGAAACCTTGAAGGAGATGCTGAACGAGGGCGTGACTCCGGTCGTGTGCGAAAAAGGCTCGGTCGGCGCCTGTGGGGACCTTTCCCCGATGTCCCAGATCGCCCTGGCCGTCATGGGAGAGGGAGAGGCGTTCTACAGGGGGGAGAGGCTTCCGGCCAAGGAAGCGCTGCAGCGGGCAGGCATCAAACCGGTTATCCTGGCAGCAAGAGATGGCTTAGCGATCATCAACGGTTCCAACGTCATAACAGGACTGGGCGCCCTCGAAATTCACGATGCCGGGCGCTGGATCAGAACATCCGAGATCGCCGCTGCCATGACTCTGGAAGTGGTCAACGCCAACATGAAAGCTTATGACGAAAGACTGCACAAAGCGCGAGGCTATCCCGGAGCACTCGAATCCGCCGCAAACATCAGGCGCATCACCGAGGGGAGTGAGCTTTTGAGCCAGATGGGCAAAAAGAAGGTCCAGGATGCCTACAGCCTGCGGAGTACGCCCCAGGTGGTTGGGGCGGCGCGGGATGCTCTCAAGTGGGCCACTTACATGTTTGAGATCGAGCTCAATAACGCGGCCGACAACCCGGTTTTTTTCCCCGACGAACAGCTCGTCCTGACGGGCGCCAATTTCCAGGGAACGCCCCAAGCCTTCGCCCTCGAACTCTTGGGCACGGCCGTGACGACGGTCGCGGTGATTTCCGAGCGAAGGCTGAACAGGCTGATGAACCCCCACCTGAGCGCTGGCTTGCCGGCATTTTTGACCAGAGGAGCGGGTATGTTCTCAGGAATGATGCTAACGCAGTACACGGCCGGCGCGCTGATCTGCGAAAACCGCGTTCTCTGTCACCCCGCTGCCACCGGATCCATTCCGGCCGCGGCGGACCAGGAAGACTTTGTCAGCATGGGAATGACGACCGCCCTTAAGACTAAGCAGATCATCGACAACGCCCAGGCCGTGCTTGCCATCGAGCTTATGGCCGGAGCTCAGGCTATCGATTTCCGCAGGCCCCTCAGGCCTGGCAAAGGTGTGCAGGCTGCTCATGAGATCGTCCGCAAATACGTGGCCCATCTCGAAGAGGACCGGCCCCTCTATGGGGATATCAACAAGATGAGAGAGGTCGTCCAGCGCGGCGAAATTCTGGACGCCGTGGAAAAAGCCGTCGGCGCCCTCATATAAAGATGTCCTTCGGGGGCACCGAATATGTCATGACTGCCCCGTCATGGTGAGATGTGAGCCGTGAGGCGCGAAACTAAGATTTCAACGGGCCGCGTTGCCTTGGTGACCGGCGCTGCCAAAGGCATGGGAAGGGAAATCGCCCTCCGGCTGGCCGAAGAAACAGCCGGCGTCGCCGTTCATTATCATCGCGACAGGGCGGCTGCCCGCAAAGTCGTTGACGAGATCCAGCAAGGGGGCAAGATCGGCGCGGCTTTTTCTGCGGATCTGACGGTCGAGCTGCAAGCCATAGTCCTGGTCAGGAAAGTCGAGAAAAAATTCGGCCGGATCGACATTTTGGTTAACACAGTGGGGCCTATCCTGGTCAAACCTTGGAGCGAACTGAGTGCCTTGGATTGGGATCATGTTTTGAGAGGCAACCTTCTGAGCGCTTTTTTCTGCTTGAGAGCGGCGCTCCCCGGGATGAGGCAAAGGCGCTGGGGGAGAATCATCAACTTGGGCTATCACCGTGCCGAACAGCTCCGGTCTTTCCCCAATATCACGCCCTACGCTGTTGCCAAGACCGGACTTCTCATTTTGACGCGTACCGTCGCCGCTTCGGAGGCGGCTTTTGGGATCACGGCCAACCTGGTTTCTCCGGGTCTGATCGAAGGGGGAGTTCTCCCCCGCAGCCTGAAGACTCCCCGGGGAGGCCTGGGGACTTACAAGGATGTGGCTGAGGCGGTCGCTTTCCTCGCTTCCGACGGCGCCCGGGCCGTCACCGGAACCAACCTCATCGTTGCCGGGTCCTGGAAGATGTGAAAACGGAGAATGAACCCAAAGGAGGTTCCATGAACAGGCGGATTTTTTTGAAAAAGGGAATTCAATCAGGGGCGGTTATCGCTTCTCTGCCTTTCCTGGGAAAATTCGGCTGGGGAAAAATAGAGCCGGCGCTTTCAGATGAAATGCCAACGTCCTTCGTCTTGGCTAAAGAAGATTTGATGAAGCTTCTGGAGGTCGCCTTAAGCCACGGAGGCGATTTTGCTGAAATCTACCTTGAATACACGATTGAGAATTCTCTCTCTCTCGACGAGAACAAGATCACCTCGGCGACGCGCGGTCTGGATGCTGGCGTCGGCTTCCGCGTCATCCAGGGTGAAAAGACGGGATATGGCTTCTCGGATGACTTCGAGCTCTCACGGCTCAGGGAGGCGGCACAGACTGCTTCTCTCATTGCTTCCGGGAAGGCCGGCGTGTCGCCCCAAGCCCTTCGGAGTCTGAAACCTCCTTCCTATTACGAGGTCAAGGTCTCTCCGGAAACCATCGCCTCCAAGGCCAAAGCCGACCTCCTCTTGAAAGCGAACGCCATCGCCCGGGCTTTTGATAAGCGCATCACCCAGGTGGGGGCCATTTTTTCCGATACGAACAAAAGAATCACCATTGCCAATTCCGAGGGACTTTACGTCCAAGACACTCAAACCCTTTCCAGCCTCGGCGTCGGGGTCAGCGCCATAGACGGCGACAATAGGAGCACGGGCTATGATGATAAGAGCGGGAGC
>Ga0315282_10015718_pt1 | contig 11141 bp, 7 predicted proteins | sample YL17G07_20_MG_FD_203693 | JGI IMG/M metagenome (GOLD analysis project Ga0315282, IMG submission 203693) | Sediment microbial communities from Yellowstone Lake, YNP, Wyoming, USA - YL17G07_20 | ecosystem: Environmental > Aquatic > Freshwater > Lake > Sediment | place: USA: Wyoming | collected...
GGTTGTAGATGAGGAAAGATTACAGTTTAAGATTACACCTGGAGATAAGGGTCCCTTGTCGGAATCATGTATCTGAATTGATGAAGCTCGTCGAAGCATGGGCTACCCCCACTCACAAAAACTCTTAGAGAGCGATCTCCCTCATTTCCTACTTCAGGTCAAGGAGCAGCCGCTGGAATTCTCCGGATTCCGCAAGGATGCGGTGGGCGGCATCCCGTGTTTTATCCACCTCCTCAGGAGACAGCTTAAGGGCGGTCGGTAACCTCTTAAAGTGCCTTCGCTCCGTTTCATCCTTCAAAGCATCAAACTTCACTTCAATGATGTAAGACTGAATATCACCGCAGGAGCCCGGTGAGGTGAAAACCCCTCCTCCCTGGCATCTCTGAGTCCTGATCTCATCCGCCCACGAACCGACGCTTTCTTTCAAAAGGGCTATGGTTTCTTCGTTGTACCGGTCGATCGCGATCGAGGAGTAAGAAGCAAGCATGACGCCGAAAGTGGGAATCTTTTCTGTCCTGTCCCACTTGGGATCGGGTTTTGTTTCGGCGTTCACCACGATGAAGACCACTTTGCGGACCTTTTCCATCGGCGTCCCTTTTATCGTTCCCCAGACGCTCCCTCTAACAATGACCCGGTCAAGAACGGCCTTCAGACCCAGATTATCCCCCGCCCCGCCATCGACAAGATGAATATACGGCTTCTTTTCAGGATCTAAGAATGGGGCGATGTCATTGTGCAGATAAAACTGCCGCTCCAAGATCTTACGGCCTTCTAAGACTTTCTCGAATCCCTCTTGTGTTTTAGAACCGCAGGTCCCAGCGTAGTTTCGCAAAGTGATGGGGGTGAGGGCCATAGGAACGGCCGATGAGGCGGCGGCAGCCCTTGCCACAGGGAAAAGAGAGAGGTCTGAACAGATCAGATCAAAGGCCTCTTGAGTAAACTCTACCCTGGTCCCATGCGTCATGTCCGTGGCGTTCATGATGATGAAGGGGCCTTTTCGGGCTGCGATATCACCAAAGGTACCCCCTTCGAAAATATGCCTGTCATAATATTCAGCAGCCAGATCACTCCGAGCGAAGGTCGGGGAAAAAAGCCGCACCCAATTGGCAACATTGAGCAGGGCTCTTAAAATAAGACCTCTTTGAATGTTCTTCTTCAAAAACTTGCTTTCAAAATCCTCAAAGATGCGGTCTCCAAAGAGACCGTAGTGCCCTGCCGTGAAACTTCCTCCGGAGACACTCGATATCCCATCCACCTCATCCAGAAGCCGCCGCTTTCTTCCGTCAAGAATGATTTCAGTCTTTCGCAATTCTTCCAGGACGCCGTAGGAAAGTGCAGCCGCACGCATCCCTCCCCCTGAAAAAGTGAGGTATAGAAGCAGACTGTCCGAATTTTCAGGAGTCTTCATGGTGGCTGCTCTGTAACCTGCATCAAGGCGAACCTCTTTAATCGGCTGATTGACCGGATAGTGGGCACAACCCACACTAAAAGAGAAAACCAGCAGGAGCGCACCCATGAGGATTCTCTTCTTGTTTAACCCAAATACTTTCCTGTTCTTGTTTTTCAATTCTTGTCTCCATTTATTAAATCGCTTCATGATTTCCTACTCGACCTTCTTCCAGGTTTTGTATAGGGTGATGCAACGGATTTCTATATTCTTACCATTTATTTGATGGTGGCGTAAAGTGGGTTAAGAACAGTTAATCGATTCAATGAATCGTCGGAGACGCCGAAAGCAACACGGCTTGCCAAAACCTGCTTCTCCTCAAAACTTGCTACACGGAAGACATATCGAATCGGAACTTGGGACCGACATGATGACCATCCTGAAGTGTGTCTGGGGGAAGAGAGACAGGTGCAAGATGTTATGCCAAGCGGGATCAAGAATTAAGATGATTCAGTCTCTTGTCCATTTATGTTTCAAAAAAATCCATCCATTTTTACTATTTAGTACGGGAGGTCTTTTTCTCGAAATCTTTCCAAAATTTCTCCTCGGACTTCTTCCACAATTCTCCCCATCGGCCCGCGAAATATCCCTCTAACTTATTCATAAGGCGGCCCCAGGCAGATAAACCATCGGCTGATTCCAAAATATCCTCTAAGAAAGGAACGATCTCTCCCAGTTTTTCCTTGGGGAGGTAAGCGCAGGCCCCCATTTCAATGGAACGTTTTAGAGATTCTGGATTGAGAGAATGGGCTGTCAGCATGGCCGCCGGAAAGCTACGCTTTACCGTTTGGTCCAAAAGGTCGAAACCGCGGACTCCCATAATATCGAGGACCACCACATCATAGTTTTGGGATTCTAACTTTTGGGTGGCTTCCTGATAGGTGGTGGCCTTTTCGATTGTACAGTTCGGGGCGTATCCCAGGATCTCCTCTTCCAGAACGTCCAAAACATCAGGCTCATCATCTACCGCTAAGATCCTCTTGCCGTTTAGAATCGACTCGGCCATAGAGATTCCTCCTTTCACCGTCCAGATATGGAGATTGGTCGCTCCATTTCATCACTCTTCAGTGTGAGTAATTGACTCATCTGACGGCCCTCGGCTACTCATTAGGTTATCCTCTCTCTCTCCGCCCCCTGACTCATTCATTTCTTGATGAAAGCGATTTTCTCATCAAAATCTTTCCAAAATTTTTCATCGATTCGCTTCCAGTTCTCTCCCCACCGGCTATTGAAAAATCCTCCAAGATTCTGAAGAAGGCGTGCCCACCCCGGCAAATTTTCATATCTCAGCACGTCCTCCAAAAAAGGAACGATCTCCCCCATTTTTTCCTTTGGAAGATAGGCCCGGGCTCCTAATTCGATAGATTGCTTCAGGGCTTCCGGATTCAGGGCATGGGCTGTAAGCATCACAACCGGAAAATTATGGATGACGGCATTTTTAAGAAGGTCAAACCCTCGAACTCCCATGATGTCAAGAATCACTAAATCATAGGTCCACGAGGCCAGTCTCTCAGAGGCGCCTTGATAAGTGGTGGCCTTATCGACGATACCGTCTGGATAAGCTTCCTTGATTTCCTCTTCCAGGACGGTCAATACATCTGGTTCGTCGTCGACGGCCAATATCGTTTTACCCTTTAGAAGGGATTCGGCCATGGGGATACCCCCTTTCATTCTGCTTTCCTCTATGCCTCCATTCCATCGACCTTTTCTACTTTCGCCTGTGCCGTTCTTGCTATGTCGGGGTTGTAACTAATTTCCCTGCACCCCAAGTAAATTGTTCGTTTACCCCGCACCCATGAAAACCCTATTCTTTAGAACAGGATTGTATGGATGAATCAAAATACCTGCCCCAAAGAAAACCTCGTGTTTTAACATAGGGTGCGAGGTTTACTTTTTATTTTTTTAGCAGAGGTTTTTTCATCAAATTCTTTCCAGAACTTTTCTTCAGATTTTTTCCAGGACCTGCCCCATCGGGAATTAAAATACCCTTCTAATTCTTTCATCAGGCGACCCCATCCGGGCAGATAATCATAATTCAATATATCTTCCAGGAAGGGAACCACTTCTCCTAACTTCTCCTTGGGAAGGTAGGCTCGAGCCTTCATCTCAATGGACCGTTTCAATGACTCCGGATAAAGCGCATGAGCCGTAAGCATGGCTACCGTGAGATTTCGCTTTGCAGATAAGTTCAGAAGTTCAAAGCCCCGAATTCCCATGATATCCAAGATCACGACGTCATAGGTTCGAGACGTTAATCTGCGGGTGGCCTCGTGATAGGTCGTGGCTTTTTCGAATTTGCATTTTGGAGCCGCCTCGAGAATTTCCTCCTCTAAAACATCCAAAATGTCCGGTTCATCATCCACAGCCAAGATCTTTTTCCCGTCCAAAATCGATTTGGCCATCATTCCCTCTTACTCACAATTCGGAATTCTAAATTCCCTTATTTTACAGGAGTTCTCCACTTTGTCCACTCCTGCCAATTCAGGCCTGTTTTCTTCTCCCAATCCGACTCGAACTTACTATCAAAAAAACCCTTCAACTTCTCATAAAGATGCTTCCACCCAGCAACATACTCAGACGTCAACACAACTTCCAGGAATGGAACAATCTCTCCCAGTTTCTCCTTGGGAAGGTAGGCCCGAGCCCCCAATTCTACAGACTTCTTCAGAGCCTCTGGCGACAAGGCGTGGGCTGTAAGCATGGCAACTCGTAAATTCTTCTTCACCGCCAAATCCAACAGGTCGAACCCGCGGACCCCCATGATGTCCAGAATGACCACGTCATAGTTCGTTGATTCTAACATTTTGGCCGCCGTCTCATAGGCAGTCGCCTGATCCAGTTTGCAGTCGGCGCAGACCTCTAATATCTCCTCTTCGAGAATCTTCAAGACATCCGGTTCATCATCGACTGCCAAAATTCTCTTCCCATCCAAAATTGATTTTGTCATGACACCCCTCCCTTTGGTTCTATAGGATCGAATAGAAGGAATTCGTGCCATAAATCGAGTTCCGACTCCCTCCTGGCTTTCCAATGTAATCTCTCCACCCATGGCTTCCACCAATGCCTTGACCCCTGTGAGGCCTAGCCCGAGTCCTGGCACATAGACACGTTTTTCATTATTCAGTCGAACGAATCGCTCAAATATGGCCCTTTGATCCTTCAAGGGGATTCCAATCCCGTCATCCTCCACCGAAATGAGCAAATCCGCCTCCCCACTGATCCTCACCTCCATGCGCTGCCGGCGGAATTTCATGGCATTACTCATCAGGTTGCGAAGGATTTGTTGAATCTTCCTTTGGTCATGGCAGAAAGGAGACTTGCAATACTTGCCGGTGATTTCAACAAAAATCCCGTGGTCCTTCAGATCGTGCTGGAACGCCTCCTGATTCTTGGCTTGGCCGAGCCTTTCGATGGCGTCGGGAATGGACATCTCGAGAACGTCCAAGAGCGATTCCACAAGGCTTTCTTCGACTGAAAAATATTCCCTCTCGAATACCCCTTCCTCCGAACGGAGGATTTCAATGATCTCTTGAGTTAAACTTTTGGCCTTACGGATATTCCTCGATACACGATCTAAAACGTGCTTCTGACGATCCGTCAGAGGACCATATTGTTCCACTTTATGGAGAAGGCTATCTGTGCTGGTGGAAACGATAGACAAAGGCCCGGTGAGGTCATGAATGAAGAGATCGAACAATCGCCATTTCACACCCACAACCCAATCTTCTTGGCTTTTCTCTGTATTGGTTTTTATCGTATTATTTTTTTCAGAATGCTTTCGCCCAATCATTTGTTTTCCAACTCAAGAGCCGCCGAAGGGGCCGTTTTGTTGAATCATGGGGCCAGGAAGGGATAATTTATACAACCATTGCTTTTTCACTATGTATAGGTCAACTATATTTCAGTGTCAAGCAAAAAATGGGGGCCCTTGCCATCTTCAAAACATTAAAATCTCTCCTGCCGCACACAACCGAAACCTGAAACGATCTAAATTCTTGTTGATTATTCAATCGATTATGCTATAGTTGCATGTGTTTTAAAGGACCTTAGAGAGGTCTGGAGAATTCCAGATGAGCCAATCTGTTAATGTCTCCAAAATCACACCTCCTTATTTGCCGCAAATTTTAGATAGACCACGCCTTCTCAATCTCTTAGAAAGAAATAAAGACAAAAAGTTAATTCTCATTCTCGGTCAGGCCGCTCAGGGAAAATCTACTTTGGCTGCTTGCTACGTCAAGTTATTGAAAATCCCTTCAGCGTGGATAAACTTGGACAAAGAGGATTCCGATCCAATCAACCTTTATTATTTAATCGTCCAATCCCTCCAACGCGTCCTAAAAGACACCGATTTTTCACACCTTCTGTCTTATTCCCTACAAGTAATGGGACCAAGGGCAGAGAGTCCTCTTTACCGGGAATGGGCGCAATCCATTTTCAAAGAGGTCTCTATCCCGATACAGATCGTCATCGATGGTCTGGACCGCCTTTCCACGAATGCTCCTGCATTTCAGTTCGTTCAAGTTTTGCTTGAAGATTCGCCACCGGATATTCATCTCATGTTGTTATCAAGAGAAGTGCCTCCTCCTGTTCTGGAATTTCAGCATCTCAAGATGAGGCAACAAGCCCTCGTGCTCACCAATGAAGACCTCGCCTTTAACCGGGATGAGGTCAAAGAGTTTTTCCAACACAATCGAAGAATATCTTTCAGTTCTGACCAATTGAGAAAGATCTACTCCGCCACGGAGGGATGGATTGGAGGGCTGATCTTGTTCGCTGAGTCCCTAAGTCGATTTCCAGAGCCTGTAAGGGAAAAGTTTATTTCTGAGGATCTTCCCGACCACTTTAAAAGGGAGGTCTTCCAGTATTTTGGCAAGGAGATTCTTTCTTCTCAAACCAAGGAGGTTCAAGAATTTCTGATCAAATCGTCCTTGATCGATCTCATTGAACCCGCTTTCATGAGGGATTTTCTTGGGATGGAAATGGCTGAGGAAATTCTTCGAGAACATGTGAGAAAAAACCTCTTTGTCCATTCGTTTTACGATGAGAAAAAGGGGTGGCTATTCCAATATCATCATCTCTTCAGAGATTTCTTAAGAGCCAAATTTATGACGGCGGCGGGGCATGAAGAACAGAAGCCCTTGCTCCTCAAAGCAGGGACTCTTTATGATCAAAGGGGAGAATTAGAAAATTCAGTGAGGTACTTTCTTGAAGCAAAAGCTTATCCCCGGGCGGCTTCCGTCATTGAGCGTTTGGGGATGGATTTATTGCAGAAGGGAAGAATTGGTGATCTGTCTAAATGGCTCTTGTCTCTTCCGCAGGGGACCATCCAAAACAATCCATGGCTCGTTTTCTATCAGGCAATGACCAGACGATCTATGGGAGGAAGAGAGAACTTGGTTACGTTTCAGAAGGCTTACACCCTTTTCAAACAACAGCGAAATGTGAGGGGCACGCTGATCTCTCTTGCACAGCTCATCGAGGGCTCGGTTCAAGCAGGCATCCACTTAACGCCCATAGAAAGTTTGATTGGAGAGGGAGAGGCCCTCTTTCACCAGTTGGAGTTGAGTGAATCCCTATACGAGCGGGCCGTCCTCTGGTATTCCATTGGGCTGGGTCGTATCTTGGGAGAAGGCGATATTCGCAAAGGGATTTGGGCCTGCCAGAATGCTTACTCAATCGCTAAGCAGTTAAGGGATGTCAGTCTCCAAGCTTATGCCTTGTGCTTTTTTGCCCTTGGCTTTGTTTTGGTCGGAGAATTTTCTCTGGCGGATGAAACCCAAGAAAAAATTGAAAAGCTTTCCGAGAAAAGTGTTTACTCTGAATTCAAGGCGATACAACTTATGGTTCAGTGTCTCATGGCAAACCACCAGGGCGACTTTGGTAAGGTGCAGATTCTGGGCGAAAAACTTCAGGCCGAGATCGAGAAACATGGTTTTCTTTATATGATCCCATGGACATACGAAATGTCAGGGTACTTAAAGGCCGCTCAGGGAGAATTTTCAGAGGCAGAAAAGATTGGGAAGGAGTATCTAAGCACAGCTACCTCCTTGGGGAATGGCCTCTTTAAAGGCTTGGCTTATGGATTATTAGGGCTAATCTATCTTTATAAGAATGATTTTGAAAGAGCCAGGGAGGCCATCGATCAATCCATTGATGCCTTTTCAAGTGAAGCTCCGTCGAAGTACCACCTCAACCGAACCAGGGTACAAATGGGCCTGGTTTGTACTCACCTCAAAGAATTCAGAAGGGCTGAGAAAGTATTCAGGGAAGCTCTGGAATATTTCTCATCTATTTCGAGTTACATTTCTCTGGCAGAGGTCCATTTCGCGATCGCTTTCCTTCAGCATGATCAAAGCATGAATGATGATGCTGCCTCACACCTACAAAAAGGGTTTAAAATTGCAAGAGAGAGGAAATATGAATACTTCTACACCCTGGGGACGAAATATCTTACGAAAGCATGCCTTTTAGCTTTAGAGTTGAAGGTTGAAGATGCCGTCGATTATGCAGCGCATCTCCTCTCAACGCGTCTCTCTTCTGTTGCAGAAGAGGAGTTAGAAAAATTGTCTAATCATCCAGATCTAGAGGTCAGGGAGGAGGCTTGGGAGATTAAAAGAGCGATTTACCGTTCGAAGATCCAACGTCTTCGCATCGAGACATTGGGAGGGTTTCAAGTATTCCGTGGCAATTCTCCAATTGAGGAGAATCAGTGGGATCGAATTCAGCCCAAACAACTCTTGAAGGCTATTGTTTCCTACGGAGGACAGAGGATTCCAAAGGAAATTCTGATCGATGAGCTCTGGCCGGAGGAAAGGCCTGAGGCAGCGGAAAAGAACTTTAAAACGACTCTTCAACGTTTGCGAAAATCCCTTGAACCTTCGATCCATAAAGACTTTAGCTCCTCCTATATCCACCTTCATGATAACTTTGTCTTTCTCGACCCTGAACTATGTCAGGTTGATGTCGACCAGTTCCTGTCACTTCTTAAAATGGCAGAGGAGAGGGAAAAAAGGGGAGACACGAAGGGTGCCCTTACTCTCTACACGGAAGCCGCGGAGATTTACAAAGGAGAATTCGTTCCAGATGAAATTTATGCTTCTTGGGCGAATAGGAAGAGAGAGGACCTAAGGTTAAAATATATCGAATTCTTGAGCAAGATGGCGAGCCTCTATGAGAGGCAAGGTGTCTTGAAAAAGGCAGCTGATTGTTATAAGAAGGCTATTCAAGCAGACCCTCTTTTAGAAGAGTCCTATCAAAAACTGATGGCCTTCTATTCGAGCAAAGGCATGTATAACGAAGCCTTGAGAACCTATGAACATTGCAAGAAGGCTCTCAAGAGAGAGCTCAAAACCCAACCGGATTCGACTACTACTGCGATTCACGAAAAGATATTGGAAAGGGTAGGTTCCCCTCGCTCCACCAGACGGAAAGGGCCGAGCAAACAGAAAGCCGGTAAACCTCGTTAGAAAGTCTTCTCCTTTCTATTAGGAAGGCTGGCACAGAGCTTTCTAACGGGGTGTTTTCCACGCAACGAGACTTAACCCAACCTTAGCTTCCTTTCACAGAAATGATCGCCTACTCTACACCCATCGTCTGAAAAAAAATTAAAAAAATACCTGTCAAATCGTGTCAAAAGTTAATTTTCTTTAGCATTCAAGTAATTACTGACTGGTTTCGAAATCTCAGCCCGTCAATCTGGTTACCTTTTGGTTACCTGGTTGTGATATAGGTAGAACCAATTTCTATTTTTAACTTCAGGGAGAGCTTATAAATAGAGCTTATAAATAAAGTAAACCAGAACCGGTAGACAGGAGGGGGGAAGTGTGGGGGGTGTTTTCTAAAGCCTGGCATCCAAAATCTAAATGCCAGGTTTTTTTTTGATTTTCGCTATGCTCCATGCTTCATGTTTACCCGCCGAAGGTGACGGGTTTCAAAACCGTAGGCGAGCCCCATGCTCTATGCCTGTCCGTCGAAGATTAGTCTTCTTAACGCAGGCGGGCATTGTGCGTTTAATTAGGCTTTAACAATTTCTAACTCTATGCCCTATGCGCTATGCTTCTTTAAGGTTGGGGTCATGAATAGCTACTTAGTCCGTATCTACCGCAAAGCTGAAAATAATCCGCGTATGCTGGTTGGTGTTGTAGAAGAGGTCGGAGGAAACGACAAAAAGGCTTTCCACAACCTCTATGAACTCTGGGACATCTTAAATTCAGTGAAAAAAGAGCGGATGCAGTCGAAGAGAAGTAGCAACTCAAAACGCAACCGAAATATGAAGCAAACTTGATGTTATTCACAAATAATACTCCCTCTCCCTTGATGGGAGAGGGCGGGGTGAGGGTGGTAGACGGACACATTCTTTCATTAAGGATTATCTATGTGCTTTGAGTTAATTAGGAAAGGAGGGTTTCAAAATGCCAAGATTGAATGAATATTTTGCGATTAGGAGAAAGAGGGAGAATAGAGTCAGGGGTGCATTCTTCGCCATTTGCCTTGTGGCTGCCGTATTTTTGCTAAGTACGCCCTGCGCTTACGCCGAATTAGTTCCAGATCAGATAAATGATGTTTCCCCCCTGGGGGTCAGTTATGGAGGCCCGGGATACGTACTGTCCCAAGGCTTTACGCCCACTGTTGGGACTGTTGACGCGATTGACCTGCGGTTTAGACTTGGGGGTAGTTTCCCCCCTCCCCCGAGTGGGTACAATGCCACCGTCAATTTACGGTCTGGCGGCCCCCTTGGTCCAATTCTGGGGAGTGCAACAACCTTTGTGCAGGGTACTTTTGACCCCATAGGTTCTCTTTCTGGTCAGTTGGTCCGTTTTGAATTCCCTTCACCCGTTTCTGTCTCTCCTGGACAAACCTACTTTATAGAGTGGCAAGAACCAAATCCGTCGATTTTGACTTGGATGGCGGCTGACAACAACCCCTATCCAGGGGGTATCGCCTGGATAGTACTAGCCCCACAAACGTTTGATTATTGCTTCATAACCTATGCCTATGCCGGCTTTCCCTTAATAGATCGTGCCAATTGGGCCAATCTGGAATTTATCAGGCGTATTAACAATAGGGCGCTTGAATCTGCAATCAGGCAGTACGGTTCAAATGCAGGCAATAATCTCATTTTTATCAATCCGAGCACGGTGAACTCTATTCAAGCCACTGTAACCATCGACGATTTTGTGAACATCGGAGCCTTCCCCCGTGCCCGAATTGGCGGCTTTTTCTATAATGACACTTTAGGCACCATCCACGCTGAAATCGGTATCGGAGAAAACGGCTCCGGCGGATTGAAGGGCTATTACAACATAGTACGCTGTTATGATCCTCCCAATTGTTTTTCATATAATTTCATTGCATACGACGAACCCTACGCAGCTGTAAATCTTTTTGCGCCCTATAACCTAAGCATATCATATGACAAACCTAATAATCAGTTCATCTTTTCTTTTCCAGACACTCCCCAACCCGTTAGTATCCCGGCGTGGAACAGCGGCACTACCCACCCTAAGTACATTGGTACGCGTGTTAGCGGCGTTGCAAGTCCCTACAACGGAGGGTATGTTGATGCCAAGTTCGATAATGTCCTTGTCAAGTACAATAGCGACGCTAATTCATGGGTTCCATACGATAACTTTGACTCCTCTACCTTGATTGACCGTACTACGCCGAAGTGGCAAGATCAAACTTTGGAGTTTGT
>Ga0315282_10015719_pt1 | contig 11140 bp, 6 predicted proteins | sample YL17G07_20_MG_FD_203693 | JGI IMG/M metagenome (GOLD analysis project Ga0315282, IMG submission 203693) | Sediment microbial communities from Yellowstone Lake, YNP, Wyoming, USA - YL17G07_20 | ecosystem: Environmental > Aquatic > Freshwater > Lake > Sediment | place: USA: Wyoming | collected...
CAAGTGCGGCCAGCCGATGGCCATCAAGTGGGGCAAGAGCGGCGAGTTCCTGGCCTGCACCGCCTATCCCGAGTGCACCAACACCCGCGACTTCACCCGCGACGAGAAGGGGGCCATCAAGCTTGCCGAGCGCGCCTCGACCAGCGAGGTGTGCGAGAAGTGCGGCCGCGAGATGACCGTCAAGCGCAGCCGCTTCGGCCAGTTCCTGGCCTGCACGGGCTACCCCGAGTGCCGCAACACCAAGCCGGTGGGCGGCGCACCCGGCGGCGTGGCCGAGCCCGAGGCGGGGCCGACCGAGGAGTGCGAGAAGTGCGGCGGCCAGCTCGTCACCAAGCGCAGCAGATTTGGCGGCCGCTTCCTGGCCTGCACCAACTACCCCAAGTGCAAGAACGTGCGCCCCATCCGCACGGGTGCCGCCTGCCCCCGCGAGGGCTGCGGCGGCGACCTGGTCGAGAAGACCACCCGCAAAGGCAAGGTCTTCTACGCCTGCTCCAACTACCCGAAGTGCCGCTTCGCCACCTGGGACCGGCCGCTGCCCCAGAGCTGCCCGGACTGCGGCTCGCCCTTCCTGGTGGACAAGTCCGGGACGCCGACCTGCCCCAACCTGGAGTGCGGCTATACCGAGGCCAAAAAGAACGCCAGCTAACAGGCCGCCCAAAAACGCCCATCTGCCGCGTTGCGCTAAATCCTTCGTCACTGCGGCGTACTCTCAGTACGCCTCATTCCGAAGTATTTCGCGCGTCTTGCATCTGGACATTTTTGAACGGCCTGGCGCCGCCTCATGCCTGAGCGGTGGGGTGCCCCCACGGGCGGGCGCGGCCGCCGGCAATGCCAGGCGCAACCCGGCGATCTCGAGGCGGCCCTTTCCTATCGGCGCGGCCGAGAGGGCGTCGCTGCCACCTTTGGGCCTCCCGGAATGCCTGCCAAATGGCCTGTCATGAGTGAAGTGGTCCGCGTCATCGGTGGGGGGCTGGCCGGCTGCGAGGCCGCCTGGCGAGTCGCCGCGGCCGGGCTGCCCGTGCGCCTGATCGAGATGAAGCCCAAGCACTTCTCGGCCGCCCACCACTCCTCCGACCTCGCCGAGCTGGTCTGCTCCAACTCCCTGCGCTCGAACATCGTCACCTCGGCCGTCGGCCTGCTCAAGGAGGAGATGCGCCGCCTGGGCTCGCTCACCCTGGCCGCCGCGGAGCGCACCGCTGTGCCCGCCGGGCGCGCCCTGGCCGTGGACCGCGACCTCTTTGCCCGAGCCGTCACCGCGGCCGTCGAGCAGCACCCCCTGATCGAGGTCCGGCGCGAGGAGCAAGACGCGTTGCCCGAGGAGGGCGCCGTCACCATCGTCGCCACCGGCCCGCTGACCTCGGAGAGCTTGAGTGCCGCCCTGGCCCGGCTCACCGGGGAGGCGCACCTCGCCTTCTATGACGCCATCGCCCCCGTCGTGTTCGCCGACTCCATCGACCAGGCCAAGGTCTTCCGGGCCTCGCGCTACGGCGCCGGCGACGACTACCTCAACTGCCCCTTTACCGAGGCCGACTACGCGATCTTCTACGACGCCCTGATGAATGGCGAGCGCGTGCCCCTGGCCACCTTCGAGGAGGGGGCGCGCTACTTCGAGGGCTGCCTGCCCGTCGAGGTGCTGGCCGAGCGGGGGCGAGACACCCTGCGCTACGGGCCGATGAAGCCGGTGGGGCTCGTGGACCCCAAGACCAACGAGCAGCCCTATGCCGTGGTGCAGCTGCGCCAGGAGAATCTCCAGGCGACCCTCTTCAACCTGGTCGGCTTCCAGACCAAGCTAAGATACGGCGAGCAGGAGCGCGTCTTCAGGCTCATCCCGGGGCTGGGGGAGGCGCGCTTCGCCAGGCTGGGCAGCGTGCACCGCAACACCTTCGTGCGCGGCCCCGAGGTCCTGCGGCCCACCCTCCAGACCAGGGCGCGGGGCGAGCTGTTGCTGGCCGGGCAGATCACCGGGGTGGAGGGCTACGTGGAGTCGGCGGCGATGGGGGTGCTGGCGGGGATCAATGCCGCGAGGCTGGCGCGGGGCGAGGCGCTGGTCGTCCCGCCGGGCAGCACGGCCCTCGGGGCGCTGGTCCGCCACATCTCGGGGGAGACGCTGACGCAGTTGGGCAAGCAGGGGTTCCAGCCGATGAACGTCAACTTCGGGCTGTTTGAGCCGTTGGGCAGGGTGAAGCGGGTGGAGCGCGGCGCGGCCTACGCCGAGCGGGCACTGGCGGCGCTGGAGGAGTGGATGCGGGCCGAGGGGATACGGCCGGCGCCGGGGTTGGCGTGAAGCTGGTCAGGCCGGCGTTGGCGCGGCTGGTCACGGGGCGGGGGCGGCTGCGGCGGCTGGCAGCGTAGGCTCCCAGGGCGGGCTACGCCACTAGGGCGCTCAGTGCCCGGGAAACGCTTACTTGCCTTGGGCACCCAGATAAGGGAGTTTCATCCAGCGTCTGTTTTGGGCCGCAACTTTCCGAACCAGAGCCGACACGGGCAATTGCTCCAACAATTGCGCTTGAATGCTAAGGGTTTGGTCTTTCAATCTTTTTGACAACCAGGCCGTCTCGTATTGTAGTTCGCCTATTCTATATTCAACCTCCTGCGATATTAATCCTATTCGGCCATTATTTTGCGTGAATACGTTGCCTATTCCTTTGTCGAAATCAAGACTATGTCTAAGAACATAAGGCGTTGAGTAGAGTGATTGGCACATCTCATTCTTAGTCATGAGATTTGCAGCGAAAATAGGTTGGTAAAACTGCCAAGAAGTGTGTATTAGCGGGAGCCGGATGATTGGGAATATAGCTCGTTCAAGCCCTGGTGCCAGTGTATAGTTATACAAGCCATCGTCATTAAGCCGCTCCACTGTCATTGGATATGGAAATCCACAACGCCGCGAAACAAGAAAATCACACGAAGCGTTGAATAATGCTATATAGCCGAGTCTTAATGTGAAGCAGCTTGGTGATAAAGAGAATACAGGGCTATCAACTCCTTCGAAGTTAATTTTGAAACCGCTCGCATCAGATTCGTAAATAGCAACCATTCTGTCTTTCATAGCCATTCTTGTGCTAATGTGGAACCTAGGAGGTTTTATATTCATTTGGTTCTTGCTCAAATAGTAAAGGGCTAACCAAAGGCCAATCCGTATCTTATCTAGCCAATCCAAGAGCAACGAAACGTCTTTTCCTAAAATGACATTTTGACTTTTCAATCGCACAATGACGTTTTTAACAGCGTCTTCTATGCGCCCGAAATTCTCATTGCAATCTTTGCATGCAGGAAATTTGAAGGAATCAAAGGAGAAAATTCTAGAAGAAAACTCTGACCCTTTGTGGTCAAATCCGAAAAAGGCAGGTCTATCGGGCCGACCGGACAGTTCTAGAAGCCATTGGGGGATTACGTGCTCGTTATTCTTCTGCGTGGGCTTTTGCCCGCAGAAAACGCAAAATTTCTCCATGGTTATACGTTGAACCGGATGTTCAGGATGTCGCCGTCCTTCACCGGGTAGTCCTTGCCCTCCAGGCGCACCAGGCCCTTCTTCTTGGCCGCCACCATGTCGCCCGAGGCCACCAGGTCGTCGTAGGCGACCACCTCGGCACGGATGAAGCCCCGGGCCAGGTCGGAGTGGATGGTGCCCGCCGCCTCCACCGCGCTCGCCCCCACCGCCACCGTCCAGGCCCGCACCTCGTCCTCACCCACGGTGAAGAACGACTGCAACCCCAGCAGGCTGTAGGACAGGCGGATCACCCGCGCCAGCCCCGGCTCCTCGATGCCGTACTCGGCCAGGAACTCGGCGGCCTCACCCCCTTCCATCTGGGCCAGCTCCATCTCGAGCTTGCCCTGGAGGGCGGCCAGCACGGTCTGCCGGTGCTCGTATCGGACGAGTGAGGCGGGGTCGGCGGCCCGCTCACCGGTGTTGAGCACGATGAGCTGCGGCTTGCTGGTGACCAGCGCCTGGCCGCGGAGCCGGTGCGACTCCTCCGCCGACAGGTCGAGGTCGCGCAGGGGGCGTCCCGCCTCGAGATCCACCTTCAGCTTCTCGAAGAGGGCCTGCTCGGCCAGCTGTTGCTCGCGCTCGGGCGCGGCCAGGCTGCGCTTACCCAGGCCCGCCGCCAGCCGCTCCAGGCGCTTCTCGACCATGATGAGGTCGGACAAAATCAGCTCAGTGTCGACGATGTCCAGGTCGCGCTGCGGGTCGACCGTCTCCTCCAGGTGGGGAACGTCGGGGTCTTCGAAGGCGCGCACGACGTGGAGCAGGGCGTCGCTCTGGGCGAGCTGGGTGAGGAGCGCCCCTTCCAGGCCGCCCTTCTCGCCCAGGCCGCGCGAGAGCCCCGCGATGTCGTTGTAGCAGACCTGCGCGCGCGTCACCTTGCGGGGGCGGAACATGGCCGCGAGCCTGTCGACCCGGGGGTCGGGCACCTCGACCATAGAGGTGTGGACCTCGAGCTTGCCCGAGGAGAAGGCGGCCGTCTCCACCTGGCCGCGGGTCAGCGCGTTGAAAATCGTCGTCTTGCCGCTGTTGGGTAGCCCGTAAATGCCGATCTGCATAACTATTACTCATAGCACACGAGTGCCCGGACGGCGAGCCGGCAGCGGGGTGGCGAGCCGCCACGGGCAATGCCGCCCCCTTGAAGGACAGGGGCGATTGCGGGATCAGTCTGGGGGCGGGGTCCCGCTGCCGTTGGCAGCGGGTCGGCAGCGCTGATGGGGGATTCTTCTCTTCAACCATCCGTGCTCTGCCTTGCAGGCGCCATTTGGGATAGCCCTTGCGGGGTCGGCAGCGCCGACGGGCGATAACCAGGCCCAGATGGCTCAGTGGCTACTGAGTTGTCAGTGTGGGCCGGGAATCCCGCTGTCGTTGCCAGCGGGGCGTCGGTGGCACCCCCCGCCCCCTCGGCAACGCCGAGGGGACTCCCGCCGCTCACTAACGCCGGCAATCCCCATCGCCCGAAGCGGCGGTTATTGCCCGTGGCGGCTCGCCACCGGGTGCAAGGGCATCCCTGGCGCCAGAGGCAGAGCACGAGCCCGCCCGGCGACAGAGGGCCTCTTCGTTGTTTCTTGCTGTTATCGTTTTGTTATCGTTTTGTTATCGTTGAGGCGGGCGGCAAAACACACCGCGGGGACTGAGGGGTCGGGATGCCCCGACGGGCAATAACCGGCAGCGAGCCGCTGCGGGCAATGCCCTCACCCCCACCTTCCCTGCTGGCAAGGCAGGCTGGGCGCGGTGCTTGACAGATCCACGTCAGCGGGGCCCACCAAGGACCTTGGATTCGCGATGCCCCGCAGTGGCCTAGCGCTATCGCACGGCTGGCGCGGGCTTTTCCCGCCTCGCCGTTGACCGGCGACCCGGACGCCAACCACCAATGGCGGGTGGCACTAGATGAACGGTCCCCGGGGGTCTCTTTTGCCCTTCACATGTTCACATATTCCCGTCTGACCCACCGGGCCCGCCGTTTGCCCGGCCCTTCCGCCATCTATTGATATTAGCTATCGTTTCAAAGACTTCTCAATTACTCTCCTTATATCGGCCAAGATGGGCAAACCAGCCCCAGGTCGCCCTCTATATGGCTAAGCCAAGCTCAAATGACCCTCGGGGATCCGTGAACGTGCCCCAAAATGGCCCTGGGCGCCACAGCCCGCGGGCCGCCAGGCGCTGGGAGGTAAAGATGGGAAAGTCGTTGATCCACAAGATTATCGAACGGCACATCCCGGGCGGCACCTACGAGCCGGGCAAGGAGATCGCCCTCAAGATCGACCAGACGCTGACCCAGGACGCCACGGGCACCATGGCCTACCTCCAGTTCGAGGCCATGGGCATCCCCAAGGCGCGCACGGAGCTGTCGGTCAGCTACGTCGACCACAACACCGTCCAGGTCGGCTTCGAGAACGCCGACGACCACCACTACCTCCAGACCATTGCCGCCAAGTACGGCATCCTCTACTCCCGGGCGGGCAACGGCATCTGCCACCAGGTGCACCTGGAGCGCTTCGCCGTCCCCGGCAAGACGCTGCTCGGCTCCGACTCCCATACGCCGACGGCGGGCGGGGTGGGCTCGCTGGCCATCGGCGCCGGGGGGCTGGACGTGGCCGTGGCCATGGGCGGGGGGCCGTTCCACCTCACCGCCCCCAAATCCATCCTCATCCGGCTCAAGGGGCAGCTCAAGCCCTGGGTGAGCGCCAAGGACGTCATCCTGCGGGTGCTCGAGATCTTCGGGGTGAAGGGCAACGTCGGCTGCGCCTTCGAGTATGGCGGCGAAGGGGTGAAGACCCTCAGCGTGCCCGAGCGGGCCACCATCACCAACATGGGGGCAGAGTGCGGGGTGACCACCTCCATTTTTCCCTCGGACTCCACCACCTGGAAGTTCCTCAAGGCACAGAACCGCGAGGCCGACTGGCTGCCGCTCGAGGCCGACGCCGACGCCGACTACGAGGCGGTGGTCGACATCGACCTGTGCAAGCTGGAGCCGCTGGCCGCCTGCCCGCACAGCCCCGGCAACATCAAGACGGTGCGCGAGCTGTGCGGCCTGGAGGTCCACCAGGTCTGCGCGGGCTCCTGCACCAACGGCTCGTTCCGCGACCTGATGATCATGGCCCGGGCCCTCGAAGGCAAGCGGGTCGCCCCCGGGGTGAGCTTCGTCGTCGCCCCCGGCTCCCGGCAGGTCTTGCAGATGATGGCCAAGAACGGGGCCCTCAACACCTTCCTGAGCGCGGGGGCCAGGATCGCCGAGAGCACCTGCGGCTTCTGCATCGGCAACAGCCAGTCGCCCCCCTCGGACGCCGTCAGCTTGCGCACCAGCAACCGCAACTTCCTGGGGCGCAGCGGCACCAAGAGCGCCAACGTCTATCTGGTCAGCCCCGAGTCGGCCGTGGCCGCGGCCATCACCGGCAAGGTCTGCGACCCCCGGAAGCTCGGCGAGTATCCGAAGGTGAACATGCCGCGCCAGTTCCTCATCGACGACAGCATGATCCTGGCGCCCGCGCGCAACCCGAACCGGCTGAGCATCTACCGCGGCCCGAACATCGGCGATCCGCCGGTCAACGACCCGATGCCCGCCGACATCCGCGGCCCGGTGACGATCAAGGTCGGCGACAACGTGACCACCGACCACATCATCCCGGCCGGGGCGCGCATGAAGTACCGCTCCAACGTGCCCAAGTACAGCGAGTTCGTCTTCGAGGTGGTCGACCCGAAGTTCCACGAGCGGGCCAAGGAGAGCCAGGCGCGCGGCCAGCACAACATCATCGTCGGGGGCCTGTCCTACGGCCAGGGCTCCTCGCGCGAGCACGCCGCCATCTGCCCGATGTTCCTGGGGGTGAAGGCGGTCGTGGCCAAGGGTTTCGAGCGCATCCACAGCGCCAACCTCATCAACTTCGGCATCCTGCCCCTCACCTTCGCCGACGAGGCCGACTACGAGAAGGTCTGCCAGGGCGACGAGCTGGAGATCCGCGGGGTGCGCGAGGCCGTCACCAAGGGGGCGCCGGTCGTGTGCCGGAACAAGACCACCGGCCAGAGCTTCCCGCTCAACTACAGGCTGACCGTGCGGCAGCGCGACATCCTGCTCGCCGGCGGCACGCTCAGCTACATGAAGAGCCGCGCTTAGGGGGAGGGGCCATGGCGCAGAGAGGCATTCGAGAGTACGACGCAAAGAAGATGCTGGCCCGCTGCTGGGGCGACTACTTCCCCGGGCTGCCCGCCTACCAGGGGCGCGGCGTGCTGGTGACCGCGGACACGCCGCTGGCCGAGCTCGCCCGCCAGGAGAAGTGGCTGGCCAAGGAGAAGCTCGTGGTCAAGCCCGATCAGCTCTTCGGCAAGCGGGGCAAGCACGGGCTCGTCCTGGCCGGGGCCACGCTGGCGGAGGCCGCCGAGTGGATAGAGAGCCGCATGGGCCGCGAGGTCAAGGTGGGTGCCGCGAGCGACCGGCTGACGCACTTCCTGGTCGAGCCCTTCAGGCCCCATCAGGAGGAGTACTACGTCGCCATCAAGAGCGAGCGCGAGGGCGACGCCGTCTACTTCTCCACCCAGGGCGGGGTCGATATCGAGGCGGTCTGGGACGGGGTGGCCGAGTGCCACGTGCCCATCATGGGGAATATCGACCAGATCGACATCGAGCAGATGCTGGGCGGGGTGCCCTCGCCGCGCCGGGAGATCGTGGCGGCCTTCATCCGCGGCCTCTACCGCTTCTACGCCGCCCTCGATTACGCCTACCTGGAGATCAACCCCTTCGCCCTGACGGGCCACGGCGGGGTGGTGCCGCTCGATACCGTCGCCAGGCTCGACGACACCGCCTTCTTCGAGTCGGGCCGCTCCTGGGGCGACATCGACTTCCCGGCCCCCTTCGGCCGGACGTGGACCGCCGAGGAGCGCTTCGTCAAGGAGCTGGACGAAAAAACCGGGGCCTCGCTCAAGCTGACCGTCCTCAACCCGGCTGGGCGCATCTGGACGATGGTGGCCGGCGGCGGGGCGAGCGTCATCTACACCGACACCATCGTTGACCTGGGCGGGCAGAGCGAGCTGGCCAACTACGGCGAGTACTCGGGCGACCCCAACGCCGAGCTGACCTATCAGTATGCCCGGACCATCCTCGACCTGATGACCCGCCAGCCCGACCCGCAGGGGCGCCCCAAGGTCCTCATCATCGGCGGGGGCATCGCCAACTTCACCGACGTGGCCAAGACCTTCTCGGGCATCATCCGGGCCCTCACCGAGTTCAAGGAGCCCCTCAAGAAGGTCAACGCCCGCATCTACGTCCGCCGGGGCGGCCCCAACTACCAGCGGGGCCTGGAGATGATGCGCCAGCTCGGGGCGACCCTCGGGGTGCCCGTCGAGGTCCATGGGCCAGAGACACACATGACCCGCGTCGTCGCCCTCGGTCTGGGGGCGGAGGCGAGGGGGGAGGCGAGAGCATGAGCGAGCCCAAGCGCATGGGGATGTCCAAGAGCATGTCAATGGCACGCCCCGCGAGCGAAACGGTCAAGGCGGCCGCGCCGGGCAGGCCCGACTACGTCCTGTTCGACCGCGACACCCAGGCGATCATCTACAACTACCAGCAGCGCGCCATCCAGCGCATGCTCGACTTCGACCACGTCTGCGGCCGCGCCACGCCCAGTGTCGGGGCCATCGTCAACCCGACCCGGGACGGCTTCCACAAGTGCTTCTTCGGGGCCAAGGAGATCCTCATCCCGATGGTGCGCACGGTCGCCAAGGCGGCCAGCGCCTGCCCCAACGCCGACGTCCTCATCAACTTCGCCTCCTTCCGCTCGGCCTACGCGAGCAGCCTGGAGGCCCTGGGGTGCGCGGGCATCCGCACCGTGGTGATCATCGCCGAAGGGGTGCCCGAGCGCCGCATGCGCGAGCTGATTGCGGTCGCCGCAGAGCGCGGCAAGGTCATCATCGGGCCGGCCACGGTGGGTGGCATCGCCGCGGGCAAGTTCAAGGTGGGCAACACGGCGGGCACGGTGGACAACATCCTGGCCTGCAAGCTCAACCGACCCGGCTCGGTGGCCTACGTGTCGAAGTCGGGCGGGCTGTCGAATGAGCTCAACAACATCATCGCCCGCAACGCCGACGGCGTCCACGAAGGTGTCGCCATCGGCGGCGACCGCTACCCCGGCACGCGCTTCCTCGACCACTTCCTGAGATACGAGGCCAACCCCGAGATCAAGATGATGGTCATGCTGGGCGAGATCGGGGGGCGCGACGAGTACGCGGTGGCCGAGGCGATCAAGGCCGGCCAGATAACCAAGCCGGTGGTGGCCTGGTGCATTGGCACCTGCGCCAAGGTCTTCCCCTCCGAGGTCCAGTTCGGCCACGCCGGGGCACGGGCGGGGGGGGCGGCCGAGACGGCCGACGCCAAGAACGCCGCGCTCAGGGCGGCCGGGGCCGTGGTGCCGGCGAGCTTCGACGGTTTCGGCCAGGCCATCAGGGAGTGCTTCGAGTCCCTGCGCGACAAGGGGGCCGTCGCCGAGCATCCCGAGCCGCCCGCCCCGAAGGTCGCGGCCGAGTATGCCTCCGCCCTGGCCTCGGGCCAGATCAGGCGCGCGACCTCCTTCATCTCGACCATCTGCGACGACCGCGGCGAGGAGCTGTCCTACGCCGGGGTGCCCATCAGCGAGGTCATCAGCGGCGGCTACGGCCTGGGCGACGTCATCGGCCTGCTGTGGTTCAAACGACGGCTGCCCCGTTGGGCCGCCTCCTTCATCGAGATGGTCCTCATGGTCGTGGCCGACCACGGCCCCTGTGTGGCCGGCGCCCACAACGCCATCGTCGCCGCCCGGGCGGGCAAGGACCTGGTGAGTGCGCTGTGCAGCGGCCTGCTCACGGTCGGCCCCCGGTTTGGCGGGGCCATCGACGGCGCGGCCCAGTGCTTCAAGCAGTTCCGCGACGCGGGGAAGTCGCCCGAGGAGATGGTCGCCGAGATGAAGGCGTCGGGCGCCAACATCCCCGGCATCGGCCACCGGGTCAAGAGTGTGGCCAACCCCGACAAGCGGGTCGAGCTGCTCGTGAAGTACGCCCGGGCCCAGTTCCCGCGCACGAACTGCCTCGACTACGCCCTGGCCGTGGAGGGGCTGACCACCGCCAAGCGGGGCAACCTCATCCTGAACGTCGACGGCTGCGTAGGGGTCCTCTTCGTCGACCTGATGGACTCGCTGGGGATGGACAAGCAGGAGATCGACGAGGCCGTCGCCTGCGGGACGCTCAACGGCCTGTTCGTCCTGGGGCGCTCCATCGGCTTCATGGGCCACATCATCGACCAGAAGCGGCTCAAGGCCGGCCTCTACCGCCACCCGTGGGACGACGTTCTCTACATCAACGAGCCGGCTCGCTAGTCAAGAGCCTGAAGGAGGAGACAGATGGCTTTCGAGGACCTGAAGTTGACGCAATTCCCCAAGCCCACGGCGGGTGAAAGGATAACCATTTCAGACGGCGCGCTCAAGGTGCCCGACAACCCCGTCATCCCCTTCGTCGAGGGCGACGGCACGGGCCCCGACATCTGGCGGGCCGCCCAGCCGGTCCTCGACGCCGCCGTGGCCAAGGCCTACGGGGGCCGCCGCAAGATCGCCTGGTACGAGATCTTCATGGGCGAGAAGGCCAACAAGATGTTCGGCACCTACTCGCCCGACGACGCCTTCGAGGCGATCAAGTACT
>Ga0315282_10015720_pt1 | contig 11139 bp, 9 predicted proteins | sample YL17G07_20_MG_FD_203693 | JGI IMG/M metagenome (GOLD analysis project Ga0315282, IMG submission 203693) | Sediment microbial communities from Yellowstone Lake, YNP, Wyoming, USA - YL17G07_20 | ecosystem: Environmental > Aquatic > Freshwater > Lake > Sediment | place: USA: Wyoming | collected...
CGCCGCGTCGGTCCGCGATTGGATACTCCTCCATGAGGAGCCGAATGCCCGCTCTGAGCTCCTCTGGTACCGCGTCGAGAGCGATGAAAAGACGGTTCATGGCGACACCTCACGTTTCCGAGAGTGGATGTGATGCACCTGACCCGACGCGCGCGCCTCTCGATTGTGCTCTGCGGCGGCGCGATGGTTCGGAAGCCCGTCTCTGGGCAAAAAAGACCGCCGGTACGGGCGTGCCGATACTCCGAACGGCTGCTCGCTTCCGTTCGCGGCGAGGCAGCCTACCGACCCACGAGCGCGACCGATCGGGGCGGCACTCTGATTCCCCGCACGCTCGCCGTGCCGGTCCCGTCTTCCACGCCGAACGGTTGTCCCTTCTGAACGATCTCGGCGATGCCGAGGAGCTCCTTTTCGTCCGGTGCAAGCGCGCGCCTGACGGGTTGGGCGAAGACCGTCTCGTCGGTGAAGTTCTCGACGACGAAGTCGCCGCCGGAGAACGGATAGTACCCCACCCGCGCAGGGGTCAGGAACGCCCGTCCTGTGGCCATGGCCACCTGCTGTTGAATCGCGTTCACCACCTGCTCCGGATAGTGCAGCATCTGCAGGATGATCGGTACGTTGAGGTTCTCATCCATGCGGAAGTCCGTCTCGCGTGCGCCGAACATGTTCAGAACGACCACCGCCCCACCGGAGGGGTGCTGCTGCCTCGTCACGACCGGGATCCGCTCCGCGCGGTGGTGGGCTACACCGCTCACCGCGGCGAGCACCGTCGCCGTTGCCGGGCGAAGGTCGAAGCGGAACTCGACAGGAGTTGACGATCTCACTTCATCGTCTCCGACAAGGAAGCGATCGCTCCGCCAGTCGTTCGGCTGCACCCAGCCGTCCTTCTGGTATCCGGCGAGCTTCTTGAGCCGTTCGTCGTCGTCGTGTTGAGCGAGCAGAGAGGCGGTAAGGAAGACCGTGCCGCCGGACTTGACGACCTTCGCGACCGTCTTCGTCGTGTTCGGATCGCCCGCGACGTGGTCAGTGAGGAGCATGGCCTTCGGGGCGACCTTTGGCCATGCGGCGACCGGGACGAGCGGCAGGCCAAGCATGCCGAGTCCGTCGAAGATGTAGCCGTCATCCTTGGGGCTGGGGTTGTGGAGGCGCACGGTAACGATGCCCGTAGGCTGCTGCCCATTCAGTCGGGCGGCGAGCTTCTCAAGGCGCGGCATGGCGACCTTGAGCGCCGCGAGATGGTAGCCGTTCTCGCGGAACAGGGCGCTGCCATAGCAGAACAGCGTCAGGTTCCGCACCCCACCGAGAACGGATTGATACGCCTGCTCGACGTAGATCGTCGGATCACAGTCAAGGTAGTCGAACCACGCGCCTTCGAGGTTCGGCTCAGCGCTCTTGTGCCACCTCGCGTTGAAACATCCCTCATACTGAGGGACGTAGCCGAAGTCCGGCGTTTCCGGGTCACGCGTCTCGGTCCCGATCCAGGTGGCGTCGAAGACGGCGGGTTCACGGCTCGTGTCGTAGCCGAAGGTGGCAAGCCGATCGTACCACTGCGGGTACTTCAGGATCATCTTGATCTTCGGGTTCTTCTCCTTCGATGGGCCGACGAGCGTGTCTTTGCACACTTCGAGCAACAGATCCCGGCGGAATTGGCTCCACGAGCGATCACCTCTCGCTTCCCGGCACCGGGGGCAGGTGCACTGGGTGCAGAGCGCGTCGTCGATGATGAACTCGTCGAACAGTTCCGCGCCGAGGCGCATCGCCTTGCGGAGCTCGTCTCGGCTCCACGGCCGGGAGTAGCAAATATCGGCGCCCCACCGGCTGTTGCCGCCGAGTGCGGTATCGCTGTCCCATTGCGGTGTCCCTTCGAGTGCCACATCGCGGCCCCGGACCGGCATGATCCCGGTCGCCACCTCGAACCCGGCTTTGACGAACGTATCGCGAAGGGCGGTCAGCACGTCCCTGTGAGCCATGAGGGCGCCGCGCCAGACCTCCAGGAATACCTTCTTCGCGCCGATCTCTTGAACGTCCCTGACCATGCGCTTACGCCCTTCCGGGGTGCTTCCGTAGTGCATGACGCTCGAAGAGGTCACAAAGACGGACCACGTGATGCTAGCCATCTCTTCCCTCGTGTGCGACGGGTGGCGTGCGGTTCCGACTGTTCAAGAGGATGAATACCCTACGGTGCAACATCAGAGCGCCTTCTTGTCAACGTGGGCATCCACTCTGGAGGCGTCTGCTTCCGGTTTGCGAGCGTCATCTGCGCGCACAGGAGCGTTGCGTGTGCTCAACAATCCCCAGAGCACAAGCCCGGCCATGACCGACCAGAACAGCCACGTGGGCATGTGCACGGGAAGGTTGAATGGTTCGTGTTCAACGGTCTTGATGGCAAGCTTCAATCCGATCCATGCGGGCAGCATATGTCCGGTGTAGGCCAGCTTCGGGTGTCTCTCGATGAGTACGAGGAACCCACCGGCGGCGAATCGCATGCCGATGATACCAAGCATGCCGCCCGTGTAGACAACCCACAACTTGTTCGACAGCGCCACCGCCGCGACGATCTGGTCCACGGAGAACGCCAGATCGGTCAGCTCGACCATGACCACCGTCGGCCAGAACGTAGCGACCTTCCCTTCCGGCGGGGGGAGGTCCTCCGGGTTTCCAACGTACTCGGCCTTCGCGCGATCAACCTTGTATGCCCCGGACCAGAAGTAGTGTCCGGTGATGTAGAAGAGATACATGGCTCCGATGGCCTTGAACTGCCACATACTGATGAGCCATACCACCGCGAGGAGGGAAAGCCCGCGAAAGACGAATGCCCCCACAATTCCGTAGAGCAGGGCCCTCTTCCGCTCACTGCGCACCGGCAGGCGCGAGACAAGGACCGCGAGCACCAGGGCGTTGTCGGCGGCGAGCAACCCCTCCATCAGGACGAGCGTGCCGATGACGGCAGCGTACTCAGCAAACTGAGATAGCATCTATGTCCTCGGAGAGCGATGGCGATGTGGGATGGCGTGAAGGTGCATGCATCACCGCAGGTATACGTGGTGGCGCAACGGTGTCAACCTGGAGGATAGAGCTTCCCCGTACAGGGGTCAACGTATGATCCCACTCGCATCCCGTGGGGGTTGTTCCTATCTTTGGGGTCCAAGGATTCACGACGAGCCTATCCGAACCACACAATGCCGAGGGACATAGGCCGCGTGCCTGTCCCGGTCCTCAACATGACGCTTCACCTGGCAGAGCGGTCGGATGGGCGTTTGCATGCCACATAACATCCCGCGTCGAGACGGATCATGAGCATACCTCTCCAAGCGATCATCTTGGCGGCGGGCAAGGGGTCCCGGCTCGGCCCCGTCGCCGCCAACCGTCCCAAGGCTCTCGTCGAAGTCGGAAAACGGGCGCTCTTGGACCATGTGCGGCACAGTCTGGCACACGCTGGCGTGCGGCGGACGATCATCGTCGTGAGTTATCAGGCCGAGCAGATCGAAGCGCATCTCCGGTCCAGCCGAGTCCCGCGTCAGGAATCTACCACCGTATGGCAAGCGGTTCCCCAAGGCACGGGCCAGGCGGTCTCACTGGCCGTCAACGCGCTCGATGCCGGGCCGACCTGGATCACGTACGCGGACATCATGGTCGAGCCGACGGAATACAAGCGCATGGCGAACACGTTTGATGCTCATGTGTGTGACATGATGTTCGCGGTGGTGGAGGTCGATGATCCTTACCAGGGGGCAGCCGTCTACTTCAACCCCGACCACCGCATCACCCAGATTGTCGAGAAGCCGAAGCAAGGCAGCTCGAGCACGCGGTGGAATTCGGCTGGCGTCTACATCGCCCAACCTTCCCTCTTCCCGCACCTCAGCGCACTGAAACCCTCCGCGCGGGGAGAGTTCGAGTTGCCCGATGCCATCACGAGCCTCCTTGGAGCGGGCGGAGACGTGCGGGCGTTCCCCCTTCAGGGCTGGTGGGCCGACGTGGGGCGGCCTGAGGACCTGGAGCGGGTCAACGCACTGCTCAAGCGCAGGAAAGACGAGCCAAAGGAGTAGGAAGGCGTCACTCCTGCCATGTCCCGATGGGGCCGCGCCACGACGGGTCCTCAAAGAGTAATAGGGGCGAATCCCCCCGTGGGACCCACCACAGCGCACTCGTCGGCAGAAGCGCTCGGCCGGCATACCTGCACAGGACGACCACACCGTGCTGGCACCAGGCATAGCCTTCCATCACCGGACCGTAGGCCAGCGACGACAGCTCCTCGGGCCGGAGAAGTTCGATGTGGTCCACGATGTTGAACACCACTCGCGGCTCGTATCCCGGCAGCGCCGACCATAGCACGTCGTAACGGATCGTCACCGGGTGATCTCGGTACCTGTAGTTCCGCACCTCGGGCATAATCCAGGAGAGATACGTCCCGTCGGGGGACCACCGCACGTCGCGGATCGCTTCCTGCGGTCGAACGGCAACCATCGCCGCAGAGCCGTCATCGCGGATCGTCGCAACCGTCCAGGAGGAATCTCCCGGGGTCAGGCGGTAGGTCACGGCGAGCCGTTGCGCGTCGGCGGGATGCCATGCCACTTCACTGATCCCGACAATCCGCTGTGCGGAGCCCGGCAGGGGAAGCTCCCACGCCTCAGTCCGCGGGGGTTCAGGCGGTTTCCAGCGCAGCACCTGTGCGCCAGGTTCGCCGCCGGGCGCCAGTATCCACGTACGGTCGTCCGGGGAGACGGTCGCCGATGCGATGGTACCGTCCACAGGAGCCATCGCGAGGATCTCCCCGCCCACATCGGTCAGCGCGCACACGGTTGCTCCTGTTGTGAACGCGAGCGGGGACGGAGGGAGACGTGCCCGTGCTGCCCGACACGCGACGAAGAGCTCCGTCCCACGGCGGTTCCACCGGACCAGGAGCACCTCCTTCGCCTCCCAGTCCGCCGTATCGAATCGCCGAAGAGGCACGATGCGCGGTTCCGCGCCAATCCCACCAAGCAGGAGGGACTGGCTGGTGAGGTCCTGCGCGTGGACGAGATCGGACGATGCCTCCGCAGCCGCTGCGCTGCCTCCCCAGATCGCCCAGCGCTGTCCGTCGGCGGACCATTCGACGCCGTCAAGATGAGGGAAGGGTACCGGGGCGAGGCGTTTCACGTAGCCGCCGCGCACGTCGTAGGCGGCAAGATGCCCCCCGCGAACACCGAGGATCGAGGGGCAAGAGACCCCCGGTTCCCCGGCGGGGGTGGATGATGTTGCGCTCGCCGCGAGGACCAGCCCGGTGCAACAGGCCACTCGGAGGTGCAGCGCTACGTCACCAATCCCAATGAAAATCAAGGATTAAGCCTTATGGCGGCGGGGAAGCCGCCGCAGTTGTCTCCGGTATCCGTCAGTCGTATCTTGGACTTGCCGCTCCGCTTCCGCCGTGCGCGTCCGAACGCCGCTCGCCAGTACAGACTACCAAGGGGGTGAACCGATGTCAAAACCCATGCGCGTCGCCATCGTCGGATGCGGTGGGATCGCCCACACGCATGCCGCGTCGTGCCGTGCCATGCCGGAGGTCGATCTCGTCGCACTTGTAGACCTTCGCCCGGAGGCGCTCGCGGAGTTCGGGAAGGCGTTCGCGGTACCGTCGAACGGTCACTTCACCGACTACATGGCTATGTACGAGGTGGTCAGGCCCGACATCGTCGCCGTGTGCACGCGCCCGGCCCAACACCACGGGCCGACGGTCGCCGCCCTTGAGCGAGGCATTCACGTCCTGTGCGAGAAACCCATCGCGCTCGACCTCGTGCAGGCGGACGAGATGATCGCGGTCAGCGAGGGGACCGGTGCGAAGCTCGCCATCAACACGCAGCGCCACACGGACCCGGTGTACCGCCACGCGGTGAGGCTCGTCCGCGACGGGATCATGGGTGAGCTTCGGGCCGTGCGCAGTGAGTGCAAGACCTATCGCGCCGGCTATAGCATGGTGGACATCGGCTCGCACTATCTCGACGCCATGAGCCTCTTCGCGGGCGACCCGAGCTGGGTCTTTGGCCACATCACGAACGCGGATGGGGAAGACATCACCTCGAAGGACGTCGAGGAGGGAGAACGCGACAGCGGTTTGGTAGCCGGAGATCGCTGCACGATCCAGATCGGCTACAGGGGCGGTGTCATGGGCATCTCCGAGTACTGGGTGGGCACGGCGACGTTCGGCTTCGAGGTGGTCGGATCTCGAGGTGCAATGACGATTCGGCGCGACGATTCGGAAGTGATGGTCACAAAAGGCGGGGGCGGCAAGGCGCGGGACGCCATCGTTTGGGAGCCGGTGGAAGTGCCGCTCACCGATGACGAGAAGCGGTCGCTTGAGGCTGCAGGGCGGTGGTCCACGGTGAACATGATGCGAAGCCTCATCAGGGCAATCGGAGAGGATTCTCGCCCGGCGTGCTCCGGATATGATGGTCGCGCGGCGCTGGAGATCGTGATGGCGACCTACACATCGCAGAAGACCGGTGCACGGGCGAGGTTGCCTCTCGCAGATCGCAAGCACCCGCTGGGAGAGTGGAAGTAGCTGGGCCAGCGACGAGGACCATTGAGCGCGCGCGGGGCGTCTCGTTCCGCGCCCGTCAAAGGATGAAGGGCCGTGCCGTCTCCGGTACTCAAGCTTGGATGGGCTGAATCGGTTCTGCCCGATGCCGTCGGACTGGATCTGACGGGTTTTCTCAATCGCGAGAACCCGAGCACGGGCGTGCGGGAGCCGTTGTACGCGCGAGCGCTCTGGTTCGACGACGGCAAGAAGTCCGTTGCGTGGGCATCGGTTGACCTGCTTGCGGTGCCGTGGTCGCTCGTGAACCGGGTATCGAGAAGGTTAGGCAGCGGGCGAGGTAGTGCGCTGCGCGCTCTCTCAATCTGCGCGACGCACACGCACAGCGCGCCGGCGGCGGTCTTCCTTGCCAACTGCGGCCTGGTTGGCCGCGCCTGGAACGCGGCGCTTGAGGATACCCTCGTCAGCGTCATCGCGGAAGCGGCAGGAAAGGCCGAGCGGCGAGTACGACTGCGGCTCGCCTCGCTCGAGGCTCCCGGCTACAGCCACAATCGCCGTACCCACCTTGCCGACGGCACGACCCGCATCGGCGAGTCTGGCGAATCAGAGGTCAGACGGCGCGGCCCGCTCGACACCACACTCTCGGTGCTCACCGCGCACGACGGCATGACGGACCGTCCCGTCGCTGCACTTGTTCATTTCGCTTGCCATGCGGTCTTCTACTGCGATCGCCTCATCGGTCCGGACTGGCCGGGGCGGATGATCGGAACGATTCGCGAGCGGATGGGAAGCGAGTTCATGGCGATGTTCGTTCAGGGCGCGTGCGCCGACGTGAACCCGACGCTGCCCGGCGATTCCGTCGACGAGGGCGCCAAGCGCATGGGCGACGGCCTTGGGGAGAAGGCGCTCGAATGCATCACCGACATGCGGATGGGCGCGTGGCTGAAAGCGCGCGTTTACGGTGGTATTCGCCTGGTCCCACTGCCCTGGCGCTCCGCGCCGAGCGAAGACGAACTCTCGAAGCACCTGCTTTCTCCGACCGATTGGACCGTTGCCAGCAGGGACGCGCAGGCGAGACACCTCTGGGCGAACCGGGTCATGAGGGCCCGGACGCGCGGCTGGTGGACCGGCGGTATCCGGATGCCCGTGCAAGTGCTGTCCTTGGGCGAACTCGCGGTCGTGGCGGTGGGTGCAGAGGTCTTCACGCAGACGGCCCTCGACCTGAGGGCGGCCCGCACGGAGGGACCCGTCGTGACTGTCGGGTATGCCAACGACGACGTGGGCTACCTGCCGCCCCCCGTCGAGTACCAGTATGGGGGGTACGAGATCGAACGGGCGTACCGGTACTACGGCTACCCGGACGCGTTCGCGCCCGAAGCCGAATGCAGCGCGCGGGAAATGGCGATCTCCATGATGCAACGGGAAGGGGGTTGATCGGGTCTACAGCGGGTCGCTTCGTCGGGAAGTGTTCGATCAGGACGGGGCCGCTCGGTCATTCCAGACGTATTCGCCGGTCGCTTTGATCAAGACGCTCAGTCTTCGTTCGTCAAACCACCGACGGAAGAGCGCCTCGTCCCGCAGCGCGACGGAGCGAACGTTCGCGATGGCAAGATGGACGAACAGCCGCCAGCTCACATATGCCGACAGGAGGAGGAACACCGCGAGCAGGTATGCGGCGTAGAGGACCGCGTAGATGGTGCTGGCGACGCTGGTGACAGCCAACGCGACCAGGAGATATGCTGCGAGCTGCGCCACTCGTGGGCACCTCGCGCCGCCCCGAAGCATCCACTGGCGCGCAAAGCCCCGGTCGACGCCGAGCAGAATGCGATGCTGACGTACCTCGTCTCGAAACGCCTCAAAGCTCTCCCAGTGCGCGTCGAACGGGCTCTCAGCCTGCCCCACCATGCGAATCTCCGCCGGGAATGCCCTCTTTGAGCCGCTCCACCACCTGCGAGACGATTTCGACCGGGATCTTGGAACGAGCGTTTCTGAGCTCCGCGAGCACGTAGCGGGTGGTCTTCTTCGTGTCCATGGGCGGCGAGATTTCCTCGATGAGCTTACGGATCTGGCGGACCTCCCGCGTCGAACGCTTCAGGGACTTGGCGACCTCGGGCACGGTGGCCTTGAACAGCGACTCGTCGCTCCGGGGTCGCTTGGCCGTGCGACGCGGTACCGGTCCCGCGGTCTCCACGTCTGGATCGCGCGCACTCTCGCTCGTCGGCGTCTCCTGTTCCGAGGTCGCTTCCGGGGCGGCGGGCGGGGCGTTCGTCGGGTGGCCTGTCTCTCCGGTGGGGGCCTCCGGCGAACGACGTGTCTTCGGCTCGGCGTCCCGGCCTTCATCGGGGTTTGGCTCCGTCCCCCGTTTACGGAACGTGCTGGTCACCCGTAGCGATGCCCGTGGGGAGGACTTCTGCCCTGGCGGTATCTCGGTCGGTTCCCCGGCATCCTCGCCCGCCCGCACCTTCGTCCGTGGAGGCTTCGGGGGAGGCGAAGGCTTCTCCGGCGAACGGGAAGATGACGCGGCGGTTCGCGCCGGGATGTCCTGCTTGCCGTGAAGCTCGATAGCGCCTTTCTGAAGTGCGATGATCCCGCAGGCAGTGCAGAGGTTGGCCGTGCGTCCGTCGAGCGTCAGTTGGGCAACGTGCGGGAACAGGTTGCCGCACCGCTCGCACATGACGAACTCATTCATGAGCGCATCCAGTCTCTTGTTCAGCGATACGAGTCTCAAATGGGTATCAGGTGCGACGGGTCGTTTGCCGAGCTCGGACAGCTCGGCTGCCATCACGGCGATCCGGTCAGAGAAGCTCGGTGCAGGTGGTGCCATTCCCTTCTCCGTTGACGCTCTCGACGGGAGCTGCGGCGGCAATCAGGTAAAGATTGCCCATCAGACGAAGATACCGCAATGCCGCGCCTCTTCCAACCAATGCGCGGGGCGTCCCGTGTCTCTTAGCGGACGGCACCACGGTGTTCCTACCCTTGCATCCGCCGCTTCACGAGGGGGAGGAAGACGTCAATGTGCGTGGCCTCTGCTCCCTTGGGAGTGACCGTCAGCGTGCCCTTGTGGAGCGCGATGATACCCCATGCCTTGCCGAGATCGAGCTCCGCTCCCTTTCCTTTGCCGTCGTACGTGAAGTAGGGGTCGAACAGCCGCTCGCGCACGATCTCTCGCGTTGGCGCGTGTGAGTGGGTGATCTCCGCGACGACGTAGTCGTCCTGTGGCACGTTGAGCAGCGCGGCTGTGTCCGGCCCCACGGCTTCCACCCTCAGAGACAGGGTGATCTCCCTCGTCGCCGGGAGGACGGCCGCCGTTCCGAAGATCAAGTGCTCGAACGCCTCCTGGAGCGCCGCCGCGTCCGCCTCGATCTTCGGCAGCACACCCGCATCCTCAAGGAGCACCGGTAGCTCGGGCCGCACCTGCCGCGCTCGCTCGACCACGTGCCTCACGAGCAGCATCGGGTCCGTCGGCTGCATGGAGTAAGAGATGCCCTTGTGCGCGATCACGAGGAGTTGCCGCGTGAGGTCCTGGATCCGCCGCCCCGTCTCGTCGAGCGACTCGAGGTATCGCTGCGCGGATTCCGACTCGCTGCCGACCGAGCGCCTGAGCAGTGTCACATAGCCGAGAAGGCCCGCCAGCAGATTGTTCAGCTTGTGACCGATCGCCCCGCATGAGGCCCCGATCGACTCCAGCCGCGCCAGCAGCACGCGCCGCGCCTCCCGCGTGAGGATCTCGCTCGGATTCATCACGAGAAGCCAGACACCTTCCTCTTTCCCGTCCGTTTCCGGGAGGCCGCCTCGGTAGAAGTAGAAACGCCGGAGCGATTCGTCGGGACCAATCACCTCGAGCTCTCGGAGATCACCCCCGCTCGGCAATGGCCCGCTCAGCCAGTGCACAACGCCGTCCGGGGTCTGCCAGAAGCGAGCCGGTGTTCCTCCGACCTCCTGCGCGGCCTCAGCCGACGGGAAACCAAGCAGCGCAGCGGCGGCGGGCGTGATGGCCGCGACCGAGCCGTCGGGGCGACACCGCAGCATCGCCAGCCCCAATCGTTCCAACTGCTGCGCCGCGGGGTAAGCCTGCGCGCGAGTCTCTTTCATGGCGGGATTCCGGGTTGGCGTGTGACCACCGTGAACGGTACCCCGTGTCGGTCACCCTGCAATGACGAACACGGGCAAGCAACTCGGCGAATCTTCCGCTCGTCTGCTCGGCGGTCTTCCTAGCCGTGGACGAGCCATCCAATGGGCGACAGACGGACCGGATTCCTCACTTCCTCCAGGACACCACCGGGGCGGAACCTGCCTTCTCGGGACGAGCTGGAACCTTCTCAGGAAGAACCCATCCGTGCGCGGCGCAGAGGTTCTTCCGGGCGCCTCGATTGCGCCGGGACCGTGGCTTTCAGCGCATGCCCTATGTCCAATATTCGTTCGGAGAGGTCGCATATGCAACAGCACCAGGTGCTAAAGTACGCAGATCTCACGGATGAGACACCCGGCGCAGCGTGTGAGGCTTCGCCTCCTGGGACATCGGTCGAGGATGCCGAGGCGGCAGATCGCATAGTCGAATCTCACCGGATCGTCCGGGTCGATGGTGCGCAGCGCGTCGGTGATCTCCCGCGCCATCCGCCAGTTCGGCGTGGAGC
>Ga0315282_10015721_pt1 | contig 11138 bp, 6 predicted proteins | sample YL17G07_20_MG_FD_203693 | JGI IMG/M metagenome (GOLD analysis project Ga0315282, IMG submission 203693) | Sediment microbial communities from Yellowstone Lake, YNP, Wyoming, USA - YL17G07_20 | ecosystem: Environmental > Aquatic > Freshwater > Lake > Sediment | place: USA: Wyoming | collected...
GAAATTCAGGGCGATCCTGCTTGAGAGCTTCCATTCCATTCCGATCCCCGAATGCAATCCCATTGCCACCCTATGAGCCACGCCGTGCCCGATGACGTCCGTTTTCTCGTCAGCAACATATGTATCGACATAAATATCATATTCATAATATTCCGAAGTGTGGACAGCTTCTGCGGAGCTGGTTCCATTCAACTCGTATCGGCCGAAATAACAGCCTATGCCGCCCTTGATATAAAAATCGAACTTGCCGCGATGAAAGAAATAATACCCGTTGAGCACGACCGGGATGATATTGAATGAATTATTGAACTGATGATCTATGCTATAGGTATAACTGTCAACGTAATTGCCCCCGGTTTCCCCCGGATACGACGCATCTATTGACCATGTCCCGGGAAACCGCTTTCGCATGAAGCCCGTTTCCAGGCCGAGGCTGACCCTGTCGGTCAGGGCGAACTGAAGCTCGACGGTTCCTTCGCACACGCTCTTGATCCGCTTCCAGTCGAGTACGGCGGACTGTCCGTCGGCGATAATCTGGGCCGTGGCATCCTCGTAGCTCCGGATCATGCCGTTGATGTCGCCGGTGTCGGGAAACGACAGCCCCCCGGTCAGCTTGAGGCTGAAGCGGCTTCTATGCGTCTTCCCCGCCGAATCATCCTGCGCGGCAAGCGGCTGGGCTCCCTCCACGGCGATCCACAGAAGAGAAATTAAAATGGCGGCCGGCGCAAGCCTCTTCAATTTTTTCATCGTCACTCCCCTTTCCTTTCGAGCTGTCCAACGTTGATTATTGTAAAATCCACGGCGGACTGTCAAATTGTTTTTATCAAGAACGCGGACCGTTGTTCTTCAAATAAGCGGCATGCCGAAGTTCTCTGCCCAGCCCTATCCCTCTTGCCGCAAACTCGATACTTCTAGGGCGCGCGCTTGACCGCGGCCAGCCGCGCCCGGGCGTCCTTGAGCTCGATAAACCGCGGGTCCGCGTCCGCCCAGCCCTTGAGAAACTTCTCGTACTGGAGGCGGGCCTTATCCTTCTCCCCTTTTTCCTCCAAGACGCGTCCGAGCCGATAGTGGTAGAGCGGCGGGATGAGCATGCGCAGGGGGCTCTTCGGGTCGATCGTCGTCAGCCGCTCATACTCGGCCGCGGCCTTGTCGAAATCGCCTTTTTTCCAGTAGGCCCTGGCCAGGACGTCCTTCATGAACGGCAGGTTGTAGGGAATGATGGTCGGCGTGTTCACATTCTCCAGGACCCAGGACTCGATTTTTTCGCCTATTGAGATCGCCTTCTCGATCGAGCCCTCCGCGAGGGCGAGCTCGGCGCCGAGGAGCCGCCAATGGAACTCGATGATCAGCCTCTCGTCGGGATTCAGCCGCGGCAGGAGCTTTTCCATTTCCGCCAGCCCGTCCCTCACGGCTTCGCGCCGCCCCTCCTCGAGGTCCACCTTGCCGAGTGTCGCCCCCCGGAGCGCCGCCGCGTAATCCGGGCGGGTGGGATTGTCCTTCTTCACGTAAACGAACCAGTCTTCAAACGATTTTCGGGCCTTGTCGTATTCTCCCCGGTCCGCATAGAGATATCCCATGACGAAGTCGGCGGCCGCGACGCCCAGGTCAAACTTGAATTGCGCCGCCAAGCTCCGCAGGGAGCTAAGGTCCCTCAGCGATCTGTCCAGCCGGCCGAGAAAATAATCGAGGAAATCCCGGATGAAGAAGGCCTCCGTTCTGGCCTGAGGCGTCGGCGTCCGCTTGATGAATTCCTCCAGCCAACGGCCGGCTTCGGCATAGTCCTCTTTGAGCGCGTAGACGTAGACCAGCCCATGGCAAGAGGCGTAGAAGTCCGGCTTGATGGACAACGCTTCCAGGTATCTCCGGACGGCCTCGTCAAGGTTTCCCCTCAGCATGTTCATCTCGGCGATGGAATCGATCGGATTGGGCAGGCCGGGATTGAGCTCCGCGTAGCGCGAGAACGCCCCGATCGCCTTGTCGAAGTCCCCCATCCTGGCGTACGCGTAACCGAGCATGTTGAAAGCGGGCGCGTACATGGGATCGATAGCCATCGCCTTCTCGTATTCCGCGATGGCCTCGGGACGCGACGGCGTCGCCATGGCCAGTTCATAGTGCCCTTCCTTGTCGTCCGGGTACGCCGTGACGAGCTCTCTCATGACACGCAGGCGCTTCGCGGAGTCGTGCTCGATGATAGACGCGTATCTCGCCTCGATGAATAGCCTCTCCTTCTCCGTGGCCTTGGCGGAAAACGTTTTAGCTTTCTCCAGGGCCTCGTCCCGCGCCGGATAGTCGAGCAAGTTGCTGGCCGCCCGCGACAGGATATAGTAGCCGAGGGCGAATTTGGGATCGACGGCGACGGCCTTTTCCGCGTACGTCCTGGCCTGGGCGAAGAAGAAGTTGTCGAAGGCCTCCCGGGCTTTCAGATAATAATTGTAGGCCTCCATGGAGCCCGTCGTGAGATCGATGATCTTCCGCCCCGGCGCCTCGATCTTGAGCGCCGGGAGCGCGAAGCCGCGGCGGATCGTCCGGCTGATGTCGTCGATCTGCGACTTGAGAATGCTCTCGAGGCCGCTCCCTTTGGCCGAGGCGCTCTTCAGGATGTGCTTGCTCGTGGCGTCCAGGACCTGGACGTCCGTCGCGAACGTCTCCCCCGCCTTGACGAAGCTCCCCAGGACGACGGCCTCGATGCCTTCTCTCCGGCAGGCTTCGAAACCCGCCTCCTCGTCATAGATCGCGGCCGCGTCCCGGCCGGAATTGCGGAGGAGGTCCTTCATCCTCTCCCAGGACGTCACCCTCAGGCGCTTCGATTGCTCCAGGCTGGTGATGAGGAGGTGCGGGATGGCCTCCCGCAGGTAGTCGAGCCCGGCGTCGCCCGTCTGGTTCTTGAAGCCCATGACCGCGAGCGTCCGCCTCGCCCCGTCCTTCTCCGGAATGAACTGCCAGACCGCGAACGCGACGAGCGCCAGAAGAACGCCCGCCGCCGTGATCCAGACCTTCCTGGACGGAAGCCGGACCGTGACCTCGTGCGCGGTGGTGGTTTTTCTCCTGGGAACGACGCGCTCCGTGGTCGGGATGCCCTTTTCGATCTTCTCCAGCTCGGAATGGACCTCGGCGGCGCTCTGATACCGTTTCTCTTTATCCTTCGCCAGGCATCTCAGGATGACCCGGCTCAGGTCGTCGGGGATCTGCGGATTCAGCTGTTTCGGGTTCTTGGGGATCTCCCCCTTGTGCTTCATGGCGATGCTCAGGGCTGTCTCCCCGGTGAACGGCACGTGGCTGGTGGCCATCTCGTAAAGAATGACGCCCAGGGAATAGATGTCCGAGCGATGGTCGACCTCCTTGGCCTCGGCCTGTTCCGGGCTCATGTACTCGGGCGTCCCGATCATCGTCCCCGCGTCCGTCATCCCCCTGTCCTTGATCGACCGGGCGATGCCGAAGTCCATGATCTTGGCGTTCCCGTGCTTGTCGATCATGATGTTCTTGGGCTTGAGGTCGCGGTGGATGACGCCCAGGCTGTGGGCCTCGGCGAGGCCGTCGCAGACCTGCTTCCCGACGCTTAGCAGCATGCCCAGGCTCAGGCTCCCGGACATCTCGATCATGCTTTTCAGGTCCTCGCCGGAGACGTATTCCATGGTGATGAAATGGATTCCATCGGCCTCGCCGAGGTCGAACATCCGGCAGACGTTCCGGTGTCCGATCCGGCGGGCCAGGCGGATTTCGTTACTGAACCGTTCGAGGGTATCCTTGTCCGAGGCGATCTCGGGCTTGATGAGCTTGAGGGCGACCTTTTCCTTGATCTTGGTGTCGAAGACCTTGTAGACCCGGCCCATCCCCCCCTTGCCCAGTTCCTCGATGATCTGGTAGCGGCCGGCGAAGGTGGACCCCATGTCCAATTCGCGGACAACGGCTTGAATCGTCTGGGTGGCGGCAGGACTGATTGCCGGGGGTGAGGGACGGGATTCAGGAGACGGGGCCACGGAGGACGGACTGAGCTTCGACCCGCAATCGGCGCAGTATTCCTTTCCGGCGGGATTCTCGGAACGGCATTTCGGGCACGTAACGGGCATTGCGAGTTCCCCTTAAAGCGCTGGGTCAAAGATAACAGCCATCCGGGCCGAAGTCAACAGAGGCGGAGGAGCGGCGAACTTGGGCAGCAAGGGACGACCCAGGAGGAAACAGGAAACCTCACCCGGGGAAACTCGAACGAGACTTTTTTCTTGGGAATTGACAGCTGACTCCGGAATCGTGTAAATTTCTTTGTAAGCCCTGATTTTATTTAATAAGGAGAAGTGCGCATGAGACGCTACGGGATCCTGATTGTTTTGGTTCTGGCCCTGAGCCTGCCCCTGGCGGCCGTCGATGGGACAAAATTCACCCTCGACCTCTCGGGACATTTCCTGACCCGCGCGACGGGATCGGCCGTCCCGCTTGTTTCGCTGTACGGCAACGAGGGAACGGGCAATGTCTTCACGACCGACGACGTGGCTCTCAACACCTGGAAGTTTGGCGGCGACCTGAGACTGGGATATACATGGAGCAAGTTCGGGGTGGAGGTTCGCGGCTTCATGCTCGCCAAGTGGAAGAAATCGAAGGAATATACCTCGCCTGAAGGCAGCGAATTGGTCATCGAAACGAACCCGCTCACGTACTACGGCATGGGCACGGGCAACACACTGACGGCGAGCAATGAAAGCACCCTCAAGGGTTTCGAGGCCAACTTGACCTATGACCTAACGCCGAAGGTCCGCTTGTACGGCGGTGCCCGCTATCTGCAGGTCAAGGAGATGTTCGATCTGTTCGGCTACTTCAGTGAAGCCGATAACGAGGACGACTTCTGGACCACCACGAATAAGATGCTGGGCGGGCAGATCGGCGCGCGCGTCGAGTTCCTGAGCCCGGCCGATGAGGCGACCCGGGGCTTCACAGTCCAGGGTCATGGCGCGATCGCTCTGTTCAGCAACGACGCCCATGCCGATTTCACGGTCGTCGATTATTACAGCGACATCATCGCGGACGGCCACAAGCTCACGCCCGCCGTGGACGCCGGAGTGCAGGTGGGCTATCGCCTGGACCGCATGATCGCATTCTACGTCGGGTACGATCTGCTGTGGGTGGATTTCGTGTCCCAGGCGAGCCGTCAAGTCGCCGGCACGACCTCGTACAATTCCACGCCTACGATTGCTCTTGTCTACAAGAGCTTGGCCGTTCATGGAGCGAAAGTCGGCGTGACTGTCCACTTCTGACGTCCGGATCGCTTGCGGCCGGTCTTTTCGAGGGGACGGCTTGGCCGAGGGCATCCTATAAGGACACAAGGACGGGAGGGCTGGAGCGTCGGCTCCTGCCCTCCCGAATTTATTTTTACCTTCCTGCCCTTCTCATCGACATTCATCCTTCTGCGATACGTTTTTACATATTGACGGGCAGGCGTCCGCCAGGGCCTGGGCCATATCGCTGATGGCCTTGATGAATGTGGGAAAAAGAAAAGCGCGCCCAGGGTGACTCGAACACGACGGAAAGTGGACGTGCTGTATATTTTTGGGCTTACTTATCCTAACTGAAGAGGCTTAGGTCTGAAGTCGTGAATATTCATTGACCGCGCCGGCTTTCGTGCTAGAATGATTGTTCGAAGTTGCCAAAAGGGAGAATCGCATGAAATTCATTGGAGATCCGTTTTTGCCTCTTAAATCAAACCGGCGTTCGATTTTACCCGGAAAGAAGATATTTTTCGTTTGCCTGACAATCGCTCTCTCCACCTGGGCGTTTTCCGTTGCCGGCGAACCTCAAGTAACGTTTATCAGCAACGGCCAGCAACTTAATAATTTCGCCGGGCGCGGCGTGGCCTTGGCCGATTTTAACGGCGACGGCGCCCTCGACGCCTTCGTCGTCAATGAGTCCGGGCAGAACAACCAGTATCGGATCTATTTCGGCGACGGGCACGGACAATTTGTCGACAGCGGCCAACGTCTGGAACACTCCATGGAGGGGGGCAAACCCATCGTCTATGACATCGACGGCGATGGAAGCAAGGATGTCATCACCGGCAGGACGGTGTGGTTGAACGATGGGCACGGGCGCTTTTCTCCGGACGCCGCCCGTTTTGTCGATGCCGATCAGGCCCGGTTTTGGCAGTGCCGGCTGGCGGATTTGAACGGGGACGGCCTGATCGATGTGTTCGCTATTGTCATGGTCAACAACGAAACAAAAGGGCGGGTATATCTCAACGATAAAAAGGGACATTTTCAATACGCCGGGCAGGCGCTCGGTCAAGGGACGCTGGCCGCCGTGGAATTGGGAGACGTCAACGGGGACGGATTCATCGACGCCGTGTTGAGCGGCTGGCGCAACACCGACGCCGATCCCTGTCCCAATCGCGTGTTGCTGAACGACGGGCACGGTCGATTTAGCGAATCCGGGCAGGTGTTCGATGAGGGCTTGCGTCACTCCCACGGATTGGCCCTGGGCGATTTCGATGGGGATGGAGATCTGGATTTTGTGCTGGTCACCCAGCACGCGCCCTTTGCCAGGCTCTACCTGAACGACGGAAAAGGCCGTTTTACGGTTGGTCATACGCTCGGCACCAACAGCGCGGAAAAAGTTGCCGTCGCCGACCTGGACGGCAACGGCAGCTTGGATATCTTCCTGGCGTGCATCGGTCCCAACGAAATTTGGCTGAATGACAGCCGAGGCAATTTCAGCGACAGCAAACTCCGTTTAGGTACGGAATGGAGTTGGGAAGTCGCCGTGGGAGACGTTAACAACGACGGCTTTCCGGATTTGTTTGTCGTCAACCTCGGTGTCGACCAGACGGCCCCTCCCGAAACGATGATGAAAGGTCGTTTCGCCGAAGTGTGGTTGAACACGAGCCAGAGAAAGCGGACTTAGACGCCGTCCCCTCCTAAGATATGCCGATATATGCGGGGGGGGAATAAATAAGCGCGCCCGGAGTGACTCGGACACCCAATCTTCTGATTCGTAGTCAGAGGCTATCCCGCCCTATGTGATTGATAATTCTAAGGATGTGGCGCGGTGATTATTCCCTTGTCCCACTTTTGTCCCACTGATTTACACCGAGGATAAGGCAAAACCTCTCGTTTTTGGCCCGCCGTCAGATGAAGCCTGAGAACCCACGTGGATATGAAGAAGTTATTCTATTTGGGCGGCTAAGGCGAGAACCAAGAAATGCCGTTTATTTGACTGGCCTTCCCGCTATGGTCTATCATCCATGCCAACGGCACGAGGGAAACATGAAAAAGAGCATTCTGGCTGCATCGTATTTGGCGGCTCTCCTGATCAGCCCCGCGGCTTCCCAAGACATCCGCTCTCTCCATGCGGGATACACCGAACCCAGCGTGACTCTCCAACCGGTGATCGAGGGAACGTGGTCGTCTGATGCGTTCCCTCAGGAGACTCTTTCGTTCGAGAAGGCCGGGGACAATTTTTACTTTCTGCGATACAGCGAGAAAGGCAAGACTTCTCAGTTCGAAGCAGTATTCACACGCCTTGGAAAGGTTCTTCTCTTAGATATTTTCCCAATCGTCCCCGAGACGATCGGCAACGCGCTGTACCGGACGCAGATTCTGCCGGCGCACTCGCTCTATCGCGTGCAGCTTGAAAAGGACTCCTTCCGAATCGCGTCCCTCAGCTACGGCTGGTTCCACTCCAACATTCTCGTGAAGGGACCGACCGTCTCCCTCACCTTCTCCGGAACCTCCACTGTCCTTACGCTATCGACGAAGGATCTCCGGCAGTTCATCGAACAACACGCGGAAGAACTCGGGTTCTTCTCGGACGATTTGTTGCTCTCGCGGATCGGAGCCCCAGAGCGGACAAGGGCCTCGTCGATCCGAACGGCCGGGCGCCCTGAAGTCCAGAAGGACTCTCCCGTCCTTCAGAGGTGCATCCCGGCTTTTCCGCTAAATGACGGCTGGCTCGGCGGTGACGGAGATATTTCTATTTCTCTTCCGGGCCTGAGGTCGCTCTGGATTTTCGGCGACACTTTCGTCGGAGGGCGAACCCGGACGTCGCGGTCCGGCGCAAGGATGATCTCAAACACCGTCGCGATCACGGCTTGTGCGCCCGCTGGCGAATCGACCATCCGGTATTTCTGGCGGGATGAGTTCAGCGACCACCCAAGGCCGATTTTCGAATCATTCACCGACCGCTACAGGTACTGGCCCTGCGGGGCATTCATGAGCGATGGCGACCTCTACGTCCCTCTGTTGAAGATCGGGCCGAAGGTGGGCGCAGCACCGGACGATATCTTCAACTTCACGGGCCTTGGCATGTCCGTAGCCAAGGTCGCCCATCCGGCTGAAATTCCGCCCGATGAATGGGTGGCGGAGCTTATTCCGTGGTCCAGTGCTCTTGACCCAGACTCGTGGGGATGCTGCATGTTCAACGCCGGATTTCTTTACCTCTTCCAGAGGGGGAAAAGCGAGACCGTCCTGTTGAAGCGTCTCCACCGTGATTACCTCGAAAATCCTGACGGCCATGTTGAGTTCTTATTGGCAGACCGGACGTGGAGGACCAACGTCCAGCAGAACGACGTAATGGTCCTATTTCGAGGGGATGTCGGCAACACCGTGAACTACCACAAGGATATCAAGAAGTGGGTCATGGTGTGCGGACCGGCATTCATCAACAGTAAGATCCGTGTCAGGACGGCCCCAGCTTTGGAAGGCCCATGGTCGGACGAAAAGGTCATATACGAATGTCCCGAGTCAACGCCGGGGTCGCCAGTCTACGATAAAGACAACTTCTGCTATTCCGGCAGGGAGCACGCTCAGTTCTACGATTCCAAAACGAGAACGATGTTGATTACGTACGACTGCAACTCGGCAAGCTTCGGAAAGTTGGTATCGAACCTGAAGACCTACTCGCCGAAAGTCCTGCGGATCCGGATGGATCGCTGAATTCGAGCCTCCGACCTTTGGATCTGGAGTCACAGATAGCTTCCCTTCCTTCGCCCTCATAATACGAAGGGGATAAACCGGTGGGTCTTTTTCATGTACGCTTCGTATTCCGGACCGAAAAAGCTGGTGCACTCGGCCTCGTCCGCCCGGGCGGTCAGGAGTAGGCAGACGCTCGCGAAGGCCGCTAGTCCGCCTCCCGGCCACGATGGCCGTTTGAAGAAGATGCCCCAGGCCAACAGGAGCAGGGAACTGTAGAGTGGATGGCGGATGTACTTGTAGATGCCGGTTGTGACCAGCCGAGTGGTCTTCTCGAGGCCCAACAAGTTAGGGTCCGTATCGCGCTGCTCGATCGGTTTGCCCACTCGTATCAGCAGGACCGTCCCCCAGATGGCGGGGACGAGACACATGCACAGCATCATCCAGGCGATGATTTGATACCAAGCGAAGGGATTCTCGAACCAGGGCTCCATGTTGAGCAGGAACAGACCGACAATGGCCTCCCAGGCAAAGAACCTATAAAATCCGTGCGAGCGCGGATCGCGAAGCGAGGCGCGTGAAAAGAAGATCAGGGCCCCCGTCACGATAGCAAAGGCAATCCACTTCCACAATATCATTCTCTTCCCCCACCAACAGATAGGAAATTACTTATCCGCGGCGCGCGCGAACCCAGGCCATACAGGTCAGAACTGATCCCGCCCATTACGAAATCATGATATTGCCGGCCGCGGATGTGCGTCAAGAACTCAATAAGAGAATGTTCCTGAGAGGATTCGAACCTCCGACCTTTGGATCTGGAGCGGGATGGCCTGCCACTATGAATGTCCGGACTCTATCCCATTCAGAAATAACCGGCTACTTGGCCTTTTCCCAGACGATCTCTTTATAAGGCACGATCTGGTATTTGCAAGGCCTGGTTGACTTGTCGAATTCGTTGCGAAAATTCTTTCCTATGGCATCGCAAGCACTGGTCACCATATCAGCGAACTCTTTTATCAATATGTATGTGCCCTTCCGAGTCGAAGAGCTATCCGTACGCTCGGGAGGACCCTCGTAGACATAAACTTTCCCTCCCCGAAACTCGAATTCCTCGATCTTATCGGTCACATCCACTCTTCGATAACCCCATTCCCTCTTGTCGAGGCCTGGCAACTCCTCGTCGGTTATCAGATATAGAATGCCGTTGACCTTGCCTTTTTTCTTGGGATACAGATTTAGTTCCGCAGCTCCGAGGATAGAAACATGTTCCGTGCCGCGCAGGATATAAGCATCCAACTTCTTGGCGCCCGCCACGGTCGCCTGGGAATCGTTCCAATGGCGAACGCATATCCACGCCCTCTCATAACCCGTCAGGTGTATCTGGTTGATCGGGCCCTGGTATTTATGGCCGATCGTCTGCTCCATGTTTGTCAAAGAGATGAGGGAACCGTAAGCGATAATTCCCACCAAGCCCTTCGGAATTTCCATGGTGCCCTTTCTTTTCGCGGCAGAAATGGATGTGCAAGAGAGAACCAGCGCAGATATGCAAAGTGATATGCTCAGAATGGATTTGGTCGAAGTCGTCTTTCCTTCACTCATGGTAACCCCCCCTTCTTGTCCAGTCCTTCTCTCCTCTGCCATTCGGAGGATAGCACCGATATGTAGACCAGTCAATCTATGGCGCGGCCCACTCCCTGGCGCGACCCGCGTGGACAAGGCGTGGACAAAAGCGCTTGAAACGGCTCGGTTTTAGTGACCCAGGCTGAAAATGTGGGAAAGCTAGCTCGTCGAAAAACAAGAAAAAAGAGAGCGCGCCCGGGGTGACTCGAACACCCGACCTGCTGATTCGGATTCGGAGACAGGTCGATGCTCGCCGATTCATAGAATCTTGACAGACGCTTGACAACTTTACCCCGGGAAGCGCTTATAATGATGACGGACGAAGGAGGCATTCCATGAAGCAGAAAGCCACCTATGTCTTGCTCATGCTGACGCTTGCAAGCGCCCTGCTGGCTCCGAATTGCGCCACCTTGACTCGGGAAAAGACGCAGAAGATTCCCGTGACCTCCGTTCCGGCCGGCGCCACGGTCATCGTGAACGGCGTCAAGCAAGGCGTGACCCCGCTCATGATAACGCTGGCCAGGAAGTGGAAGGGCCAGATCATACGGATCGAATCCCCGGGATTTAATGCCGTCGAGATCCGACCGGAGAGAAAGCTGTCGAGAGGCGTACTTCTCGGCAATTTCCTCC
>Ga0315282_10015722_pt1 | contig 11137 bp, 9 predicted proteins | sample YL17G07_20_MG_FD_203693 | JGI IMG/M metagenome (GOLD analysis project Ga0315282, IMG submission 203693) | Sediment microbial communities from Yellowstone Lake, YNP, Wyoming, USA - YL17G07_20 | ecosystem: Environmental > Aquatic > Freshwater > Lake > Sediment | place: USA: Wyoming | collected...
AAAAATTAAAGGAAATCATTGTAGAGCAATTAGGGGTTGAAGAAAGTGAAGTAACCCCGGAAGTTTCTTTCGCAGAGGATTTGAATGCCGACTCTCTGGATTTAATCGAGCTTATTACCGCTATAGAAGAGGAATTCAGCACTCCTGAAATGAGGCTGGAAATACCCGATGAAGATGCCGAAAATATAAAGACTGTTCAAGACGCTATTGACTATCTCCGCGACCACGGAATAAAAGACAAATAAAATCGAGTTAACTGCCGCCTTCCGCTTTAGAATCCTCAGCACACAGTTTGATATGGCTTATTACCCAAAAAACATATGGCAATAAAGAATAAGGAAATATATGACCATTATTACTAATCCAATGGACACACCTAACTTCGCCCATTCTTTACTGGTTATCTTTAGCCTTCCCGCAGCAACGATATTGGGAATGTTGCCAGGTATAAGCATACCCCCGGCAACCAAAAGACCCATTAGAGCACTCTTTATCTGCAGAGTAGTTAGGACAGGCCCTATCTCTGCTGCTGTCAAAGTTGCATTATCTAATACTGCAGAGATTATATTTACCCAATAAATTATATATGGCGGAACCTTTGAGACATACCATATAATCATGGGCAACATTCCTGAGCCTAGAAGGATAAGCCCGGCAACAAAAAAGTAAACTTTTACTGCTCTCCATACTACAACCTTAATTGGCTCGGCATATTGAGTAGGCTCTACTTTTCCTAGCTTTAAGCCCCTACTCAAGTAGAAGCAGCCAAATATTGCGATGCAAATTACCCCTGGTATTATATAAGCGCCCAACATATTAACTAGGAAGAAGAACCCGGCGTTATAGGGTGGTCCACTCAGTTTCGCTATCGCAATTGTTGACAATGGTTCACCAACTGGCGTCAATGCCGAACCAAGCCCCATGGCAAAACAAGTAACGACTGCCACTTTTACTGCCATATCGTGTTTGAAAGGAAATGCTGCAATTAACTCTGAAATGATTACCGCAGTGACAATCACTGATATGATGCTTGAAATCAGACCAAATATCGCAATGCAAAGAAAAATAAAAACGCGGAAACCTAGTTTGTTTACCGCTGCAGCGATGGCTCGGTAAATCGGCTTGTTGAAAAAATAGATGATTAGTCCAGCAATAAGTACAACCTGAAATATGCCAATAGGGAAACTATGAATAAAGACAGGTGCTTTCAGTGCCTCTATAACGATTCCCTTGCTCCAACCAACAATGCCACCACTCCACAAATCCGAGACCGTTATTGCACATATACCCATCACCAGAAAGAATAGCTCTATGTTATATTCTATTTTCTTTACCAAGAATGGCAATAGCAATACTAAAGCAACTATTACGGCTAATCCAACTGTGCATGACACTACTGCCGCTTCAGATGATGCTGATATAAGAGAATTAATCAAAGCTTCTTCCTTAATTAAAGCTATGAGCTTACCTAACAATACAGCATTTCAAGGTCAGGATTTAATACCTTATACCCTTATGTGGGGACATGCCCCTTTCTGTCATTGCGAGGAGCGTCAGCGAAATTCCTCGTTTCACTCGGAACAGGCTCCACAATCCCAAGCTATTCTTTTTCAAGCTCAAAAGCTCTATGCAAAGCCTGGACAGCATCCTTAACTTTATCCTCGGAGATGATACAGGTTATTCTTATCTCCGAAGTTGTGATTAACTGGATATTGATGCCTTCGGCATAAAGCGTGCGGAACATCCTGGCAGCATAACCCGGCGTGTTTTGCATACCGGTACCTACAATACTAACCTTAGCCGAGGTGGCGTCAGCAATGCATTGCTTCGCACCGAAAAACTTCGCCACTGGTTCCACAATAGACATTGCCTTGTTCAAATCAGTTTGAGCCACCGTGAAGGTAAGGTCAGTAATATTTTGGACACTAGCATTTTGCACAATAGTATCTACACTTATGTTTGCTTTGGCTAGGGGCTCAAAGATACTCATGGCAACACCGGGCTTGTCAGGCACGCCAATGACAGTTATCTTAGCCACATTGGTATCATGAGCAATACCTCTTACTTTATTTCTCACTTCCATGGAAGCCTCCTTACAAATGATGGTGCCCGGGCTGTCACTAAAGCTAGAAGCTACCAATATCGGCATATGGTATAACTCACCCAACTCCACCGCCCGGGGATGTATTACCTTTGCTCCACAGCTGGCTAGCTCCAGCATCTCCTCATAGCCGACTTCCTTTAATTTAGTTGCCTCAGGCACAAGATGAGGGTCAGCGGTATAGACCCCTTCAACATCAGTATAAATATGACATATCTCAGCCCCCAAGCTGGCAGCCAAGGCAACCGCGGTAGTATCAGAGCCACCCCTGCCCAGAGTGGCAATATCCATATCTTGAGTCACGCCCTGAAATCCAGCCACAATGACGATATTCCCTTTCTCCAACTCATTGACAATGCGCTTAGGGTCGACGCGAAGAATCCGAGCCCTGCTATAACTAGAATCAGTCTGAATGCCCGCTTGAACACCGCTAAGGCTGACCGCTTTATAACCCAAACTATCCAGAGCCATTGCCAGAAGGGTGCTGGACACTACCTCACCGGTGGAAAGCAACAAATCAAGCTCTCTATCGCTGGGCTGCTCGCTGACCTGGTGAGCCAAGTTAATCAACTCATCAGTGGTATCCCCCATCGCTGAAACAACAACTACTACCTCATTCCCCTCATCCCTGACTTTGGCTATCCGACGCGCTACGTTCTTAATTCTCTCCCCATTAGCAACCGAGCTACCACCATATTTCTGAACTATGAGTGCCATTTTTATATTTCCTTGCTTACAAGCCTGCCCATAATATTATACCCCTCGTCGATGAAAAATCCTGTGCCTTTAGCCTCAGCCTCGGTGAATCTCTTCGCCCCGTTAGCCTCAAATCCCTTGCCCCAGAGCATAAAAGGAACGGGCTCATCAGTATGGGTTTGAATCTTAACAGGCGTGGCGTGGTCAGGCATAATTAAAACACGAATAGCATCCTTGCCACGTTTGCGAATTCGGCTGACAATTTCCTCATCCACCTTCTGGATAGCCTCCATTTTATCATCAATAGCGCCACCATGAGCAGCTTCATCAGGCGCCTCCACATGGATAACCACCAGGTCGTGTTCTTTAAGTGCTTCTAAAGCACCTTTTACCTGAGCAGCATAGTCATTATTCAATCCATCGGTCACGCCGGGAATGTTTAATACCTCCATTTCCACCATTCCAGCTAATCCCCGTAGAAGGTCAACGCCCGAGGTGAGAGCGGCATCAAGACCATAAACCTGCTTGAAAGGAGGCATATCAGGTATTCTTCCACTGCCCCAGAAAAGCCATATCATCGTAGCTGGTATATCACCCCGAGACCTCCGTGCTATATTTACCGGATGCCCTTCAAGCACGGACTTTGACCTCTCCATAAGGTCTCGCAGGAAGCCGCTCCCAGCGCCGCTAGGAAGAAATCCAGCAATAGGCTTATCAGGAATATCATGCGGAGGAGTGCAGGCAGCCGAAAGAGTATCTTTATGCCCCTTTATGTTACATATATGCCGATAGCTGACGCCGGGATAAAAATGAACCTCATCGCTGCCAAGATTTTCATTTAAGCTGGCGATAAGCTGCTTCGCTTCCTCGGTGCTGATATGCCCCGAGCTGTAGCTCCACATCTTCCCATCACGTACAGCAACCAGATTGCACCGAAAAACAACCTCTCCTTCTTCAATAGGAATGCCCATACTTTTCGCCTCGATGGCACTTCTGCCCCGATAATACACCTTGGGGTCATAACCAAGCACTGACATACAGGCACAGGCACTGCTGGGCTCCATCCCTGGTGGCACCGTGCGAACCAGCCCAACAATAGCTTCCTCAGCCATAGCATCCAGGTTGGGAGTCCTCGCCAGCTCCAGGCAAGTCTTCCCGCCACGCTGGGGCAGAGACCAACCTGCTGCGCCATCAATTATCACAACGCAATATTTCATCGGAGCATTTAGCAACTCTTGCCTGTCATCCTGAATCCTTCCCCTGTCATTGCGGTGAGCCAAAGCCCTGAATACAGTGAAGGGGAAGCGAAGCAATCTCGAGACCCTTCGCTATCGCTCAGGTTGACAAATAAACAACCGCAATATTTCATTTGCTCTGGTAATTAAACCACCTTATAATAAACTAGACAACGGGGCGTAGCGCAGTGTGGTAGCGCGCAGCGTTCGGGACGCTGAGGTCGGAGGTTCAAGTCCTCTCGCCCCGACCAGCCAATATTTTGGAGGTCATTGAAAATGAGGAAAGAGGAAATAAAGAAAGTCGTTAGAGAAGGCTATGCCAGAATAGCTAAACAGGATAGTTCCTGCTGTGCTCCTATAAATTCATGCTGTGCAAGTACGAATTTGGCACAGGATATTACTAAGAAGATAGGGTACACAGAAGAAGAACTTAAAGCGGTTCCTGAAGGCGCAAATCTGGGGCTTGGTTGTGGGAATCCTGTCGCTCTTGCTTCTTTGAGAGAAGGTGAGACCGTTCTGGATCTTGGTTCAGGCGCAGGATTCGATTGTTTTCTCGCTGGTAATAAAGTTGGTAAGAATGGAAGAGTTATCGGCGTAGATATGACACCAGAGATGACTGAGAAGGCAAGAAACAACGCCAAGGAGGGTAACTACGGAAATGTAGAGTTCAGACTCGGAGAGATTGAAAATCTACCAGTTGCCGATAATTCTGTTGATGTGGTCATCTCTAACTGTGTCATTAATCTCTCGCCTGACAAGAGAAGGGTCTTTAAAGAGGCATTCAGGGTTCTAAAACCCAATGGACGGATAATGGTGTCGGACATTGTCTTGCTGAAAGAACTCCCCGATTTCATAAAAGACTCTATCGAGGCCTATATCGGCTGTCTTTCAGGTGCGATACTAAAGGACGAGTACATAGAAGCGATAAGAGAGGCTGGTTTTCAGGAAGTCAGGATAGCAGAAGAGACATCTTTCCCCATTGAGTGTATGGCTAATGATCCAACTGCAAAGGCTGTAATTAAGAATTTAACAATACCGCCTGAAAAAGTAAAAGAGGTTGCAGATTCGGTCATAAGCATAAAAATCTACGGGGTAAAACCCAGTAAGACGCTTTAGAGGGAGCGGGCTTCTGGCAACTCTGTGGCACTTCGTGCTTTGCCTCGCGCCGTCCGGTCACTTAACAGCCGACAAAAGGGAAAACAAAGATTTCGCCAAATTCGCCTATTGGCGAACTTCCTCTATCCGCAAACAAGTAAGGGAAATGGGAACTTCTGGAAAGACAGCTTTTGATACCGGTTTAGGACTGTCAGGCAGAAAAAATTTTGTTTTTCTCCCTGCTTCGCCCGACAAGGCAGGTGTTTGAGGAAGGCTATAGGGGAAGCAGGCTCAGGTCGCAGGTAACGGAAGACAACCGAAGGGGCTGAAGTTCGAGCACCGACATGGCTGGGTGGGGGAGGAGAATATTCGGCTTTCTGGCAAAAAGAGTCTGCCTCTGTTTAACCTAGGTGGGAGCGGATGAGTCCGCTATTTCGTTGATGTGCCAGCTATAACACGACATTCAGCATAATTGTTAGCGACAAGGGCAAGCTTCTTCTGTGAGATTGTTTAGCAACCTATACCCTGACCCCCTTCCCTTAGCAAGTGAAGGGGGTGGTCTCCCCCGTGTAGGTAAGAGAGGGGGTTTCACCCCTCTCTGTAAATCTCGTCCCCCTCTCCTTTGAAGGAGAGGGGGATAAAGGGGATGAGGTCAGTAAACACTCTCTAATATCTTTGTAGTCTTGACCTCGACCAGGCTATGGCGTATCTTATAACTCGCAGAGCGAGGTATAAGATGCTAACGTAGCTCTAAGCATCGGTACAATGGAAGGGTTTTATTCGATATCGCTGGCTGTGTGCGCTTTTTGCCTGGGCGCTTGTCCCTTTTCGCTATGGGTCGGGCGTTGGCTCCTGGGCAAAGACATCAGGGATTACGGAGACGGCAATCCAGGGGTGGTCAATGTCTTCCGAGCTGGGGGACGCAAATCGGGGTGCCTTGCCTTAATTCTGGACATAGCGAAAGGTATACCTTTTGTAGCCCTGGCATACTCGTTCTTCGGGTTACCTGAAGTAACAGTTATGATAGTGGCAGTGAGTGCGATATTAGGGAGCGCCTTCTCGCCGCTGCTCCGCTTTAGAGGTGGCAAGTCGGTAGCCATTACCTTTGGTGTGCTGCTGGCGCTGCCTCACCACGAGATGCTCATTACGTTTGCTGTCTTTATGTTGTTAGGCTTTCTTTTTATAGAAACTGACGCCTGGACGGTAATGCTCGGCCCAACAGGCTCACTGGTCTATTTGGCAATTACCGGCGCAAGCTACTGGGAATTGTTATTCGTGCTAAGCGTGCTTGTAATATTAGCAGCAAAGCATCATAACGACCTGAAAGCTATTCCCAGATGTAAAGTGAGACTTATCGGCTGGCTTCAGTCAAGAAGATACAGAGCCTAAGTTGGCAATAATGAGAATAAGAGCATGGCATACCAGGTAATCATAACCGTCGGTTTGCTCGTCTTCGCGCTAAACCTTGTGCTCAATTTGAGAGTCCTCAAGAGGCCAAGCAGAGATAGCAAGCTACCTGAGCCAGCTCCTCTTGTCTCTGTGCTTATTCCGGCAAGAAACGAGGAAGCAAATATAGAGAGCTGCTTGAAATCTCTACAGGAACAGGACTACCCAAATCTGGAGATTTTAGTACTGGACGATGACTCCTCGGATAACACGGCTGGTCTCGTGGAGCGGATGGCAGCCACGGATAACCGTGTCCAACTGGTCAGAGGCAAACGCTTACCCCGAGGCTGGGCCGGTAAGCCCTTCGCCTGCTATCAACTTGCTAAGAAAGCGCAGGGCTCCTGGTTACTGTTTGCCGATGCTGATACCACGCATGCTCCTCATATGCTGCGCAGCGTAATTCCTCTGGCCATCAAGTACAGATGCTCTCTGCTGTCCGGATTTCCCCGCCAGCTTGCTACTTCTTTACCTCAGAAGGTAGCCATTCCAGTACTGTACTTCATTATCCTGAGCTGGCTGCCGCTATGGTGGCTTCAACACTGCAATAAACCGAAGCCATCACTGGCCATCGGTCAGTTCCTCCTCTTTCCCAGAGAGGAATACTGGCGAATTGGGGGACACAGAGCTGTAAAGTCAAGAATACTGGAAGATGTCTGGCTGGGGGTTGAAGTACATCGGCATGGTGGACGACATATGGCAGTTGACCTGTCGCCAGTGGTCTCATGTCATATGTACCAGAGCATCGGAGCGATGTGGGAGGGATTTATCAAGTGGATTTACTCAGTGGCAGCATTATCCTCAGCAGCACTGTTGGGGCTGATAATAGCTGGCTTTATTTTCTTTCTGGCCCCGTTCTACTGGCTCTGGGAAGCACTATTTGTGGCAGGTTCTTCCACTGGCTGGCAATTTTTGGTTACTCTTCAGGTAGCAATGATAATAGCTATGCGCCGGATCGCAGATAGTCGCTTCAAGGAGCCACTTGTTTCAGCTTTACTACACCCACTCGGGTTCTCATTCCTTTTCCTAGCCTGTCTCTATGGCGCTTCGCATCGAGCAGTCGGCGGTTATGTGCATTGGAAGAAACGGCTGTATGGGGGAAAATCGGGGGTCAAGTAGTCATAGCCACAAACTGCATCCAGCAAAGCTCCAGGTTGTGCCAGCAGTAGACCTTGCAATGTGTGAATTGGATGCTAAAATTTGCTATACTCAACCGTCCCTTTAATTTATGAGGAGAGAAAAGCTATGGTGAAAGCTGCAATTGTAGGAGCCACGGGGATCGTCGGTCAGCAATTTATCGTTGCCCTGAAAAACCACCCCTGGATTGAAATCGCAGCACTTGCTGCCTCCGAGAGGTCAGCAGGGCGCAGCTATAAAAAGGCAATAACCGATGCTTCATCCGGAGCCCTGCGTTGGTTTTGCGAGGAGCCTCCAGTGGAAGAAGTTATGGAAATGCCAGTCCAGAATGCCATCGAATTGGATATTTCCACTATAGACATCGTCTTTTCCGCTATAGAATCTGAGCAGGCGAAGATTCTTGAACCGAAATTTGCCGTTGCCAAACCGGTTATAAGCACGGCTTCAGCCTTCCGCTACGATGAGGATGTGCCCATCCTGATTCCAGGCATCAACTCTGAACACGCCAAACTGCTCCAAATTCAGAGAAAATCACGAGGATGGAAGGGTTTCATCACACCTATTCCCAACTGCACCACCGCTGGCCTGGCAATAACACTAAAACCAATCTATGAAGCCTTTGGTCTAAATGCGGTCATAATGACTTCGATGCAAGCTATGTCAGGCGCAGGCCGAAGCTCCGGAGTGTTAGGCCTCGATATTCTGGACAATGTCATTCCCTATATTCCAGGGGAAGAGGAAAAGGTGCAGCGTGAAACGCAGAAAATCCTGGGCAATTTTGAAGAGGGTTCAATCAGGCCAGCCAGATTCAACATAAGCTGTACCTGTACCCGTGTTAACGTGCGAGAAGGACATACAGAATCAGTCTTCGCTTCTACCCAAAAAGCCTGTGAGGTGGAGGACATCGCAAGGGCGATGAGGAAATTCGTCGGCTCATCTGGCGAGACCGAGCTGCCTTCAGCCCCAAAGCACATGATAATAGTGCACGAAGACCCGTTTAGGCCTCAGCCACGGCTTGACCGTCATATGGAGGATGGCATGGCCACTACAGTTGGTAGAATCAGGAAGGACACCGCTTTAAAAAACGGAACCAAGTATCTCCTGGTGTCCCACAATACCAAGATGGGAGCAGCTAAGGGCGCCGTTCTTGTCGCTGAACTCCTTATCCGGGATGGATATATCTCCTAGATACTGAAGTCGGAGGTTCAAATCCTCTCGCCCCGATGTCGACTCCCTACAAGGCAAACAATCCATCATCAAGTTGTTATGCTTCCTCCTGTTACCTGACTCAGGGGTGGGGTTCTACTTCTTGCCCTCGAAATTACTTTCCGAACAGGAGCCTTTATTTGCTTCCATACTTGTTGGTAAAAGTGACGTCCCTCAGCTCCCTCCTGGTCACAGATGGGGCTTCATCAGGATATCCAAGTGATATTACCGAAATTAACCTCACCTCTTTTGGAATGCCAAGTATTTCCTTCAGTTCTTCTTCATTATGCGAAGGATTGAGCCAACACCCCCCAAGACCAACCGCGTGGGCAGCAAGGAGCATGCTATAGGCTGCTATTGAGCCATCCTCTACGGGGTGGTTTGATACCATGGGGTCTACTACTACAGCAATCCCCAACGGCGCCTCAGCTAGAAAATTCCCAAAGGTAAGCAACCTCGCTACCCTTTCCCTTACCTGAAAGCCGCTTAAGACTATGAACTTCCAGGGTTGTAAATTGCTCGCAGATGGTGCCCATCTCCCCGCATCCAGGATCTTCTCTAATTCTTCCTCTGGAACAGGAGCTTTCTTATATTTCCTTATGCTTCTTCTAGTCTTGATTGCTTCCAATGCATCCATTTAGCTACCTCCTTATGGTAACCTTTTCACCTGGCTTTACCTTCCCAAGCAATTTCTGAACCCCCTCAATTCCACCAATTACGTTAACCGGGCTTATGGGCCTAATCTCTTTTCCTTTGCTTATCGGAGTCATCCCAAGGAAGATACACATCGCTTTCCCTTGCGGCCAATAAGCGATATCTCCAATGTTAACTACTTCCCTTGCATTCTCTAACCCTGTCTCTAAGGGGATAGAAAAGTATATTTCGTCCCCCCAAAGATTGACGGTAGAAGTGATGGGAAGAATTTCCAGGACCTTGGTAGCGGTATCTGTTTCGTTGAGCCAGGCTTCCACCTCAAGCTCACCTACGGTAATCTTTATCTGCCTTCTCATTTCCGTCTCCTTAGTTATCCAGGCTAGATAGCCCGGGTCCCCCTCAACGACAGGCAAAGCAATTATCTCAGGCACCTCATAGCTATGAATCCCCTTAACCACACGCACAACTTCAGAAAAGAGTTCTGCCCTGGTTTTGACCAGCAGGAGGTTTTCTTCAGCTTCCTCAACCTTACCTTGCCACCGGAATAGTGAATTTGCTTTAGGTACTATATTTACACAGGCGGCTTTTCCTCCGCAAACCAATGCATCAGCTATCTTATATGCCTCTTCATAGCTTCCCGTAGTAATTAGGATAACTACATAACTAGATTCCGCCATTTTCCTATTCTCTATTAAGAACGCACTATCATTATAATGCAGGCCTTAATATCCTGCCACACAGTTATTATAAGAGTATTTACTAACCTCACCCCCTTTATCCCCCTCTCCTTCAAAGGAGAGGGGGAAGAGATTTATAGAGAGGGGTTTCACCCCTCTCTTACCTACACTCCTCCTTCCCTTGCTAAGGGAAGGAGGTCAGGGGGATGGGTTGCTAAACAATCTCTTATTATGGTACTTATCCCGAAATTGGTACCTCTGTCCGGCATGAGATTGAACGCGCTAGAACGCAAATATGTAGTTTGTCCCGAGTTTCAAGATACCTTTGCTGCAAAGTCATAGTATATACTATAAATGAATCTATGCTAAACTTTAAAAAATATACCTATAGTATAAAAACAAGGAGGTTGTTATGAAAAACGAAGAACTTTGTTTCATGCCCGCCACAAAGATGGCAGCAGCCATCAAACAGAAAAAACTTTCTCCCGTAGAGGTAATAGATGCCATCTTGAACCGTATCGAGAAAATCAATCCCAAGATTAATGCCTACGTGACTCTCACGGCTGAGGCGGCACGCAGCGCAGCTAAGGCAGCCGAAGACGCCGTGATGAAGGGAAAGGCTCTTGGGCCTCTGCATGGGGTGCCAGTTTCTATCAAGGACCTCGTCTTTACCAAAGGCATCCGGACTACATTCGGTTCGAAACTCTATGAACATTTCATTCCCGATGAAGACTGTGCCTTTGTGGAAAAATTGAAAGCCGCAGGAGCGATTATTTTGGGCAAGACCAACACTCCAGAATTTGGCCTTATTGCTAATACCGACAATCCCGTTTTCGGCCCAACCAGAAATCCCTGGAATTTAACCAAGACCCCTGGGGGCTCCAGCGGCGGTG
>Ga0315282_10015723_pt1 | contig 11137 bp, 9 predicted proteins | sample YL17G07_20_MG_FD_203693 | JGI IMG/M metagenome (GOLD analysis project Ga0315282, IMG submission 203693) | Sediment microbial communities from Yellowstone Lake, YNP, Wyoming, USA - YL17G07_20 | ecosystem: Environmental > Aquatic > Freshwater > Lake > Sediment | place: USA: Wyoming | collected...
GGGTTACCTGATGGGGAAGGAGGAGACGATACTGGCTGAGAAGACGCTGATGGGGGTGACTGTGAAATGATAACGGGACTCGAGTCGATCATCGGACTGGCGATACTGCTCGGAGGAGCCGGCATAGTCGCTGGAGCAGGCGGTACCATCGCGAAAATGCTTGTCGACTATATGATAGCAAACAAGGCCTGCAATACGGCAGTCAATGTCACGGACAAAGTGGTCACGGGCTTCGGACGCAACCCGCTGCCACCGGGAGGAGGACGCGGAGGCGGAGACGATGATGACCCGGACGGTGCGGAGAAGAAGGTTCAACTGCATGACATACTGGTGAAAGAATATGGGATGTACCCGGTCACCATCTCGCTCATTCCAAGAACAGGGATGATAGCACAGATCTCCGTCGACTCGCCGAAGAGACTGGACGCGAACAACCTTCGGTACCTCGCATCAAAGATGGGGCTGCCCGTTGCCATTGCTTACGTCAGAGTCTGCACAGAGTGTGGGGCGACCACGCAGCCCGAAGTGGAGCGATGCCTGAGCTGCGGAACGCCGTTTGCAAGAGGGAGGGAAAAAAGTGGATCTACACTGACCCCACACCGTGCAACTCCCGACATGAGCGAGGACCTCGGCCAGCTGGTGAAGCCGGAGGAGTACCTGATCGTTGATGGTTCGAACCTGGCGACAGGCAACGGTGGGCAAGTTGCCTACATGTGGCCGCTGCAGAAGGTCATGGCGCAGATAGAGGGAAAAGTGAAGGGATACAAGATATTCGTAGGCTCTAGATTCCGCCACATAATCCAAGGCACTGATAAGGAGGAATTTGCGAAACTCGAAGCGGAGGGCAAAGTGTTCCAGGGAATGCGCGGAAGCGATGACGATGATATACTTCTGCATGAGGCGAACAAACAGAATGCAATCATTCTGACAAGGGACGCCTACGCAAAGAAGGAGGCATTGGATGAGAACAATCCAGAATACAACAGCGAGAAGATGGCAAAGGTAAGGGAGAGAATGCAGAAGTATCCGTGGCTACTCGACAAGACCCGGTTCATAGGACACTACGTGGACTTTGCGGAGAAGACGATCACGTTCCAAAGGTTCATGCCGATTCAGCCCGTGGAAGAGGATATGAAAGCAACAGCCGGGGAAGAGAAAGAAAAAACAGGGATAGAGGAGAGACCACCGGAAGAGGAAGAGCATTCTACAATCGGTCCGAAAGAACCTGAAGGAATCATAACCGGGCGGGAGAAACAGCCGTCCTATGTTGAGTGCCCCAGCTGCCACGAGAACGTCCGTGCAGGTGACTACTGCTGTCAGTGCGGAAGCCCACTCAGGGATGGCATGCCGAGGATTATTGATGACACGTGCCCTCAGTGTGGCGGGGTGGTCGATAAATGGACGCTTTCCTGCAAAGACTGCGGCGCACACTTCGACGCATGGACATGCGATCTCTGCAACTCACCGATAGATGTCCTTGCCAAACGGTGCCACAGCTGCGGAGCTACATACGAGTGGATGCGGTTAGACGCGTTTCCTCGCGTCAAATAACCATCTTTGATTACATCAGAAAACTCGCGGTTGAGAGGGGATAGCGAGCTTGAGCGAAAATCGCGAAGCGTTCCTGAGCTGGCTAGGTGGATACATTGACCACGGCGCGTGTCTCAAGGCATATCGTCGCAACCACCTGATACGTGGACGTCAGTATTTGAGCCTCGACATTCACATCGTAGTGACGGGGACCCGGCAGATTGTGGAATACATAAAATCACAGTATTTCAGGTGGAACGCAAAAATCGTTCCTAGAACTGGTACGGAAGACACATGGCGTTTCATCATACGTGACCGAACTGAAGCCCTAGTTTTCTGTGGAGAGCTTCTGCCTCACTGCATGTTCAGGAAAACCGATCTGGCGAGGATGATTGACACGATCAAAAAAGAGGCGGGGAGAAGGGGTTACGTCTAAACCTTTCCACATGATTTCTTTGCTTTTTAACTGGTCAAAAAAGGAGTGAGGAGAAGAAATGAGGCAAGAAGAAAAGAAACCTGAAAAACCTGATTGGGCTGAGAGTGCCGACTATAGATTCGTCAATGAACATGGCGAGGAGTGGTACGCCAAGATTGAGGAAGATGGCATTGTTGTCTTGGTGGGAAGCGATGTTGATTGGGAAGAAAAGAGAGTTAACCCAAACTTGACGTACCCGCCCTGGATCTTGAACAAGGCTGAATGGACGTGGCTAGAAAGTGTTTGCAAGGTCGCCAGAGAGAAGATGAAAAAGAGGGGAGGTGAGATTGTCAATGGTTAGATTATGGATTCAGCATGCATCGAGCCACAGTACCGACACGCTCATCGCTAGATATGGCAGTAAAGAGGTGGCGGAGAAAGTTGCTAAAGAAATCAAGGCCCTAGCGAGCAGATGGGAGAAGAAGCACAAGGATTCGAGTGAACAGATCACCGAGACAGGGGTTGTTGGACGCGGTACTGTCTACAGTATCATTACCTATCCTTGTGAGAGCATAGAAAGGGCATGGGCAATAGCAACAGCCCACTCCCCAACTGATATCAGAAGATGTTACGAAACGGAACGGTTTGATATTCTGGTCAAGGGTGTGAAAACACCCGCAGAAGCGAAAAAGCGCCTCAATGATTTCGTTCGCGTTCATGGAACACGAAAGACGCTCTTCAACATGGATAAGACCGTAATCACGGATGCCGAGTATGATGAGAAGGTGGGGGGCGTGTGGATTTCGGGTGAGACCGAGGACTACGACATGTGCTGGAATCACGAGGGAATGGTTCACTTCAAGAGGCTGGGAGCACTGACGGTCGAAATGGTCAAGCAGGAAGGTTGGCTCGATGTCAATGAACTATGGAGTTGCAAAGACGCCGATGCTGAGGATAAGAAGTTATTGGAGAGGGGGAGACGTGAGACAAGGAAAACAAGGGTTTCGTCAGATTAGGACACCCTATGGACTGCTTTTCTTCGATAGACAGTCGGGGATCCATATACTCATAGATGAACTTGAAGGTAGGTGGGGCTGGGAGAAGCCTCTCTACGTTCAATTTCAGATCACGGGCAACTGTAACAGGCAATGCACGTTCTGCCACGTTTCATCTGGTCCTGACGATGACCGGGGCATCTGGGATTACAAGTCGGCCTTGTCTCTTTGTCATAACCTTGATTCCTTTGGAATTTTGGGCGTGGCCTTTGGGGGCGGCGAGCCCTTTCTATTTCCATACTTCGTTGAGCTATGTAATGAGGTATGGGAAACGACGCACCTAGATCTAGGGGTTACGAGCAATGGCCTACTAATTCGAGATAGCGATCTTGTCGCCCTAAGAGACCATCTCAGTCAACTCAGAGTGTCGGTCTGGAATCCTGTTGACGCGGACAAACTCAAGAGGCTCGTCGGCAATGGTGTCGATGTTGGAGTAAACCTCCTCATGCAAAGAGGGGGGGTGAAGTTGATGAAAGCTACACTAAGTCGGTGCTACAGCCTCGGTGTTAGGGATTTTCTGATTCTGCCCTGTCGACCGGCGGGAAGAGCCACGGCAAACATGAGTCCGACTCGGAGTGAGTTGCGCGAAATTCCGAAGCTGCTGGAAGCGTTCAGAGATGTTACGGTAGCGTTTGACATTCACACCGGACTGCTATTGCAGTCTGACAAGGGACTGTCATTCATGCAACCCTGGCAGGAGGAGGGGGCGGGTACCCGAGTCGTGGTGGTGACGTGTGATGGACTCGTAAAACCCACAAGTTTCTGTTCCTTCGGCATTCCATTACATGCCGCTAACGATTTTCCGAGCGTCTATGCTCAACTCGTGACAGCGCACGCCAACTCGACATGTGACTGTAAGAAGGGATACGCGTAACTAAAAAGGAGATTGGGAAATTTTTCGCCAAGCTACCGCGCGGCGTGTGGTTTACAATCAAAGAAGTGGTGGAACGGTCCGGTATGCAGGATGGCGCTTTGACTGGAGGTCAAGGTCATCTGGAGATTGACTTATTTGTTTAGACGGCTGGCTGTGGTATGATACACCTCATGCAAAATTCCTCTTCGGTTTTTATTCCCTCTGGGCAGGGATGGAGAGGTACTCCACCGTTTGCCGAGAAAGTATGAGGACACGATAGTTCTTTTCGATAAGACGCCGCCGGATATTCTCTGTCCCCACTTCATCGAGCTACGGTGGGCGTTCGGCTGTCAGTTTGATTGTGCTTGGTGCTACCTCCAAGGCACGGGCTACGGCAACAAGGTTTTTCGTGCATACTCTCTCCCACAAATTCTGGCCCATCTCCAGCGGTTCTTCCAAGAGAACAGAGCGTTCTCAAAAAGTCAGAAACACCTCCTGGACGTGAGGCCGCGAATCATCGTCAATTCAGGTGAGCTCAGCGACAGCTATCCGAATCATCCCAACATACGAGCGATAATGGACGCTTTTGCCAAGCAGGACAGGTACAAGCTTCTCCTCTTGACAAAGACGGCGGATCCACAAAGCCTGCTCGAGACGCATAGAAGGAATGTAGTATACTCAGTCACCGTCAATGCTGAGCCGGTCGCCAGTCGCTGGGAGTTAGGGGCGCCGAAACCATTAGACCGGTTGAAAGGACTCGAAGCGGTCCTAGAGAGAGGCTACGAGACCAGAGTCAGGATTGACCCGATCGTACCAGTCTTCGGATGGAGAGATGCGTATGCACACATGGCACGGCACATCAACGAAGTAGGACCGGCGCGAGTCACCCTGGGTACGCTCAGGGGACTACAAAGAACCCTCACATTTGCGAGGATTGCCGGAAAGGATCTAGCGTGGACTCAGTACCTGCAGGAGAAGACAGGCTGGGGACTGAAGATGTCTCCAGAGAAGCGACGAGAAGTCTACGAGTTTCTGATGAGCCGGATTGACGCTCCTATCGCTATCTGCAAGGAAACAAGGATTCTGGCTGCGTCGCTTGGCTTCTCGGACTCGATGAAATGCAACTGCGTAGACTGAGGGAGAGAAATGTCTGAGGCACTCAGAAACGTGGTGAGGCTCATCATCTCGATGGGCTATCAGCTAAGCCCCGATTGCTTGAATCTGCTCCGTGAAATCGACCGAGAAGAGGACCTGAGACAAATCGCGCTACAGGTTGTAGACGAGGCAAAACAGAGGCAGCCACGCTGGAACATCATTGATAGGGATCTTCTACAAACAGTCGTGAACCGACGATTTTGTGCACGCCCTCCCGGCACGGCTCATCAGCCCAAGAAAAGAGAAGAGAAAAGCCAAATTGACTGTCCCATATTTGGCAATTTTGACGCCTGCCTCAATAGAACAGACTGCCCAAGCGAAAGGAAAGTTCTGTGTCTCAACAAGACTAGACCTTCGAGATTGAATACCACAAATATCAGTAAACCCGCTATCCTGGATCCTCAGATTGGGCCCAAGGACGACGATTCGCCCATATCTCATGGGTTCCTTATCGGCGGAGGGTACGACCCCAGTAAGAAATGCGTGGTTCTGAAGTTTTACAACCCGCAGACACGTCGATGTTTTCTGCGGCACGATACGAGCGGACACAAGCCCTATTGCTTCATTAAGGAGACGGTGCCAGCTGCTCGATCCAAGCTTGCAGATTTCAATCCAGCCCCGGAGTTCTCTGAAGAGCAGAAATTCGTTGCGATTGAAGACAGGTTTGAACGGTTCACAAAGGTGGTCGTGGACAATCCTCAACTGGTATCCAGCAAAAGCGGCGACTCCATACACAAAAGGTTTGGAGACAATGACACATGGGAACGCAACATCAAGTATCACCAATGCTTCATCTACGACAAGCGCCTTATTCCCGGAATTGAGTACAGAGTGGAAGGGGGGAGGATTACTCGAATAGTCAGATCCCTTCCGGTTGAGATTGAGACCCTCCTCAGGCAGTCCGCCGACAAGGTTTCTGAAGACGTGAGAGAGCGATTTCTCGAGCTGGGCAGAGTCACTAACCAGCCGATTCCGAATATCAGCCGGGTGGCAATAGATATCGAAGTAGAGAGCCTGGGCAAATCTGCTATTCCGTCACCTGACAAAGCAGATCGGCGCATCATTGCCACATCGTTCACTGACGATAAAGGAGAGGCCACGGTTTACGTTCTTGACCGCGACGGAGTGTCTACTGGCAGCGAGGAAGAGACGAGGAAAAAGTATGCCAATTTTGACCTGCCAAAAAAGGTTACCATAAGATTCACGAAAGACGAAACGGTTCTCATCCAGGCGATATTTCAGAAGGTGAAAGAGTATCCATGCATCATCACGTTCAACGGCGACGAGTTTGATCTGCGATACATCTTTGCGCGCAGCGCCAGACTGGGCATGAGCCCGGCTGACACAAGTGGCCTAGTCATACTCAAAGAGGGGACTGACAAGAGGGAGAGGGTGAGATATCGGGTTGCATATCGAGACGGACTGCACATAGACCTGATGAGGCTCTTCAAATCACGAGCACTGAAAGTGTACGCCTTCGAGGACAAGTACCGGGAAGAAAACCTCGATGCGGTTGCAACGGCACTACTCGGCAAAGGAAAGATTGAGATCGACCCGACGCAGATAGACACGCTTCCATTATACGACCTGGCGTTCTACTGCCTTAATGACGCCGTGCTCACCATGGAGCTGACAACGTACAGAACCGGCTTCGTCATGAGCTTGCTGTTCCTCCTCTCGCGGATAACGAGGACCTTCATCGAGGACATGACCAGGACGCAGGTCTCGAGCTGGGTTCGAAACCTTCTGGACGCGGAGCATAGAGAGAGAAACTACATAATCCCCAATCAGAGCGATTTCAATATGAAGCAGGTTCCCGCCAGCACGACGTCCATCATTCATGGGAAGAAGTACAAGGGCGCAATCGTCGAGACTGCGACTGGCGCGTTCTTCGATATCACTCCGTACGATTTTTCCAGTATGTATCCCTCAATCATCAAGGTAAGAAACGTCGGTTATGAGGCGGTGAGATGTAACCATCCGGAGTGCAGGGATAACACGGTTCCGGAGACCGGACACTGGACATGCACAAAGCGCCGTGGAATCATCTCGGAAATCATTGGATTGTACAGAGACCTGCGCGTGTACTTCTACAAACCCCTCACGCAGTCTGCTAAGGATCCACACGAGAAGCACTTCATCTACACTGTTTCTCAAGCATTGAAGGTCATTCTCAACAGTTCCTACGGAGTCCTGGGTTTCGGAAATTTCCAGTACTACTATCTGCCGGCAGCCGAGGCGGTAGCAGCGTGGGGGAGACAGAGCATATCGGTTGCGCGTAGCAAGGCGATGGAGCTGAATATGACACCGGTAATCATTGACACGGACTCACTCTACCTGACTAACGCGGATGACGAACGACGGAAACGGTTACTCGAATGGTGCGAGGCGCAAACCGGAATCGAGATGGACCCAGGATCCCACTTCAAGTACGTGGTCGCGTCTGGACTGAAGAAAAACTACTTTGGAGTGACGGATGACGGCCGGGTGACTGTTCGCGGGCTTACGGGAAAAAAGAGACACACACCCCCATTCATCAGACACATCTTCAACGACATCCTAACTAACGTTCTGGCACCAGTTTCAACGAAGGAGGAGCTTACAAAAGCAAAGGGTGCCATCGTACAGCGTCTGAAGGACGCGGTTGTGCAGCTGCACTCTCGCAAGATTCCGCTGAAGGAGTTGGAATTTCGAGTTAAGCTGAGTCGCCCCTTGGAAGAATACAAGGGCGTCAAAGAAAACAAGTCCATCCCACAGCACGTGAAGGTAGCCAAAATGCTGCAAGATCAAGGAGAGCTCATTGAGGAGGGTGTGATTATACGATTTGTGAAGACTCGCGACGGGGCAAAACCAACCAAGTTTGCAACGCCCGCCGACATCAGCGTTCAGAAGTACGTCGAGTTCCTTCACTCGATCCTTTCTCAGATACTCGACTCTCTCGGCATGGAATTGAGGTTCGACCCTGATACGATGGAAGTGAAAGTGGACAGCACGAATCACAAGCCGCTATCCGACTTTGTATAATAAGCGATTGTTCAAGAGCAAAAACGTGTTTGGGGCATTATTTCAAATGAGTCTGAGAGCAAGAATCGGCGGCACGTTAGATTTCTCGACAATTGACTGGTCCGGCAAGCTCACCTCGATGGTGTTCTTTGCGGGATGCAACTTCAGATGTCCATACTGCCATAATGCCGATTTGATTCCTCCGATGTCTGGAAGAGATTGTGAAGTTGAGGAAATCATTGGCAGGCTGGAGAAGAACGCGGGCATCATCGACGCTGTAGGCTTTACGGGCGGGGAGCCCTGTCTACAGGGTGAGGTTTTGGAATGCCTTGCGAAGAGAGCGAAGGATATTGGTTTGAAGGTCTTTCTAAACACCAATGGCACCAACCCGATAATTGTCAACCGCCTACTGAATGCACGACTCTTGGATGCCTTAGCCATGGATATCAAGGCCCCCCTTAATCTTGAATTCTACGGTCGACTCACCGGTGTCGAGTCTCCAGTTACCGATGCAGAGAACATACGAAGAATCAGAGCCACACTTGAGATCTGCGTTCGCAAAAGATTATCGCTTGAAGTCCGTACGACCATTGTCCCAGGATTAATTGAATGCGAAAGAAACGTCAAAGACATAGCACGTGAATGCAAAGGTGCAGACATCTACGTGCTACAGCAATTCAGTCCCGAAGGAAATCTACTCGACCCGGATTTGGCGAGCGTGGTACCGCCCAGCAGGAACGGTTTGATCAAACTCGCCAAAGCCGTTGTTGGATGCGGATTGAAAGAGATCCGAATTCGTACGAGAGAACGCGGCGAGGAAAAGATTTGGCCGTGATTTGAGGATGCCCCCTCGAAAGAGTGAGACTGGAGATGGGAGCGAGAGTATTTTCCCCTACAGGCCATATCCACAACAATTGGAGTTCATCAGGGACGTGAAAGAGGTTGTGGGTTCCGGCGGGATTTTGGTAGCTGATGCCTGTAACGGCTTCGGAAAGACCGTATGCGCACTCTCAGCTCTACTTCCTCTGAACTCAAGAGTCGTCTACGCGACCCGAACTCATGAACAGGTACGTCAAGTCCTCGAAGAAGTCAAACGAATAAACACGAAAGCAGAACAGCAGTATACGGCCGTCAACCTGGCCAGTCGCCAGTATCTATGTCTTAATAAAAGTTGCAGCACACTATCATCGGCCGAGGGGTTTGAGGCTTGCAGAATTCTGAAGGATCTGGATGGGTGTCAATATAGATGGAATCTAAAAGACATCGCTTTGCATCTTTCCCCAGTCATCTCGATTAAAGAGCTGCGGGAGATCGGACTTGAGAAGCACGTATGCCCATATGCACTGGCTAAGAAAATGGCAGAGACTGCTCGAGTTGTTGTAACGCCATACCAGTATGTCTTCGATCCGGTAGTGAGGGGAAGAGTCAATCTTCAGCTTGATGGAAAGCTCCTGGTCATTGATGAGGCGCATGGTATTGATACGGCCGCCTTGGACATCCTCAGTGAAGCATTGACAGAGAACGCCCTCACCCAAGCACAATTGGAACTCGATTCAGTGCGGATGCCATCGACCTTTATCAAGCACATCCAGTCGCACCTGAGAAGGAAGATTGCGAAGGGGGAGACGAAGACATCTTCCGGTCATGAGCTTTACGGGGATTTGAAACGGACGCTTGGTACGGCCCACATTGCAACATTAGTCGATTCACATTCCAGAGCTGTGGAAGAGATCAGGGTCAGGAGCATAGAGAAGGGGGAGAACTCCATATGCTATCTGGAGGTGGTTCTGAAGTTCCTATCACTGGTAGAGTCTAGCCCAAAGGATTGTTACGTCACGATTTACCGCAGGACGCAGCGAGGGATGGGACTCATCGAGTATAGATGTTTGGACCCGCGTCTTGCAATTAAGCCCGTGATCAACAAGGTGCGGGGCACACTGATAATGTCCGGCACACTTGCCCCAATCACATTCTTCACCCAGACCATCGGCGTACCAGATGCGAGGGTAAGAGAGTATTCCGCAATTGCCAAACCCGAGAACGTCAAGCTCACCATTGATACGTCGGTCACCACGAAGTTCTCGCAAAGAAATGAAGAGATGACAAATCATTATGGTGTAAGAGTTGCAAAAGCAATAGCATCCATTCCAAACGGTGTGCTCATCTTCTTTCCGCAGAGGAGACTCATGATGGAAAGCCTGACGAAGTGGAAGGATAAAGCAATCATCGCGTCAAGAGCAGGAACATTGTATTTTGGAATGAAAAGAATGTTCGTGGAAGGAGAGAACGTCACTGAAAATCGGCGGATAGTTGAGGACTACAAGAAGGCGGCGGAAGATGCTGGCGCAGTCTTGTGCTGCGTCTTCAGAGGCAGAAATGCCGAGGGGTCAAACTTCCCAGATGAACAGGCAAGAGGCGTCATATTGATTGGTGTTCCATATGCCGACGCAGGCGATCCCTTCATTAACGCAAGAATCGAGTACCTCGATCGAGCGCGGATCGGCCTCGGCATGAGATGGTACATAATGGATGCGTTCAAGGCCGCCAATCAGGCCATTGGCAGAGGGATACGACATAGAGAGGATTGGTGTAACTTTTTGCTCATGGATTGGAGGTACAAAACAAGCATCAATATGCTCTCCAAGTGGGTTACTACAGGCGGATTTCGAGAAGTATAGGAACCTACTGTCTGGTTCCGCAGTAGGGGCAGAATCGAGTGAATATCTCTTTGCCGCACATCGTACAGTGCGACGGATTGGGGGATTGGTTTGCGGTTTTGGCACGGACACCGCAATACGGACAAACGGGAGTTGAAATGTCGCGTTTGCAATTAACGCACTTGGTTAGACTAGCTTGTTTTCTTAATTCCATCTGAGCGGGCGTTGTGAGTCTTCCAGTTTTCGTTTCCCTCATTCTAGACCGAAGAATCATAGCCAACATTACCAGCCAAGACGTTCCAAGAATCACAAGCAAAACTGTCCCGGATTGGTCGGCATGATGTGTTGTGACGGTTGCAGTGGTTTTGGATATTAGCGTCGTAGTTACCGTTGTCGAGGTCACGGCAACGGGTGCCACATTCTCTATCTCGACTACGCCAATGTGGTCTCCGAAGCCTGGAATTTTCGC
>Ga0315282_10015724_pt1 | contig 11137 bp, 5 predicted proteins | sample YL17G07_20_MG_FD_203693 | JGI IMG/M metagenome (GOLD analysis project Ga0315282, IMG submission 203693) | Sediment microbial communities from Yellowstone Lake, YNP, Wyoming, USA - YL17G07_20 | ecosystem: Environmental > Aquatic > Freshwater > Lake > Sediment | place: USA: Wyoming | collected...
CGTTTCTTGTTCGGCATTGCTCTTAAGAGTTGGCAAACATGCGCCGCGCGCGACAGCACGTGTCTGCGGTTCCGAACCCAAGGCGGTACGAGTGTATGTCCGATGGGTTCTATACCGAAATGGGTTTGAGTCCATCGAAATTCGCATTTTCCGGCCTCAGTTTGCGCGGTTTCGCGAGATCTGAATGTGTGGCGAAGAAATGGAGGGCGACGCACAGTCATGCCAAGCCACCCGACTTACCTCGAAGCAATCGAAGACCCTCTCTCAAGGGTTGAATGCCCCGCCAGCAAAGATCCCGAGGACCCGCTTTACAGACCCTTTAGTTTGGATTCCACGGTCACCAGGTACTTTCTTACGGCCTCATCAAACGTCTTGTCAGCCAGGCTGTCACCTGCCTTCTGTAAGGCCTTCTCCTCTTCTTCTACGCTAACCTTCACGTCTTTGTGTTTGGCAGGTAGCCATATCTTGTAGTAGGCGTCAGATAGCATCTGCGGCTCTGTCACTCTTAGGTGTTTTCGGATTCTGTCGAACAGACTCCCCAGCGCTAGCTTATCCTTTGAGTCCTGTTTGGCCTCAGGTATCTTCTTTCGCAGAACTGCGTATGTTCTGCTGAGGTCCTCCTCAAGCGTCATGAGTTTGGCTATGACCTCCTCCTTTATTCTCATGGGCTGGTTCTGCTTAAGGAGAGGCATGAGTGAGCGTGCGATCATGAGATACACGTTCCTCACTTGGGAACGCTTACTTCCTCCTCCTGAGGAGAAGACCCCTGAAGGTAGAACGGACCTCCAAATCCACCATTCTTCCCAGGCTTCTGGGTTCTTGTGAATTATGACCCCATACAATGACTTCATTGCGAGGCAAAAATTGAGGGAGGATGTATCTGGGTTCTTCATCTTTCGATAGCTAGATACGGCCCCATCGAACAGGTCTACAATCTTGTGAAGCTCCGCAGTTGTTTCATCGTCTGTCATGGCGCTGGAGCGGTCTATTATGTTAGAGGCGATACGTAACGCGTTCGCTTCAAGTAGCGCGGCTTCGGCCCACAGCGTTCCGTCTGTGCTGTTTCTCTTGCGTTCTAGCTCTAAAGCCTTTTGGAACCTGTTCATTGCCTCATCTACCTTCAGATCATGCATCAACTCGATGCCGTCCAGTTTCAGTGCCCTGACCTCTGCAAACTCCGATTCTCTTAGAAGGTACCTTTTTCTCTGTCCCGTCGCATGTTCCGCGGCCTTCTTCCACTCGGCCGCGCTCTTGGTCAAAGCGCTTAACCTATCCTTTCTCCTTTCTTCTTCATCCTTGAACAGGAACGCCTCGAATTCCCATGATTTTGCGATGCATTGGTGATACCAGTCCATCACCTCAGCTTTCTGGAAAAGCAATGCAGCCTCCTCAACCTGATCCCTTGCTTGAGGGATCCTGATCTCCGCCGGGGTCTTCTTGTTCGATGCCGCGACAACAGCCACTTCCAACAACGTATGTGCCTTGCTCAGGACATTACTGCGGTGAGACGCAGAAGGCAACTACCAAGATAGTCTTGCCCCTCGGGGTTCATATATCTTCGTTGAAGTGCCTCGTTGGTGTCCGACCTATAGATCCAGCTTCAAGTGGATGCCGCATCCCGACAGGGGCCAAGGTCCTCGAGTTACGTTGTGCGGGCTCACGCCGAGGGGATTCAAAATGGGATTCAAGAAAGTGAACCAAGTGCCGATCTTGGTCGTGTGACCTTGCCAAGGGCTTTCAGGGCACCCAAACGCGACCACTATAATAACCCGATTTATGATTTTGCACAGTCTCGGGATGTCTTCCCAAAGCGCTTTTTGCGAACGTGGCGGACACTCGAGATGAACGGGAGCCTAAGCTAGGTCAGGTTCTTGGGGAAAGCCTCAGGTTGGCGCCGAATTTCGGGTCAAGAAGGTGGTTTTCTCAGAGAGCAGGGATTTGGTTGGCCCTTCTTGTGTGCTCCTTCGGCATATTATTGGCTGGCCTCTAGGTTTCCTACCCTAGCCTCGATCGATCTGACTTTGATCTTGAGCGCATCCAGTTCTCGCTCTAACCTACCAACACGGATCCCCAAGTCATCCTCACGAGGCGGCCCTTTGATTGTGATCTTGCCTCTCTTGGAAGTCATCCTTGCAGTGTTCGGTTGCCAATCACTAATATGGTTTTGGCTCTGGACTGGTTGCTGCGCCTTCGACCCGAACTGGTCCCGTTTGGCTCAATTTTGGGTATGACCTAAGGGACTTGTTCGATCTCTAGGGGCTAGCACCTAGACGCAGAATGTGCGCCAGCTTAACCGACAAAAGTCGAGCCACGTCTAGCTGTTTGTGCCTAGAGAAGTTGAGCGCGCCACCTTCTTCATGACGAGCGTAACCTCTCGAAAGTCCTACATGATATACCTATCCTCTTAGCCACGATCTCACTGACCTCACCCCACAGCGTGCATCTTGTTGCGAGGACAAATCATATTAAGCCCTAGAATCCGTTTCATCGAGAGTGGAACGAGAATGGACAAGGCCGCAATTGCTGCTGGTCTAATCGCCATCTTGATAGGAATCGCGGTCATATTTGTTAGCTCTCCTCCCGAAACTAGCAGGACGATCGAGGAACAAAGGTTTAGAGCTGAGCTGGACCCCTTGCTCAGGGAGGCACTGACTCTCTTGGAAGACTACGACGAGTTCGGAGGGTGGAAGGGCCTAAAGGGCAACGCCACACGATTCTTCCACGTCGAGAAGATAAACGGGGTTTGGTGGTTTGTTGATCCGCTTGGGCACGTATTCATATCAAAGGGGTGCAACCATGTGAGCTTCTACCCTGATTGGTCGCCAGCAACCGGTCGGTCTAATTATCACGAGGCTGCGCGGCGCAAGTACGGCGACGAGAATAGCTGGGCGACATTTGCTGTAAACAGGCTGAAGTCATGGGGGTTCAACACGATAGGCGCGTGGTCATCGGCGCTCACCTGGAACAGGTCCATGGCCTACACGGTCATTCTCGATATCGCCGCTTCATCTGGGGCGAACTGGCAGTCAGGTGGAGTGGCGGATGTGTTCTCACAGGAGTTCAGCGAAACCGCTCGCAGAATTGCGAGGGAGAAGTGCGAGCCGAGGGTGGGTGACCCTTGGCTTCTGGGATATTTCCTAGACAACGAGCTGAGATGGGGGCCAGATTGGAGAGGCTCGACGACGCTGTTGCAGGAGTACATGCGGATGCCGGCGGATTCTGCCGGCAAGACGAAAGCGGTTGAGTTCCTCACATCCAGATACTCAAATGCCTCAGACTTCAACAGGGCTTGGGGGACCAATCTGGAGAACTTGGATCAACTGCACTCGCTCACACGTTTGTCGTCGACCACAGACAGGGCTAGGCTCGACACCAGCGACTTCGCCTACCTAGTCGCGAAGCAGTACTTCACCGTCTGCAACGAGGCCATAAGGAGCGTCGACGAGAACCACTTGATATTGGGCTGCCGGTTCGCGTACTTATCCTCAGAGGAAGCGGTCAGGGCAATGGCTGGGCTTTGTGATGTGGTGAGTTTCAGTGCATATATGAACGATCCTCCGCTGACCGACATGAGACGCGCTCACGACCTCTGTGGTTTGCCTATTCTGATAAGCGAGTTCTCTTTCAGGGCAAAGGACTCCGGTTTGCAGAACACCAGGGGGGCTGGACCGATCGTTTCCACTCAAGTAGATAGGTCCACTGAGTTCAGGGACTACGTGCTCAAGTGGATGGCCGAGCCTTACGCAGTGGGATTCCACTGGTTCCAGCATTCAGACCAGCCGAGGGAGGGACGATTCGACGGAGAGAACTCCAACTATGGCCTGGTGTTGATAACGGACGAACCATATGAGTTGCTGACAAAGACCGCCTTGGCCGTTAACATCGGACTGGAGTCCAGACGCGTGAAGGGATAGGGCTACCCAAGCGAAGATATGAGGGGGAAGCCCACAAGAGGAAGAACGCCTGCCCGACGTCATTGTTGACTTATGGGTGATGATGAGCGATACCAAGGCATCAATCAATGCTCGGTGAACCGCCTTCAGATGGTTGATGGACACTGGCTGCGGTGCGTCTGCTGTGCTGGGCTGGACAGCTCAGCAAACACAGGAAGTCCTCTAGCCGACTGCGCGGAAGGTGAACCCTTCACCTTTGGACTAGTTTGGGACCCACTGGTGATAGCCTGCAGGGTAGGCCTCAGATAGCTCCCCCTATGGGTGACCGCCTCATCAACCACTGGATTTGAGCTCCGCCTTCGTGGCCTTGCCCCTGGATCTGATTCACCTAGTTCTCACGGATACCGAGGATTTCCCGGCTTCCAGTCTAGCCCTCCTTAGGATGACCTCCTTCTCGCCCTTGATCGTCTCTGAGGCGGTGATCGCTCCTGAGAGCTTCACCGAGGCCACCTGACCCTTCGCACCAAGCACGAGTTCCTTGAGACTTATCTCATTGCGAAGCTCGAAGCTGTACGTTGCCGCACCATCCCTCTGTTCATGACCCAACCGCCCATAGAAACCGGGGAAGATCAACGGCGCCGAGATCCTTGCAACATTTGGAGACAACCTCAGTACACCTGTCGCAATGTTGCAGTCCAACCCCAACATGAAGTCTACGATAGTCCAGACAGCGGTATTTCTCATATAGTGGTCCCCCCACCCAAAGCTGCCGTCGTTATACCTGATCACGTCAGGTTGGTTCCACGGGCTCTTTACATTGTCAGTGAAGTTGGACCACGCTCTCCTCGCGGCTTCTAGCCCCTCCTTAACCATGCCCTCATGGATCATGAGTGAAGCGCAGGCGTACGTCACACCTGGCCATCCGTTCATGCTATGAGGATTCGATTCATCTAGTGAGCCATCTGGGAGGACGGAATTCGCCATGATGTACTTGAATCGTTCCCCATTCAGTTTCCAGACCGATTGGACAGCTTGTCTAAGATGCGACTGGTCTAGGATGTAGCCCAATCCGACCAGATGGGCAAACCATTGACCGACCAGTTGGGCGGTGGTACATGCCTCGTAGTTTCCGCTCGGCGAGCTGGCAGCCCTGTAATAGCTTCCAGTCCACAGCTTCTTCTCGTAGGAGTTCCTTGCGATCTCGTATTCAGCTTCTGCCCTTCGAAGGGTCACCTTGTCGCGTGTCTCCTTGGCCAAGTGAGCGAGCGCCTTCAGCGCAGCCAAGTAGATGGCTGAGGTGTAGGAGTTCACGCCGTAGAAGGGCCAGTTGTCGAAGGTTTGGTCGGCCCCTTCGTTCTCGGGCAACCCATCTCCGTCGTGATCCATCTTCTTTGTCCACTCGAAGGCCTTTTTCACGTGAGGATAGATGGTATTCAGGAACCGCCTGTCGCCGGTCCAGATGAAGTCCCTATATGCCATCAGGATGAATTTCGAGTTCAGGTCCTTCCACCTCGGAGGCGCAGTTGTCCCGTCCCCCGGCGAGTCCAGCCTGCTCCATCCCAAGTCATGAGGCACGTATCCATCAGGCCTCTGCGCCTTCGCGAACTGCAGTAACTCCGATTTCTCCCAGTCCGGGAACAGCTTAACCAGTGCACTAGATGAGTAAAACCGCACGTCGAGCGTCCCCATCATGGGCCCCATGACAGGGGCCTCGTAGAAGGAGAACTTACCGTCTTGGGTAAGCCATGTGCTTGACGAGTAGACGTATAGATTGTTGAGCAACGCATCTCTCAACCAAGCGAGCAGGTCGCAACCCTGAACAAGCCCGTGGAAATCCATCGTCTGCTTCTTGAGCTGGTCCAAATGTTGGATCACGTACCTAGCCAAACTGAAGGAATCCCTGAACTGCCTCGAGTAGTAGTGATTGTACGGGAACAGCCCCCAAGGCACGTTGAAAGACCAACACAACACGAAGGGGATCCGCTTCTCCTCTTGTGGGCTCAGGTTCACGGACACAGCCAGTATGCCAGCAGGATCTTGGGCATGGCCTGTCACTGGTCCGATCATCGTCTGCTTGGGCAGAGACCCCTCTGAGAACAGCGTGAGCCAAGGCGAGAAGTCCTCAGTCAGCGGCCAGGGCCTCACCTTTAGGTTGTACTGGCAGAGCTTCTCCACCGCCCCAATGTCCCTCGGGACGACCAGACACATTTCCCCAAAGGTCTGGTCCTCAGTTGACTTCGCTTCGCTCCTGAACCGTATTCCAGCCATTCTTGTGGACGAGATGTCTTCGTTCACTCTGCCTACCTGAGACATGCCAACGATGTTCTTGACGCCCATAGCGATCTTGACCGAGGTGTTGGCCGTGCCGCTGGGATTCTTCACCCTGAACTCAAACAAACACGCTGGGAGCGAGCTGCCGGTGTAATCCCCAGGCGCGAAGAAGGTCATCGCGGTTAGGTCGACATCTACGTCCACCCCCTCCGTCCAAAATCGGAACTTTCCAATTGGGTACTCCCCCTCAAACTCTATCTCGTCGACTGTAGGGAGTTCAACCTCGGGCTTCGCCTCGCAAAACTTGTCTACGTCCTTCTGAAGGAAGTATCCCATCTTGTGGCCCTCCTTATCGATCAGCAGTCCGAAGTGATTCCCGATGAACCCAGGCAGCGGATAGGTCCAGTTGTTCAAGATGGTAAAGTTCTCAAGGTGGCAGGTGTTGCCAATCTCCAACTTGCCAGCGCCGACCCCTCCCAACGGAAGTCCGCACTTGAGTCCATCTTCTGACCTGTATCTGGCCATTCCAACACATCAACGTCGCAGCAGAGAAGAAATGTCTTTTCTGTGACGTCCGGTAGGCGAACCCTCAATCAGCCTTTCCGGTCTTGGTTTCCTTCCTGAAGGAGTAGACCTATGGTATGCGCGCATGTTCTTCAAGGGGGACGACAACAGGATAGCAGAGACTGGGTCCGACTACAGAAGCGGCAAGCTCCTCACGGGCGACCTCAAACAGATACTTGTGGACAAGGTCTGCGATTTCCTCCACAAGCACTGGGAGAAGAGAAAGAGGGCGCATGAGCTAGTTGAAGTCTTCAAGCGGGAAGAAAAACTCGCGGGAAGAAAGTGGGCGACAGTCCACTCCTAGGCCTCCAAAACCGTTATCTACTGATTGTTGGAGGTGGTCATGAGAGTCGGCTCAATGCGCAACGCCTTCATCGACTTCCTGAGATCGCACGCACAGCAAATGATCTACATCGCCCTATCTTTATACCTCCTTGTCTTCCTGCAGTCGACTCGCACCTCGACGTGGCCCACATCTACAGGGTTCTCAGATCTGGAGCTTGTATTTGAACCCGGAACTGGCCTTGAGGGCAGAAGGGTCTACATCGAGCTGGAGGCGGACTTCTTCGGGCGGAGGTTCTTGGTCGGGGTGATAGGTTCTGATCTGAAGCTCCGACTTCCCGACATGATACCCACCTCCGTATCGAATGAGATCAAGCTCAACGTGATAGGTTTCGACGAATTGGTGGGTGTGTTCTTCGTCAGGGCAGAGGACAGCGAAGGTCGTGCGGTGACCCTTTTGCCGGAACTGAGCGAGCACGGAGTGGTGTATCGCTTCCCGATAGGCGAGAGGCCTATAGTGTGGAAAAACGGGGCTCCAGCCCAAGTTGTCCTCTCGTCAAGCCTCGGCAGGGTGGTTAAGATATCCACGTTAGAGATACCTGAGAAGGGACTTCTCGACCAGATCCCAGGTGTCAGCGTTGAGTTCACCGGAAAGAACTTCATCTCGATTGGCGGCGGTATGGCGATCGTGCCGCTGGACGGTGCGTTGTTTGCAAAGGTCAAAGTGGAGTCAGCGCTTATGACCTTAGAGCAATCGGTCGAGATTCCCCTTGGGGAGGATGTCGTTGTCACAATCATGACGTCAGTTGGGAAGTCTGTGGCCTCTAGGCTGAGGCAGATGGCGACCACTTTCACCGATGCCGGTGGGACAATGGACCATTCCTTTGATGATGCCCTAGCTAGGTTGGATTCCGAACTTGACAATATGGCAAATGCTGTCAGGGCGGGGCAATCAGACGTTGCGTATGCCTCCAGTCAGGCAGCGATTGGCCAGTTTGCAAAAGCCTACGAGACCATGAGGGCCTCCTTCTTCTACCTAGTTCCATGGAGTCTGGTGATAATCCTCTCCTCGACAGCAGCCTCAGTCAGCCTTCCCATGCTTCTTATTGAGCGGAAGGGAAGACAGCTGCCAGCAATCCTAATGCTACTTCCGGTCTCGCTTGTGGGCCTTGTCGCGCTCCATCCAGTGGTCCGGGCTGTGTTCAGTAACATGACGTTGTTTCTCGGCTTAGCAAGCCCTGAACTGGCAATCAGCTTGGCTCAGGTCCTGCCCTTCGTTCTGGCGTTCGCATTCGTGGCCTCTTCTAGATCAGCGAGGCAGGCGCTGTGGGAGTCGTTTGGCTTGGCCTCTAGGAGAGCTAGAAGAAGCCCACTCAGGACGTTCCTTCTGTTCCTATCCATATTCATCGTCGCGACCGGTGCGACGCTGCTTCTCTCATTGTCCGCGCAGTACAAGGCGTACACCTTCAGATCGCCCATGACCCTCTCACACAGGCTGGTCGGGATCTCGTTCTACGAGTACGAGCTGTATCAGTGGAGAGTCACGCCAGATCCTCATGATCCCAGTCTGCCGTTGCCTCACTACGTCCCGCTTTCGGACCGTACAATCTCAGCAGTGATGGAGTGGGTTCAGGACGCTGCCACCTACACGTATTCCGTGACGACAGGTCGAGTCAGCATCCGCCCTTCGGGGCCAGGCGGCTTGGGAGATGCCAAGACGATCTGGATCTCAATAGTGTGTCTGGATCCCCCAGCACCGGAACACGAGTCGGCATGGCCTAGGTCCGTACCTTGGGAGTCATTGAGACAAGGTGCGGTTCTGGTTCCGAGGGCCTTGGACATCCGTGGGTGGGATCAAGTGTTGGTCAATGGCCGTGCAGCGAACGCGATCGAGCTGTTCGACAGCGAGATGGCGGTGAATGAGAGGGGACCTGATGGAGAGGACTTCTTTGTCGGCATCGCGAGCATCCAGTTCGTGATAGTGAACAGAGCAGACTTCCCTGAAATCAAAGGAGAAATCCTGAGGGTTGACGCGATATTCCCCAGCTATGACTTCGAGGGCATGATGAGTGAGCTAGGAGACTTCGTGATAGCCAATGCTGTCACTGAGGTGGGGAGAAGATATGACATCGTCAGGACGCCTGTGGCCAGTGCCTATTCGGACGGGTCCGTGGTTATGATTCACTCGGGAGCGATGGTGACCGTCGTCACGGGTCCTTGGACACAAGTTAGCATACCGGTTTTGTTGGCGGTTCTCATCGTTGGGTCCCAGGTCTATAGCGGGCTACTATATAGGAAGTCGGAGATATCAACGATGTCGGCCATGGGCTCCTCACCTCTCAGGCTATTCCTGACCTCGATGGCCGAACCGCTGATGATAGGCATAGTTGGGAGCATGACGGGGTACTACTTCGGATTCATGCTGTCATCGCTGCAGGCTGAGTCCTTCAGGGTTGGGCTCGGATCATTCGTGGCCTCATTGGTGGTCTCATTTTCATCAACGCTCGTAGGGGGGTACATAGGCTCCACGAGCGGCATACTCAGGGTGGTTCCTTCTGGGAGGCTATCGGCGGAGGGAGCGTCGATCGTGCGTAAAGCAGGCGACATGGTTCTCGTCGATGTGCCGCTCAGGATAGATCCAAGCGAACTCAGCAGGTTTGGCCAACACTTGGCTTCTCTCTCAGAAACAGCCCCGGCTCAGAAGTACCTTTACGACGGGTTGAGGGTTGTCTCGGTGAGTTTGGAGGGCTCCCGCGTCCATCACATCGCAGTCTTCTATGGTGCTGAAAGGTCTGCTTATTTTCACTTCAGGATAGAGGCGCAGGAAGGCGAGGACCTAGAAGTCAGCGTGACCCCATTGAGGGACGACTCACTTTCCGAAGACGAGTGGAGGCCCCACCACCTACTACTGCTGGAAAGAGCGGCTCACGACCTCAGGGGGGAAATGCTGAGATTCATTGAGAGTGACTCGAGCAGACAGCATAGGCCAAGCTGAGACCACCCAAACCAGTCTCCTCTTTCCTGTCAAGTCTGATTGCTTATCGATGGGAATGTTTGACCTGTTGATGGGCTACCTCCGGGGCCGATAAGTCGAAACATCCTCAATGACCTACTCGCTGGCTGAGGCAGGGGTATTGACTACTGGTCCCCCCCGAATGAGGGCGCTTTGGAATGGATGGCCCTCGAGTCGGATGTAGGAGATCTGATTACCCCTCTGCAGACTATTCCGGCCACAGCTTAGCCTCTTCCAAGGCAATCGCGATAGTCCTCTCATACTCCGATTGAGGTAGGGCCCTCCACATCAGGATTTGCTTCCTCAAGTCGTCCAGGAAGTAGTAGTTGGAATTCACCCAGACGTCCCTGTCCCCTGCGTTCCTGCTCAACCGCACGTTCGATTGATGCTTGTTTTCCTCCTTCGGGAAGGAGAACGTCACTGTCTGCTCGACCCCAGCCTCAAGGGGCGCAAGGGCGACCACGAAGGTCAACGAAAGGTCCTTCGGGTTCCAACGTGACACGCTCCTTACGATGTGCGCAGGCCTGACGGCCCCAGCGCCCTCAAGGTACTCATTAAGATACCTGAGGAACCCGCAACTCTCTTCAATGGATGGCAAGACTAGCGGCAGTGGCATCTCCCACTCATCTCCTCTCGGCTTGGTCTGAGGCTTCCATCTCCTCTCAAAAGAGGGCGTGATTATCCTAGCCGCTATCCAGGACGGGTAGGCAGATGCCAGAAGGCAAGCGCCCGCAACCGTTGCCATCGCGATGGTCACGAACACCGAGCCATAGTTGAACGAGCTCACGGGCGGAGCTATGCCCACGGCGATCAGAAACATGTTGATGCCGAATCCCAATATGTAGCCCAGCAGGGTTCCGACCACAGCATATACCATGCTCTCCACTATGAAGAGCGCTGCTACCCCAAGAGGCGAAAGCCCCAGTGAGCTGATCACGAATATCTCCTTCGTCCTCTCCTTCACGCTCGCGAGGACTGTGACGCCGACGTTGAGCACCCCTATCACCAACAACACTTGGACAATGTCCCAGCCCACCAGCGAGAATGCCACCTTCCTTGATAGCTGGTAGCTCTCACCTGGCTTTCCCGCCCAGAACGTTGTTAAGTCAGTGTT
>Ga0315282_10015725_pt1 | contig 11135 bp, 10 predicted proteins | sample YL17G07_20_MG_FD_203693 | JGI IMG/M metagenome (GOLD analysis project Ga0315282, IMG submission 203693) | Sediment microbial communities from Yellowstone Lake, YNP, Wyoming, USA - YL17G07_20 | ecosystem: Environmental > Aquatic > Freshwater > Lake > Sediment | place: USA: Wyoming | collected...
GCGGTCGCCGGCAAGCGTGCGCACTGCATTTTCGAGTACATCTATTTTGCCCGGGCTGACGCGGTCATTGACGGGGTGCTTGTCTATGATGTGCGCCGGACAATCGGGCGGAAACTGTACGAGGAATCCCCGGTGCATGCGGACTCGGTCGGTTCGGTTCCCGATTCCGGGACTGCCTATGCGATCGGGTATGCCGAGGGGTCGAAGATCCCGTTTGTCGAGAGCCTGATGAAGAACCGGTACATGGGGCGCACGTTCATCATGCCCTCCCAGAAGGAGCGCGAGCGGGCGGTGCGGATTAAGCTCAACCCGATCCGGGCGCACTTAAAGGACAAATCCGTGGTGCTCGTTGACGACAGCATCGTGCGGGGAACGACCTCGAAACGGATTATCGATATGATGCGCGACGCGGGAGCCCGGGAGATCCACATGCGGATCGGGTCTCCTGCGATCAAGGCGCCGTGCTACCTCGGCGTGGACATGCCCACGAGAACGGAGCTGATTGCAAGTGACAAGGTGGTGGAGGAGGTCCGGCACAACATCACGGCGACAACGCTGCACCATATCTCGCTCGACGCGCTCGTGGAAGCCATCGGGTTTTCCCGGGACGATCTCTGCACCGGGTGCCTGACCGGGTGCTACCCGTTGTCGATCCCGGGCGAAATTGCAAAGCCCCGGCAGGTGAATTTTGTGGATGGGACGATCCAGTCGAAGCTGGAGTTGTTTGAAGCCGGAACGTCGGCAACTGATTAATCCTTTTGATTTGATTCCCGAACAGGAAGAAAGAGGGGCTGTCTCACAGCCTTACACCGGCAATTGCCCGCACAATCTGCTGAGTTGTCACCTACTCCACGACAAGGGCCATCAGCCCGGGCCTACCCGGACCATCATTACAGTGGAGATCTAGCCGGATCGACAAAACAAAATGGATCTTCAGCGAAGAAATCCCCGGCTTTGGCATGCGCCCGTACCCGGCACCCCCCGCCGCAGAGATCGAAATACCCGCACTCCCTGCATTTTCCCCCGATATGAGCGGGTTTTTCCCGGAATCGGGCGAGGACGGGATGAGCAGAATCCTTCCAGAGAACACTGAAAGGTCGCTCCCGGATATTCCCTATAAAAAAATCCAGGGAACGGGCGAACTGGCAGGGGTATACATTCCCGAGCGGATCGACATTTGCCACCCGGCTACCCGCACTGCACCCGCCTTTTAAGGACTTCAGGAGATCACGTGCATCGGCAAGGTCCGGTGATCCGTCCCGCTCCATCGACTGGATCAGGTGGACGCAGTCCTGCGGGGAATCGACCGTGAGAAATTCCATGGCGCCAGGATCGGTCTCCCGTGCTTTCCGGTAGAGCAGGCTGAGGGCTTCTGTAACCTCTTCACTACCGAGCTGGATCCAGGAATACGCGGCAATCCCCCTGCCACTGGGGACGAGCCAGTACAGACAGAAACGGGAAGCGCCGAGCGACCGGGCAAGGTCAATTAAGTCTTCGAGTTCCCCGAAGTTCTCCCGGGTCAGCGTGACCCGGACCCCGCACCGGACTCCTGCCTCACGGCACCTGGCAAACGCGGCAACCGAGCGATCGAATGCACCCGGCGAATGCCGGAACCGGTCATGAGTAGCCGCGGTTGCACCGTCGAGCGAGATCCCGACATATTCGATCCCGCTCTTTTTGATTTTACCGGCAATACCGGCGGTGATCAGTGTACCGTTCGTGCTGAGCGCGATTTTTATTCCCTTCGCCGCAGCATGGCCCGCAAGTTCCCAGATGTCATGGCGCAACAGCGGCTCCCCGCCGGAGAACAAAATGAGGGGAACACCCATGGCGGCAAGATCGTCGATCAAGGCCAGGGCCTCGGAGGTTGTCAGTTCTCCCCCCGTCTGCCGATCGGGACCTGACCGGCTGTAGCAGTGAGTACAGGAGAGATTGCACTGATTGGTGAGATTCCAGAAGACAACCGGTCGCGGCATACCGGAAAATGCCAGGTATGTGCTCGGGACCTGACCGGGTGGCGTATGCCGGTGCTTTATTACGGTGCTCACGGTTCCACGGCCGTGCAGGCACTGTGTGATCCTGTTCATGTCAGGTCGCTCCCGTTCTCGGCAATACGGACATTCGGTACGCGTTTGAATTCACGAGTACTGAAAAGAACAGCATAGCCGGTGATCCCGATTTGGTCTGCGATGGTCCTGACCTCAGCGAGTACTGCGTCACGGGTGCACCCGTGATGAACGGTATAGTATGTGTATTCCCACCGCCCCGGTACGGGTTGGCGTTCATAGCAATGCGTGACACAGGGGAATGCAGCAAGAAGGGGACCAATGGCACTTTTCATCGTATTTTCTGGCTTCCATGCCACCAGGGCATTTGCTGATATCCCGACGAGCCGCTGGTTGATGCGTGCCCGGAATTTCCGGATAACTCCCGCTGCCTGCAGGTTCCGGATCCTCATCAGTACCTCAGCACCGTCCAGGCCCAGTCGTTTCCCGACTTCTTCAAATGGTTCCGGGACCAAGGGAAGACCGTTCTCCAGTTCCCGGAGGAGACGTACGTCAAGGGGATCCAAACGCATCCTCCTGTTTGTGGGGTGGCATGAATGTAAAACGCACATTTATTTTCAGCTTTTTTACTGTTGGGAGATCAAGGACATCCTTTTCTGAAATCCCGGTCCGTTCGAGGATCTCAGCCAGTACCTTGCCGATCCGTTCTTCGCTCCTGGCCGAAATCGTGAACCAGAGGGAGTAGTAATGCTCCCGCTGGAAATTATGGGAGACTTCCGGAAAGCTGCTAATGATGGCTGCCGTCTCCTGGACTTTTTCCTCCGGTACATGAAGGGCGATGAGTGTACCAGCGGACAGTCCCATATGCCGGGATTCGAGCACCGGGGATATCTCCCGTATAATTCCCGCCTCGTGCAACCTCTTCACCCGTTCGAGAAGGTCAGTTTCCGTAATTCCGAGCTGTGAGGCGATCGTAGCATAGGGCCGGGCGACCAGCGGGATGTCATCCTGCAGGGCATCGAGGATGTGTATGTCAATCCGGTCCGGCATACTGTTATCGATCACGTTTCACCACCCCCGGGTTGGTACGGACACCAGGGGTCCTCACCGCAGATCTCACCATCAGGGTTCTGCGGCCGGGCAAGACCATTGCACCATCTAATGGGAAATGCATCTGCTCCCCGGTACGCCCGGGCCCTGCACCCCCCGCAGCTGGTTTTATAGCTGCACACGCCGCATTTCCCCGTGAGTTTCCCCGGATCGCGGAGTGCAGTAAAGAGGGCAGAGTTGTGCCAGATGTCAGAAAAGGACTGCGTCCGCACATTACCGGCGCTCACAGGCAGGTACGGGCATGGCGTCACATCGCCGTTCGCGTAAATCCGGCAGTAACTGATTCCCGCGATGCAGCCCCGGCCCCATGCAGGGTTGGTGATCCCGGCTTCGTCCGCAATGCGACGGAACTGGGGGGCACAGGTCGGGCGGATATTCACGCCGCGGTTCCGGTACCGGATGAGGATCTGCCGGATCATCTCCTCGTATTCCTGCGGGCTGCGGGGTTCGATCTCCCGTGCCCTCCCGGTCGGTACTGGGAAGAAGAGCTGGTAATCCCGGACGCCGAGGGCAGTACCTAGACTAATGATCGCCTCGACATCACAAAGATCGGAACGCATGACCGACATGTTGATCTGGACGCCGATTCCCTCGTCACGGCAGTGCCGGATGGCCTGGACAGCTCTCTCCCACACGCCGCTCATCCCGCGGAATGCATCGTGGACGGCCGGGTCAGCTGAATCGAGACTGATAGCCACTGCACGGATTCCCGATTCGCGAATTTTTTTTGCCATTGCCCGGTCGAGCAGAAACCCGCTTGTGCCCATGACCATCCTGAGTCCCCTGTCGGTCCCGTAGCGGGCAACGGCGAATATATCCTCCCGCAGGAGCGGTTCACCCCCGCTCAGCACGACCACGGGTTTACCTGACTCGCAGATCTGGTCGATGACGGATAATGCCTCCTTTGTTCCGAGCACTCCGGCTGCTTCCTTTTCACCTGCATCCACGTAACAGTGGGAACATTTCAGGGGGCACCTGAGGGTTATGTTCCACGAGATAATACGCGGCGCCCCACTAGATATACCCTTCACAACTTTCGCCCTTTTGCCGCACACTGCCCGAGTTCCTTATCCGCCTTCCTTGAAGTTCTCCACCATTGAAAGACGTTTATGCTACGATCTGGCGAGGTCGAAGCGGTCAAGGTTCATTACCTTGTTCCAGGCCGCCACGAAGTCCTGGACAAACTTCTTCTGCGCATCCGCGCATCCGTAAACCTCGGCCAGAGCCCGGAGCTGGGAGTTCGAACCGAAGATGAGATCGACACGCGTGCCGGTCCACCTGACTTCGCCAGTCTTGCGATCGCGCCCTTCAAACATGTTTTTGGCGTCCGATACCGCTTTCCACTCCGTGCCCATGTCGAGCAGGTTCACGAAAAAGTCGTTGGTCAGCGCTCCCGGCTTCTTGGTAAAAACGCCGTGTTGGGTCTGTCCGAAGTTGGTGTTCAGCACTCGCATGCCGCCAACGAGCACCGTCATCTCTGGTGCGGTCAGCGTCAGCAATTGCGCCTTGTCAACCAGCAACGCCTCGGCCGAAACGGTGTATTGGCCCTCGAGGTAGTTGCGGAAGCCATCCGCGATCGGTTCGAGCACGGCGAATGAGACCACATCGGTCTGATCTTGCAAGGCATCCATGCGTCCCGGCGAGAAGGGAACCGTCACATCGTGACCGGCTTTCTTCACAGCTTGCTCGACGCCTGCACAACCAGCCAAAACGATCAGGTCTGCAAGCGAGACCCTCTTGCCGCCAGAGGCCGCGCTGTTGAACTCGCCCTGGATACCTTCGAGAGTTTTCAGCACTTTCGCCAGTTCGGCCGGCTGGTTGACTTCCCAATCCTTCTGCGGTACGAGGCGAATTCGTGCGCCGTTCGCACCGCCGCGCTTGTCGGAGCCACGGAAGGTGGACACCGACGCCCAGGCGGTCGACACCAGTTGGGATACGGACAGCCCCGAAGCCAGGATCCTGTCCTTGAGGGAGGCAATATCCTGCTCATCGATCAAAGGGTGATTGACCGCAGGGATGGGGTCCTGCCAGATGAGATCTTCGGCAGGAACCTCCGGGCCGAGATAGCGTGCCCGCGGACCCATATCGCGGTGCGTCAGCTTGAACCACGCCCGGGCGAATGCATCTGCTAACTGCTCCGGGTGCTCGTAGAAGCGCCTTGAAATCTTTTCATAGGCGGGGTCGAACCTCAGGGAAAGGTCAGTGGTCAGCATGGTTGGAGCGTGACGCTTCGACGGGTCGTGGGCATCCGGAATCGTGCCGGCGCCTGCGCCACCCTTCGGTCGCCACTGATGCGCACCGGCCGGACTCTTCGTCAGTTCCCATTCGTAGGTAAACAGGATCCGAAAGAAGTTGTTGCTCCACTTCGTTGGTGTGTTGGTCCAGGTGACTTCGAGGCCGCTGGTGATCGCGTCACTGCCTTTGCCGGTGCCGAAGCTGCTCTTCCAGCCGAGACCTTGCTCTTCGATGGAGGCCGCTTCCGGCTCAGGCCCGACATGGGACGCAGGGCCGGCGCCGTGGGTTTTGCCGAAACTGTGACCACCGGCGATGAGCGCAACCGTCTCTTCGTCGTTCATGGCCATGCGGGCGAACGTCTCGCGGATATCCCTGGCAGCCGCGATCGGATCCGGATTGCCGTTGGGGCCTTCCGGATTGACGTAGATCAGCCCCATCTGCACAGCAGCGAGCGGATTTTCGAGATTCCGCTCGCCGGAGTAGCGTTTGTCATCCAGCCACGTGTTCTCAGACCCCCAGTAGACGTCTTCTTCCGGCTCCCAGACATCCTCGCGCCCGCCACCGAAGCCGAAGGTCGCAAATCCCATCGTCTCCAGAGCGACGTTTCCCGCAAGGATCATGAGGTCGGCCCATGAGATTTTCCTGCCATACTTCTGCTTGATCGGCCAGAGCAACCGGCGCGCCTTGTCGAGGTTTGCGTTGTCGGGCCAGCTGTTGAGGGGCGGAAAGCGCTGCTGGCCAGCACCGGCCCCGCCGCGGCCGTCCCCGGTGCGGTACGTGCCGGCGCTGTGCCAAGCCATGCGAATGAACAAGGGCCCGTAGTGGCCGAAGTCCGCCGGCCACCAGCCCTGCGAGTCGGTCATCAGCTCCCGCAGATCCTTCTTCACGGCCGCCAGGTCGAGTTTTTTGAATTCATCAGCGTAGTTGAACTCCTCTCCCATCGGATTGGACAGGAGAGAGTGCTGGTGAAGAACCTTGAGGTTCAACTGGTTCGGCCACCAGTCCCGGTTGGACCTGCCTCGGCCAGTTGCTTGTTTGTTTGTCCCGCCCGTTACCGGGCACTTGCTGTCGTCAGTCATAACGTCATCTCCTACCGTTGTATGATTTTATCCACGGTGATACCTTGAATATTCCCAAGCCCACCCAGCTAACGGTTGCCTGGAGCAGCGGATATGGTTACGGTGTTTGAGCAAGGAGACCTTCCGACACCGCCGTCTGCTGCAAGACCGGAGTCTTCTTTCTCGGGTCTTGGAGGAATTTTGCCTTGGTATACGGGGCCATGCTCTTCTATACTTGGAAATACCCGTGGGCACCGGCACCTTTGGCATGAACCACCCGTTCGGGGATTCTATCCCTGTCGAAATGCGCCAGCTTTTCGATCAGATGGACATCCTGCAGCAGGACGGGGCCCCGCTGGCCGGCCGTGAGGGAGTTCTGGTTATCAGCAACCGGAACACCCTGATTTGTGGTAAGAGTTTTCTTGACATGGGCTGTCACAATAGGTCAATGGGAAAACGCATGTTATTAACTTAGGTATGATGCCAAAGCCCGACATCCACGAGAACGAGGATTACAAACATGTACGCCCGGGAACTGCTCTGTGACATCTTGTACCATATTGTTCGTGTGGGATCCTGCACAATGACTTTTTAAAAAAATCCTGGAGATATACCCCGCTCGCGGTATGATACCTTTTTTGCAATCCAAAGATAATCCGGACAGGTAACACGGACCGATTTTCTGTCCGGGTTTTCCGGGAGCGCGGGATCATGGAGCATATCAGGAACGCATTTGACACCATCGCGGCAGAATACGATGCCCAGCGGCAGTACGTGATCCCGCAGATGGACCAGTACTACGGTGCTGCGGTCTGGGCAGCGGAATCGGTGGAGAAGAGCCCGGCGATCCTCGATATCGGGGCAGGGACAGGCCTTTTCGCCGCTCTCATGCTGGAGAAATTCCCGGCCGCCGAACTGACCCTCCTGGACATCTCGGAGAACATGCTCGCTGTCGCACAGGAACGGTTCGCCGGACTGAAGAATGTCCGGTACGTGGTGAACGATTACAGCCGGTCGGAGCTCGGCGGGAAGTACGACATCATCTGCTCGGCGCTCTCGATCCACCACCTGACCACTGAGGACAAGCGCCTCCTTTTCCACAGGATATACGCGGCTCTCTCTCCGGGCGGGATGTTCGTGAACGCAGACCAGGCAGACGGGGAGACCCTGTACTTCCGGCAGCGGCACCTCGAGTACTGGAACGGGTTTTTGCGAAACGGGCCGCTGAACGAAACCGAGCATGCCGAGATCCTGAAACGCCGGAATTTGCTGGACAAAAATGAGAAACTCTCGCTGCAGATTTCGTGGCTGCACGAGTGCGGGTTTACGGACGTGGATCTCGTGTACAGGAACCGGACGTTCATCGTGACGGTGGCGAAGAAGGGTTAGGCAGCGACGCCTCTATCTGCCGTCTCCATGCTACGCGGAAAAAGCCCGGGGTACCTCACGGCTGGATTCTGCCAGGTGCCGGTTTTGCAGGTAGGATACCTTGCCGGCATCCCCTTTTTTAAGATTGCAATAACTGTACCGGGTGCGACGGTACAGGGGTCTCAGTCAATTCCTGATCAGCATGCTGCCCATGGAACCCGTACCGCGTCTGGATTCTCCCGGATACTAATCAGGTAGGGTGGACGAAAATGCGGGGGGACAAGGGTCCGGATATCCGGACAAATCATAATCTATATCAGCGTTCCAATGCCTCATTTCGTAGTATGCGTCCCCCGGATCTCGAGTATGCAGCCGATGAGAAGCCCCCGCTTCCCACCCTCTTTTTACTCGGCCTGCAGCACACAGGGATCGTCGCCACCGCGTTCATCTTCCCCATCCTTGTCGCCCGGGCGACGAATCTCGAGACCGGGGCAGCGGCATTCTTTGTCTCGATGTCGATGCTCGCAAACGGCATCGCCACGATCTTCCAGGCGATCAAACACCCCGAGTTCGGTTCCGGGTACCTGATACCCCGGGTGGCCGGGCCGAACTTCGTCTCCGCATCCATCCTTGCCGTCCAGTCCGGCGGCCTCTCCCTCCTCTGCGGGATGACGGCGGTCTCCGGCGTGTTCCAGGCCGCGCTCTCCCGGATCGTCCACCGGCTCCGGGTCCTCTTTCCGGTCGAGGTGACGGGCCTCGTCATAATGATGCTCGGCGTTGCCGTGGTTCCCTATGCGCTGCCGAACTTCTTCGGGATGACGAGCCCCGCATCATCGCCGTCAGCCCTCGCCACGCTCATCTCGTGCATCACGCTCGGGATCACGGTCGGGATAACGGTGTGGAGTAAGGGCCATTTAAAACTCTTCCCGCTGATCGTCGGCATGGCGGTTGGGTATGCGCTCTGTATCGCGGCCGGGCTCGCTGGTGCCGATCCCCTCGGGCAGATCATGGCCTCCCCGTTCGTTGCGTTCCCCGATATACGCTACTTCGGCGTCTCGTTCCAGGCCGCGCTGCTCATCCCGTTCTGTGTCGCGGCCATCGTAACCTTTGTCAAAAGCGTCGGCGAGTTCTCGATCTGCCAGCGCATCAACGACACCGAATGGAAACGACCGGATATGATGAACGTCCGGTCGGGGCTCTTTGCGGACGGCGTCGCCAATGCCATCGGGGGGCTCTGCGGCGGCATGGGGCAGACCGGTTCCTCGTCCAATATCGGGCTCTCGATCGCCACCCGGTCGACAAGCAGGTACATCGGCTTTGTGACCGGCGGGATCCTCATCGCGCTCGCCTTCCTGCCGGTCCTTGCCATGGCCTTCATCATCATGCCGGGCCCGGTGATCGGCGGGACCCTGATCTATGTCGCCGGGTTCATTATCGTCGGGGGGATCCAGACCATCAGCACGAGGATGCTCGATTCCCGGAAGATCTTCGTCATCGGGATCTCGTTCATCTTCGGGATCAGCGTCTACCTCATTCCCGGCGCGTACGCCAGTGTCCCCGAGTATATCCGGCCGGTCTTCGACTCGGCACTCTCCCTGACAACAGTCATCGCCATCATCCTGAACCTCGTCCTGAGGATCGGGATAAAGAAGAGGGTGACGATGACGATCGACCCGAAGATTCCGGTATCGGATCAGGTATTCGTGTTCATGGAGCTGCAGGGCGAACAGTGGGCGGCGATGAGGGAGGTGATCCATCGGATGTCGATGGCGCTCACCGAGGCCTGCGAGCTCGTCACCGATCATGGCCTGGCAAAAGGCCCGGTCACGGTCACGGCATCGTTCGATGAGTACAATCTCGATGCCGAAGTCTCGTACGAGGGTAGCCCGCTCCCGCTTCCAGACAAGCGCCCAAGTGAGGAAGAGATCCTGTCCGATCCTTCGGCCATGATCCGGCTCGGGGGATACCTTATCCGCAGCCATGCAGACACGGTGAGCTCAGTCGCTTCCGGATCCGATGCTGTGCTGAAGATCCATATGGAGCACTAAAATAGCGTATGAGAAGAGGATTTTTGGCTCTGGTGCAAGGCCTTTTCACATGCCGGAGATGGTGTGCCGGGTGCTCATGCAGGAAGAGCCGGGTTGTCTGAATGCAAAAGAAAAGCGTTGGCAGGGGATCGCTCCCCCGCCGTTCAAGGGGAGCATCGACAAGAGCGACATCAACGACGCCCTGACCATCCAGACCCCCAAGACTGAACCACTCTTTGTCGAACGGATGATGTTGTCGCCGCGAATCGGTGAATGCCCGGAGGAGGGGATCCCACCCCCTCCCCACCGCAAAAAGTGAGATGCCGTCCGATACCCCCTCTCCAAAATATGACCGACCGTCCCCCCACCCCCCGGCACTCAGCCGGACAGGCCCCTACCCCTCTCCGGTTGCATGAACACGGGTGCATCTTCGTGTGGAGTTCACGACGGAGCAATATTATTTAGAACTGAAAATAAAGAGGGGAGTGGGAGCCTCTCATGTGCCCCGATGGGGTCCCACCCCCTCCCCCACTCCAAAAAAAGAGAGGCCGTCTGCCACCCCCTCTCCAAAATACGACCGACCATCCCCCCTCCCCCCGTTCTCTAGAGAGGAGGAGTGGGTGAGATAAACAAGTCTCCTTTTTTGATATGCTCCCGGTCGTACGGGAACACTAATCACAACAAAAACCGGGAGAAAAGCAGTAGCGAGGGATGGATTTGAACCATCGATCTACGGGTTATGAGCCCGTCGGGATATCCTGACTACCCTACCTCGCTTCACAGTCAGGGTAATACTATTGTCGGCGACCGCTGATATACTTTACTCACTTCTCCCAGCGGGTCACCGGGGCTAGTTCGCTACATTCAATAAAGAGCATGGCTATACTAAAAACCATGGACGATGAACTGAGCCGCATCCGGGAAAAGCGGTTGCAGGAGATGAAGGACAAGATGGCATCCACAGGAAACGCGGAAGTGATCCGCATCGACCAGGCACACATCGCTGAAATCTTAAAAACACACCCTGCGCTCGTGATCGATTTCTGGGCAGAATGGTGTGGTCCCTGCCGGCGGGTGTCTCCTGCCATCGAGGAACTTGCACAGGAATTTGCCGGAAAAGTCACGTTCGGCAAATGCAATACAGATGAAAACCAGCAGTTTGCCATGCAGATGAATTGTTCGGCAATACCGAACATCGTGTTCTTCTCCCACGGAAAAATGGTGGACCGGATCATCGGCGCGTACCCGAAAGAGGCGATCCGGCAGAAAGTTATGAAAAATTTTCAGGTCTGAAATAACCTGTCCGGTACCTCTTTCTGTCCCGGTCCAAT
>Ga0315282_10015726_pt1 | contig 11134 bp, 6 predicted proteins | sample YL17G07_20_MG_FD_203693 | JGI IMG/M metagenome (GOLD analysis project Ga0315282, IMG submission 203693) | Sediment microbial communities from Yellowstone Lake, YNP, Wyoming, USA - YL17G07_20 | ecosystem: Environmental > Aquatic > Freshwater > Lake > Sediment | place: USA: Wyoming | collected...
TCGTGTGCCCATGGCCATGCCATTGCCCTCCGGAATCCGATAAAACATTTTAGCACATTTATGTTTTATCAACCCGGCCATCTGCAATCGATTCGGCGACTTTTACCACAGGCTGCTATGACCGCTTCGCGCCCAGCCTGGGGCACTTGGCTAACGCCCTGGGCGATTTGAACGCCTTGCCCCGACATAAAGAAATCAAGATTAGCAGGCGCACTCGCGGACCACGATCAGGCCGACGGGACGCGGCGTAAGGCTTAGCTAGGCACCCCTTCTCTTTCTCTTGCACTTGTGACAATTGCATTGGAAGTCCGGATTGACAGGCATCTGCATGTGACCACACTTTCCACACTTCAACGTCTTTCCATCCTTTTGCGGTGTCATGCCGCCAATAGTGCCTTTCGGGTGCCTGTAAGGACAGATCAGATCGACGCCAGCGTAATCCATAGTTGGTGCAGTCTACCATAGATTTCAAAATAGCCCACTACACCCCTTCGCCTTCTGCGCCAGCGCCGCGAGACTAACGAACGCTGCCCCCGCTCTTTTCTCGGTCAGCCGACAGGGCCAGGGAGCAATACTGATCGCCACGACCGGAGAACTAGCAGCCCCGGTTGGTGGCATTCCCGGACGGGATTGCCGGCCGGTCAAGCGCGGAGAGTACGTACCAATATACGCAACGAGGCTGGGGGCGGTCACGAACCGACCATCTACCGGTGCAGCGGGCTCAGGGGATCGCTTGGCGACACATCCCTCCCACAAAGAAAATCGCGGGTCGGGAGGCGCTCATAGGCCACTCTCAGGCCGGACCTCCGCAGCGATCATAAGGGGTGGCACCCGGCACCAAGGGCCTCGCTTTCCAGGATTCGGTTCCAGATTCCCAGATTGGCGGGCGCCGCTTCCTTCCTGGAAGCTGGCAGGGCAGGCCGGGCGTGGATCGAGGGCGGATCGGGTGCGAGTGCGGTCGTCGTGCTGGGGTGGACGATGGGCGGCCGCGCCGCATAGGACAAGCCGGCGGCGTGGTGAAGGGATATACCTGCTCGACAGTTTCAAGGATGCCTTTGACCGCTATTTGCCGCCCGAATCCGCTACACCGCTACAAGGCCCGTAAACATTGGCCCAAACGACGATTCAGCATCCGCTACAGCGTAGTCCTGTCGCGGCAGGGGAAACGCGAGGAAGGCCAATATTCATGCGGGTTGTAGCGTTGTAGCGGCACAGGCGCCAGGTAGTGCTTCCCCCTTGAATTCAGCTTGACAATACGTGTAGACTCATTGTGTCCCGGGGAGGAAGGTATGCCTCCGAAGACCGCCCCTGAAAAGACACAAGCCGAAGTCCCCTATTCGCTTCTGGAATACAGTGCTATCTTTAAGAAGCCGATTGTCGAGGCCTTCGGAACTCCGGCCATTCTCATTGCTGCCGTCCTGAATGCACTTGAGCCGTGGGGTTTTGCGCTTGATGGCGTCGAGGCCAAGACCCACACAGAGAAACTGAGCGAATACGCGGTCATATTTCGACGCAGTGCTCCCCCTGGCCTGAGCCTCACGTTGGGATTGGGCAAGGTGGTTGTCACTGCTGAAAACCTTGTGTGGGCAGAAGCGGAGCACTTCATCGCGCAGATGAGCGCTGCCCTAAACGCCATTCTTCAGACAGGGCGAGCTGAAGTTCAGTCTCAGCAGGTCCACATGGGAATGCACATTCAGCTCAAGACGAAGCCACGGAAAGACGTTACTGCCCGATTGCTCGATCCTGTGGCGTTCACGATCCTTGACGGAGAGGTCAAGTTTCCGGGTATCATTCTGTTCCACGACAAGTCGAGCATCGTCATTGATGCATCCTTGGCACATGCCAATGGCCTGTTTGTCAGGATAGCTCGGGAGCATCCGCCAGAAGCTACGCTTCAGCAATTGGCTGAAGCTCTTCACAAAGATGAAGAGCAGTTGTTCAATGTTCTCGGGCTGGAGGGAATTCTGTGAGTGCACTGGCGCAGCTTGCCCATATTGAGCAGCCACGAGTGCCTCCGCCTTATGGGGCACCGCCCAAAGGGATCTGGCCCGGTGAGCAACCGACGAGCCAGCGAAAGAGGCCGCGTCCTGCTGGTGCCTTCGAAGACATTTACGGGCAGAGGGTTAAGTGGGAGGCACCTTCGGATTCTGGGATAAAGGGTCTCGAAGACGCCTACGTGTTTGAAGACCGCTCTGCGGTAGCTGCGTTCATCGGAGAGAACCGGCTTCGTGGTCTACTGCTGCAAGCACGGGGTCCGCTTGCTGCCGCCTTTGGCGAGGCGGCAGTGAAGACGCTGAGGCTTGTGCGCGATGATGAGGGATTCAGAACGTTGTTCTGTCTGGTAATGGTTCCCGGGGAGATGCAGGAAGCTAGACGTGCCTTGAGACTCTTTGACCAGCAGTGGTGGGTGGATGGGTGCGGGCAGGCTGCTGGCAAACTGAACTTCGACTTTGAACTCGTCTGATGCCATTCAACTGGAATAACTACCTAACCCTTGCCGAACAGCTTGCTACCATGCCGGACGAGGCAGCCAAGCGGACTGCAATCAGCCGTGCCTACTATTGCGTGTTTAACCTTGCGTTTGCCCGGGCTGAGTTAAACGCTGGACCTTGGCCAGGGGCAGAGACCATGCACAAGTGGTGCTGGAGCAAGTACCGAGCGACACCAGATCCGTCCTGCCGAAAGCTTGGAATTGACGGCGACCGCATGAAGGCCAAACGGGTGCGCGCCGACTACAAGCCCGCGGACATTCCGCGGTTGGATGATGAAGTCGGGCGGATGTTGGAGGAGGCGCGCCAGTTTCAAACGGCTTTTCAAGCCCTCCCACCTCGCTTTCCTTTGCCCTGATTCCTGCGAATCGGCCCGGTTCTGGTTCTGGTAGCGGATTCGGCTGATTCAAACAGGCACAAAGCCCTCCTTCTTCGAAATCGGCCCGGCTGGGAGGCCGCCGATCACCTGCCAATCGCCCGCGAGTCCTTGTCACCTGACCGCCATTGAGCCGATCACTTGGCGGCAGGTCGAGGCGGGCGGCTGACCTTGTTTCACTGGCGGGCGGGGGCGGGGGGCCGCGGCGCCCAGGCCGGCAGGCGGTCGAGGTGGAAGCGTGGCAACCGGGACGCGCCTGCTTTCCCCGCGCGCGCGCGTTACGATGTCTTTAGGTGTACCCGATACCGGAATTGATCGCCAAACTGGTTGCTTGCCTCCCCGCGCCGTTGCGCTCACGACAGGTTGGCGCTTACCATGGGGCTGTCGCCGTTTCAATGCCCGCCGCGCCGCCGGCTGTGCCCAATTTTGTGCCCACCCCCGGCTTCCCATCGTTGCCAGTGGTTGCTAGCCGACTTCGCTAACCGCTTGAAAACTCGCAACAATGGGCAACTCCGAGTATCGGTGTAACTCGCTGATTCTTCGTGGCTCGATGGCTACGAACCAGTAGGTCGGGAGTTCGAGTCTCTTTGGGCGCGCCATCCCTTCCAGCCGCATCGGCCTTTATCCGCGTTCATCCATGGTGAGGTGTTGGGGCTACCGCTTGATCACGTCGTCGAGGTTTTTCAATTCCAGGGCGCCGATTCCGGGGCTGGTGTAGGTTTCCGTGCCGATCACTTTGCCCGCCAACTCCCAGTAATGATTCGATCCGCTGGGGACGCCGTAGCGAATGTCGCCGGTCTGCGGATGCGCCAGAACCGCGACCGGCGCAACCGCCGGAGACGGGGCGAGTCGTGGCAGTTCCGCAGGTCGGCGGCCTCCACCATCGCTATGAACGCCGGGCGGCCTGAGATCAGCAGTGCCACTATTCTCCTCCAGGCCGCGAGCGCTGTTTCTCGCCGGGCGAACCCACCTGGCGGTGCGACGGAACGGCCATAACCAACCGGCTGCGCCTCGGAATCCGCCCGTCCCCTTCACGCCACTGGGTTTCCGGCAGTCCTTCGCCTCCAAGCTGGCAGAACCCAGCTGCGGCCGGTCCCGGATGGGATTTCCGGTAGGCCCAGTCTTCCAAAAACTGATTCCTCGAGTCGACCGAAAGTAGACTACAATCCGTTATTTCACGCCGCGTGGTTCTGACAGCGCCGTTGTGTCCTTGGGCCGTGCGGATGTGCGAACAGGCCGCGGTGCCCGGAAGTGCGGACATGCAGGCAAGCGGGGAGCGCGCGGCCCTGCCCCGCCGTTGGTGCGCGCTGAAACAACGAATTTGCAGATGAAAAATCATCCAACCATCATTCAGGGAGGCCTGGGCGCCGGGGTTTCAAGTTGGCGGCTGGCGCGGGCAGTCGGCCGGGCCGGCCAACTCGGAGTCGTTTCCGGAACCGCATTAGATCAAATTCTGGTGCGGCGGCTGCAGGACGGCGATCTGGGCGGGCATGTGCGCCACGGACTCGACCATTTCCCTTTTCCCGAAATCGCCGAGCGGATCTGGCGCACCTACTACATCGCGGGAGGCAAGGCGCGCACCGAGGCCTACAAGAGCATACCGATGCAGGCCAAAGACAACCCGCGCGAACTGATCGACCTGTGCGTTGCGGCCAACTTCGTGGAAATCTTCCTGGCGCGCGAGGGGCACAGCCAGCCAGTGGGCATCAACTACCTGGAGAAAATTCAACCTCCGCACCTGCCCTCCATCTACGGCGCAATGCTGGCCGGCGTCGGATACATTTTGATGGGCGCGGGTATTCCACTGAAAGTTCCCGGCATCCTTGACCGTTTCGTGAATCACGAACCGGCTTCGTACAACTTGCAGGTCGCCGGCTCACAGGAGGGCGACGACTGCACCATGACCTTCGCCCCTCGGGAGTTTGCCGGCCGGCAACTGCCGCCGCTGGCCCGCCCGGCGTTTCTCGCGATCATCTCTTCCAACACGCTGGCCATCACCATGGTGCGGAAGGCCAACGGGCGTGTCGACGGATTCGTCGTTGAGGGCCACACCGCCGGCGGCCACAACGCGCCGCCTCGCGGAAAGCTGATGCTCGATGATGCGGGTGAAGCCATCTTCGGGGAACGCGACCGGGTCGATATCCCGAAATTGCGCGAGCTGGGCCTGCCGTTCTGGCTGGCAGGCAGCTACGGCAGCCGAGCAATGCTGCGGGATGCGTTGGCCGCCGGTGCGGCGGGCGTGCAGGTAGGAACCGCGTTTGCCTTTTGCGAGGAATCGGCGCTCCGGGAAGACTACAAGCGGGCGCTGCTGCAAAAAGCGATCTCGCTTAGCGCGCGAGTGTTCACCGACCCGGTGGCGTCGCCCACCAGCTTCCCGTTCAAGGTGGCCCTATTGGAAGACACGGTGTCCGAAAAAGAAGTGTACTTGTCCCGGCCGCGTGTCTGCGACCTCGGCTATCTGCGAGAGCCGTACAGGACCGAGCAGGGCACGGTCGGTTACCGCTGCGCTTCCGAGCCGGTCACGGTCTACGTTTCGAAGGGCGGAAAACCAGAGAACACCGTGGGCCGAAAGTGTATCTGCAATGCGCTGATGGCCAACATCGGTCACCCGCAGGTGCGCGGCGGCAACCGCGTCGAACGGGGTTTGGTGACTTCCGGAAAAGATCTTGTGAACATCGCCCACTTCCTTCCCCCCGGCAACGCCAGCTACACCGCCGCGGACGTAATCGCCGCGCTGCTCGGCACCTGATTCCAGTCAAAAGACAGGAATGGGACACGGAGTGACTGATGTCGCAGTCGGCCTCGCGGCACCGATTCTGAAGGCGTTCCAGCCGATCAGCCCTTATACGCACCGACATTCGATTTGAACTGCTCATATACTGCCCGTCCTGTCTTCTTGCGAGTGTGCCCATTTTTGTGCCCACCTGAATGCTGCTTCGGGACATCGCAAGTGCCACAATCCGGCCGCGTAGCGTGTGCCGCGGGATTGTTTGACAGGCGCTCTGGAAGCTGCTACGTTCCGTCCGGGCCTAATCTGATTTGGGCTCGGGAGGCGATGCATGGGGTATCGGGGTTCTGCTTTGATCCGAGCCGGCGCGTTGGGACTGCTTCTTACTGCGGCGTCATTTCTGTTGCAGTTTCAACCCCTTCTCGTTCGGCTTTCCGGCAAGGCCATTCAAGGTGGAGCGCGCTCGATCGGCCCGGCGGCAGCCCGTGACGCGGTTTCAGGCCGGCTGGGGCGTGGGTTCGGCGCCCAAACGCCGGCGTCGTACCGAACGTTGCCGCTGCGATTCGAGCCGGCCGCCGGCCCACCGGATGCGCCGCGGAGCTTCGTCGCGCGGGGCGGCGGCTATCGGCTGGCGCTCACCGCCGACGAAGCGCTGATCGCAGCGACGCCGGCGCTTCCTCGGGCGGCGGTCCGGGTGAAGCTCATTGGCGCTGATGCCGGCGCGCCGGCCACCACCCCCGAGCCACTACCCGGCAAGAGCAATTACCTTATTGGAAATGATCCGGCGCGGTGGCGCACCAACGTTCCGACGTATCAGAGGATCGGATATCGGGACGTGTATCCGGGCGTGGATGTCGTCTACTACGGCAGCCAGGGGCAACTGGAGTACGACTTCGTTGTCGCGCCCGGCGCCGACCCGGGCAGAATCCGGATGGCGGTCGAAGGCGCCGACAGCGCAACGCTGGATGCCGGCGGCGACTTGGTGTTGCAGGCCGGCGGGGGAGAATTGCGGCTTCGCAAGCCGGTGCTGTACCAGGAAGCGGAGGGCGGCCGCCGGGAAGTCGCTGGCGGCTTCCTGCTGGCCAACAATCCGCAATCCGCAATCCGCAATCCGAACGCGATCGAGGTCAGTTTTCAGATCGGCGCTTACGACGCTTCCAAGCCCCTGGTGATCGACCCGGTGATTCTCAACTACTCAACCACCTTCAGCGGCGGCGGCGAGGAAGAGGCCTGGGGCATCGCCGTGGATCCGGCCGGCAACGCCTACGTGGCCGGTTGGACCACTTCCGTGAATTTCCCAACGGCAAGCCCGCTGCAAGCCGGGAATGCCGGCGGTACCTACGACGCCTTTGTCGCCAAGCTGAGTCCCTCTGGCACGGTGCTCTATTCCACGTACTTGGGAGGCAACGCCTGGGACTTCGGCTTCGGGATCGCGGTGGATGCTTCCGGTAATGCTTACGTTTCGGGCTTCACGCACTCCACGAACTTTCCGACCACGCCGGGGGCCTTCCAGACGGCCTACCGCGGCAGTCTCGCGGATTGCCCCGATCCCCAGTGCGGCCACGCGTTTGTCGCCAAGCTCAACCCCACCGGATCCGCCCTGGTTTACTCCACGTACTTGGGGGGCGGGGGCGGCGCCCCCGATGCTGCCTTCGGCATCGCGGTGGATTCCTCCGGCAGCGCCTATGTGGCCGGCTGGACCGCCAGCCCAGACTTCCCCGTCACTCCGGGGGCGGTGCAAACCAGCTTGGCCGGCTACGTCGCCGGCGTCCGTGTTGCTAACGCATTCGTGACCAAGCTGAACCCCTCCGGCTCGGGTTTGGTCTACTCCACTTACCTGGGCGGCAGCGCCAACCCGGTCGGCAGGAGCCAGAGCTGGGCCTTTGGCATCGCCTTGGACGCCAGCGGCAATGTCTACGTGACTGGCGGGACGGACTCCACCAACTTCCCCGTGACGCCCGGCGCTTTCCAGCCCGTGCACAAGGGCACAGGTGGTGCTAGTGATAATGGTTTTGTGAGCAAAATCAATGCGGCGGGCTCGGCGTTGGTCTACTCAACCTACCTCGGCGGCAGCTACCTTTTGCTGGACTACGTTACGTATGGTCGCATCGCGGTGGATTCATCGGGCAACGCCATCGTGGCCGGAACGACGAGCTCCACCGATTTCCCCACCGCCAACCCGTATCAAGCCGCCAACGCCGGTGGCCAGGACGCCTTCGTCACCAAATTGAATGCGTCCGGTTCCGGCCTCGTCTATTCCACGTACCTGGGTGGTGCGGGGACCGACGTTGCCTTGGGCGTGGCCGTGGATGGTTCCGGCAACGCGTACGTGGCGGGGTTTCTCTGGATCGGGGGCGGGCCCGCACTCCTGGCGAAGTTTAGCGCCGGCGGTGCGCTGGCCGATTCCTACAGCCTCAGCACCGCCGGCCGGGCAGGGGCTGGGGGTGTGGCCCTGGACAGCTCAGGCAACATTTACCTGTCGGGCTACAATTCATTCACGGCCCCATCGGGCAGCGAGTGGCTCAGCAACTGCCCCTTGATAGGCACGCCCGAATCGACGGCGCACCACGCATTTGTCGCCAAGCTCCAGGCACAAGCTACCAACCCAACCAACCCGGCGCCGGCCATCAGCTCATTGTCGCCGGCCGGCGCCACGGCGGGAGATGCAGGCTTCACTTTGACCGTGATTGGAGTCAACTTCCTGCCCGGCACGGTGGTGCGGTGGAACGGGGCCGACCGCAGCACGACGTATGTGAACGGCAGCCAGTTGAGCGCCGCGATTTCCGCCAACGACATTGGCACCGCCGGCACGGCCCAGGTAACCGTGTTCAACCCGGCGCCGGGTGGCGGGCCGTCGAACGCTTTGGGCTTTCTGATCGGCAGCGCGCCCCAGCCGGCCCTGGCGGTCTCGCCGACTTCGCTGGGCTTGTCGGCCACGCTGGGCGGGCCGGCGGCGACCTCCGCGCTCCAGGTGGGCAGCGTTGGCGGCGCGGTGAGCTGGACCGCTTCGACCGCCATTCTCAACGGCGGCAACTGGCTGACCGTCTCGCCGTCCTCGGGCGCCTCCACGCCCGCTCAGCCGGTGCTGCTTGCGCTGCAAGCAAACCCAGCGGCGCCGGGAGCGGCGGGCCTGTATCAAGCGGTTATCACGCTGACCGCTTCGGCGGGCAAGCCGGTGACGGTGCCGGTAACGCTGAGCGTGGGGCAGGGGCGTCCCCGGCTGCGCCTGAGCCACACCGCCCTGGTGTTCAACGCCGCGCAAGGCGCTGCGGCGCCGCCTCCCCAGACGGTTAGCATATTCAACGCCCTGCCCGGTAGCGGTACCTTGAACTGGTCGGCGGCGGCCGCCTCGGCCAACTGGCTGTCCGTCTCGCCCGCCTCGGGCACGGCCTCCTGCGCTTCGGCGACCTCGTGTTCGCCGGGGTTGGCCAAGATGAGCGTGAACGCGGCGGGACTGGCGCCGGGTGTCTACCAGGCCATGGTAACGGCGTCGGCCGCCGAGGCCGGCAACACGGAACTGCTCAGCGTGTCGCTGCAAGTAACGGCGGTGTCGGCGACGCCCACCCCCAGCGCGCTGCTGGCTCCCTACGGGCTGTTCTTCACGGCGGCAGCGGGCGGGTCGGCGCCGCCTGCCCAAAGCATCGCGGTCAGCAATGCCGGCGACGGGACCCTGAGCTTCCAGCTTTCGGCCGCCACTTTCTCGGGCGGCAACTGGCTGGCGGTTTCCCCGGCCGCCGGGGATACCACAACGGGCCCGGTGACCGCTGCGGTCTCCGTGAGTCCGGCCGGGCTGGCGCAAGGCGTCTATCGCGGCCGCGTCGTCGGCGTTTTCAACTCCGGGTCTCCGCAGGAAGTGGATGTGATGCTGGCGGTCGGCGCGGGCGCGAGCGGCAGCTTTGTGGTGGCGCCCGCGGCGTGGAACGGCGCTGCCGCCGCCTGCACCCCGCAGAGCATGCAACTGATGGCCGAAACCATCGGCAGCGGGATGAGCGTGCAGGTGTCGTGGCCGCGGCCGCTGCTGGCGTTCGTGGTGGACAACTGCGGCACGCCGGTGGCCGACGCTACTGTGGTGGCCAGCGTCGAAGGGCTCAACATCGTGCTCCAACGGCTGGTCGCCGGCCGGTACAGCGGCAACTGGGTTCCGTCTCAGATCTCTTCCGCGATGGTGCTGAAATTCACAGCCGCACATCCTTCCTTTTCGTCGGTCGCGACACAGTCCTTTACGCTTAAGGTTTCGACAGCGCCGGGGAACGTGCAGTTGCCGGCGATTTCACAGGACGGAATCGTGGAAGGCGCGGGATTTACCGCCAGGCGTCCGCTGGCGCCGGGAGGCATCATCTCCATCTTCGGCACGCAACTGGCCTCCGGCGAGGCCCAGGCCAGCAAGCTGCCGCTGGAGCGCGAGCTCAACGGCGTCAGTGTGCGCGTGGGCGCCCTGACGGCCCCCTTGTATTATGTCGGCCCCAACCAGATCAACGCCCAGTTGCCCTTCGAGGCCGCGGCCGCCGACACGGTTTCGATCGCGGTTGTGACCCAGGGCAGAATCACTTCGCCGTGCGCCTACGCTGTGGCCCCGGCTCAACCGGGCATCTTCCGCGCGGGCGCCAACGCCGCCGTTCTGGATGGCCAGTCGCGCCTGGTGACGCCGGACAACGCGGCGCGCATCGGCGACGTGCTGCAGATTTTCGCCACCGGGCTGGGGGCCACCGATGTCGCGGTGCAAACGGGCGCTGCCGCGCCGGCTTTCAGCACCGTTCGTCTGCCCATCACCGCCACGGTCGGCGAGGCGCAGGCCACGGTGGTCTACCAGGGCTTAGCCCCGGGATTCGTGGGCTTGTACCAGGTGAATGTGGTGGTGCCGGAAGGCGTGACGCCGGGCAGCGCGGTGCCCCTGGTGCTCCGCCAGAACGGCCTGGTCAGCAATCCCGATTCCCCCATCACCATTCCCGTGCAGGCACGGTAGCCCCGTTTATCCGTGTAGCAGTCGTACCACTTGTTGTTTTTTGAGCAGCAAATTCAGGCTGCCCTTCGCCGCCCTTAAGGATGGACCAAACAACCGATCCGCAGATTACGCAGATTAAGATCCAATTCCGAAATCTGCGACATCTGCGTAATCTGCGGATTGGTTCCGGCTCCGCTGATCCGTGTCCGTGTTCATCGCGGTGAATCCGGCTACCGCTTGACCACGTCGTCGAGGTTTTTCAATTCCAGGGCGCCGATTCCGGGGCTGGTGTAGGTTTCCGTGCCGATCACTTTGCCCGCCAACTCCCAGTAATGATTCGATCCGCTGGGGACGCCGTAGCGAGTGTCGCCGGTCTGCGGACGCGCCAAATCCACGCGGCCCAGGATGGCGTTCGACCAGCGCGGCTGATTTCGTCCATGGCCCGGCGCGTGGCGAGCACGTAGGCCCGGCCGCGGACCCGTTGGATCAAAACTCCAGCCGCGCCCCCAACTGGTAGTTGCGGTTGTTCTTGGCGCGGGTGATGGTGCCGCCGCTGATGATGTCCACGCGGTTCTCGGGCAGGTTGAAGTTGGGGTGGT
>Ga0315282_10015727_pt1 | contig 11131 bp, 14 predicted proteins | sample YL17G07_20_MG_FD_203693 | JGI IMG/M metagenome (GOLD analysis project Ga0315282, IMG submission 203693) | Sediment microbial communities from Yellowstone Lake, YNP, Wyoming, USA - YL17G07_20 | ecosystem: Environmental > Aquatic > Freshwater > Lake > Sediment | place: USA: Wyoming | collected...
CCTTTCCCTACAAAAACAATAGAAGACCCAAATCTTAATTCTATAGAACAGGAATTAAGAGAAATATTTGGAACAAAAGTAAAAATCTTAAAATCTAAAAAAGGCGGTAAAATAGAAATAGAGTTTTATTCTGATACAGATATGGAAAGAGTGTTAACTCTTTTAAAATCAAGCAGTTGACGTAAAAATGTCAACTGCGCAGACCCCCACACCAATTGTAAGAAATAATTGTTATCTCCCCAATTGGTGTGGGGGTCAAATTCGGACTTATCACTTACGGAAACCTTTGGTTTCCGTAAGTGATGTCCTCATTTGAGATGAATCAACAGGCATTAATTTTAATTAAACCGGATGGGTTGAAAAAATCTTTAACAGGAAATATATTAGCAAGGCTTTCTGAAACAAAACTTGAAATAGTTGCAGCTAAAATGGTCAGGGTCTCTAGAGAACTTGCAGCCGAACACTACAAGCATATGAAAGACAAGCCATTTTTTGAAGATCTTCTTAAATATATACGAGGAGAGTTACACGATAGGCGTAAAGTCATGGCAATGGTCTATTGGGGAGAAGATGCTATTACAAAGATAAGGCAGCTTGCAGGCGCAACAAATCCTGAAGAAGCAGATCCTACAACTATCAGAGGTTCTTATGGCAGGATAACCACAAAAGGCCTTTATGAAAATGTCCTTCATACATCATCCAATGAACCAGAGGCAGAGAGGGAGATAAAACTCTGGTTTCAGCCAGAAGATATAATAGTGGATCTATACCCAACTAAAGTAATTGAGATTAAATCAGATAAAAGACGCGTTTGGGCGTAAAGGTGTTATATGATAAAAAGCATGACAGGATTTGGAAAAGGCGAAGCAAAAAGTAAAGCAGGCGTTTTTACCGTCGAACTGCGTACTGTAAACCACAGGTATTTTGACTTGTCTTCTAAAATTCCGAACAGCCTTATGCTTTTAGAAGACAGGATAAAAGAGTTCCTCAATAAAAATATAAAAAGAGGCAAAGCAAACCTTTTTCTTTCATATCGTTCCCTGGAAAAAGAATCAGCGGATATAACATTTGATAAACAAGCAGTAGATAAATACTACAAGATATTGACTGAGGTTAAAAAACGCATAGGCATAAAAGAAGAGATCAAATTATCTCATATACTTTCTTTTGCAGATGTTATTGTCCATGACGAGAAGAGCTTTGATGTGGATGCTATATGGGCCTCTGCGAAAGAAGCAGTTGCTAAAGCGGCGTCTGATTGCAATAAGATGAGAGAGGCCGAAGGTAAAGCGCTCTATAAAGATTTTTCTGCAAGGATAGCAAAAATTTCAAGCTATATTGATACTGTAGCAGACATGTCTCCCTTAGTAGTGGAAGAATATAAACGCAAACTGGATTCTAGGATACAGGATATTATAAAGGATAAAAAAATAGACGAGACCAGGCTGGAAACAGAATTGGCTTTGTTTGCGAAACAGTGCGACATATCAGAGGAGATTATCCGCATAAGGAGCCATCTAGAGGGTTTTAGAAAAGCTATTGAGACAGGCGAAGAAGCAGGCAGAAAACTTGATTTTATATTGCAGGAATTAAACAGGGAAATTAATACACTAGGCGCAAAAGCAAACGATATAAAAATATCCAGGATAGTCATAGACATAAAAAGCGAATTAGAAAAGATGCGCGAACAAGCGCAGAATGTAGAGTAAAAATAATAAAAGGTTAAGATTAAGGTTAAAACTTTCTTAACCTTAATCTTAACTTTAGTATAATTGCTATGAAAAAACAAGGCATCTTATTCATAATCTCTGCTCCATCAGGCTCAGGCAAAACAACGCTTTGCACCAGGCTTGTGGAATCCGTCGATAGTTTATACAGGTCTATTTCTATGACTACTAGGGCGCCTCGGCCTGGAGAAAAAGACGGCATGGACTATATCTTTATAGAAAAGCAGGAATTTATAAAGCGCCAGAAAAAAAATGAATTTTTAGAATGGGCAAAAGTTTTTAGCGAATATTATGGGACTCCCAAAAAGCATATATTACATATGCTGAAAAGAGGCAGCGATGTTTTATTAAGCATAGATGTCCAAGGCGCTATGAAGATAAAACGGCTTAAATTATACGCTGTTTATATATTTATACTGCCGCCGTCTCTTGAAATGCTCAGAGAAAGGCTTGTTAATCGTTCAACAGATTCGAAAGAGGCGATCTGCGAGAGGCTGAATATTGCCAAAAAAGAAATGGCATGTAGTCATAAATACGACTATGTGATTATAAATAACAGGCTGGAATCAGCCCTTGATAGCTTGAGGGCTATTATTGTTGCAGAAAGGTGTAAAGTAAAAAGGTCTTTCGGTAGCTAAAATGGTCCCTCGTCCGCCTGAGGCGGACTCGGGATCAAATCCGCCTAGGCGGATTTGAGAGGAGTTAAAATGGCTTATATGCCGGTAGAAAAAATATTTAAAGGATCAGACAGTATTTATAAAATTACAATACTTGCTGCAAGGCGCGCAGTTGAACTCAATAACGGAGCTAAGAAATTAATAGACACCGCCACTTCCAAATTTTCCACCATTGCCTTAGAAGAAATAGCTGCTGGAAAAATAAAGTACAAAATAAAAGAAGGTTGAGATTGAGGTTGAGAATTTCTTAACCTCAATCTTAGTCTTAACCTAATTGTTATGAAGAATAAAAATGTTATAATCGGTATTACTGCAAGCGTCGCTTGTTATAAAGCTTTGGATGTTATAAGCGCTCTTCGCAAGCAAGGCATCCAAGTAACAGTGATTCTGACAGAAGAGGCAGAGGAATTTATAAAGCCTGTGTTATTTCAGGCAGTTTCCGGGAACAAGGTAATAACGCACAATATGTTTAATATACCCGAGGAATGGGATTCAGGCCATATTTCACTAGCTGAAAAAGCGGATTGCATTGCTATTATACCAGCTACAGCGAATATTATCGGGAAAATAGCAAACGGCATATGCGATGACATGCTTACATGCGCGGTCTGCGCTGCAAAGGCCCAGGTTTTATTGGCCCCGGCAATGAATGAGGCGATGTATAACAATAAGCTGGTCCAGGAAAATATAAAAAGGCTTAAAGATATAGGATATAATTTTACAGGCCCTGTAAAAGGCATGCTGGCATGCGGCAAAGAAGGTATGGGCCATATACAAGACACGCAGATCATCATAAAGGAAGTGAAAACTTTATTAGGATTATAATAACCGCAGGTCCAACCCAAGAACTCATAGATCCTGTGAGATTTATTTCAAACAGATCCACAGGATATATGGGGTACAAAATAGCAGAAGAAGCTCTTAAAAGAAAACATAGAGTTACTCTTATAAGCGGCCCCACAAATCTTATTCCGCCCGGAGTGGATAATCTTATTTATATAAAAACAGCTGATGAGCTATTAAAAGAGCTTAAGAAAAATATATATTATGCAGATTGCTTGATTATGTGCGCTGCTGTAAGCGATTTTAGGGCGCAAAAAATTTCTAATAAAAAAATAAAAAGAAAAGGCACATTATCTATTATCCTAGTGCCTAATAAAGATATATTACATGAATTAGCAAGGTATAAGAAACACAAGCTGTTTGTAGGTTTTAACTTAGAAACATCTAATCTGGTTAGAAATGCCAGATTAAAACTTAAATCTAAAAATTTGGATATTATAGTAGGAAATAGATTAACAAAATATCATAACCCTTTTGGCAACAACAAGTTAGATGTAGATTTAATAAATAAAAATGGGGATATAGTGAAAATAAAGAACAAGAATAAAGCCTTTATCGCCCATGTTTTGCTTGACAAAATAGAGGAATTGAGGTATTTTTAACAACGTGTAGCAGTGTTTACTGAAGCTACGCGTTTTTTGTCTTAAGGTTTCATTAAAGGCGGCGTAGCCAAGAGGGAAGGCAGGAGTCTGCAAAACTCTTATTCACCGGTTCGATTCCGGTCGTCGCCTCCATTCTGCTTCGCCCTAGGGTATAGTGAGGGAAAAATATGACGGGCTTCGCAGAACTTGTTCTGCGTAGCTCGTAATAGTAAGCTATAGATTATACCCTAGAGCGAAGCAGAAGGGCGAGTGGTGGAATGGCATACACGATGGACTTAAAATCCATTGGTCGCAAGGCCGTGAGGGTTCGACTCCCTCCTCGCCCACCATTCTGCTTCGCCCTTGGGATATAGTAGTTGGAATTATATGGCGGGCTTCGCAGAACAAGTTCTGCGTAGCTCGTCACGCAAGCTTAAGTTTATACCCTAAGAGCGAAGCAGAAGGGCTTATAGCGCAGTTGGTTAGCGCGTCCGCCTCGGCGGAAGGTCAGAGAGTGGGCGGTTGGCGCAGCCTGGTTAGCGCGCCACGTTGACATCGTGGAGGTCACTGGTTCGAGTCCAGTACCGCCCACCACGTTATTTTAGAATTGCCAACTAGCGGCTTAAGATTAAAAGGCAAAAATGGCAGAAAATTTAGACGCATTACGACACAGTTGTTCTCATGTGATGGCAGATGCTGTAAAAAGGCTTTTTCCTGACAGCCGCCTTGCCATAGGCCCTGCTATTGAAGAAGGCTTTTATTATGACTTCGATAAAAAAGAATCCTTTCAGCCAGAGGATTTGCCGGCAATAGAAAACGTAATGGCAGAGATTATAAAAGAAAACCTGGAGTTTAAAAGAGAAGAAATTACCAAGGAAGAGGCATTGAAGTTATTTGCAAAAGAGCCTTACAAGGTAGAACTTATAAATAAATTAGAAGGCGATGCAGTTTCTATTTACACTCATGGGAAATTTGTGGATTTGTGTAAAGGGCCTCATGTGAAAACTACAGGCGAAATAAAAACATTTAAACTATTGAGTATTGCAGGCGCGTATTGGCACGGTATTGAAACAAACCCAATGCTTCAGAGAATATACGGCACGTGTTTTGAAACCAGCGCCGCGCTTCAAGAATATTTAACTAAAATAGAAGAAGCAAAAAAACGGGATCATAGAAAACTTGGCAAAGACCTGGATTTATTCAGCATCCATGACGAAGTTGGGCCTGGGCTTGTATTCTATCATCCGAAAGGCGCTCTCTTGAGGATGATAATAGAAGATTATGAGAAAAAAGAACACCTGAAGAGAGGTTACCAGATTGTAATGGGGCCGCATATTTTAAAATCAGATATATGGATCACGTCAGGCCATTATGAATATTACAAAGACAACATGTATATATTTAAAGTAGAAGAAGAAGAGTATGCCATAAAGCCAATGAATTGTCCGGCTCATATGTTAATCTATAAATCAAAAATGCGCAGTTATAGAGACTTGCCTATACGTTATTTTGAACTAGGCAATGTTTACAGGCGCGAGAAAACAGGGGTGCTGCATGGGCTTTTAAGGGTAAGAGGTTTTACGCAGGACGACGCCCATATATTTTGTTTGCCTGACCAATTGGAGCAGGAAATAGTCAAAGTAATAGATTTTGTAATAGACACAATGAAGGTTTTCGGCTTTAATGATTACAAGATAGGCCTTTCTACAAAGCCGCCAAAATCTATTGGCACAGATGAAATTTGGATTCAAGCCACAAGTGCCCTTAAAAAAGCGCTGGAATTAAAAGGTATGAGCTATGAAATTAATGAAGGCGAAGGAGCGTTTTACGGCCCTAAGATAGACATAATGGTGAGAGATGCTCTTGGAAGGCCATGGCAATGCGCAACAGTCCAGTGCGATTTTGCGCTGCCGGAAAGGTTTGACCTTACGTATATTTCTGCGGGTGGTAAAAAAGAACGGCCTGTAATGCTTCACAGAGTAATATTAGGCAGCATGGAGCGGTTTATAGGCACGCTTATAGAACACTACGCAGGCGCATTTCCTGTATGGCTGGCTCCAGTGCAAACTCTTGTCATACCAATAACTGACCGCTCGCATGATTATGCGGATAGTATTTTCAAGTTGTTGCAGGATGAAAACATAAGGGTAGAGGTGGACAAAAGAAACGAAAAACTGCAATATAAAATAAGAGAGGGCGAGTTAAATAAGGTCCCTTATATGCTCATAATCGGAGACAAGGAAAAAGAAGCCGGAACAGTTTCGCTTCGCGCCAGAAAAGAAGGAGATAAAGGCGCGGTTAAAATAGAAGATTTTGTAAGAAGAATCAAAGAAGAGATAAAAAATAAAATGTAGGGGCGCGATTCATAGCGCCAGAATACAGACCTGATAAATTCAGCCCCTACAATTAAACAGGAGGTGTTTTATTTCAAAAGACCTAAGAATTAATCAAAGAATACGAGTAAAAGAAGTAAGGCTCATAGGCCCTGATGGTGAACAGATGGGCATTGTAAATACCCAGGACGCATTGCAAAAGGCAGAAGAATCAGGGCTTGATCTTGTCGAAGTTGCTGGACAAACAGCTCCGCCTGTCTGCAGGATAATGGATTACAGTAAGTATAAATACGAGCAGGAGAAAAAAGAAAAAGAAGCGCGCAAACATCAAAAAACAGTACATCTGAAAGAAATAAAAATGAAGCCGAATATAGAAGAGCATGATTATCAAACCAAGCTCCATCATATAAAAAGATTTTTGGAGAGAGGAGATAAGGCGAAGCTTACAATGACCTTTAGGGGCAGGGAAATGAGCCATATGGATATAGGAAAAAAGATTATGAACAGGGTTGTTTCTGACCTGAATGAAGTTGGGGAAGTTGAAAAAGGCCCAATGATGGAAGGTAGATCCATTATGATACATTTTATGGCCCGGCCGTCAGTTGGCGTAAAGAATACCAAGGAGAAGGAAAATGCCTAAATTAAAGACAAACAAGGGCGCTAGAAAAAGATTAAAAATTACAAAAAATGGCAAGCTTATGCGGTATAAGCCAGGCAGGCGCCATATACTCACATCTAAATCTTCGAAAAGAAAAAGAAAGATGAGAAGATGCATGGAAGTGCTCGGCATGGAAGCAAAGATAACAAAGAAATTATTACCATACGGTTAAGTAGGGACAGGCCGCGGCCTGTCCCTACAATATATGAGGAGGTTTTAAATGTCACGCGCAAAATACGGGCCAGCGTCCAGAGCCCGCAGAAAAAGAGTTTCCAAGATGGCAAAGGGTCAGCGTGCCGGAAGAAGTAAATTGCACAGGATAACAGTGGAATCCGTGAAAAAAGCCCTTATGTATGGCACAAGAGACAGGCGTGCCAAAAAAGGTACGTTCAGAAGATTGTGGATTCTGAGGATTTCCAATGCCTGTAAAGAGCTGGGCATAGCTTATTCTAAGTTTATGAAAGGCCTTAAAGATGCAAAGATAGCTCTTAATAGAAAAGTCCTTGCAGATATGGCTGTGAATGATAATCAGGCGTTCAAAAAGTTAGTAGAGAGTGTTCAGAAAAAATAATAATAAAATTATGTTTAAACTAGAACCAGCTCAATTAGTGGCTGTCAGTTTTCTTCTGGTTATACTCATAGGGGGCGCTGTGTTAGCGCTTCCTCAAAGCGCGCAACCAGAGCATTATATAAGCCCCATAGATGCTTTTTTTACCGCTACAAGCGCTACATGTGTCACAGGCCTTGCTGTAAAAGATGTGGGGAAAGATTTTTCTGTGTTTGGCCAAATGGTTATATTATTTTTGATACAGATAGGCGGATTGGGCATTATGACGCTGTCTACATTTTTTGCAATTATACTCGGCAGAAGGTTTACCCTTAGGGAAAATGTTATTATGAAAGGCGCGTTGGACAGGGACAGCGCTGAAGAATTAAAGTCTCTTATTTTATATATCCTTTTTATCACTTTTGCGATAGAAATTATAGGGGCCCTATGCCTATACCCAAGATTCGGCAATATTTATTACGCCATATTTCATTCTATTTCTGCGTTTTGCAACGCAGGTTTTTCTCTTTATACAAATAATCTGGAAAATTACAGGAGCGATACAATTGTGAATATGACTGTGATGGCCCTGATAATACTTGGAGGCCTTGGATTTGTGGTATTAGTGGATGTGGGAAGGTTTTTAAGAAACTTTTTTATGAGAGTTTTTTTTAAAAGAAAACAACAAGGCATGAACCTTTTTTCAAAGGTGAGCCTTCAAACAAAAATAGTGGTAACGATATCTTCTTTGCTGATACTTTTAGGAGTAATTGTTTTTCTGCTTTTAGAGAACGGCAAGACGCTTTATGGCCTTGGCATAAAAGATAAATTGCTCATATCTTTTTTTCAGTCTGTTACTCCAAGGACAGCTGGTTTTAATACAGTGGCCATAGGAAATCTGGCAAGTCCCACATTGTTTTTTATTATCATACTTATGTTTATAGGAGCTTCTTCCGGCTCAACAGGCGGAGGCATTAAGGTAAATACTCTCGGCATTCTTATCGGAGGGGCCTGGAGTATGGTAAAAAACAGGGACAATGTCCATCTTTTTAAAAAAACAATTCCAAAGCATATTTTCAGAAGATGCGTTATGATAGCGGGCCTTGCAGGCGCGTGGCTTATAATATTTACCATGCTTCTGAGTTTTGTAGAAGCAGACAAAGAAGCTATGCCTAACTATTTTTTGAGGATATTTTTTGAGGTTACATCTGCATTCGGCACAGTAGGGCTTTCAACAGGCATTACCCCTATCTTAAGTTCTTTTGGAAAATTTATTTTAATAGTAACTATGTTTGCCGGGAGGATAGGCTCATTAACGCTTGCTCTGGCAGTGGCAATTAAAGAAGATAAATTTTTCTATAGATATCCTGAAGAAAAAGTAATGGTAGGTTAAACAAGAGGTGTAATATGAGACAGTTTGCAGTTATAGGCCTTGGAAGGTTTGGATTGAGCGTTGCTAAAACATTGACTGAGCAGGGTTGCCAGGTCCTGGCTATTGATAAGGAAGAAGAACTGGTTCAGGACGCGTCTGAGTTTGTAACAGAAGCCGTGCAAGTAGATTCTACTGATGAGAAATCGCTGAAAGCTGTTGGGATAAACAATGTGGATGTGGCAATAGTCGGCATAGGCACAGATCTGGAAGCGTCAATACTTACCACTCTTACTCTGAAAGAAATGGGGGTAAAGGAGATAGTCTCGCGCGCTGTTACAGAGGAACATGGCAAAGTGCTTGAAAAAGTGGGAGCTACAAAAGTAGTGTTTCTTGAAAGAGATATGGGCATGAGAGTTGCGAATTCTCTTATATCCCCGTCTATCATTGAACACATATATCTTTCTCCTGAATTCAGCATAATGGAAACCATGGCACCCCAGGCTTTTATGGGCCGATCAATAGGAGATCTTGATATAAGGGCTAAATATGGCCTTACAATAATAGGTGTTAGAAAAAAAGAACAGCCAAATAATAAAGTGGGTGAACTTAATATATCCCCTAAAGCAGACTATGTAATAAAACAGGGCGATGTTTTAATACTGCTTGGCTCAAACGAGAATCTGGAAAAGTTCAAGCAGATAGACAAGTAAACTGCATAAACTGTTACGCAAAATTTGAGGGAGTAAGATGAAATTTACAGACAAGTTAAAGGATATAGAAAAGATAGCTATAAAAGACATATCTGATTCTTCTAAGATTGAAGAATTGGAAAATGCCAGGGTGAAATACCTGGGCCGTAAAGGTATTGTTACAGAAGCCTTTAAAGGCATAAAAAGCGTCCCTAAAAAAGACAAGCCTGAAGCAGGGATGTTTATTAATAAACTGAAACAAAAGATTACACTTTTATTGGAAGAAAAAGAAAAGGGCTTCAGGTCAAAAGAAACATCGATTTTTGAAAATAATGACATAACGCTTCCTGGTATAAAAAGAGAACTTGGGCATGTTCACCCGCTTATTAAAACAACCCAGGAAATTATAGAAATTTTTGGAAAAATGGGTTTTAAGGCAGTGGAAAGCCCTGAAATAGAAACAGAATACTATAATTTTGAGGCCTTAAATATACCGAAAAACCATCCTTCCAGAGAAACCTTCCACACATTTTATATTGAAAATGGAAATTTGCTTCGCAGTCAGACATCTACAAGTCAGATACGCGTTATGGAAAAAGAAAAACCGCCGATCCAGGTTATACATGCAGGCAAGGTTTACAGGCCAGACGCAGTGGATGCAAGCCATTCATTTATGTTTTACCAGATAGAAGGGTTTATGGTGGATAAAGGCATTCAATTTTCAGACCTTAAAGGCGTCCTGGAAAGATTTGCAAAAGAATACTTCGGAGATAATGTTAAGATGAGATTCAGGCCGCATTTCTTTCCTTTTACAGAGCCTTCTGCAGAAGTTGATATATCATGTTTTATCTGCCAGGGCAAAGGCTGCAGGGTTTGTTCTTACAAGGGGTGGCTTGAGGTGCTTGGTTCAGGCATGATAAATCCAAGAGTTTTTGAATTTGTAAAAATAGACCCAACAGTTTATACAGGCTTTGCGTTTGGCATGGGAGTAGACAGGATCTGCATGCTGAAATATGGAATTGATGATATTCGTCTTTTGTACGAAAACGATGTAAGATTTTTGAAACAGTTTTGAGGGGAAAAGGTCCCTCGTCTCGCCAGCCACCTTTGGTGGCGAGGCGGACTCGGGATCAAATTTTGCTTCGTCCCGCCCTTTTGGTGGGTATACTACGAAGACTTGCTAAAAGGGCGGGGCTTCGCAAAATTTGGGAGGACTTATGGAAAGACTAGGAAGATTTTTAGGAGCATTTTTTGGCGCATTTTTGTGCATAGTGTTACTTATGGGCATCTATAGCATTGCGGAGGAGGAAATTACACTTACGACATATTATCCTGCTCCCTATGGGGCGTACGACGCTATGTATTCTACCACGCTTGGCGTGGGAGATAATAACGGAGACACCGTGTTAGGTAATAGTGGGGATGCCCCTGATCCGACTATTAGTGCTCAGCAAGGTGATGTATGGATTAAAGGTCAGGTTGGTATTGGGACAACTAGCCCCACAGTTGGAACAGTGTTAGATGCTAATGGTACAATAAATGCTACAACTTATTCAGCAGGCGGCACATCTCCAGTCGCAGATGGAACTTATACAGTAGGTAAGGGTGCGATACAAGATGGAACAATTACGGTTAAAGGTGGAATTATAACAGCAATTCAGCAGGCGGCAAACTAGCTTGCACAATATTATTCGAGCGAAGTCG
>Ga0315282_10015728_pt1 | contig 11131 bp, 4 predicted proteins | sample YL17G07_20_MG_FD_203693 | JGI IMG/M metagenome (GOLD analysis project Ga0315282, IMG submission 203693) | Sediment microbial communities from Yellowstone Lake, YNP, Wyoming, USA - YL17G07_20 | ecosystem: Environmental > Aquatic > Freshwater > Lake > Sediment | place: USA: Wyoming | collected...
TGAAATTGCCGGCTTCTTCTGGAATCAAGGGGAGCACGATGCGAGCGAGAATTTCGCGCCCGAATACGAAACCAATTTGGCAAATCTCATCAAAGATTTGCGGAAGGAGTTCAACGCGCCGGGCATGAAAGCGGTGATTGCGGTGACCGGCTACGGCGGCTGGGGCAACACCAACGCGGGGCTGAAAAAAGTCCAGGAAGCGCAACTGGCGCTACCCAAGCGGCCTGAGTTCAAGGACAACGTGGCCACTGTCGAAACGCGCGACTTCTATCGTTCGCAGGAAAAGTTCGGCGGGAACAATCAAGGGATCCATTGGAACGGCAATGGCGAGTCCTACTGGCTGATGGGCGAAGCGATGGGTAAGGCAATGGTTGATCTGTGGAAGAAGTGACCAGTAGTCAGTAATCAGTGGGCAGAACAGAAATATGACAAGCATCGTAAACAAAAGGAAACAAAGCCATGAACAGAAAATCAATTGTTAGCGCAGTATGCGTGGCTGCATTTATTCTTACGGGTTTTGTCGGCAGCGCAACGGCTGCTGACAATAAGGCGGCTAAAGGCGCGGTGCCGGCAAGCCCGCTCACCGACGCGGGACAGAAGCTCGAAGCGCAATACGCCGAGCAACTCAAAGCCCTGAGGACGGAAATAGAGGCGGCATTGCCGAAAGTCAGTGAGGGCAAAATAGCCTCCTTAAAAGAGGCCTGCGCTGCGCTGAAAACGGCTGAGGAACAGGCCAAGGCGGCAGGAGAAGCCGCAGGCAAGAGTGCTCAAGCAAAAAGTGCTATTGGAATCTGGACGAAACTTTCGATTCCAGATGCCAAAAGGCAGATCGCTGAGGCCCAGGCACAGCTAAAGACGGCTACCGCGGACGATGATCGTGCGGCGTTGCAAAAGAAGTTGGCAGCGCAGGAGAATCGCCTGGCAAAAGTAAATGCCCTCCTCAAGGCGGCCGAGGAGGAGATCGCCAAGTCAAAAGACGTTCAAAAAGAATTAGACCAGGCGAAGCTGGCGGCTCAGACGGCTCTGGCCCAGGCGAAAACCAACGAACTCAACGCCGCCAAGGCCATCTTGGCGGAGATAGAACCGTTACTGGCGAGCGACAAAAAGGATGCGAAGTTGATCAAAGCCGCGGTCCTGGCCAGTGCCACACCGCGCGGATTGGCCGAATTCGCCCAGCATGGCAAGGAGCAGGCGGCCCTGGTGGAGAAGCTTCTGGCCGACAATGCCTTGATGAAGCAGATGCTCATAGCGGGTGGCGCTGAGGCCGGCAAATATGGCAGGGCGATGGAGATTTACACGGCGATCCAGCAGGCCAGCCCGAAGGCCAAAGAGGGTCTTTTCCAAGGGCTCGCGCTGGGCGTCAGCCTCGAGCATGCGGTGCCGGTCAAGCAAGGCAATCCCCAGGCTTCGACCAATGCGCCGGCCATAGTGGATCCGGTGAAGCGTTACCTGCATTATGAGAAGGCTTGTCTCAATGGCGAGTTGGATCCTGCGTTCAAGGATCTGACCGCCTGGGATTACCGGAATGTCGTTAACGGCGATGAGCCCGACCATATCCTGGCGTGGGGTCGCGAGATGCTGCGGAATTACAGGCCCGACCATATTCTAAATTCCGACTATGGCTGGCGCTATTCGGGAGCGGTTCGGACGGATGTCCCATACGGGTCGCAGAACGTAAAAAACGACCGGCCCACGCTGCAGAATTACCAGAATATCATCCTGAATGGCGGTGTGTGTGGTCGACGCGCATTCTTCGGACGTTTTATCCTGCGCTGCTTCGGCATTCCGACCGTGGCCCGGCCCCAAACCGGACATGCTGCACTGGCCCATTGGACGCCCGAAGGCTGGGTTATCAATCTGGGAGCCGGCTGGGGGTCGGGCCGGGTCGCGGGCGGCTCGGACACCGATTTCCTGCTGATGACACAGGCCAGGAAGGTTGCGGCAGCCTACATGGAGGTGCTTCGTGCCCAGTGGATTGCCCGAGCCCTGGGTGAGCAGGACACGGTGAGCGGGAAGGCAAGCAGCATGGGCTGGTGGACTACCCTGGCCCTCTACAAGACGAAGGTCATCGTAGCCGAGGCGAAACCGGCCCAGTTGGCAGCGCTTGGGCAGGAACTCGGCGAGGCGAATGAGTCGGCGGAAACAAAGGCAAGGGCTGTTGAGAAGGCGGCAATTACGGAAGCCGATAAACGAGTCATCATTGGCGATGACGGTGTGATCACTATTCCGGCGGCGGCCTGCGTGGGCGTGCAGCCGATGAAGAGTTTCCTGGGCGGGCTGCAGGCATTCTGCGGGGGTGCATTCACGTGCAATCTGGAAGTTACCAGGCCCGGCAAGTACCGGGTCACGGCGCGGGTTGTGACCGTTCATGATGAAGGGCGTCTCCAACTGACGGCGAACAACGCCAAGGACGCCGTCGCCATGGTCATCCCTTACACGTGTGGTCAATGGGAACAGACCAAGCCGGCGGAAGTCATGCTGGTTCAGGGTAAGAACGTGCTGAGTTTTTCGAAACCGGAGAAAGGCTTTACGTTCAAGGAGTTCACTCTGACGCCGGTGAAGTAACGGCAGAAGCGTTTTCAACACATGAAACAAGCAGCAACAGGAGCCGATCATGAGTAATCTATACAGATGCAAACCACTGCAAGTGGTTCTGGCCGTGGCGGCCATAGTTGTTGCGGCGTTGCCGGCGCATGCTCAATCCGGCGATCCGTCATCCACGCTTTGGTATTCCCGTCCCGCACGAAGTTGGCAGCACGAAGCCTTGCCCATCGGCAATGGTCGGCTTGGTGCGATGATCTTCGGTGGCGTCGGTCACGAGCGTATCGCGCTCAACGAGGAAACGGTCTGGTCCGGTTCGCGGGTCGACTGGAATCGTCAAGGCGCATCCAAGAATCTTCCAAAAATACGCGAGCTGCTCTTGGCCGGGAAGAATGCCGAGGCTGAGAAGCTGGTCAATGAGACCTTCACCTGCGTGGGCGGCGGATCACACCGCGGGGCCGGTGGCCCGTGGGGGTGCTATCAGGAACTCGGCAACCTGAAGATCGTTTGGGGTACCGACGTGGAATCCCTACGACTGAGCGCGTGGAAGTTTAAGATGATCGAGACACCGGGGATCACCGACGTTCGTAAACAGCATCAGGAAGTCCAGCGCTTGGTCGCGGACGCAGTGCGGGTTGAGACGGACGACCGCGCTTGGACTGACTACCGCATTGCCGACGGCAACGACAGCAAGGGCGGACGCAAGTTTCAAAATGGGGACATGGCTGTGCTGCGGCATAGCCTGAAGCTGACGAAAGATCAATTGGACGGGCTGGGGGTGCTGCGGGTCGGCCCGGAGGCGATGAACGGCCGGGTCTTCGTCAACGGACAGGAGGTCGGCTCATTGCCTGGCTGGCAGAGCGTGGGGCACGAGCTGTTCGAGTGTGATGTCAGCCGTTTGCTTGTGGCGGGCGACAACGTGATTGCCATTGATTGCTCGAATTACCGGCAGCGAGGTCAGTTGCCCAGATCCGTGTCGCTCGATCCCAAGGAGGACACAAAAGACTATCGCCGCGCCCTGAATCTCCAAAACGCAATTGCCACCGTCGAGTACGAGAAGGACGGTGTGAGGTACACCCGTGAGGCCTTCGCCAGCGCGCCGGAGCAGGTGATGGTGTTCCGCTTTACCGCCAACAAGCCAGGGAAGATCTCGTTCACCGCCAGTTTGGATCGCCTGGCGAGCTTCAAGACGCAAGCGGATGGTCCGGCCGGGCTGCTGATGACCGGTCAGACATCGAGCGGCCAGTCCCAAGTCGAGGGCATGAAGTTCGTCGCGCGCTTGCGTGCGCTTCACACCGGCGGCAAAGTGTCGGTGACCGGCGACACGCTGCGCGTCCACTCCGCCGACGAGGTGGTGCTGCTGGTCGCCGCCGCGACGGACTACCAGGGATTCGCTGGGCGCAACACGCCCGACCCGGTTGCCGCGACGGCTGATGATATCGCCCGCGCGGCCGGCAAGTCGTTCGCGCAGCTGCGCTCCGCGCACGTTGCCGATCATCGCAGCTACTTTGACCGTGTCAGCATCCACCTCGACGACGGCAAGGAAGAAAGCCGGACAGCAGCCAATCTGCCGACCGACGAGCGGTTGGCGGCCTTGGCCAAAGGCGGATCGGATCCGGCACTCGCAGCGCTGTACTTCAACTACGGGCGCTACCTCCTCATCAACAGCTCGCGCCCCGGTTGCATGCCCGCCAACCTGCAGGGTATCTGGGCTGAGGGCATTCAGACGCCGTGGAACTGCGATTACCACATCGATATCAACGTGCAGATGAACTACTGGCCGGCCGAGGTGACCGGTTTGGGCGATTGCCATACGCCGCTGTTCAAGCTGATCGAGTCCTTGCAGAAGCCCGGGGCCGAGACCGCCAAAGAGTACTACAACGCCCGTGGCTGGGTGGCGCATGTGATCACGAACCCGTGGGGTTTCACGGCGCCGGGTGAACAGGCCGGGTGGGGCGCCACTGCCACCGGCTCGCCCTGGTTGTGCGATCACCTGTGGGAGCATTACGACTACAATCGCGACAAGGATTTTCTCAAGTGGGCTTATCCGATCATGAAAGGCTCCGCGGAGTTCTTTCTCGACATGCTGATCACCGATCCCAAGACCGGCCGGCTGGTGACCGCACCGTCCAACTCCCCTGAAAACACTTTCAAAACACCGGACGGTCAGGTCGCCCATGTCTGCATGGGTCCAACCATGGATATGCAGATCCTCCGCGAGTTGTTCGGCAACTGTATCGCGGCGGCCAAGGAATTGGGGATTGATGAAGAGTTCCGCACGCGTCTGGCCGCGACCAGGGCCAAGCTGGCGCCAAACCAGATCGGCAAGCACGGGCAGATTCAGGAATGGCTGGAGGATTACGAGGAGGTCGAACCCCACCATCGGCATGTCTCACCTCTCTACGGGCTTCATCCGTACGATGAAATCACACCGGAAAGCACGCCCGAGCTGGCCAAGGCTGCGCGCGTCACGCTTGAACGACGGACCGATGCCAGCAACGGCTGGTCCATGGCGTGGAAAGCGAGCTTCTGGACCCGGTTGCACGACGGCAACCGCGCCCACAAGTTGCTGACGATGTTGATCAAGGGCGGCGGGCGGAACCTGCTTTGCCAGTGCCCACCTTTTCAGATCGACGGCAATTTCGGCGGCACCGCGGCCATCGCGGAAATGCTGCTCCAAAGCCATGGAGGCTTCATCCGGTTGCTGCCGGCCCTGCCCGATGTCTGGCAGAACGGCAAAGTCACCGGCCTGCGCGCACGCGGCGGCTACGAGGTGGACATCGAATGGAAGGACGGCAAGCTGTTGCGCGCGACGATCCGGAATGTTTCCAGTACGACCGGTGAGTGTGTGGTGCGTTACGGTGACATTACCAAGACAATCGTCGTGCCCCGTGGCAAAGTCCGGGAGTTTACCGGCGAGGAGAAGAACTTGTGAAAAGGGTATTGATCGCAATGATCAGCGTGCCCTAAGGCTGGTCCGGCGAAGCTTCTAAGCGAAGACGGAAGCTCCTTGAGCGAAGCATGGGTAATCAGGGTCAGTGAACAGAGGAGGAGAATAAATGAACAGAGGGAGAGAAAGAATGAGCAGAATGTTTATGGTAGGGATGGCTTTGCTAATGCTTGCATCATCAGGGATTGCCGCTGCCGAGGATCAGCAGATACTCTGGTCGCCGTCACCAGTGGTTGTAACTGCCAATATTGACAGCAAACTCGGTTATCTGGATAAGTATTGGTCAGAGAATGTCTACCCCATGGGCAATGGGCGGCTCGGATTCACCGTATTCGGCGATCCGGACCTGGAGAGGATTCAATTCAACGAGGACTCGCTGTGGGTCGGTAACGAGGACCATACCGGCGGGTATCAGCCCTTTGGTGATATCTATGTCGCGCTCGGGCATAATTCCTACACGCACTATTATCGCGAGCTGGATATCAGTCGCGCTGTACAGACTGTGACTTACGAGTCGGGTGGCGTTAAGTACAAGCGTGAGTACTTTGCCAGCTATCCCGCGCAGGTATCGGTTATCCGCTTTACGGCCGACAAGCCCGGCTCTCTCTCCGGCAAGGTATGGCTTGATTCCATGCATAGATCCAAGTTCGCCGAGGGCATGGGGCATCCCAAAGAGTCAATGGCTGCGATCAAGACCTCCGCCGAGGGCCGGACGCTTACGCTAAAGGGTCAGAGCAAGGATTTGTTCTGGTGGACCGCTGTCCTGAAGAAGGGTCTCAGGGGGCGCGAGTATGCCAGCAAAGAGATCATCAACCTGGACTATGAAGCGCAGGTGCGGGTCTTGAATCAGGGCGGCACGGTAAAGGCGGATGGTGACCGCATTGTTTTCGATAAGTGCGACAGCATTACTCTGGTGCTTGCGGCCGACACCAACTATATCAATGAGCGCGAGAAGGGATGGCGTGGCGAACATCCTCACGCGCGAGTCAGGGCGCAAAGTGATGCCGCTGCCAATCGCAACTACGACGAACTGCTGGCCGAGCACACTAAGGATTACACGGGGTTGTATGACCGCTTCCAGATCAAGCTGGGGACGACAGATCTTGAAAAGATGAAACTGTCCACAGCGAAGCGGGTGGAGACGTATGAGCCCGGTAAGGACGGTGGGCTAGAGGCTCTGCTCTACCAGTACGCGCGCTACCTGATGATCAGCTGTTCGCGGCCCGGGCATGGCGGGCTCCCTGCAAATCTGCAGGGACTGTGGCTGTTCCATCTGCGCCCCGCCTGGCTGTGTGACTACCATACCGACATCAACCTGCAAATGAACTACTGGTTTGTTGACCAGGCAAACCTGTCTGAATGCTTTACGCCTCTGGCAGAATGGCTGGACTCCATTCGTGAGGTGCGAAAGGAGGAAACCCGGAAGGTACTGGGGGTCAAACGCGGCTGGCTGATGCGCTCCGAGAATGGTATCTTTGGCGGATCCACATATTACTTCCAAAAGGGGGATTCTGCCTGGATCACCCAGAATCTCTGGGATCACTACGCGTTCACTCAGGACAAGGAATACCTCAAGCGGTACGCATACCCGATCATGAAGGAAATCAGCCATTTCTGGCTGGATCACCTTAAGGAATTGCCCCGTTCGACAGGCTCAGGGCAGGCCGACGGCACGCTGGTGGTGCCCGACGGCACATCTCCGGAACAGGGCCCCCAGAAGGATGAGACAACGGGGAAGGTCACCATAGTTGAGGGCTTGCGTACCCATCTCGACGGCGTGTCGTATGATCAGCAGCTCTGTTGGGATCTATTCAACAACACGATTGAAGCCGCTGAGTCGCTGGGCCTGGATGAAGACCTGAGGAAAGAGCTCACGGTCAAGCGCGACAAGTTGCTCGGGCCAAAGGTGGGAAGGTGGGGGCAGCTTCAGGAGTGGATGGAGGATGTCGACGATCCAAACAACCAGCATCGGCATGTGAGCCAAATGATTGCAGTGTATCCAGGGCGCCAGATCCACCCGACCATAACACCAAGACTTGCCGACGCTGCAAAGGTCAGCGTGATTGCCCGCGGCAACGGGAAAACCGGATGGAGCAAGGTTTTCAAGTCCTGCATCTTTGGGCGCCTGCTTGACGCGGAGAATGCCTATCGCCTGGCTGCCGACGTTCTAAACAGCAAGACGCACGCTAACTTGTGGACAACACACCCGCCGTTCCAGATCGACTGTAATTTCGGGTACCCCGCCGCTGTCAACGAGATGCTGGTGCAGTCGCACATGGGGTATATTCATCTACTGCCGGCCCTTCCGAAAGCATGGGCTGACGGCCAGGTTAAGGGGATGAAGGTCCGCGGCGGTTTCGAGTTGGATATGGAGTGGAAGGAAGGCAAGCTGACTCGCGCGTTGCTCCGAAATGTCTCGAACCCCACCGGAGAGTGCGTGGTGCGGTACGGAAGCGGCACCACACGAATCGTCGTGCCCAAGGGTGAACCTCGCGAAATGACTGATTGGTCGCAAGCCGCGCCCAAGCTTCCCAAGGTGTTGATTTTTGGCGATTCGATCTCGGGCGGGTATAGCAAGAGTCTGGTAAAGGCTCTGGACGGCAAGGCCGAGGTGGTCAAGCTGGGTGCCGTGGCAACCTACAGGATTCAGAAAGAGGCTTTCTGGCATTCCAGTGGAACCGCAAAGGGTCTCGACTTTGGCAGCGCCAAGGCGTGTGTCGTGGACTTCGAACGCTTTGAGCGGCATCTTTCAGAAACCAAGTATGACTGCATTCATTTCAACTTCGGACTCAACGACATCTCTCGTTGCAGGAATGGCGCGTGGCACAATCCAGTTGAGCAATACGAAAAGGACTTGGAGAAGATCGTCGCATTGCTGAAGGCTAACGGGGCCAAGATCATCTGGTCCAACACAACGCCGATACCGGATAATGACCCGAACAGGCCGAAGGGCGATGAACTCATCTACAACGCTGCTGCCGAAAGGGTGATGAGGAAGAACAACATCCCAATCAACGATCTGCACAGCGTGGCGAAGAATTCGGATGGCTACGATGAATGGCGTAAAGGAAAGGACGTCCATGTTAGTGCAAGCGTATCCAACAAACTGGCTGAGCAGATTGCCACAGTAATATCCGAACAACTCGAGCTGCAGGAAAAGCCAGGGAAGAAATGATGCTCATAGTTATGTTGAAGATGAAATGGAGAACAAGAGATGGAAACCGTTAGAGTCCTCATTGCGGCCTGCGCAATTTGCATCGTATGTCTGGAGAACTCCGGACACGCCGCCGACAAGAATCAGTCCCGCAGACCTATCAAGGTCTTCGTGCTCGCCGGCGACGAGAATGTGCTGGAGCAGGGCCTCGTAAATGGGCGGACGGAGGGAGTCCATATGCCTGGTACGCTGACGACCGTGGTTGCAGATAATCCCAAGTATTCGTTTCTCAGAGGGAAGGATGGCGAATGGGTCGAACGCGGCGACGTGGTGCTCTACGATGCACACCCGATCCATAACAACACTGAAGCGCCGGCCCGCCCGCTCAGGGTTGTAACGAAAGTCGTGAACGGCCCCGAGGGAGGCGACATGATGGGTGTTGATCTTATGCTCGGCCACCGGCTCGGCAATGCCCTTGATGAGCCGGTGATGCTCGTTCGTTTTGCAACAAAGCACAGCATCTGGTTCCAGCGTGGCTCCCGCGACCTGGGCCACGATTACATGCCGCCTTCGAGCGGTGGCGATCCGGATCTGACCGGCAACTGGGATGTGATCCATTTTAACTTTGGCGTTTGGGATGCAACATACCGCGACAAGGGCTCAAAGTACTTTTCCGGCCACAACACTACATCTGTTGAGGACTTCGAGAAAAACCTGCGCACCCTCGTCGCGAAGATGAAGAAGACCAAGGCGAGAATTATTTGGGGGACGGTGACGCCAGTCTGGGACGGGGAGCCGGGGAGACGTAGCGGCGATGAGGACGCATACAACCGGGTGGCCGCTAAGGTGATGGCTGAGAACGGCGTGATCATCAACGACCTCAATGCCGAGGTGCGGCGGCAGGGCTTTCCCAAGTCCCGCGACGTTCACAGTGTCGGCAAACTCGCGCCGAAAGTGACGAAGACCGTTTTGGAGGCGATTGCCGCTCGCGAGCACAATACCAAGCCGCTTCCTCGAGTGTTGTTCATCGGCGATTCCATTACTGGCTCATATATCAAAGCGGTGACAAAGGATCTCGACGGCCAGGCGGCGGTTTCCCAGAACCCCGGGAATGGCGAGGACACGTGGAACGGGTTGGAGCGGATGGATGAATGGCTCGACATCAAGCGTTACCTGCAATGCGGCCAGGAGTACCTGGAGCTGGTGGATGGCGTGAAGAAGGTAATTGGCGTCGAGCTGGCCCGTGCATATCCGGGTTACGGCGGGCAGGGAGCGGAACTGGCGGGGCTGATTTGGTTCCAGGGAACGGCGGACGCCGGTTCCACCGCGAAATCGGACAGTTACGAAAAGCACCTGGCTAATCTGATCAGGGATTTGAGGAAGGGCCTCAACTCACCCAAGCTGCCGGTCGTTGTTGCCGCGCTGCCCAACTCCGGTGCTCAGATGACGCCCAATCAGCAGAAGATTTTCAACGCACAGATGGCGGTTGGCGACAAGGTGAAATATCCGGAGTTCGCGGGCAACGTCTTCAGCATTGACACGCGCCCGATGTGCAGACCCCCAGCGTCCTCTCCCGGCGGACGTGATGCTTACAAGGCGAACGCAGCGTCTTACCTGGAAATCGGTGAAGCCATGGGCGAAGCAATGCTGGGAATGATTAAACAGTAATGGTGCTGCTTGTTTACGCTGAGTGTCATGGTCGCTATTCAGATAAAACAATGGAGGCTAGAGTAATGAGAAAACGATGGCAACTTGTTGGTGCGATTTGTGGTGTGGCAATATTCATATGCGGAACGGTGATGGCTGCGGAGGCGCCTGCCGGCAAAGGCAAGCACGTCTTTATTCTCTCCGGGCAGTCGAACATGCGCGAACCGCTGCCCGGCGCTTTCACCGAATCAGTGGCACAGGTCTTCGGTAAGGATAATGTTATTGTCGCGATGGTCGCCGCACCCAGCCAGCCAATTAAGCAATGGTATAAACTGTGGGCGCCACCGGCAGATCCCAAGTCGGTAGAGGCGGTAGATAAGGGAGCCAATGGCCAGCTTTATGATAAGCTCCTTACAAGCGTGAAAAAGAAGATCAGCGGCCAAAAGCTCGCTTCGGTTACGTTCATATGGATGCAGGGCGAAGCTGATGCAGGCAGCGGCTGGGGAAGCGTCTATGAGAAAAGCTTTTACGGAATACTTGACCAGTTCAAAAAGGATCTCGATCTGCGGACAATCAATTTTGTCGTTGGGCGGATTAACGATTGTTGGCTGTCGGGCAAAGGGACTGTGGATGGTGACGTCGTACGAGGTGTGCAGGTGAAGATGGGTGAGGCCCATGAGTATGGTGATTGGGTAGATACCGATGACTTGAATACCGGGGTGAATCCATGGCGTATCTTTGAAATAGATGGGGGGCATTTTCCTCCGGCCGCCTACCGCGTGTTGGGACAGCGATTTGCCCGCAAAGCCTGCAAGATCATCGACCCGCAAATCAAGTTG
>Ga0315282_10015729_pt1 | contig 11131 bp, 8 predicted proteins | sample YL17G07_20_MG_FD_203693 | JGI IMG/M metagenome (GOLD analysis project Ga0315282, IMG submission 203693) | Sediment microbial communities from Yellowstone Lake, YNP, Wyoming, USA - YL17G07_20 | ecosystem: Environmental > Aquatic > Freshwater > Lake > Sediment | place: USA: Wyoming | collected...
ATTGACCGGCTCGGGGGGCACGTAATAATCTTTGCTCGACTCGAATGGCACCGTGGCGGTCAACGGGGTGCCATCCGGTAGCGTCACCTGCAGCACGGCGTTATGTTTACCTTTGGTCGGGTAAAACTCGCCGACTGCCTGGAGCTGGCTCGACAGCCCCTTCATTATCGTATTGAACAGATCGGTCAGTTGTTCCTCGTTGCCGATCGCCGAAAAGCCGCCGGTGGTGCTGGCCATGTTTTGCAGCTCGGCGGCGTTGATGTTCTTGTTCATGCCCGACAGCCCGATCGTGTTAATCGGCACCCGGCTCTGCGGTTGCATGGCAAATGCAACGATCTGGTCATAACCGTGCTTGCTGCACAGGCCGCCGCCCGTACGCGGTTCGTCTCGCCCGTCGGTGAACAGGATGATCGCTCGCCGGCCAGCCGGCGCTTTGCTCAGGTAATCGATCTGCTGCCAAACCGCGTCGTACAGGCAGGTGCCTTTGTTAGCCTGGATCACTATTTTCGAGATGGCCAGGGCAGCCACATCCACATTAGTGGTGTAATCGTGGACGATACTCCAGTCATCGTTGAACTGCATGACGGCAAACTGAGCACTCGGCGGGGGATTCTTGAGCGAATCGGCGGCGGCTTTTTTCATGTCGGCCGCCGAATTGGCCATGCTGCTGCTGGTATCGAGCAGCAGCCCGATGAACAGCGGGTTCTGTGCCTTGTCGATGTTGGCTGTGACGCTGTTGTTGGTGTCGATGTCGGTGATCTTCGCCGTCTTGGCCGGGCTTTCAGAAATCGGCTTGCCCGTGGCATCATCCACCAGCGTAAAATACACGCTTAGCGTCAGGTGGTCAGACCCTTCCTGGGTATCCACCGAGACTATATGCAGGCTGATCGAGGTCTGGGCCTGGCTGATCGAAGGCGTCAGAAATAATAAGATGATCAAGACCAAGCACAAGACCCGTGCGTTGATGCGCATAAGAACCTCCGCAAAAAACCTATATCTCTTTGGTGATGTGCGCCGGGAATCTATTTATTGATAAAGGTCAACCCTGATTGTTACAACTATTATACAGTTTGTGAACCAAGAGTTCAAGTGACTTTTCCCAGGGATATGAAAAGCCAACCTGTTCAGGTTGGCTTGACTCATCCGGTAAACTGGTCGGAGATTTATTTATATATATTTTGGATGAAGGCCAGGGCGGCTGCTTTGGCAGAGTCCTGGTCTTTGGCTGGTTGCGGTTCGGTCCTGGCAAGCGAATTGCCGCCCTTCACCTGCCCCACCAGCCACCATTTGCCGGCTGGATCGGACCAATTAAATGTTAACCTGTGCCGGAATAACAGCACATCTAACTCAGTTCTTTCCATATTCATATTCGCCTCCACATGAAAACCGGCCCATACCATAGCGGAACATACCGCAAAGTATTTTATTGTAACACACTAATGAGATAGTTGGTGTCCAAATTTATAACCTTTCCTACGCCAGAGCCCTGGCCAGCTCCTTGACCTGGGTCGAGTGCACCACCGCCACCACCTCATCCGCGGCCAGCAGCAGCGTATCGCCATGCGGAATGACCAGCTTGCCCTTGCGGATAATAGCGGCAATCACACATTCCACCGGTATCTTCAATTCGCTCAAAGGCTTGTTGACCACCCCCGAGTGAGGGTGAATCTTCTCTTCCACCACTGAGTATTCCCCTTTGCGCAGCTTCAGCAAAGTCATCATATCGCCCAGCGACATTTCCTCGGCGATCAGGTGCGCCAGGATGTCTGCCTGGTTGAGCGCCACGTCCACCCCCATCTCCGGGGTGTACAGCCAGGCGTTCTTAGGGTTGTTCACCCGCGCAATCACCCGCGGCACGTTGAACTCAAAGCGCGCCAGTGAGGTGATCACCAGGTTGGTCTCATCCTCGCCGGTGACGGCCGCCAGCACCTGGGCGTGCGCGATGTCGGCCTTTTCCAGCACTACCGGTGAGCTGCCATCCCCTTCAACCAGCAATTCGGGGGACAGCTCACTGCGCAGGCGTTCAAGCACGTCTTCACGCCCTTCGATTACCCTGACTTTATGGCCTTCTTTCAATAAATCGGCTGCCAGGTGTGAACCCGTTTTTCCACCACCGACAATGATCACAAACATTGCTTCACTCCTTTTCACAAGCCCAGCAGGGATTCGAACCGCTCCATGGCCGAAGCCAGCACGGCGAAATACAGCAGGTCGCCTTCGTTCAATTCAGTGCCAAGGGTGGTCATCAGCGCCTCTCCCTGGCGAGTAATCGCCACTACGTTGACCTCCCCTGGCACCGTCACTTGGCTGACCGTACGACCGATCAGGTGCGAAGGCGTTTCGATGGCCACCAGGCTGACCTCGCCGCGGCCGAAATAAAACATCGGCTCGAGGTTGGTGTGAGTCAACAGCTCGTTGATGCGCTGCGCCCCCCACGAGGTCATTGAGATCGTTACCAGTCCCAGGCGCCGGTAAATTTCCGCCCGGCGCGGGTCGTACAGGCGCGCCACTACGCGTGGGACATGGAAAATATTGCGGGCGATGCGCGCCGCTACAATATTGATATTATCCGAGGGACTGGTAGCCACAAAAGCGTCCGCATTCTCGATCCCGGCCAAAAGCAGCACATCCCGGTCAAAACCTACCCCGCGCACCTTCTTGCCGGGGAAATTCGGCCCCAGGTGTTCCAGGTTAACCGGGTTGTCATCGATTACCGTGACCTGGTTACCACCTTCTACCAACAGCCGGCTGACCTCCTGTCCCACCCGACCACAACCCATGATGATCACTTTCATAACACTGACTCCTTGGATGATATAGAAGAACCCAGATTTTAGGGTTTGAGTGTGCGTACGCACGCTCAAACCCTAAAATCTGGTGATCCTCGCGGTAATTCCCAATGAACCGATTTATGCCCCAGCCTGTATACCAGGAATTTACGGCCCTTTTCCAGGGCATATAGAGTGGGGGCAAACAAACTCAACCCCACCCAATAGAATAGTGGAAGAGGTAAGTGGTCGAATTTACTGGCCACAGGCGGGATATAAATGGTGATCACGATCAGCACCACCTCGCACACGATTCCCATCAGCAGGTAAAGGTTGCTGAACACTCCCAGCCGGCGGGCGCCGTTCGTCTCAGAACGGCAGGCAAGCACGTTGCCCGCTTGACAAGCCACTACCCCGGCAAAGAAAACAGTCGTCGCCAGCAAGTAGACCGACCTGGGCGCCGCGGCAATCGCCGCCGGCCCTCCTATTATTATAGAGTATCCTGCCAGTTGGTAGGTTAAAAAGAAGCCCAGGTAACACAACAGGGTTTCGATTCCACCCAGCCAGGCCATCGAACGTAGCAGGAGTTTCCCATCCAGCAGCGGCTGGCTGCGGCGACGAGGCGGGCGGCCCATCACAGTTGGCTCGGGTTTTTCGATGCCCAACGCCAGAGAGGGCAGTAAATCAGTGCCCATGTCGATCGCCAGGATCTGTACAACGGTCAGCGCCAGGGGCAGGCGCAACAAGTCAGTCAGGATAAAGGGCAGCACTTCCGGGACGTTGGAAGCCAGGATGTATGTGATGAACTTGCGCAAGTTATCGTACACCGCCCGCCCTTCCCGGATGGCATCCACTACCGAGCCAAAATTATCCTCCACCAGGATCACATCCGCCGCCTCTTTGGCCACATCGGTGCCGGTGATGCCCATGGCAATCCCCACGTCAGACTTGCGCAAGGCTGGAGTATCATTGACGCCATCCCCCACCACCGCCACCACCTCTCCATGCGCCTGGAACGCTTCCACCAGGCGCAGCTTATGCTCTGGCGCCATGCGCGAATAGATCACTTCCTCGTCCAAGAGCGCCTGCAATCCTTGGTCGCTCATCCCCTCCAGATCAGCCCCGGTCAGGATGCGCGGCGAGGGGCCAGACAGCATGCCGACACGCCGCGCCATCGATTCGGCGGTCAGACCGTAATCGCCTGTAACCATTACCATGCGGATGCCGGCTGAACGGAAGACCTGCATGGCCTGGGCGACCTCCGGCCGGGGTGGATCCATCATCCCGGCCAGGCCAAGGAAAGTCAAACCCTGTTCAACGTTTTCGGGTGAGTAAGCCCCGCTGCGTTCGGGAAGCTGGCGACTGGCCAGGGCCAGCACCCGCAGCGCCGAACGGGCGAAGTCATCGTTGGTTGCCAGGATGGCTGTCCGCGTCTGCTCGTCCAGCGCCACGATTTCTCCCTCTTTCTGGATACTCGTGCATAGCTGCAAGACTTCCCTGGGAGCACCTTTGACGAAGGCCAGCCTGCCCTCCTGCCAGGTATGGATGGTTGCCATGCGCTTGCGACGGGCATCGAAAGGCAGTTCATGCACGCGCGGGTATGCGAGGGCCAGCTCCTGTTCCTCCAAGCCGTCTTTCATCGCCAGCACTCGCAAGGCCGCTTCGGTCTGGTCGCCCAGGCAGGTCCAACGCGGCTGTTCGGGGGTGGGCGGTGAAAGCCGCGAATTGTTGCACAGCATGGCTGCTTTACACAGCTCTTCCAAATCGACCGGCTTTACCCCTTGCTTTCTGTACCCCGCCGGGGCAATTTCTCCCTCCGGGTTATAGCCCACTCCAGAGACATCCAGGCGTACTCCAGCCACCCATAACCTGCGCACGGTCATCTGGTTTTGGGTCAGAGTGCCACTTTTATCCGTGCAGATCACTGAAGTCAGCCCAAGCGTTTCCACCACGGATAATTTCTTCACCAGCACGCCCTTCTGGGCCAGGCGTTGGACAGCCATCGCCAGGGTCAGGGTGACCGTCGGGGCCAACCCTTCCGGGATGATAGCGACCAGGATGCCGACTGCCAGCAGGAAAGCTTCGTGAGGGACAAAGCCCACGTCCAGGATGGCGACAGCAAAGACCACCAGGGCCAGAATAACCGCTGCAACAGAAAAATATCGACTGATCTTCTCCATCTGGAGCTGTAAAAGGCTGGGGCTTTCGCGCATGGTCTGGGTCAGGTGGGCAATGCGCCCAAACTGGGTCAGCATGCCAGTGGCGTACACCACCGCTTTCCCCGTGCCCGAAACCACCGAAGTCCCGGCAAACACCAGGTTAGGCTGTTCCAGCTCGCTCACGTCGCTGCGCAGCGAGGCATCCTGGTTCCTGGCAGCCGGCAGCGTCTCGCCAGTCAGGGTCGAGTTGTTCGTGCGCAGCCCGTAAGCTTCCACCAGGCGCGCGTCCGCCGGCACGTTATCCCCCTCGGCCAACGACAGCAGGTCGCCCGGCACAATCTCGTTGGCAGGGACTTTCATTTCCTTGCCCTCGCGGATGACCCGCGTATACACCGGCAGCAGCTCTTTCAAAACCGCCACTGCCTTGACGGCGCGGTCCTCACGCCAGTAAGAAAAACTGGCGTTGACCAGCACCACCATCCAGATGATCACCCCCAGCTCGAGGCGCCCGGCTAGCATGGCCGCCAATCCCGCCAGCCACAACAGCAGCGCCATTGGATGGATCATATACTGCAGCAGTCTGCGCCAGGCCGGCAGGGGCTGCGACTCTTCCAGAGTGTTTTGCCCGTACAGACTGACGCGCTGCTCGACTTCGCGCCCAGAAAGGCCTGCGAGGCTGGTTTCGAGCGCCTCGAAAACCTCGGACCTGCGCAACGCATAGAGCGGTAAGGAAGGCATTCTTTTTACTGGCTTACTTGTAACGCCAGGTCAGACCTGGGTGGAATCGGGCAAGGCGGTCTCATTGGGTTTACCGCCCAAGCGCGGCTCGTTGTCCCCGGTCAGGTAAGGCGCCAGGAATGATTCTTCACTATCCAGGCTGGCGTGAATGGCTCGTTCGTAATCTCCCGACTCCACCGGCGACTCGTACCGCACCGGGCGGCGGACTCCGAACAGCTCAAAAAAGCGGCTGACTGCCACTAAAATAGCGTAACGGTATTCCTGCATCCTCAGGGACTGCCATTCGACAATCGAAGCCATGTGCCCCTGCACGCGGGCCTTCTTACGCACGATGCGGTGGATCTGGTTCGGCTCGCGGTAACCCAGCGGTGAAAGCAGCATCATGTGCGCCAGCAGGGCCAGGGTGCTGAAGGAGATCAACACCACCCAACCGCCTTCCGACCATTTGCCGATGATCTGCATGACGAACACTACCCCGGAGAGAACGCCAGCAAAGGTAGCTCCAAAGGCTCCCCACTTACGCGCCCACCCGGTAAAATGCTTGAGCACATGCTGGCGAATCGCCATGCCCATGACCATGATCGGCATGAATACTCCAACCCCATAATAGGGTACTGCCATTGTCGTCTGACCATGTACCAGGAACATAATTAGCACTGCCAGCCCAAAGGTAATGGTCACCGAACGGGTGAAGGTGCCGCGCCGGTCGCGGTAAACGATAATCTCGGGGATTTCCCCGATCGAAACATCCCGCCATTCGGTGGCCTGCGCATCCTGGAGGGCGGTCATCGAAGCCCCCGCCAGCAGCAGGACTGCCAGCAGTTGGTAGGCCCAATACAGCAAGGTGCCGCCAGGAAATAAGCTGAATCCGATATAAGCCAGGTTGCCAACCAGCGTCTTTCCTAACGTGCCATCGAAGACGTTGAAACGGATCGAGAAAAAGGTCAGGAAGAAGGTAGTGATGCCGCCGTAAAAGAGGAAAGCCGTCTGCACCATGCGGCCAATCCCGGATTTTCCGCTGTAGAAATGCCAGAGTTTGTTAAGTTTGGGCAGCTTCTGTTTGCCCCATTTGACCAGGCTGAAATCCTCGTCGATCACGAACTGGATGCCGTTAGACATGGCTTCCAGGCCAGTCAGCGCTACCATGCCTTTCATCGAAGCGGTCAGCAGATGCATCAGCGCCTGGGCGATGGTGGGTGTCGTAATTACCCCTTCGGTGGCAGCCGCCGGTACACCTTTCAGGTTGGCGATCACCAACCCAACCGCGATCATGATCGTCAGCATGACAAATACACTCAGCATAGTAAAGACAAATTTGGAGGATTCGCCCCTGCCCCGGATGGTCATGAACCAGGTGACGAAGGCCAACAAGGCCCCAATAGCAAAATGCCACAACCAGGTGACGCCGTAGGCGTTGATGATCGACAGGAACTGGTCGGCACCTGACAGGGCTGAGACCACGATGGTCAGCACGTAATCTTGAATAAGGGTGACTGCTACGACCAGGCTGAGGGTCGGCGCCAGGTAGCGCATCGAGGCGGTATACGAGCCGCCGCCTTCATTGAACACCCCCAACGAATACATGTACAGCGCTCCAAACGCCAGGTTGCCGAAGGCGATCACACCCGCGGCGATATAACCATATTTCTGCAGCCCGTACGGGTGCAAAGCGCTCATCATTTCTCCCGCACCGTAATAGAAAGAGGTGAAATAATCGACCCCAAACAGCGCCACCGCCGCCAACAGTCCAATCTGCCCGGCGCCGTGCACGTGGGCGTGTTCTTTCTTTTCTTTAGGAGAAGCCTTATAAGAGAGGAAAATGATTACCGCTAGAAGTAAGATTGAAAAAACCATAGAGAATCCTTGGTGTATCGTGAAGCTTCGGTCAGGATTTTGATGTCGTAATAAAAGCCTGTTCGAGATGCTTGAGTTCGTTCAGTAAATATTTACGGGTAGAGGGGCTCAGGCGCGTATCCTGGGCCACTTTAGCCTGTTCCTCGCGGGAAGCCCGCACCACAAAAGCTGGCACGAACATGATCCGCCCGGAGGGGATTACTTCGAAATCCCGTGTGTGGAGTTCGAGGGCCTGGTCGTCAAAATAAGGCACACTCAGGCTGAGGCCGCGGTTCAGGTCGTGGGAGGCTGCGCGCTGCTTGATGACGCGGATCATATCCTCCGCCTCGAACATGGCCAGCGCCCGGCCCTGGTTGATCAACTGGCCGAGCATGCCGTAGCGTTTCTGCTGGTAGAGCGCGTCGGCCATCATGTAGGACGCTATAGAAACCGCCGCATGCAGGACGCCCAGGAAGGACTGCATGGAAGCCAGGTAGGCTTCGGCTTCGCCGGTCGATTTGACCAGCAAATGGCAGGCTTCGTCGAAAGCCACCCACTGCGGCAGGTAAAAACACCGGGCGTAGGGCACAAAGGGCGTCTGCAGCTCACCGCGTTTTTCTGTCTCTATGGATTCCTCAACGATGGCATCGCTGGACTGGGTGATGGCCGAGGCCAAGCTGCGTTTATCCGCCACCGGAAAGGTGGGAATTTCCTCGTCTTCGCCGGTCTGGTAGACCACCGTGCGGCCCGAAGGCAGCATTTCGTGCACCATATAGAGGGCCGTGGCATGCTTGATCAACCGGGCGCTGGCCGCTACCGCCGGGTCAGCGGTTTCTTCCAGCTCCGCAAGGCGCTGGCGCAGGACATAGCGCACGTCTGCGCGGGTCAGCCGGTTGATAACGCTGCCGAGCCATTGTTCGCGGTATTCCGCCGGAACGGGCACCAGGACGCCGGCTTTCTCGCCCGGCCCGGGCAGGATGACTTTGTCCGGCAGGTTGAAGCTGGCCTGCATCTGGTTCTTCTGGATCGAGTCGGCCAATTTGCGCGCCTGCCCCTCCAGAAAACGCTTCACCAACGTCGGCTGCGCCTCAAGCAGAGCCTGTTGCGTGCGGTACTCTTCATGGATGAGGTCATCCACGGCTTTATAACTGCCCAAACCCTGAATATTCCCCTTCAGGGGAGAATCTACTTTTTTTGCCATATCCACCTATCCGGCTAAAGAAGCCAAAACGTAAATAAAACCAAATTCAATTAATAATAAAATGATGGTCAGCACTTGTCCTGGCCAACCCTTATCGATCAAGTCGCTGACTGCCTCAAATTCAAAAAAGCCAGCGAAGATGGCAATGATCATCACCCAGAAAGGCAGCCTCTTCCAGATTACCCGCCCGCTTGAGCTGCTTTCGGGGAAAAACCCCCGCAGGATATACACCGGGACTGCCAGGGAACGGCTCAAGGCTTTACTGAGCGTTTCGTGTTTGCGTAGTCCCCTGGCGAGGGTGGTTTCCGCCGGACAAACGATAAGATCTCCGGCCAGTACCATCTTACTCAGGGATTTTTCCCACGACTTACCCCAGGCGATCGCGGTTTGTACCTTAATCCGCGCATCGTTCACCAGTGAAGAAAGCGTGGCAAGCTGGCGCTGTCCTGCCAACTCGTCATCTGGTTGGTTCACCAGCATCACCAACACCACCGTCTTTTGGCCCGGCAGCGCCAGGTTGCGGACAGCGCGGCTGAACTGCACCGGGTCTGTCACCTGGTCAGGGATCACCACCACCAGGCGGCGGAACTCTCGCCAGGCCGCCAGGCTGTCGATCTCAGCCAGAAAAGCAGGGTTTTCTCCACTTGCCGGGTAAATGATCTCCTGGTCGAGCAGTCGTTCTGGCTCTTGCTCTACCGATTTTTCAACAGGTACCGGATGAGTCGTCATAATAGAATCTCCTGTATTTTCATTACAGGAGATTGTAATCAACAGACGTAAAACGGTAATAAAAAATAAGGGGCAATCATATAAAAAATATATAAGGATTTTTAATCATTGGTTAAAAATCTATACCCCACTCCCGGCTCGGTCAGCAGATACCTGGGCTGGTCCGGATTATCTTCCAGTTTCTTGCGAATTTGCCCCACGTACACCCGCAAATATTCCGTGTGATCGGCGTCGGCGCTGCCCCATACGTGGGTCAGAATCGCCTGGTGGGTCAGCACCCGGTCAGCGTTGGCTCCCAGGTAGGCCAACAGCTTGAATTCAGTGGCGGTCAGCTTCACCTCAACGCCGTCGCGGGTAACGATGTGTCCCGGCAAATCGATGGTAATTGGGCCAGCGTTGATAATCGTGTGGCTGGCGCCCATCATCTGGGCGGAATGCTTCAACGCCACGCGTACGCGTGCCAGTAACTCTTCGATGCCAAAGGGTTTGGTCAGGTAATCGTCAGCGCCTTTATCCAGGGCGGCTACCTTGTCACGCTCGCTGTCGCGCACCGAAAGCACAATAATCGGCGCCTGAGTCCACTGTCGAAACTGCTCGCATACCGCGAACCCGTCCATATCCGGCAAGCTGAGGTCGAGGATAATCACGTCTGGGGGCTGGGCGGCTGCCAGGGCCAGGCCCTCATTGCCCCGGCTGGCCACGCTCACCCGGAACTGGCGGGCGGTGAGTATCGTGCGCAGCGCCCGCTGGATTTGAGGCTCGTCATCGATCACCAGGATGTGCGGCTGCACGTCAGGCCTCCTCTGGGATGTTTGGGTACATACCTTCCCAGGTCACCGGTAAAGTGAAATTGAAAATGAAACGCCCCGGCGCATTTTCTGCCCAGATTTTTCCACCGTGCGCCTCGATGATGCCCTTGCACACCGATAACCCCAGGCCGGTGCCGGTAATTTTTTCGGCAGCCGTTACCCGGTAAAACTTATCGAAAATCCGCCCCAGGTCTTCTTCGGTGACATGCGGGCCCTCGTTGCTGACCTGCACCAGCAGCATCTGGTCGTGCTGCAGCCGGGCGGTGATGAATATCTCCGTTTCGGGAGGGGCATATTTGACGCTGTTGCTGATCAGGTTGGTGAACACCTGCTCCATCTGGATGTAATCCACCGGCACGGGTGGGATTTCTGCCGGGATATCCACCAGGATGTGGTGTTTTTGCACATCCACATGCATGCGCTTGAGCACGCCGCCGATGATTTCGCGCAGCGAGTTCCACTTACGTTGCGGGTTCAAAGCGCCGGTTTCAATACGCGACATATCTAACAGATTTCCGACAAGCTGGTTGAGGTGATCGGTCTCCTCCTCGATGCCGGTCATCAATTCCTGGCGGGCATCCGTGTCCCAATCCACCATCCCGCTGCGCAGGCTCGAAATCGAGGCCTTGATGGTGGCCAATGGGCTGCGCAACTCGTGCGAGACAGAATTCAATAAAGAGGTTTTCAGCCGGTCGCTTTCCTCCAACACCGTGGCCCGGTTTTCGGTCTTGATCAGGCGGGCGCGCTCGATGGCCAGGGCGCCCTGGCTGGTAAAGGTATTCAGCAGCCGCTCTTCTGCCCGGCTTAGGCGCCTGGCACTGCGCCACAAGTTCACCGTGCCCAACTGCCCGCGCACGGTTGCCAGGGGAAAAATCTGATCAGGTTTGGGATTCT
>Ga0315282_10015730_pt1 | contig 11130 bp, 13 predicted proteins | sample YL17G07_20_MG_FD_203693 | JGI IMG/M metagenome (GOLD analysis project Ga0315282, IMG submission 203693) | Sediment microbial communities from Yellowstone Lake, YNP, Wyoming, USA - YL17G07_20 | ecosystem: Environmental > Aquatic > Freshwater > Lake > Sediment | place: USA: Wyoming | collected...
GTAGGGGTTGCCGATGGTGATGTTGACCAGCGGCGCGCCCGCGTCTTTCAGGAATCGCACCAGCTCGATGGGCTCGCTCAGGTCCGGCCGGGAGGCGTCCTCGCGGTCTACGCCGAAGCCGTAGGGATAGGCCATCGCGTCGTAGGCGTTCATGCGCGAGGTGACCAGCAGGCCGGGTACCGCATCGCGCACCTTGTTCACCACGTTCCGAATCAGCCGCGTGCGGTTCTCGAACGCGCCGCCGTAGCGGCTGTTTTCCCGGGTGTGCGAGGCGTGCAGTTCCGAAATCAGGTAGCGATGGCAGGCCTTGATATCGACCGCGTCGAAGCCCGCGCGCGCGGCCAGGCGCGCCGCTTCCACGTAGCGGTCCTCCAGGCCTTCCAACTCGTCGTCGGTGATCAGCGGGTAGTCGGGCGGCAGGTTTTGGCGAGCATCGAGATACGCCGAGTGGTGCGCGATGATTGGCGCGGGCTTGCGCCCCGGCTTGCTGTACCGCCCGGAATGGGTGAGCTGCAGGACCGTCAGCGGCCGGTGCCCGCAGGTGTCGCGCGCCGTGCGCAGCGTTTGCTCGACCAGCGAAGCGAACGCGGCCACGTTGCTTTCCTGGAGCCACAACTGGCGCGGGTTGGCCCGCCCTTCCCTCACCACCGCCGTGGCCTCGAACCAGAGCAGGCCGGCGCCGCCGGCGGCAAACCGCCGATAACGGCGGAAGGTGAGCTGCCCGGGCGAGCCGTCCTCCAGCCCGTCACAGCCCTCCATGGGCAGCACCACCAGCCGGTTCGGCAGAGTGAGGCCGCCGACCTTCAGCGGCTGCAACAGCGGGCTGACGTCTTCGCGCACCCGAAGATCGAGCTCCAGTTCCTCGATCCTGCGCCGCAGTTGATCCAGAGAATGAAACCAGAATAGTTCGTGTGCCATGGGGTCGAGATGGGATTATACAAGACCCATCAACCAGGGATGAACACGGATGAGTGATCAGTCTTCAGTTATCAGTTATCAGTTGACGCCGTGCCTCACGAAAACACCCACAAAAACTGAAAACTGGGAACTGACAACTGATGACTGTCAGACGTGCTCATCCGTGGTTAATATGCCCTATGCGATTCATTTACCTGCACGGCTTTGCCTCGGGGCCGGAATCAGGCAAGGGGCAATTCTTCCGAACGCGATTCGCGGAGCTCGGCCATCAACTGGAATTGCCGGACCTGACCGAGGGCGATTTTGAGCACACCACGCTGACCCGGCAACTGGGGTTTCTGGAGCGGTTGCTGGCGGGCGATGCGGCCGTGCTGCTGGGCTCCAGCATGGGCGGCTACCTGGCGGCGCTGGCGGGGGCCCGCCATCCGCGCGAGATCCCGGCCGTGGTGCTACTGGCGCCCGCCTTCGGCCTGGCCCGCCACTGGGCGGAGTCGGACGACGCCGACGCCGTGCGCGACTGGCGGCAGCGCGGCTGGCGCATGGTCTATCACTACGGCGAGAAGCGCGAACGCCGCCTGGCTTACGACCTCATTGCCGACGGCCCGCGGTACGAGGAATTCCCCGATGTTCGCCAGCCGGCCCTGGTGATTCACGGCCGGCAAGACGGCGCTGTCAATTACCGCCTCTCCGAGCGATTCGCCGAAGGCCGCCCCAACGTCGAGCTGCTACTCGTCGATTCCGACCATCAGTTGCTTGATGTTCTGGACCTGATGTGGGACCGCGTGCAGGCCTTCCTGAAAATCACCAGGATTGAACAGGGATAAGAGAAAAGTGGGAATGGGAGGCAGACGCGGGCGTCAGTACACCGTATCGTGAGGGCCAACGTCCAGAAACAGCGCCTCGGCGTGGCTCACAAAACGAAACACGATTCGCAGATCCGAACTGAGCGAGAAAGCCCATCGCCCTTCCAGTGGGCCCTTCAGCTTATGGGTCCTGAGCCGCGGGTCAAATGCATCCGCACGGAAGATCGTCTCCTTCATCTCCGCCAGCAGTTTCTGATACGGGGAGAGCCGGCGGTACTTTCGTTGGAAATGGGTAGTGAAGTAGATGGTGCGGATGGGGCGCTTCATCAGCGAAGGTCTTTCAAGGAGCGGAGGCGGCGCGCCTTCCCCGCTCGGAATTCCGCTTCGCCTTCTTCGACGACCCGCAGCAATTCGGCTTCCTCGAGCCGCCGCAAGCGCTCCTGCATTTCCTCAAATGCTGTGGCACTCATGAGGACCGCAACGGGACGAGAGCGGCTCAGGATCAAGCACGGGTCGTGATTGCCCTGCACCTCGCCCAGCAGTTTCGCGGCATTCTGGCGAAGGTCCGAAACGCTGACAACCTTTTGCATACCGTCTATTGTACGTTTAAACGCCCCTCAATGGAACAGGGAAGGGCGCAGCGAGGGCACAGGCTGAAGGCCTGGAACCGTCAGCCGGAAAGCCGTCGGCCGCAATCCGTCTCCGTCCGTGTTCATCCGTGGTTAATATGGTCCTGATGCAGCGGCAATTCCAGGCCGAGGCGGGCGACGCCGGCAGGCGGCTCGACCAGTTCCTGGTGGAGAAAATGGAAGGGCTGAGCCGCGCGCGCATCCAGCAACTGCTCGAGAACCGGCGGGTGCTGGTGAACGGCTCTGCGGCCAAGGCCAGCTACCGGTTGCGCGGCGGCGAAGCCATCACGCTGGAATGGGAACCGCCGCCGCCCCTGCGCGCCTTTCCCGAGGACCTTCCCCTCGACATCCTCTACGAAGACGACGACTTGGTCGTGGTCAACAAGCCGGCGGGGATGCCGGTGCATGCCGGCGCGGGCCGCCGGTCCGGCACCCTGGTCAACGCGCTGCTGCATCGCTTTGGCGCCCTCTCGCAGGTGGGCGGGCAGTTGCGCCCCGGCATCGTACACCGCCTGGACCGGCAGACCAGCGGCGTGCTGCTGGTGGCCAAGAATGACCAGGCCCACCGCGCCCTGGCCGAGCAATTCGAGAAGCGCGCCGTTGAAAAGACTTACATGGCACTGGTGCAGGGAGACGTCCGGCCGGAGGCGGGGAAGATTTCGGCGCCCATCGCCCGTGATCTGGTGCGGCGGCGCCGGATGACGGCCAGGCGCCGCACCGGCCGCGCCGCGTTGACCGAATACCGCGTGCTCCGCCGCTTGCCCGGCTACACCCTGCTGGAAGTCGCGATCCATACCGGGCGCACGCACCAGATCCGCGTGCACCTGTCCAACCTCAGCCATCCAGTGGTCGGCGATACTCTGTACGGCGCGCGGGGCGGGGTGCTGGATCGCAACTTCCTGCATGCCTTCCGCATCCGATTCAGGCATCCGCGAAGCGGCGAGAGCATGGACATATCCGCGCCGCTGCCGGCGGAGCTGCAGGCCTTTCTGGGTTCGCCCATGGCACCCTGAAGGGCGCCACCGTAGGGATTGGCGAAGCGCTCACGAAATTCCCGCGTCTTTATCGAGCAGCGGGTCGATGCGCTCGCGCGCCGACAGCTTGCCCTCGCTATGCTGTTGCTGCTGGCGCTCGGCGCCGCCGCCAGCCTGGGCCGCCGCCATTCGTCCAGGTGTTCGTCAATGGCCATTGCTTAGCCCCGCGCTGAAACTCCAACAGGCAATTCGTCCCACGTGCGTCCGTCAAGCTCTCGCCCGGCCTTCTTCTTGTTGAATCCGCCCCACTGCTTGAAGAAGAAGGGAATGCCTGCTTCCACGCACTGATCCCGAATTTCGGTCACCCAAGCACGCTGTAGTGGCCTGGCACCGGGGCCCGATTCACCGCCCACGATAACCCAGTCGATACCGGCCAGCGACAAGCGGGGAAGAGGCCCCAGAAGGGGTTCCAATGAGAGAAATTTGATTCTTGCGCCTGTCGATTGCAGATGCTTCACCCGAAAGGTGTACTGAGCATTCTCCACGCTCACGCCCATCCACAGGTTATGCGGCCACACCAAATCGGGAGCCAGCACCGCCAGGCGTTCGGAGCGTTTTGTCAGCACCTGGAACCGGTGCCGCTGCACGCGTCGCACCACGTCAAACACGCGCTCGATAAAGCCCGTCGGTACATCCGGATGGAAAAGGTCGCTCATCGAATTGACGAAGACCATTTGCGGCTTTTCCCAGTTCAGCGGAGCGTGCAGCGCGTCCTCATGCACCGTCGGTTGAAAGCCGCGCCGATAGTGCGGCTGTCCCATGGCCTGCAACCGCACGCTCATCCGCTCGGCATAGCAATGCCTGCATCCCAGGCTGATCTTCGTGCAGCCCGTGACCGGATTCCAGGACGACTCGGTCCATTCAATAGAGGTTCTGGCCATTCGAGTTAACCATAGACCAGGACCCGATTTCATCGAATTGCGCTTTCGGGCTGTCGCTCATGTCACAAATGGTAGCGCAGGCGTCACGCCTTGCGAGCCGTGAAGGGACCGCCTGGGTTACAGATCCGTAATGGCGCTACTTAAACGCTACCAGCGAAATCTCCACCAGCGCGTTGGGCGAGGAGCCGGGTTGCTTCACCTGCACGGTGGTGCGCGCCGGCGGGTCCTTGGCAAAGAAGGTGCGATAGACGGCGTTCATTCTAGGGAAATCGGCCAGGTCCTTCAGATAGACGTGCGCCTTCACCACGTCGCCCATGTCCATCTTCAGCACCGTCAGCGAAGCTTTGTGCTTCTCCAGGGTGCTGCGGACCTGCTCCTCGATGCTTCCGCCGGGCGCCGACTGCGCGGAAAGAAACAGCGTGCCGTCCACCATGGCGCCGACGCCGGGGGGCACGGCCCGGAACCGCGCGGCCGGACTGGCCGCCAGCAGTGTGATTTCCACGTGCGAATCACCGGGGATGGTCTTGACGATGGAAACGGTGCGGCCCGGTTTGCGCCCGGGGAAGTAGCCGTTGTAGGTCTCGTCGGCCGCGGCGATGTTGGCCGCATCATCCAGGTAGACGTTGGCCCAGGCCACATCGGAGAAGCCGATACCGGCCGCCTTCAGTACCTCGCCGAGGCTCTCCATCACCTGCTTCACCTGCGCCGGGAATCCCTCGGGATGCTGGCCCGTAGCGGGGTTTCTGCTTCCGGCGCCGGAGGTGAACACCCAGTTGCCAACCCGCATCCCGGGAGGGAACAGGCCGGGCTTGGCCGGAGGCTTGTTGTCGCGGTATACGGGCTTCTTCAGGGCGGCGTCGCGCGCGGCCACACAGGTGATTTCGACGTGCGACTCGTCCGGCAGCGCGGGAACGGCGATGGTGGTTCGCACCGGCGAGCCGGCTTTCATCATCTCCCCGTACACGGCATTCATCCGGCTGTAGTTGCCCAGGTCGTCCAGGTAGACGTGGCAGGAGGCCAGGTTGCCGAGATCCGTGTTGCCGGCCTGCAAGACGGTGCGCATGTTCTCAATGGCCTGGCGCACCTGGGCTTCGAAGGTTTCCGGATGGCGGCCCGTTTTCGGATCGCGGCTACCCTGCCCGGCGATGAACACCAGGTCACCCGCGATCACGCCGGGGCTGTAAGGGAAGCGGGGCTCGAAGCCCGGCGGGCGCAGGATGGGGTTGTGCGACTGGGCGGGCAGAATCGCGGCCGCGGCCGCGATCACCATCAGCAGCAGACAGAGCCGGCGCATATTAGCCTCCTAGCAATGGTTGTACCGCCGCCACGGTATTTACCAAGATGGACCACCGCGGCGATTCATGTCCCTTCGCGAACCTGTCGATGTTATACTGGTATTCTCCCCGAGCCGCCAGCCAAAAAGCAGGCCGTGAATGAACCAGACGATTGGTGCGCTGCGAGTACTGTGCTCTCTGTGTTGGGCCCTGTTCGTCTGGGCCATCGCGGCGGAGATGGATTTCCTGCCCGCCCTTGGGGATGATTTCATCTGGCGCTGGCAGTTTGCGCTGTTCGGGGGTATCGTCTGCTGGGTCACGGCCGAGCGCCTGGCCGACCTGCGCTGCCGGTGCTGCGGCGCGGCTCACGTGTTGCTCCGCGGCCTTTTGACCGCCTCGCATGAACTGCTTTGCCATCGCTGCCTCAAGTGGAATCCCGCGCCCGAGCGCAGCCTGAGCCCCGAGACTTGAGCCCCTTGAGCCCCGGCCCGCTTCGGTGGCCGGTCTCAGCTACAATAACGGCAATGGTCCCTTCCGAACTCCAGATTGGCCGGGTCGCGATTCGTCCGGCGACCGTACTGGCGCCCATGTCCGGCCTCACGGACACCGTCTTCCGGCGCTTCATCCGGCGCCTGGGCGGCTGCGGGCTGATCATGACGGAGTTCACGTCCGGCGAAGGGTTGGCGCGCGACTGGGCGCTTCCCGCCGGCCGCCGGCGGCGCTCGCTCCGCTACCTCCATTTCGTCGAGCAGGAGCGCCCGATTTCCGCGCAGCTCTTCGGGGCCGACCCGGCGCGCCTGGCCGCCGCCGCCCGCATCGTACAGGAACTGCGCTTCGACCTGGTGGACCTGAACGTGGGCTGCCCGGCCAAGAAAGTCGTCCGCTGCCAGGGCGGTTCCAGCCTGCTGCATGACCTGCCGCTGTTGCGGCGCATCCTGCGCGCCATTCGCGCGGCCGTCACCATCCCCTGCACCGTGAAGTTCCGGTCCGGCTGGAGCGAGGAAGAAATCGTGGCCGCGGATGTGGCGCGCATGGCCGAGGATTGCGGGCTGGACGCCGTCGCCCTGCACCCCCGCACGCGCCTGCAAGGGTTCGGCGGAACGGCCGACTGGGGCCTGATCGCCAGAGTCAAGCAGGCCGTGCGTATCCCGGTCATCGGCAACGGCGACATCCGGGTGGCGGAGGATGCCGGGCGCATGGTCGCCGAAACCGGCTGCGACGGCGTCATGATCGGCCGCGCGGCGGCCGCCAACCCCTGGATCTTCCGCCAGATTGCCGAGCTGCAGGCGGAAGGCGACTACCGCCGGCCCTCGGAGGCCGACCGCTACCAGATGATGCGCGACTACTACCGGATGCTGATCGAGGAAGGGAACCCGGAAGCGGCCGGCAAGATGAAGCAGTTCGCCACCTACTTCAGCCACGGCGTGCGCGACGGCGCACAGTTGCGCGCCGCCGTCCACCAGGCGCGCACCGCCGAGGAAATCATCGCCCGCGTCGACGAGTTCTTCTCCGCCAAAGCTGCCACCGCGTAGTTGCTCAGCTATCGGGCGAAATAGGATTCCAGCGCCGTCAGCAGGCCGCCGGTGGTGTACTCGCGCGCTTCGACCACGACGCGGAAACCGGCGCGGGTGGCGGCTTCCGTGGTGACCGGGCCGATGGAGGCGGCGGGGAGCGCGCGCAACTCGGGCGGGCAGTTCTGCGCGGTCGAGGAGCTGGTAAAGGTGATGATGTCGGCCTCCCCCAGCACCTCGGCGATTCTCTCCGGGTCAATCTTCGACGCCACGGTACGATAGGTCTCGACGACTTCGACGCGGGCGCCGCGGGCTTCCAGTTCCTTCGGGAGCAGGTCGCGGGCCACCGCGGCGCGCGGGATCAGTACCCGGCGGCCCTTCAGTTCTTCGCCGGCCAGCGCGTCCACCAGGCCTTCGGCCCGGAACTCGGCGGCCGTGCGGTCGGCCCGCACTCCGTGGCGGCGCAGCTCGCCGGCGGTGGCCGGGCCGATGGCGCAGACGCGGCCGCCGATGGCGCGCGCATCCCGCCCCAGGCTTTCCAGCCGCCGGAAAAAGCGCTCTACTCCGTTGGCGCTGGTGAAAATCAGCCAGTCGTATTGATCGAGGCGGCCAAGGGCGCGGTCCAGCGGCTCGAAGCTCTCCGGATCGCGCAACTCGATGGTGGGCAATTCGATGGCCACGGCGCCACGATCGCGCAGCCCGCGGACAAACGCCGCTGCCTGGTGGGCCGCCCGCGTCACCACGATGCGCCGGCCGAACAGGGGGATCCCGGCGTACGCCGGCACGCCAGAGCCAGCGGTCACGCCCGGCACGACTTCGAACGGAATGCCGGCGCCGTGCAAGGCCTCCGCTTCTTCGCCGCCGCGGCCGAAGATGAAGGGGTCGCCGCCTTTCAGGCGCACCACGCGCTTGCCGGCCCGCGCTTTCTCCACCAGCATGCGGTTGATGATTTCCTGGAAGCCCGGATGCTCGCTCGAGCGCCTGCCGACATAAATCCGCTCCGCCTCCGGCGGGGCGTAGTTCAGCAGCTCGGGGCTGGCGAGGTGGTCGTAAATGACCACCTCGGCGCGCTCCAGCAACTCCCGCCCGCGCAGCGTCAGCAAACCCGGATCGCCCGGGCCCGCTCCGACCAATGCGACTTTGGGAAGCATCTACGGCAAGTTTACAACGAAGCGGCTTATTCCCCGTCCACGTGGCGCAGCGCCACCGGCCTGGGGCCATTCGATCAGCGCGGCCGATGCTGGCCGATCGGCGTCCGTCGTCGAACCGCCGCAAGGTCCGCGCCGCGATTGATCCCGCAGGGCGGGACGAGCCCACACCTGGACACTGGATGTAGAATGTGATCATGGACACCAGGGAACTCGAATCGCAGGCCCTCAAATTAGATCCGAAGGCGCGCGCGCGACTGGCTCAAAAACTTTTGGGCAGCCTGGAAGAACTGTCTGAAGAAGAGTGCGTTCAACTTTGGGCCGAGGAGGCCCAGCGGCGAGATGCGCAGATGGACGCCGAGCCTGAGTCTGGGCGCCCTGCGGACGACGTGTTTCGCGAAGCCCGGTCCAGAATCACATGACCGGAAGAGTCAGCTTTCATCGATTGGCCGAGCGCGAATTGAACGAAGCCGCGCAGTATTACGACGCGGAATGCCCGGGACTCGGAGCCGCGTTTCTAGATGAGATTCAGCGCTGCATCCAGGGTATTCTCGATTATCCGGAAGCAGCGGCCGTGGTCGCGGGCTCAGTGCGGCGGCGGCTTACGTGGCGCTTCCCCTACGCGGTGCTCTACTCCATCAAACCAGAAGGAATACGTATTCTCGCCGTTATGCATCTGAAGCGGCGTCCGATGTACTGGGTGGGACGTGAGTGAAGTGAGGATCAGCGCCCGGTCGGCTTGATCGAACAGATTGCCTCCGGTAGTGTTGGAGACTGGAGAGTAGCGGTGGAGCGCTATGTTTTTGCCCTCTGACACAGCAGTGGTTCATCTCTGCAACGCCCTCTTCGCGCTGTCGGGGTGGCGTGGCGTTCTCGAAGGCCGTGGTTTGGCTGATCCGCAGGAGTTTATCGAGATGATGGAATTTCAGGGTATGGTTCCACAAATGGAGGCCGATTTCTATTCCTGGCAGAATCTGAAGGGCAAACTGGATTATGCGCGGCAGTGCGATTCTGAACAACTGCGACTCCTTATGGGCGACCTTTTGCGTCGGAGGGATGAGTATGCGGGCGGCGCGAAAGACAGCACGGCCTTCCGGGACGCTCTTGCCCAACTGGAGGTTGACCTCGGGCGAACCGGCTATACTTTCGATGGATTTGAGATGGTGCTCTCAAAGCCGCTTCCATCGATAGCTCAGCTCTCAGACCAAGCCCTCGAAGCGGCCCTCGGTTCGCGCGTGACGTTTCCACTGCTGGAGAAGGTGCGCGACCACCTCGAACACGCAAGGCAGCGTCTGAGCGAGGGGAACTACCCCGACTGTCTTACGAATTTGCGTCATTCCTTGAAGTACACTTTGGAGGGGATTGCCAGGCTCGTATCGGAACGCAAAGGGGAGACGCTGCCCTCCGTCGAAGAACACCAGGTGCGGGAGTACTTGAAGAAGGTTGGCGTTTTCTCGAAGGAAGAATGCCGTGGTTTTTCGGGGATTTACGGCCTATTGAGCGCCGGAGCACATGGCGCCGGTGATCGACAACTCGCCCTGCTCGGGTACGCCGCGTGTGTGATGACCTGCCACTACGCCCTCGGGAAGCTCGATTGAGCAGCCGGCTTCAGCGGCAGATGTGTGCCCGCCCGGATACGCCGAAGGCGCGCTTTCCCGGCCGCCCTTGTGAGGTGCGGAAGCACAAGGCCCAAACTTCAACTCAGAACTAACTCACGGCGGCTGCGGGGCGCTGCGGCCGTAGACTTCGTCGAGGATGCGCGCGGCGCCGTCGCGGAGAAGCTGGTCGGCCAGGCGGCCGGCGAGCTCGACGGGATGGGAGCCGTCCCCGGCGGCGCGGAACAGGCGGCGCCCGTCGGGCGAGGCCACCACCGCGGTCATGCGCAGGCGGCCGTCAGGCTCCAGGCGCGCCGAGCCGCCGATGGGCACCTGGCAGCCGCCGCCCAGGCGCTCGAGCAGGGCGCGCTCGGCGGTGGTTTCCAGACGAGCTGCGCGGTCATCCAGCGGGGCCAGCGCCTCCCGTGTGGCGGCATCGTCGGCCCGCGCCTCGATGCCCAGCGCTCCCTGGCCGGCTGCCGGGCAAACCACCTCGGGCGGAAGAAGCTGGGTGATGCGCCGCTCCCAGCCCATGCGCCGCAGGCCGGCGCAGGCAACCACGATGGCCGCCATGCCCCCATCATCCAGCTTTCGAAGGCGGGTATCGAGGTTGCCGCGCAGCGGCTCGATCTTCAAATCGGGGCGGAAATGCAGCAACTGGGCCGAGCGCCGCAGACTGCTGGTGCCCACCAGCGAACCGGCCGGCAGGCTGCTTACCTGTTGCGCGCCTTCCGCCCGCGGGCCGCATAGCAGCGCGTCGCGCGGGTCTTCGCGCGGCGGCACCGCGCCCAGCATCAGCCCGGCCGGCAGTTCCGTGGGTAGGTCCTTGAGGCTGTGGACGGCCAGGTCGACGCGGCCGGCCCGTAGCGCTTCTTCAATCTCCTTGGTGAACAGGCCCTTGCCGCCGACCTTGGCCAGCGGCACGTCGGTGATCCGGTCGCCGGTGGTCTTGATGATCTCGATCCGGACCGCGTGGCCGCGCCGCTCCAGCCCGGCTTTGACCCAGTTCGCCTGCCACAGCGCCAGCTTCGATCCCCGGCTCCCGATAATCAAATGCATCATTCACCACGGATGAACACGGATGAACACCGATAGATATTACCTGCGTTCATCCGTGTTTATCCGTGTTCATCCGTGGTTCATTTCCCTCACTTGAGATTGAAAATGCGGCGGACCAGGTCGATGGCCTTGCGGCTGTCCGGCTCCTGGGCGGCCGATTTCAGATGGGTGATGGGCTCGTGCAGGATCTTGTTGACGATGCCGCGGGTGAGCGCTTCGATGGCCTGCTCCTGCTCGGCCGACAGCTCGCCGAGCCTGGCACGCAGCCGCTCGATCTC
>Ga0315282_10015732_pt1 | contig 11129 bp, 10 predicted proteins | sample YL17G07_20_MG_FD_203693 | JGI IMG/M metagenome (GOLD analysis project Ga0315282, IMG submission 203693) | Sediment microbial communities from Yellowstone Lake, YNP, Wyoming, USA - YL17G07_20 | ecosystem: Environmental > Aquatic > Freshwater > Lake > Sediment | place: USA: Wyoming | collected...
GACGGGAGGCAGCTCAGGCAGGAGAATCATATCTCAAACCTGAAATGATCGGTACACGAATTGGCAGCGATCATGTTACTGTCGTAGACGACCCAACATTGCCGAAGTCATTCGGCTACTACCTGTATGATGATGAAGGCGTGGAAGCTCGCGAACGAGTGTTGATCGATAAGGGTGTAGTGGCAAGTTTTCTTCAAAATCGTGAAACCGCAGCTGAGTTAGGGGTGAAGAGTAACGGTGCTGCACGAGCAGTTGCATACAGTCGGGAACCTATTATCAGAATGGCAAATACATACATGAAACCAGGAGACTGCGATCAAGAGGAACTCTTCGAGGATCTCAAGTCTGGAGTGTACATCAAGACTTTCATGGAATGGAATATTGATGATAGAAGGTTCAATCAGCGATATGTTGGACTTGAAGCTTACCTGATTCGAAATGGAGAGATTGAAAAACCTGTGAGGAACCCGGTCCTAGAGGTTACAACACCGAGTCTCTACAACAGCGTCGACGCCGTGTCAAAAACCTTGGAGTTTCAAGCAGCAACGTGTGGAAAGGGAGACCCTCAGCAAGGGGCTCCTGTCTGGACTGGTGGACCCGAAATTAGAGTCAGAAGATTGAGACTTGGAGGACTTGGGACTTGACTCCCGATGAGATTGCAGAACTGATAGTGACTCAAGGAAAGAAGCTTGGAGCTTCAGATGCTTCTGCAATCATAATCGAAGAGAACAAACGCATGCTAAGGTTCAGCAACAATTCAATCACTGTACTTCAAGCTTGGAACACGATTACACCAATGATCTACCTAAGTATGGGCTCCAAAAGAACTGGATGCACAGTTGAAGATCCAACGCCTGAAGCGATCACGTCCACGATGGAGACTCTGACCAAAACAATGAGGCTCATGAAACCCGGAGACATCGACTCAAGACTCCCTCAAGGACCATTCACATATCATAGAATTCAAGGTAACTATGATGCAAGAGTATCCTCATCAGTGGGAGAGTTAACAGATGCTGTGGAGACCTCAATTAATTCAGCTATTGGTGCAGGCGCAAGAAGAGTCTCAGGAGTCCTAGTAGCTACTGAATGGAACAGGATTCTGAGAACCTCCGCAGGAAATGAAGGAAAAGAAAGAGGAACTCTCCTTGAACTAACTGTAAGAGCCTTCGTTGACGCTGATTCGAGTGGACAGGGAGTATCCTGCTCAACGACCCTTCAAAACTTCAATCCAGAATTGGCGGGAAGAGAAGCTGGTGAGATAGCAAAACTGGCCACAGGACCTGTGGAAGGCAGGGAAGGAATCTATCAAGCCGTTCTAGGGCCGTCGATTATGGCCAATTTGCTCAACACGGCTGCAGCCTCGGCCTCAGCCTACTCAGTTGAGATAGGCATGTCATACTTTGCCGATAAAGTTGGACAAAGAGTTGCCTCAGACAAACTCACTCTGACAGATGATCAACAGTATCCAACGGGGCCAGGCTCACATGCATTCGATGATGAAGGATTTCCAACCAAACCTACAACAATCGTTCAGAACGGTCTTCTCAAAACGTTACTCCACAGCTCCTATACCGCAAAGAAATTCAATGCCGATCTGACTGGCCATGGATACTATGGCGGCGTCTCCGGAATTGTTCCATCGCCTTCAAACTTGATAGTTGACCCGGGAGGCTATTCAAAAGAGGAATTGTTTGAAGAAGTCAAAAATGGCATCTATGTCACAAACAACTGGTACACACGCTTCCAGAATTATCAGACAGGCGACTTCTCAACTATATGCAGAGACGGTGTCCTCACGATATCAGACGGTGAGCTATCCCATCCCGTGAAGGGGCTAAGGATAAGCGACAACATGCTACGAATTCTACAATCTATAAACGCTGTTTCAAAAGAACGCTTGTGGATCAAATGGTGGGAAGTTGATACCCCCATATTGCTCTCTCACTTTCTCATAGACAAGGTTAGAATGACAAAATCAACGAAATAGATCCTGTGCGCTAAGAATGGAACAATCAAGGACGATCCAACTCCGCTGCAGACTTAAGTCAATATACTGAATTCCACAGCTATTCTGACCTAATCTTCTGACATCCGCAAACCTCATACGCGTGTAGCTGTGCATAGATTTGTCCGAAATGACCCCGAATAAAGAAGCTTCCGCAATGCTTCTCATAGAGAAGCTGGCCGAACATAGAGTCGGTGGGATAGCGCTTACAAAGATTGAGAAGATAGCTGCGAAGATTGGCATTGACGAGACGAGATTGCTCGAACTCTACGTTAAAGCGAAGGGCGTGGTTTCTAAAGCGAAGTTCGCTAGGACACCTTTCCAAAAGAGGATACTGTTCCTTCCCCAGTGCCTAAGGTCAAAAGACTGCCCCGCTTCCTTAAGCGACTCTGGCTATGTCTGCAAGAAATGTGGGAGATGTGGAATACATCGAGTTATCTCAAAAGCTTTAGAACTAGGGTATAAGGGGGCCTTTATTCTGTCGGGTGGAAGCATGGTGGGACGAATTCTTGAGCGAGAAAGACCCTCGGCATGCCTTGGTGTCGCCTGTATTAAGGAACTCGTGTTAGGAAGCTACATATGCGAAAGGTTTGGGGCAATAAGTCATTGCGTGGCATTGTCGCGTGATGGTTGCGTTGAAACCGATGTTAACTGGAACATCGTTGAAGACACCCTTTCCATGGGTCTACATTCACTGTGACTCGACTCATCCATCAACCATCAAAAGACCTTATCCAATGCACTCAGTTTCGTAATTCATGCGTAGTGACCTAATGCGGAGCTGTTTCCCAGCACTCTTGACTTCTCGTTACTGCTATCGCTTCTCTGTTCTAATCATAAAAGTCTGCGGAACTGCAGATGGGCTGCAATATTGGCAAGAGTGTAGCGTCAACGCGTACATTTTTCGGAGAAATACTTAAGCGCATCAAACACGCATTCATTGTTTGAGGTGTGATTTTGAGCTTCCTGCTGGGACTAGTTGCAGGAGGGTTGCTAGGCGCATACTGGACACGTCCGGGTGGCTGGCTTGGTTACTCTCATGGACACTATTATCCATACTATGGACAAGCCTACTACGCTCCGTCATACTACGGACAAGCCTACAATGCTCCGTCATACTACTATCCCTATTCCGCGGCCTACTACCGCCCCTACTACTCACCGTATTACCAGCCCTCATACTACCTACCCTACTACCCATCTTACCTGCCCTACTAGGTAGCCGAATCAATCCCCTCTTTTTTCAAACGATAACATAGCTCAAACGTGACGTCAAACGCAGTTCTTGAACCAAGTCAAACTAGAACTTCTTATCTACAAATGACACCATTCTGAGACCGCTTGCAAGAGTGGACCCAAACCATGATGTGGTTTAGCTTAACAACATGATAGCGGACAAGCAGGAGAATAAGTTGATTGGTCTCGTGTTTTAAGGGTCACTGGAGAAGCAACCATTATCGGCGCTAAGGGAGCTGGGAAAATGGTAATAAAAGATATACACGAGCGGCCAATGAAGACGCTCCGTCAAAGCTGGAGACCCGGATGAAACAGTTTACGGTTGAAGAGCTAAAACAATTTGATGGCAAGGATGGCAGACCCGCATATGTTGCCTTCAAAGGAAAAGTCTATGACGTTACTCAAAGCGGCCTTTGGGATTCCGGTTCACATTTTGAACATTTGGCAGGTGTGGACTTAACTGAAACATTGAAGGATGCTCCACACGGCGAAGAAGTGATGGAACGTGTGCCAGTTATTGGTGAGTTGAAAGCTTAAATCACGTTTCTCAGGACATATCATAAGTGAGTTCTCTTACGTAATAACTAAGGAATCAACTGGACGGGACTGTGCGTGATGAAATCTAGGAAGCCTAGAGTCCAACCTGATAGCTTCGCCTGCCTTGACGATAAGGAAGAGAATCTACTCGTTACTGTAGAGCTTCCAGGTGTGGAGAAGAAGAACATCGAAGTAAGAATGCGGGACGATGTAATCTACGTGAAAGCACAGAGAGAGGATGTTGAGTTCCTTGGGCATGTCCATTCCGCCGAAAAAATCCATCCGAAAAAGGCGAAGGCATCTTTCCAAAATGGTCTCCTCGACATAAAAGTGCCTCTTAAGGAGAAGCGATCCTCAGCTCTAAGAATCAAGATCGACTAGACCGCTCAAGAAAGTCTGTTACTACCTTTCGAATTGTAACCTCAGCCTGTTAGGAGGATGAGAAGGAGAGATGCCTAGTTGGATGCATCGTATGGGATTAGTCCTCTTATAGCTAGAGCCTCACGCAGCTTACTTACAGCTCTTTCCACGTCAACTTCGCGGCTAGCACCTGTACACACGAGCTTCCCACTCGCGAAAATTAGCATGACTACTCTAGGCTCCTTGAGTCTATAAATTAGACCGGGAAATTGATCGGGTTCGTATATGGTCCCTTCAAGATTACTTGCCGTATCTTCAAGGTCAATACGATGGCCCAGGTCCGCTGAAGCAACCACATTCCTAATCGTCACGCTCGGCCTTCCTAAAATGACAAGTCCACCCATCTTAAGCTCCTCAACTAGCTTCGAAACCGCCCGTTTTGCCCTCTTTTCAGACTTCGCACCAGCAACTATCAATCTTCCAGTCCTGAATACAAGCGTAGCCACATTAGGTTTCTTCAATCGATAAACTAGTCCAGGAAATTGGTCTGGTTTGTACTCAACCGCCGGAAAAGCTCTCACGATCGATTCCAAGTCGATGTTTTGATTGAGATTCGCTGAAGCCACAACATTCTCAATACTTATGTTAAACTCATTTCTCAACAATTGATCTCAGTCTTATGGTAGTTGACAGATCTAATAAAGCCAAGCAAACTGTTAGAGTGTTTTCTTTGAAATCTCTAAAGTACCTCACGTGACTTCATGGCATGACCTTGTCCTGCTTAGATACTCCATGAGAATTTGGCAAGACTCTTATTGAATTTGCTTGCCATCCACAAGACCTCCTACTCGGTTCAAATGTTGAAAGTCAAATGGTGATAGCTCACATTCGAGAAAAGGATAAGCTATTATTCAAGTCCGTATTAGGGTAGGCTTCCAAAGATAGGTGTCTAGGTGAAATAAATGCTTCCAGTAACGGTTCTTCAAGTCCCAGCTGCCGGTGGATCCAATCTTCAAATGCTTCTTCTCATAATCCCACTTCTTATATGCTGTTTGATGCCAATGCTGATGCGAAGAGGTCAGGGACGCGCTGCGTCGACAGGAGCAGCAGATGAAAGTGATGTTTGGTTTACATCTTACAAACCAGATGAAGCGTTCGAACTTGTGAAAAAGGAAGTTGAGAATTGGCGACAACAGAGCCTTGAAACGATGAAGCCCCCCCCACGCTTCTCTCTGAGAAAACCTCCGAAGGAACGATTTACTGTAACGCAATCATTGCCTCCTCGCCTGTACCGTCTTTCGGATCCCCTAGAAGGTGAGATAGCGTTTGAGTTTACTGAGACCGAGGTTGGAGGAACTTCCGTAAGAGTGAACTTTCAGTCTCCCGCAAGGGGTCGAGTACAGACCTTCCGAGCATCCTTACCGATCAAGCTACCTTTTGCGGCTGGAAAACCCTGTTCCGCATGTGGCAGACCTGTTCTACCAGACTTTGTTACATGCCCACATTGTGGTCAGAAACTAAAGTGACCAGTTGAATGAGCCAGTTCGACTGGAACCTCCTGATACGGCATGGTCACTGGATAACGATAGACTTTGGCAAACGACGGCTGAGCGTCTGCGCACGGTGTAGTGGAACAATCCTAGGATTCTTCTCTTTGATCGCCTTAGTCAATATTATTGAACTATCAGCTTTCGCGAACCTTCAGTTCCAAGAGCAACTGATGATATGCATCTTGCTTGCCCTACCTGCCGGCCTGGATTGGCTCAGCCAAGCATATGGACTCAGAGAGAGTACAAACTTCCTAAGAGGAACCACCGGTTTTCTTGAAGGGGCTTCGGTGGCGTTATTCTCCACATCCGCAGCGCCCATGGATTCTAAGTTTGCAGCCGTCTTAATCGTTGGAGGTGTCATATCTATTCTCGGCTTACTTGGAAAGAAACTTATTTCTGGACTAGATAAACCGGTTTCCCGACACTGATACAAAACACATGTAGTTCCATGAACTTCTAGACCCCTTTCTTTCAAGTATACCCTGAAAAGTCGAGATGGTTCCACGAGCCCCGTACAGAGACTTTTAAAGGCAGCCTAGGATTTCGTGTTCTATGCGAGGCTAGATTTTCTGAAACCTGATTAGACACCCTCTTCGAATGGTGAAGGACTCATTGCCCATTTATACATGGTCGGTTTCAGAGGTATTCAACAAGCTAGGCACAACCCTATCAGGATTAACGGAAGAAGAGGCTCGGAAGAGACTGAAGGAACACGGCCCGAATAGATTATCCGAACCTAAGAGAACAGCTGCAATTAACAAATTACTTTCTCAATTCAAAGATCTTTTCAGCGTTCTCCTTCTCATAGCAGCGCTTCTAGCCTTCATAAGTGGTATGGTTGAATTCGGTTTCGCTGTCTTTATGGTAGTCGTCTTGAACGCGGTAATGAGTTTTGTGCAAGAATTCCGCGCAGAAAAAGCTGTCAAAGCCCTTAAGAGATTCCTACCTTTTTGGTCGACTGTCATTAGGGATCGAGAGCCTAAGGAAGTCCAAGCCGACGAGATAGTCCCTGGAGACCTACTTATCCTGGAAGAAGGTGACCGTGTCCCAGCAGACGCACGCGTCTTGGAATCTTTTGACTTTTCAACGAATAATGTTGCCTTAACTGGAGAGTCGGAACCCCAACCGAGAGATGCTGATCCAATGCTAGGAGAAGCGACATCATGGTTGGATGTTACAAACCTTGTCTTCATGGGAACTACGGTAGCTTCGGGGTATGGAAAAGCGGTAGTTTACAACACGGGCATGGAAACTCAGTTCGGAAAGATCGCGGGAATGAGTGAGGCGATAGAAGAGACAGCCAGTCCACTCCAGAATCAAATATCGTACGCAGCTAAAGTTGACTTCGCTTTGGCGATAGGAGTTGGAATTCTCTTCTTAATAGTGGGTACATTGTGGCTGCACATGAACCTGTACACTGGATTCCTATTCATGATAGGTGTGATGATTGCATGTGTTCCAGAGGGTCTTCAAGTCACCGTCTCCACAACTCTTGCTCTAGGAGTTGTTCGACTCGCTCGTCGAAACGTCCTCGTTAAGAGACTTTCAGCAGTGGAGACTTTAGGCAGTACTAGTGTGATCTGTACTGACAAAACTGGGACAATAACCAAAGGAGAGATGACTGTCAGGAAGATCTGGATAGACGGCTTGACAATCGATGTAACTGGAGAAGGCTACGCTCCCTCAGGAGAACTACATGCGAGCCGTGAACTAGGACCGAGTGAACTGAAGGATTTGGAGATGCTTATTGAAGTCATGGCGCTCTGCAACAATGCAAAGCTAGTTCCACCTACAGACAGAAATGACCAGTGGAAAGTGGTTGGAGACCCGACCGAGGGCTCGCTTCTTACGTTGGCACTCAAACAGGATTTGAACATAAGAAAGGAGTTAGCTGACAAACCGTTAGTGGAACTCTTACCCTTTGACTCCGTTAGAAAAAGGATGACAACAATTCACAGGACTCAGGATGGTTTCATCGCTTACATTAAAGGAGCTCCCAAAGAGACGTTAGCTGTATCTTCACACATCCTTGTCGGATCTGAAGTACGCCCACTGACCAAAGATTATGAAGACAAAGTAAACATGGAGAAACGATTGCTTGGTGAGGAAGGCCTTAGAGTTCTCGCGGCTGCATTCCGAAAACTGCCCGGTAATCCAGATGAGTGGAATATTGAAGCGATAGAAAGAGACTTGGTATTCATCGGCTTACTTGGGATCTTGGATCCCCCCAGACCAGAGGTGAAGGACGCCGTTCTGGAGGCGAAAAACGCAGGCATAAGAGTATTTCTCATAACGGGAGATTATGGACCTACCGCGCTTACAATCGCCCAAAAAGTAGGAATCGTAGGGTCAGATAGATGCGAAGTCCTGACTGGAGCTCAATTGAACAAGCTTTCCGAACCTGATCTGATCAGGCGAATCGACACTGAAGAGATCGTTTTTGCACGAGCGACGCCGGAACATAAGATGCGAATCGTTTCCCTGCTGAAGTCTATGGGAGAAGTTGTAGCTGTGACAGGTGATGGCGCGAATGATGCTCCCTCTCTCAAGAAAGCTGACATAGGCATATCGATGGGAATCACTGGAACTGACGTAGCAAGAGAATCTGCTGATATGATTTTGCTCGACGATAGCTTCGCATCTATATCAAGAGCTATCGAAGGTGGTAGGGCAGTCTATGATAATATACGGAAGTTCATCACCTATGTGTTTGCGCATAACTGGGCCGAATTGATACCTTATCTGCTCTTTGTTCTAATCGGTATTCCGCTTCCACTGCTTGTTACTCAGATTCTTGCCATAGACCTAGGCATTGAGGTCATTCCTTCACTGGCTCTTAGCGTTGAACCTCCGGAACCAGACATTATGAAGCGCCCACCGCGAAACCGTAAGGAACGACTCTTTGACTCAAGAACCATCGCAAGATCATTGTTTCTTGGCGCTTTCGTATGCATAGTGGGCATGGTTGGTTGCCTAGTAGTCTGGATGCAAGGAGGTTGGAGATACGGTCTAGAACTGAGCTTCAACGACCCAATCTATCGGCAAGGAACAACGATGACTTTTGCAGGAATCGTTGTGGCGCAATCAGCAAATCTCTTTGCATGCAGAGCTGCTAGAACTTCAATCGTCAGAGTAGGATTATTCAGCAACAGGTGGATCTGGTTGGGGATCACTTCTCAGATTCTTATTCTGTCAGGAATCGTCTACCTGCCGATTCTTCAAAACATCTTCGGAACGTATCCTCTTACTATTCAGAACTGGGGACTTCTCCTAATGCTCGCACCACTTCCGCTTTTGGCCGAGGAGGTTAGGAAGAGACTCTTTGCTCGAAACGGCATGTATAAGAACTGAATAGGTTTGTCTTTCCATTCTGATTATAGTAAGGCGAAAGAGTCAATCCTCAAACTTTCGCAGTTGTCCATAGGATTGTCGGTTCGGACGTATTGGAGCCGCCTTAGACAATACAACTCCATCAAGTCATCGAAATGTCTACTCCGCAAAGTCTTTCAAGCTGAGCTGAATCGAACCATCCTTAAGCTTTAGGATATGCTCGATGACTTCATTCGGACTCTCAAATCTGAGGTCTTTTACTTTCTCTATGTTCCACCCCATGCATTTGAGGGCGGAGATTAAGCATGCGGTTACGACGGACCTCGTCCATTCTCGAGTTATGGCGTAGGAAGAGAGGAGCGCACCACACCATGCATCGCCCGCTCCAGTTGTGTCTCTTGGATTTGTGATCAAAGTGTTAAGCGCAGGAATCATCTGTACGCCCGACTCGTCGACTAGAATAGCTCCCCATTGTCCTAGCGTTATGGCCAGTCTTTTCGACTTGAGTGTTCGCATAGCTGATGTTAGTTCGTTCGTTCCAGAGAGTCTGAGCGCTTCATGATCGTTCGTCACGAAGAGATCGATTTTCTCGGCTAATCTTCTGAGTATTCGCCTGTTACTCGGGATCGTCAAATAGTCAGGGCTGGTGTGAGCTGAGACCCACGTTTTCGGAGAGACCTTTCGAATGAGTTCGACAAACCTTTCTACCTTGCGAGGGTTCATTGGTGCAAGGTGGATAAACGAATCTTCACGTATCCAATGCTTTGGAAGATCGGAAACCTTGATGGCGGCTCCGGCTCCCAAGCGAACTGTCTTATATTCAGCTGAGAAGTTTTTGTCGTAATCTATTTCGAAGTAGGTTGATGGCAAATTCACTTTCTTAATTGTGGATCCTGGAAAGGTTGACCTCAAGAAATCCATCTGTGTAAAGTCTCTGCCCACGGCTGAAACTATTCTTACATTTCTCGAAAGCGATCTCGCCGCCGTAGCAGCGTAAAGGGCGGCACCACCAATCTGGATTCGTTCTCCCCAAATATTCCTAACACAATCCCTAGAGATGTGCCCAATAAATATCAGACTTGGTCCAGAAACTGTCATTTGCTCCGCCTAGCAGGGTCTATCATCCCCATGTAAGGGTTACCCGTTTAGAAGGTTATTGTCCAGATCTAGTGTTCGACCTCAGCCAGTCAAGAATCCTTTCAGTTTGTTCAGTGGAAAAAAATGGAGTGAAAATCATCTCAGGTGGCAAGGTGGTCTAGAATTGATCCCTCATGTAGACGATTGTCTTCTGCCTCTTCGCCTTCTATACATGTAGTATGCTGGAACGCCGATTACAGCGAGTGGAAGTAGTGAGATTACAAGGATTATCAGTCCGCGAATTACTGTGAATAAGCCTCTAAGAGCAGTTTCGAAAGTCTCCTTCCAATCCATACCTGGCGGCGTAAATGGTGGTGGAGGCTCTGACAAGTGAACCGTAATAACGGACGTGACTACGTTCTGTTCGACGTAGTTTATCTGACCCTGGAGACTTTCGATCTCTCCTCTTACCCGTTCTAGTTCCCTCTCGACGTTGAGAAGCTCGTCGACTGTCTTTGCCAGCTCAAGTATTTCCTGAAGCCTCTTCTCTTGCCTCTGCAGATTCTCAAGCCTAGCTTTCAGATCGATGTACTGTTCGGTAACATCTTCACTTGAGGTACGCTCATCTAAGACTTTGCCGTAGGTTTCCATCTCTTGGACTGCCGCATGGAACTTCTCCTTTGGAACTCGGATAGTAATCTCAGCCCAATCCTGCGAACGAGCTGACCCTGCAACGTATCCGCCATAGCCTTCAGCTAGAGACCTGATCTTGGCCAGATTACCTTGGATATCGCTTGTTTCAAGTGAGACATAGGCATTGTAGACTACCATTCGCTCTTGTAGAATTTCAGTGCCTCTTGGAGCTTGTGTCGCCGTTGGTATGAGAGTCTCGTCGATCTGTGGGTTGACGAATGGCTTAGATTCGAAGCCGATATACACGCCAACTCTCTCGTACGGTGAGTAGAGGGTACCGATGGAATAGGATACCGCTAGGAGGACGACTACAAGAATTAACACTGCTACCAATCTAT
>Ga0315282_10015733_pt1 | contig 11129 bp, 7 predicted proteins | sample YL17G07_20_MG_FD_203693 | JGI IMG/M metagenome (GOLD analysis project Ga0315282, IMG submission 203693) | Sediment microbial communities from Yellowstone Lake, YNP, Wyoming, USA - YL17G07_20 | ecosystem: Environmental > Aquatic > Freshwater > Lake > Sediment | place: USA: Wyoming | collected...
GAGAGGCACCCATTCCGCTTTCTTGATCGCAAACTGTGTGTTTACGCCCCGTGGACAACAAAAAACTTTCGAATATGTTGCCATGGAAATTTCATGAGTGTGGCCCTAGAAAACGATTTCCGCCCCCCGACAACCGAAAACGGTTGTTGAACGTCAGGAAATACGGGATCGCAGCCATGGAATAGGGACCGCAAACTGTATCGTGACTTGGATTATAGCGTTCGGAAACAAACAGTCTAAGTTCAATCCCCTAGCCTCTGGCCTATTCTTTCGGTTGCATAGTTTTTTCAGGGTAGTCATATCCAAGACCCTGAACAATCTCGAACCCTTCGGAGAGAACAACCGGAAAAGCGAATATGTTTACGTAGCCGAGCAGTCGGGCCGGGAATTTCCGTCGTACTTGCGTATGTAACTGTGATTCGAGCATGAGGACTCATGGTTCAATGTAGGTTGCCCGCACCAGTGCACCCGACGACGACGAAACTAATTGTGCCTGCTTTTGGGGGACAAATGACGGAATCAGCGCACCAATGATAATGGCATGAAGCCATATACTCGTACACACTTGGTGGGCGACGACGCAAATGGCTAGTTAACAACCGAACTGCCACATCAAGAAAAAGCTACTTCGAGCTCTGCGTCTGCTCCAGCGTATTCCGTTGCACTCGGCGGGATCGGTTTCGTCGATAGTAATCACATGCCGAGCTAACGGGGCATACTGTGCATCGCGGCTCTCTGTGTGCGCAGACAGCCGCGGCAAAATCGAGTAGTGCCACGTTGAATAGCCTTCCCTTTCCAGCAGGAATCAGGGACGCCACGAAGCTCCAGATTGCCTTGTCTTCTCTTGGCCGTGCCTTGTGTGACTTGATCGAAAAAACTCGCTGCATTACTCTGATGGCGTTAGTATCTACGAGCGGCACATCGATTCCTAAGCTGAAACATAGAACTGCATTCGCCACGTATTCACCAACGCCGGGAAGCTGTAGGAGTTTGTTTTTATCAAGTGGAATTTCTCCGCCTGAAGCTACAATACTTTCTGCGATCTCCCTAAGAAGGCGTGCCCGCGTATGCTCCATTCCAAGTGTGGCGATCTGGGATTTGATGTCATCAGGATTAGCCTCTGAAAGAGATTCTGCCGTCGGATACTTCGCGACGAATGCAGGAAAGACACGTCTGACCTGTTCTCTAGTTGTTTTTCTCAGAAGGATTTCGCTGAGAAGCACTCTGTATGGTTCCCTTGTGTTCCTCCACGGAAAAGATAGCGTATTGTGTTTGTGCCATTCAAGTAGTTGCTTTGAAAAAAACAGTATCCTACGTGGGAGACTTAGTTGTTCGCGCATTTACCATTCCTAATCTTTCAGTGAATGTCTTCATTCGGGAGGAATCGAGGTTACAGTATGTGCCTCTTAGAATGCCCGCTTCTTCCCAGATTCTGATTCTTCCTTCCAGATGGTCCTCATATTCGAGAGCCGTATAGCTCCCTGTCTTGATCTCGGAGATTATCTTTCTGACAATAATTGCGGAATCGTGCCACGAATGAACCCATTGTTTTCTCACAACCTGCTTACCTTTGTAAATGTATACTATCCCACTCTGGTGAGCGAATGCAACATCTGGTATCTTCAGCACCTGACTTTCGGCTAACTCCATGAATTGGACCGGTGCTTGAGCTGCCATTGGTGCGGGCTTCGGTTTAGGGGGACTAGGATTGGCGTAGCATCTGCGGCTCTTTCTATCAACCAAAACCATCTTCGAACTGAGTAGTGATCGCACAGCCTTGCTAACTACAGGAAGCGTTATGCGTGAATCTTCTTGGCAGAACTTAGCAGCCAATTTGCCGAACTTGATTTTGTCGGGATAGATTTTTCTCAAGAACCCCAGAATCTTAGCCTCAACCGCTTGAATTGGGATGCCTGCGCCTGACGGTTCGACTCTCAAGGTTGGGTTGAGAAACCACTCATCACCGAATATGTTTTGATATACAAGTTCTTTCGAAACGAGATCGCGGAGTGCTGACGTCACTGAACTATGATCCACACCTTCGAAACCCTCTTGCCTGAGCATTACGGCCATATCGTTAAGACGGAAACCGCCATCCCTCCATCGTCTCGAACTCATGAGGACCAAAATTCTGCCGTGAATTGGGGGAAGATCGGATTCTCTTACTAAGATCGATTGAGGGGCCTTGGTGTCTTCACTTACAATGAGCTCCTGCTCCAGCTCGGGTTCTGGCTCGCGGATTTCATATCTCTCTCTGATTGCAACATCTAGCCCTAGGAGTTCTTCCTCAATCTCGGCGATGGTGGGGCCTTTGGCGACAACAGACTGGTTGGATTTGAGCGGCATCAAATCTTCGACAGGGTGTATTGCTATGACATGAAGATGAGCCCTATAACTGTCAAGTGCACTATTTCCGACAAGCGCGAATGCAGCTAATCTCACAGTTCGACCAACAAACGTTTCGGGTTCAGTGATGGGATCAAATATCGAGTTCCTGAACATCCAGCCGAGGACTTCTTGCCCACTAATGTCAAATTTGAAAGAATAGTCCCAGCTCTTCTGCCGTACCGCAGTTACAACATCGACATCTGAAACAATAAAACGCATCAGAGCATAGTTGCTCCCATACCGCGCGATGATGTAGCGATCGAGTTCTAATGGTAGTTGCCCAGAAAAATGAGATGTAAGGTTATACGAGTCGAAATATGCGTCTGACAGTGCAGCCAGCTGACTTCGAAATGAATCAAATCGAGTATAGGAGTCCAGCGGTAAGGGCTCGCCTCTTGAGCATCTTATCCTATTGAAGATGGGATGAAGGCCTGAATGAGCGATTTTGAATGCTGCTCCGATAAATGGATCAGTTCCCTTTGTCAGCTTCATCAGTCTCTGTCGAAGAGGCTCGAATCTCGAGTCGGAAAGTTTCATCACGGCTGCTTTTTGCACTGTGGGAATGTAGACAGCAATATCGTTGTGAGGCCAGGATGCCCCGAAATACCTAGGAAAGTCAATCAAAGCAACAGCTTGGACGCCATCACTCAAGTTAGAGTATTTGCATGACACAGCTTGGCGCCATACCGCCTCTAAGGTCTTAACAGCCGATGTACATCCTCCATCGTGCATATGTTCGTAAACGCGTTGCATTCTCCAGAAGAGCTTCTGTCCATCCGGATAGTCCTGTTGAGCTAAGTATTCTAGAGCCTGCGGAATTGATGGAACGATCCCGCCAACATTAGCCCAACTTCTCAATCTCAGCAGGTTGTAATATAGTCCCATCCAGACGCTTACGAGCCTGCTGAGAGCGTATACGATTACCCTGCACCCCAGATCGAATCGAAGATTCTGGCATAGTCCTCAGCTATGCGTCCCCTTCCTAGAAGTCCAAGGTCGACGTTATAGTAGATGTGGCTGAATTTGAAATTGAAACTTCCAATCAGCATCTCGGATTTGTCCGCGATCATGAGTTTGGCATGAATCCCCTGAATTTTTAGGTTGCTTGTTTCAGTCACACTCCTGTAGAGAGTTTTGACATGAAGGTTGCGAAAAAGCCTCTGGGCTTTGTTGAGAATAGGATCGTTTACCTCGGCAAGCACAGAAATCGATCGTAACCCACTTACACTTTGCGCATGAGAACTCAGTACGTCAATGAAAAGCTCATCATAATATGGACATGCGATGCGCAACTCATGCTGCGCGTCCATGACGATCTTTTCCATCGCTTCTTTCACACTGAGCACTGGCATACCAAGCGATCTGAGGTCGATTCCTTTGAGGCTGAGGAAAATCGGCTGAGAAACGACGATCATGGCTTGATCGAGATAGGCCGAGCTAGATTCATCGAGTGTTAACTTGTGAGCGGCATCCAAGAGAAGCCAAGATACGGTTCCAACAGGGCGTGACTCGTCAAAAGCCGCTGTGCGCATTCTTCTAGTAATTCCTTGCGACTCCGCCTTAAGGAGAAGTTCGAAGATTTCGGAATCCGATATGCGTTTTCCTTCTAGACCATGTCTCACAGTGGCTGCAATTTCGAGCGTGGTTTTTGGTTCGGTCTGGCTAAGTGCATTAATTAACAAAGTACCGATTTCTGAGATGCTCATCGACGATTTCCTCCAACATTCCTCTCTGAAGCTGTCTGTTGATCCAACCGCAACTACCGATGTGCATGCAAGCTTTGCAGGACCATGAGCAATCGAGCTGACAGTCAGTTGATCCAAGCAATTGTGATGAGTAATCACGTCTAAAGGACGGTCCAGTCGTCCCCTCTTCCACTAATGTCTTCACACCTCCAATACCTCCGGGGGAGTTGTCGTATACAGCAATTTCGTTGTCATTAGCAGAGAAACTTTCGCTAAATTCAGAAGCGTCGAGACCTGCTGTCATGGGGAGCGGTCGGAGAAGAGCATGGGCGACCGTGTGATACAGAGTTGTTGCGATTGCACTTCTGGCGACGCCAGGTCTACGTTGTGTCCAATCATCAACGATGTGTTGGACAACATTTGGTCGAAGTCGAATCACTAATCCCTGGGTAACCAGCCGGCGAGAGAGCAAATAGTATTGCTCGTGGCCGTCGGGCGTTGTATCATGGAGCAACACGACCGGTCTTCTTCTGATGCCTACGTAAGGAAGGCCAATCGCAATGGCAATAGTGAACTGCAATATCTCAAGTCTTCGAACAAACATTATGTCTTGAATTCCTCTGAGCTCATCCGATTGGAACGCCAGCCTTTCAGCATCACCTGTGACGAAGCTGTGCACGGCTACTCTCACAGGTTTCGTTATCCCCTCTGACATCGTAATCGGTCTGTATCTGCCCAGAAACGTGCCGAATGCTGTTCGCCGTGCTCCGAAAGGTGGGGGCACAAGTCTGATTCGTTCAGTGCCGACCTGAAGATCAGGGCGGTACGGTCGTCCAGCTTGAGTCCCACGGCCTCTTCGAGTTGATGGATCATAGTATGAATATTTGCAGTAGCCGAGGTTGTCACGCCAAGTGCAAGTCTCTTGCGGAATAGGACACACCCAACACAAGGAATCGATTGGCCGGTCCCGATTTGTGACTCTTAGACCTTTGTAAGTTTCTCTGGGAAGGCGCTGACCGCTATGCATAGGTGCTCCGGTGTAAATGCAATATCGTACGTTAGCGTCGTGCGTGACTTTTCGAACCACTTCTGAAAAAGGTACAGGCGTCGGCGGTCTGTCATCGTAATTGGCAACAAAGGCCGGTGCTTGCGAGAGTTGTGCCTGGCAGTTAGGGCACCTCAGTCTTGATTCTCGAGCGAGTTCAAAAGTACAGATTCTACTGCATGCCGAGCACCAGAGCATGTTGAATCCATATTCGGGATCGTCACTGCTAACGATCCGGGCGGTCACCTTCTGCGGAACTCTGAAATCTAGGCTGCCCGCTTCCAATTCTCGTAACAGCATGTGCATGTGTCGGTCGAGGATCAGACCTGCTTCGGCGGTTTCGCGTATTCCGTCTCGAAGCTTTTCCTGAAGGGATCGACTTCCAATTGCTGTCATAAATCGGCCCTTCTCATCGACGCAGGCTGCCCATAGACTGCATTCCGCACTATGCTTCCTTGCGTTGGGTCTGTCTCGATTCTGTCGACTACAAAGAAGAGACTCTGGTAAGATGTGATTTGTCCGGGGGCATAATCACCTATTGCGATCGCAAGAGACCTTTCTCTTTCCCACTCCCGTCGAATCGTCTGCAGATCCGGATGTTCAATTCTGACGATGTAATCGCTTTGCCGAAGGTCCATTGCATAGATTGAATCAAGGAAGCCTCGACTGCTGAGAACGGCCGCAATGTTCGTGATCCCGCGAGAAGTCATTCTCTCTAGGATATCGTCAACAGTCCTAAGCACGCCCTGCCTCTCATCGTCAGTTAATGTCGTACGCATTGCTTGTTCGATATATGCGATAAGATCATTGTTGAGGTCTTGAATTCTCGGAGCTTGTCTAAGGACGTCGGCAGGATCGGTCACGTTCGAGAGATAGTTCTGCGAAAACATTACTCTGAGCAAACTCATGATTCCGCGAGGGCTGTCCTGGTAGTAGAGAGGAGCTTCTTGCCGAGTACAAAGATAATCAAGAAAAGCCCTGACCGCCGAACGCTTCCGAATTGTCTCGTTCTCTCTGCTTATACGTACGTGCTCTGAATTGAGAGCCTGTTCTCTTACTTCCGTGCTTGTTATAATTGGATAGTTGGAGAAGAAGAAGAAGTCAATTGGTTTGTTTGGCAGAATGCTTATGACCACAGCGGGATGATTCCTTCCTGCGCGTCCCATCCTCTGAACATAATCTGAGAGATAGAACGGCGCTCCATAAACGAATAGAGCGTCTATCCTATCAAAGTCGACTCCTACCTGGAGAGTAGTTGTCGCGACGAGAACATTAATTTCGCCGCGTGTGAAACTGTCTTCCACCTCTTGCCTTTGCTCATTCCCGTAGTCCGTGCTGTGCCCGTTGATCGCGGGAGGTGGCATTCCTTGACGTCGCAGGGTTTCTTGATGATTTCTAAGCTGATGAATGAGTTCGTTCGATTCTGCTAGACTGTTGACGAATATGAGAATATTGGGGTACCTTGGTAAGGGGAAGTTTCTGAAAACTGCTCTCACTGACTGAACGAGTGTAGCTTCAGGCGAGTAGCCTTTGGGAACCATGAACAAGTGGACTCGGTTGATTATCTCAGCCTCGTCAACGTATTGAGCGCGCACGAGTTCCTTGGTGTTAACAGGAACACCAAAGAAATCCTGAACAAATTGCTCGGGCGTGGCAAGTGTGGCGCTGCTGAAAATGTAGACTGGCCTAAACTCCGCGCTGCTGATGGTCCGTGCCGCCTGCTCGAGGCGTGAAACAAGATGCGAGACTTGAGACCCAAAAGATCCGCGGAGCTGATGGGCTTCATCGAAGACGAATACCCGCGGGACAGTAAACCTCTCGGGGCTGTCGAGGTCGCCACCACACCGGGGGCAGGGACCACGCTCACGGAGATTAGCACTAGTATGCCCACAAGTTCGACATCGCTTGATTCGCCGACCAAAAATTGACTGCTCAGACGGATTGTAGAAGAGCCTCAGATTGATAATGTCGGGAGTACACACGAGTATGTCGGGTGGGTCTGCAAAGATTGAATCACGAGTATATCGTATTGCTTGGTTGAATGCGGTCACTGCCTGTACGTCTGATGAGAGTCTGCATCCAGTGTTGGAGCAAGTGATTCTCTCGGCCACTCCTTGCTCTCCAACCCTCCGGTACGTAATTTGCATAGAGGATGAACATTCAGGGCACTTCAGTCGCATAGGCTCTGGGGGGAGCTCTACAGCAGAATCTCGTGACAGGTCACGTGATTTTTCGCCTTTGTATTTGATCTCACCGTGTAAGATTCCGAACGTGACAGGGGGGTAGTTCGGCGCATTCTCTCTGAGAGCTTCGTTCAGATTCCAAAGGAATCTGACTATTGTATCTGATTGGTCGTTTATCAGCGCTCTAGTAGGATAGAAAAGGAGAACCTTGACACCGCTTCCATCTCTTATTTTTGAAGTAAAAGCATAGATGCCGACTGGAATGAGGAAGCCGAGCGTTTTCCCTCCTGCGGTCTGAACACCGATAGGCACAGCAGAGCATGTTCCGCGATCTTCAACAAGAGCTGATAATACCTTAGAGCAGCAGTCCTCTTGGAAAGTGTAGAGGCGGTCTGATTCTCGCAATAGGGGAGTAATTGCGTCAGAGACTAGACGTGCGATTGACTCACATTCACCCTCGCTCATTCCTATATGTCTGCCATATTCTATAACGGCACTATTGAGGAATTCGCTTAGATGTCGAACGCTCTGTCTAATTAACAACCCTCGTTCCGAAACTATCGCATAATCTCGGAAAGTTATCACGCCCTCTCGCGAAGCCTCAAGATTGTAGGCACAGTTGATTGGTCTAAGCCCTGCAATTCCGCGAGGGGTGATCCTTATCGAGAAATCATATCCCGTGACTCGTAGAACGGATTGCACTTCGTGAAGTTGCCCCGTGCTCCAAGCTTCGTTACGAGAATCTACCATTCCCTGGTGCCTACACCTACGGTTTTCTTCAGAAATGGGAACAGCTCTATCGTCATGATTCACATCGATGAAGTGACCCTCTCCATCGACAAGTCTCACAGCAAGCTCAATGGATCCAGGGCGAGTATGAGAGATTGATGCCAGCAACGAAAAGCCATAGACGAATCGCAAGCCCTGACATCTTCGTGATCCATAGCCAAGGTCAGTAAGTGTAGTTACAGTAGAAACCAAATCTGCAAAATTCCCCGAAGGAAATGATACACTGATTCCATTGGAAATATCATCGATTTCGACAGATTTCGAGTAAATGGTAGTCTGTCTCTGGCCATCATATGCTGTAATCGAGACTTCTGCGCGTGACTCGTCAAGAATCAGCAGACATAGATCGACAGCTCTGAATTGTTCTCGCTGATCGTAAGCTTGTCCAGAGGATGTGTCAGGCGGAGCGATTCGTAGGTAGAAGGAATAACAGACTTTTATGCTCCTGTTCGTTGTGTCTGTTGACGATAATTCTACCCTGAAACCACATACGAACGGCGAGAGCCATTGTTCAGTTAATTCTTCGATGGAAGAACTAAGCAATTCCAGAGGATCAGTTTCTGCGCCCCGTGTTCCAGCTCCGGGTCCTATGAGACCGATGTGCGGATTCTTGGCAAAAGTGCGGTCTTCAAGAAAGACTGCAATCTCCTGAGCCAATCGTTCGACTTGCTCGCGCTGAAGATAGGTAATTGATGGAGCGCTCATTCATCAGTCATCTCTGTTTTGAAAAGACGTTTCAATGGCTTAACGACGGCTTTTGCTAGGAGGGGTGGAACTGCATCTCCGATAACTTGCTGCATATAATTGATGAGACCTGGAAAGCGGTAGCAATCACTAAACGATTGGAGACGTGCGGCTTCTCGAAGTGAAAGTAACCTGTTCTCTAGTGGATGGATCAACATGGATTTTCTGAAGTGTACAAGAGTCACGGATGGCCTCTTCCGGTCAAGTCTACGGTAGACACTTTTGTGATCAATGGCAATTTTCAAATCTCTGGGCACTTTTCCTTCCTCGAGCAAATCTGCCAAGCTTTGACCTTCTCGAATCAGGCTCATTCTTCTCTTCACAACTTCCGAGTTCATCGTGACAACATGATCAAAAAGTGCAGGGCTTCTTCGTCTCATCACTTTCTGATAATCAGTCTTGGGTTCGGCAACATATTCAGCGACGCGAGTGCCCATCGTCCCATCCAGCATGGCTATGTCCCCCATAATTGCGTCTTCGACGGTGACGGGTGGTCTTTTGTCAATTCCATGTGTTGCGAGAGGTGTGCGATAAGTTCCATCGATGTTACCGATTATGAATATCCGCCTTCTACTTTGGGGGACTCCAAAACTCATGGCGTTCAGAATTTCTGTCCTTACATCATAACCCAAGTCTTCGAATTTTGAAACAAGGGTGTCTAACAGATCTCCATCCTTGATTGACCTGATGCCAACCACGTTTTCCATAACAAACGCCGCCGGGCTAATCTCTTTCACCACTCGTACAAATTCGAACAACTCGGTCCTACCATTGTGTGAGCCTCTAGTTTTCGTGTTTGCAACAGAGAAACCTTGACAGGGTGGTCCTCCAACAACAACATCGATCTTCTTGTAGTCGGTGCCAGTATAACGGAGGAAGTTCTGAAAATTCTTCACCTGTTTGATGTCAGTCCAAAACGCGAGCGTTTGCCGGTGGTTTCTCGAGTAGACGAGGTAAGGAGCAGGTTTTGCATCGATTCCTAGCAATACGCGAAATCCCGCAATCTCCAATCCTTCGGTAAGCCCGCCGGCACCGCAGTAAATATCAATTGCGACGGGCTTACCATCAATCATTAAAAGCCGACCGAGCCGAGACTATCACTACTCGACTCATTACTTAGTTCTTGTGCTAGGCTATCGCGCTAATCGATAAGCTATTCAATGATTGTACAATCAAAATTCGGTTGATCCGTGGACGAGAATCTAGCCGATGGCCTCTCGGCCGTAAGTGTTCGTTACTCCTCATGGAACCGCATAGGCTTCAACTACGCCGCCATCTAGCTTAATCAGTTTGCCCAACACCGCTCCAATCTCTTCAGATCACCCCAATACTGTGGGAAGTACAAGGTAAGATAGAAAGCAAACATAGTCCAGTTTATCGTTCCACCGCTAATATCGGACTTGTACAGGTACTCCCACCCTTCTAGGTCGTTCAGCACGGCTTTTTTTCCAGCACGGCTCCTTCTGCGACAGGCCTGAGGCCAGCTAGTTGACGCGGGCCTCGTGGTTAATTACCATTGAAAAACTAGGCTTTGGCAGGGTACTCTAAACTGGACAACTCTTTTTCATATATTTTCACGAAACGACCAAAGCGACTAAGCGGGCTTCATGCATCTTTCAGCAGCATGGGCAGCAGCGTTGGCTAATCTTCTTTATGCGCTTCCCGTAGAATGACAGAGGCTTGGGTCTGGTCCATGGCAGGACGTATGATCCAGATCAACCCGCGCTTAGCCATGGTTTCAACCGTTTTCCGACCGACCACTCGAGTGAATTCAGAGAGGGGAGCGCCGCCAGTAGCTTCTAGCCGATTGATTCCAGCTTGGACCATTTGTTCAATTGGATCACCCATCCGTCCAGTATTTCCATTGCTACCTGAAATGGGGGGAGCAAGTGGGGACAGGAAGACCAAGCTTTCCCGGTTATCTTCAAGATTTGGTTTCTGTTCAATCACACCCGCTGATTCAAGTTCAGGTAGTATCTGTCTGCGAAGACGGTCCGGGGATAGTGGCGTTCCATAAGCTGTCAAGTAACGTCTGAGGATGTCCCCTCTCCCGACCCCTATTGTTTGTGCTTCCGGCATACCCAATAGCAACTGATACACCCACCAGCTCTGCGCCGACAAGCCGAGTTCGTTAGGCATCGCAAATTTCTCATAAAGTTGGAAAGCTACGTCAACGTCTTTGTCATCAGCCACTATTGTGTCGGTGTCAGTCCGAGTTCGATGGAAGCAATTCAGCAAGGCAAATGCTTTGATCAAACAAAGAAACCTAGGCAAGTCTCGTTGAAGCCTTGGTTG
>Ga0315282_10015734_pt1 | contig 11129 bp, 12 predicted proteins | sample YL17G07_20_MG_FD_203693 | JGI IMG/M metagenome (GOLD analysis project Ga0315282, IMG submission 203693) | Sediment microbial communities from Yellowstone Lake, YNP, Wyoming, USA - YL17G07_20 | ecosystem: Environmental > Aquatic > Freshwater > Lake > Sediment | place: USA: Wyoming | collected...
TGGAGGGTTTCCGCGCCGAGCCTCCGGCCAAGCTCTTGGCGGTGCCGGTGCCCGATGACCCCATCGGCTTTCTCGGGATCGAGAATCCGCCCGAGAAGATCGTGCTCAGGTTTGATCCATGAAGAAAGTCCCGCTCGATCAAGTGCTTTTAGGCGACAACCTCGGCCTGCTCCGGGAACGCTTCCCGGACGCCTGCGTGGACCTGGTTTACCTCGATCCGCCTTTTCAGAGTGGCCAGGATTACGTGCATTTCAGCGACCGCTGGCCCTGGGACGAGGCGGTCGAGGCCAACTACCACGCCTTCACCGAGCACGGTCCGGAAAAACCCGCCTGGCTGATCCAGCACCTCTACGGCCTGCTCGGGCCCCATGACACCGTGTCCTATCTGGTGATGATGGCCCCCCGCCTGGTCGAGCTCCACCGGGTGCTCAAGCCCTTCGGCAGCCTCTACCTGCACTGCGACCCGGCCATGAGCCATTACCTCAAGGTGCTGGCCGATCTCATCTTCGGGCCCGAGCACTTCCGCAACGAGATCATCTGGCGCATCGGCTGGATCTCCGGCTTCAAGTCCCGGGCCCGCAAATGGATCCGCAACCACGACGTGATCCTTTATTACGTCAAAAGCCGGCGCTTCACTTTCAATAAAATCCATCTCAACCATACCTACGGCTATCGCCGGCGCGGCGGTCAGGCCGGCAAAGCCCCGGGCATCCCGCTCGAAGACGTGTGGGGGATTTCCAACGAGGAAGGCCTGACTTCCATCCATATCATGAGCTTCTCGCGCGAAAAGCTCGGCTGGCCCACGCAAAAACCCGAGGCGCTGTTGGACCGGATCGTCTCCGCCTCCAGCAATCCCATGGACCTGGTCCTGGATCCCTTTTGCGGCAGCGGCACCACCCTGGCCGTGGCGGCTCGCCTTGCCCGCCACTGGGTCGGCATGGACATTTCCCCCGAAGCCGTGGCCCTCTCCCAAAAGCGGGTTCAGAACCTGGCCCCGCTGTTCCCCGCGGGGGAGGCCTCATGACCGGGCCGATTCAGCTCTCCGCGGTGTTCCTGGCCCGGGATGAAGAAGCCACCGTCGCGGACCTGGTGAAAAAGGCGCGGCCCTTGGCGGACGAAGTCCTGGTGGTGGACGGCCATTCCCGCGACCGCACCCGCGAGGCCGCCGAGGCCGCCGGAGCCAGAGTCGTCCTCGACCACGGCCGCGGCAAGGGCGACGGCTATCGCACCGGTCTGGCGGAAGCCCGGGGTGAAATCCTGGTCTTCCTGGATGCCGACGGCTCGCACGATCCCGCCGATATCCCCAAGCTGGTCGCGCCCATCCGCGAGGGAAGGCTCGACTTCGTCATCGCTTCCCGCTGGCGCGGCGGCTCCGACGACGTGCACCCCAACCTCGCCCACTTCGTGCGCGACCTCGGCGGCAACCTGCTCTCCATGCTCATCTCCTACCGGTTCCGACACGAGATCACCGACTGCCTCAACGGCTTTCGCGCGCTCAGGCGGGAGAAGATGCAGAGCCTCGGCCTCACCGCCGACGACTTCGACATCGAGCACGAGATGGTGATCAAGGCGCTCAAAAAAGGGCTGCGCCTGGGCGAGGTCGGCGCCCACGAGTACGCCCGCCAGGCCGGCCGGAGCAAGCTCCCCACCTTTGCCAAGGCCCATATCTTTTTCTGGCGTCTGCTCCGGGAGATGTTCTAAGGGGTCAGAGTTCAATGCTGTTCATTTAAGCGAGAACTGAAGAGAGAAGAGTCTCACGCCAAGGCGCAAAGCTCGCCAAGCAAAAGAACTTATCAACCCTTGGCCCCTTGGCGTCTTTGCGTGAGTCTCTTATCTGATCAGCATTGCATGGGCCGGGTCCAATGAAAAGAGTATTTTTTTCTTGACGGCGAGCATTTTCCAAAGGTAGAATCATTGGCCAGGAAGGTTGACGTGACAGGCGCTCAAATCGGAAGGAGGCCGATTCGTGAGACCGGCAAGGCAAAGAGTTGACCAGGCAGGGATAGCTTCTCCACCTCTCAGGCTGCCACCGGATATTTTCTCTGGCGTCGGCGACGGCGGACCGGAGCAGGGATTCGTTAAGTGTAAAGTAAGCTCTGACCCCGACCACCTTCCACCTTTTGCTTGACTTTCCAAATTCACAATGCCTAAAATGACCTTCAAACAAATCTAAAATTTGATTTATTACATAGATCAGATTCAGCCAGAAGCCAGATGTTAAGTTTTCCTGATTAATGGAGGGGCAAAAGAGAATGGTTGTAATTGATAGGAATAGACAAGTTGCCATACTTGGTCTGGAACTGGCCCGTGCCCAACAGAAAGAAAAGGAAAGAATTGAGGGTGGCCGTTATCCTGAATCAATATTGCCTAGCTACAGTTATTCCCGATGGCCCGACGAAGATTCTCTTATTAATCCAGTCGAAAACGAATTGGATACATTTATCGTGGAACTGTGCGGCAAGTTTGAAAGCTGTGATGATCAGAAAAAAGATGAAATTAGAAAATCGTTGTCAATGAAAAACATCTATACGCTTTTTGTATTCTGTAGAAGAGCGACGGTTTATGGGATTAGGGGGTCTTTAAAGTATCTGGAAAACGCGCTCACGACACTCTCCATGGTTGAGCCTGAGCGATGTGATTACCGCGATGCCGTCATTGCCTTTGCCCTCGTGAATTACGGAATCGTTAAGATGAATCTGGATTTTGAAAAACTCCTGCAGAAGTCCATCCTGAACTCCAGCCCGATGATGGGCCAATTGCTGTTGCAATACAAAGGCACGGGGTCGAAAGGAAAAAGCCTAGAGGCCAGGGCCGGCTATGCGGAGTTTCATTCAAAATATGGTCCAGGATTCATTCATTGGCTTTATGCTGATTATAAACCCAAAAATAATCTTGCGAACATTGGTCTGGAAATTTCCGAATTCATCGCCAAGGATAAATATCAAAGAGGCATCTTAACGGCAGCCGCAAAACTTCCTTTGGTTTATTTTAACGGCAAAAATAACCTTGAGTTAAAATCTATCCTTGAGCGTTCGATGGGCACGCTATCAATCAGCTCACACCCGAAGGAAAATATCTGTAAGACTCCAATTTATCAAATGTTTCTATTATGTCTGGTGGAATGTGAAAACCCAAAGGATGCGGAAAACCTTACCCAAGCTGTCAACTCCTCCCCAAACAAGGGTCATTGTAAAATTGCTGCGGCCGTAGAAGAAATTTGTTGGGTCTTGATAACCAGGTCCGCCAAGGTGGGAGTTGATCCTTTCGAGGACAGTGAAAGCATCAAGAGATTTAATGAGCCATTCAGTAGAACAATAAAACAAAATAGAGGGTGTCCCTCTCTTGGTTGAGCAGACAAGAGTGGGGGCAGTCAGAGCTTCACTTTACCCTTAAGCAGTTTTGCATAACTGCTCACAAGCGATCGGGGCGGAGAAGAATGGTCGGCTGATTGTGCCGCGCCAAGGCGCGGGAAAGCAGGACAAGCGAACGCTCTTCTTGCTCGATATTTTTACCCTGCCACTTGCCACACTGACACCTTGTCACCCTCCTCGGATGGTGGAGATCGGGGTCAGAGCTTTACACTTAAGGCTTGACAAGGGCAGAGAGCTTTGGGATAATTTCGGTATGGCGTGACCGTGGCGCATCCAATTTCCCGCGGCGATTTATCATGTCACCTCGCGGGGCGGCAATCGGTAAAAAGCTTTTTAATGAAGATCGCAGGCCATGACTCAAGTCTAATTTTTCAGTTTAAATAGGTATTTTTCATCGCCAAGACTCAAAGGCCCAAAGTTTTCCCAGGTTAGCCAGGCTTCAATTCTATTGCCCGACCGGACGATTAGCTCCACGCCGGCCAGGCGAGACACCTCTGGTTTCGGCTCTGCCTTGGTGTCTTTGCGCCTTTGTGTTAAAATTCTAATTGCATTTCTTGAAGCTCTGATGACCCCCATGGACGTCCTCCTCATCAACCCCCCGGCCGCGCAGGGAGTGGCCATGGTGCGCGAGGGCCGCTGCATGCAGCGCGCCGGCGCCTGGACCGCGGTCTGGGCCCCCATCTCGCTCGCCACCATCGCCGCGGTCCTGGCCTCGGCCGGGTTCAAGTGCCACCTGGCCGACTGCATCATCGAGGGTCTGGACACGCCCCGGCTCCTCTCCCGCTTCCAGCGCCTGCGGCCCAAGCTGGCCGTGATCAATACCGCCACCCCTTCCATCGTCTCCGACCTGGCCCTGGCCCATGATCTCAAGCAGGCCTTCCCCGGCATTGTCACCCTGGCCATCGGCATCCACGTCACCGCGCTGCCCGAAGCCTCCCTGGCCCTGGCTCCGGCGCTCGACGCCGTGGTCCGGGGCGAGCCGGAGCTGACCATCGCCGAGGCGGCCGAGCGGGTCCGCCAGGGACTCGGGCTGGAGAAGCTCGCCGGCCTCAGCCTCCGGCAGGCCGATACAGTTGTGCATGCCCCGGACCGGGAGCCGGCCGAGCTCGACCGCCTGCCTTTCCCGGCCTGGGACCTCTGCCGGCGCGAGCTCTACCGCATGCCGCTGCGCGACCGGCCCTTCCTCCTGGTCGCCACCAGCCGCGGCTGCCCCTACACCTGCGACTTCTGCGCCGATGCAACTTACTACGGCAAAGCCTTGCGCCTCAAATCGCCGGAACGGATCGTCAAGGAGCTTTTCTGGATCAAAACCAAGTTCGGCATCACCGACTTCCTGTTCTGGGCCGAATCGTTCACCCTGCGCCGCGAATGGACGCTCTCCGTAGCCGACGCCATCATCGCCTCCGGCCTCAAGCTGGACTGGGTCTGCAACAGCCGCGGCGATCATGCCACCCCCGAAGTGCTCGGCAAGCTCAAAGCCGCCGGCTGCTGGATGATCGGCTTCGGGCTCGAGTCCGGCTCCCAAAAAATGCTCGACCTCATGGGCAAGCGCGCCACCGTCGCCGAGCACCGGCAGGCCGTCCTCGCCGCCAAGGCCGCCGGCCTGATGACCACCGCCCACCTGGTCCTGGGTTTTCCCGGCGAAACCCCGGCCACCATCCAGGAAACCATCGCTTTCGCCGCCAGCCTGCCGCTCGACTTCGTCCAGTTCTACTGCGCGGTCCCCTTCCCCGGCTCCCAGCTTTATCGCCGGGCCAAGGCCGAGGGCTGGATCATTACCGACGACTGGTCGCGCTTCGAGCAGAATTTCTCGGTCCTCGACCTGCCCGAGCTCAAGGCCGCCGAGGTCATGGCCTGGCGCCGCAAGGCTTATCGCAGCTTCTATCTCCGGCCCCGCCGCATCCTCCAGGCCGTGCGGCAAAACCCCACCCCCGCCGGTCTGTTCAATCTCTTGCGCATGAGCGCCCAATTCCGGGACTGGATCGCATGAACCTGAATTCCTATTTGGAGTGCGCAAGCTTGCTTGCGCCTTTCCTTTTCCCGATCGCCCGCTCCCGGCGATTTCTTATACCATATTGTTTAAGCGGAGATTTCGCTTGAAGCTCCCCGCCATGAAAACCCTGGACCGCGCCCTCGGTCCCTTCCTCTGCGGACTGGTCCGCGCCGGCTACGCCCTGGCGCCGCCGCGACCAGGACCCGCGGAACTCAAGCGCATCCTGGTCATCAAGTTCTGGGGCATGGGCGGACTCATCCTCTCCGCGCCCCTCCTCCAGTCCCTCCGCGCTTCCTTCCCCTCGGCCGAGATCCACCTCGCCACCCTCGCCCAAAACCACGAGGTCGCGGAATGGCTCGGCCTGGCCGACCGCCTCCATTTGCTCGAACTTTCCCCCTCCCCGGTCCGGACGGCTCGGCAGATCTTCCGCTTCCTGGAACAGGTCCGCGCCGTCCGCGCCGATGCCGCCCTGGACCTGGAATACCTCACCCGCTTCTCCGCCCTGGTCGCCGGCTACAGCCGCGCTCCGCTCCGCGCCGGATTCGCAGCCCCCGGCGTCTGGCGCGGCGACCTCCACAACCTGCCCGTCGCCTTTCGCTCCGACCTGCACGTCTCCCAAAATTTCCTGCAACTGGCCGCGGCCCTGGGAGCGAAACCGGCTGAGCCGGCCCCCTCTCCAGCCAGGCCCGATCGCAAGGAGGGCGAAGAGTTGCTCCGCGACCACGGCATCGCGGCGGACGAGCGGGTGATCGTAGTCAACCCCAACGCCGGCGAGCTGGCCCTCGAGCGGCGCTGGCCGGCCGAGCACTTCATCGCCCTGCTCAACCGCATCCTCCAGGCCGACCTCGGCCGCGTGGTCCTGATCGGCGCGCCGGATGAGCAAGACTTCGTCCGCCGTCTCCAGCAAAGCCTTTCCTCGCCGGACCAGGTCATCGTCCTGGCCGGCAAGCTCAACTTCCGCCAACTGGCCGGCCTGCTCGCCCGCGCCAACCTCCTCATCACCAACGACTCCGGCCCCCTCCACCTCGCCGCCCTCCTCCATACCCCCACCCTCAGCTTCTTCGGACCCGAAACCCCCATCCTCTACGGCCCCACCGGCCCCGAGCACACCGCCCTCTACGCCCATCTCCCCTGCTCCCCCTGCATCCACATCGAAACCGCCAAAACCGTCCGCTGCCTCCACCCCCGCCCCGAATGTCTTTACACCATCACCCCCGACCAAGCCTGGACTGCAATCCAAAGTTGCCTGCAGAGCAGGCAAAGTAGACAGTAGGCAGCAGGCAGTAGGCAGGGGAAGAAGAAGAGGAACATCCACAGATTTCACCGATTTCACAGATTTTCAGAAAAGAACAACCTTCATAATCTGGCAGGGGGACAGACATTCCTGTCTGTCGCTCATTTTTTTCTTGACTTCCCCTCCCCAACCATGCCACAATTTCCCCATCTTAGTCAGGCCAGAAGATTTTCACGCTAAGACGCAAAGAGGCTAAGGCGCAAAATTTTTTATACTTGGCGGCTTGAAATTCTTGGCGGCCAGGCGATATCCTTCAGCCCTGCTTCCGGTTAGGATGCAGGCTGAATTCTCATGGCCCCAAGTTTCTTGACTTTTTAGCCTTTGCTCCTTAGCGCCTTTGCGTGAAACTCTTCACTTATTGGAGGCCAAGATGACGCAAGGTTCTGAAAACCAAAACTTGAACGATAGCCAGAAATGGAAATGCCGGCTCTTGCCCTCCTTTTTCCAGGCCAATACCCGGAAGTGTATAGCCTTGGCCTCCTGATGTCACTGCAGTTACAATCAACCTTGTGGGAATTGAACTCCCTTTTCATAATTTCGAAAATATATTTCATAATAGTAATCATAATAGTAATCATATTCGTCCCTCAGATAAGAAACAACACGATTAGAATAATGAGGTTTATTTGGTTTGAGATTGACATGTTGACATTGGAACAATAATGATGATTCCTCCCCTTGCATAAACCAACAATCTTTCAAGTTAAAATGGGTGGTAAGTATATCCCTATCCTCTTGGAACGTGATATTAAAAGTTGACCCAACTAATACTCCCAAAACAAAGATAAAAATAACCCTGATTAAAGTAGAGATTGTTTTTCTTGCCAAGCTCCGATTGCTCTCAATATTCCTGTTCTCCATTTTCTTTCCTCCATTCTGATTGTACTTTCCTGGTAGCCAACCATATATAGAAAATGAGCCTGTTGATAATAATGGATCTTTTCTTCGGTGCTCGCTTGGCTCCCAAGCGCAGGAAGATCATTTTTCCCCTCTTGATAAAATGCGGTTTAAGTTTTTAATCCTTTGCCTGCGAAAAGACCCCTTATCTACTCACTCTTCCTGCTTTTTAGATAAGGCTGCTTGTTTGGCGGATTCATTAGAATTTAGGATATCGGAACAATTAATCCAGCGGTGGCGGTTGCCCAGAAACCCCAAATTCAACAATTAATATTAATTATGCTTAATTATACGCTCTATGTGCTTGAATTACAATCTAAAAATTATTATTCCTTCGAGATCCTGGGGCTTGACATTACTCAAAAGCTCAAATATACTTTTCTTTAGGGATATGATCCTGCTCGATGTGCAGGTTGAGATTGAGAAGCTTGGGGGATAAATAGCAGAAGAAAAACTTATCCCCTTGGAGGAGGTTAGCTATGTCTATTCAAGCAATAGAACAAGCGAGAGAAAAATATAAACCCGAGGTCATTAGAGTGCTTTTGGTTGCAGAATCGCCACCCATGCTTGAGACAAAAAGATTTTTCTATTTTAATAATGTTACAAAAGGAGATAGCTTGTTCATTGAAACCATGAAGGTCCTTTATCAAAAAGAATTTAGTGATGTTAAGGAATTGCGCTCTCGAAAACCCGATTTTCTGTTGAAATTTAAGAGTGATGGGCTATACCTTCTTGATGCATGCAAAGTTCCGATGTCAAATTCCAAAGAAAAAGAACAGAAGATAAGAAGATGCCTGCCTGAACTCAAACATGAAATTTTATCTATAGCCTCACAAAAGACTCCTATCATTCTTATCTCGAAATCAGTGTACGATGCGCTATTCCAGAAACTTATACAAGACGGATTCAATGTTATCAATGAAACAATGATTGATTTCCCAGGGTCAGGAGGCCAGAAAAAATTCAGAGAAAAGCTTGCCTCCCTTTTGAAAAAGCACGGTTGGAATCTCCGATAAGGACTACTTTACGGATTGGTATTGGAATTTGTGGGACACCATACTTAACTCCTTCCATGATTTTGAAATAGGTGAATGTGGGGCTTTTGAAAAAGTCTCCGCATAGGGGCGACCGGCTGATCTCCCCTACCCTAACATCCCGAATTCTTTTCCCTTGCATCATTGCACGCCTATAGATCGAGGCGCGTAAGATGGGTTGTTAAACAGCCCCATTGTTCTCATTTTCCTCCATTTTCCTATGATTCACCCCTTCCTTAGTCCCTACCTTGGAGCAGACCAGATTGGTTTGCCGTTCTCGTCTGCGAATAAAAGTCCAGTGCCATCCTTCAGGTGCACGAGCATGGCGCGGGGTTTGCCTTTCTCGTCTACGAATACCAGAAAAGTGCCTTCCTTCATGTCCACGGTCAGCGCGGCGCGGTTTTTGCCGTTCTCGTCTGCCAGTGCCAACTTCGGCCCATCTTTGAGTGCGGCCAGGCCGGCGCGGACCTTTTCGTTCTCGTCTGCCAGCGCCAACCTCGGCCCGTCCTTATCCATAACCAGGGCGGCGCGGTTTTTGCCGTTCTCGTCTAACAGGCCCAGGCTCGGCCCGTCCTTATCCACGCCCAGATTGGCGCGGCCTTTGCCGTTCTCGTCATACATACTCAAATTCGTCCCGATCCTGCTCACGAGCAGCACGGCGCGGGGTTTACCATTTTCATCATACAGGCCCAGCCCCGACCCTTCCTTGTACTCGCTCAGCACGGCGCGGGGTTTTCCGTTCTCGTCTAACAGGCCCAGCGCCGGACCGTCTCCGAGCACGCTCAGCGAAGCGCGGGTTTTACCGTTCTCGTCTAACAGGATGAACTTACTGGCGCGGACCTCTTTCACCGTTCGGGTGACAAATCCCGTGAAAAGCCAGCCCACGGCTAAGAGGCCCACGGCCAGGCCGAGGCCAGCCAAAAACCAGTAATTCCGGCGTGTTGCGCGAGCCAACTCTTGCTCCAAAATTTCCAGGCGTTCCTCTGTGGTCATGGTTCTGCCTCCTTCTTTTTTATGTCTGGGCGCGGCCAAAAGCTCCGAGGTGATGAGGCCCGCTTTCCTCTCTTCGGCCTCAATAGCCTTTTCTGGAGCGACCCTAGTCCCGAGCCGCGTGGTTACGCTTCAGAATATCAGCTTCGGGGCTTCTTTTCAAGAATGCACTTGCAGCACTTTTTTAGCAGAATTTGCTGTAAAAGTTGCTAGAGATTTTTCTCAGATCGTTACTTTAAACTTGATAACTCCGCCGGTTCTGAAATCCGAAGCCTCTCTGAAAAGGTTGCATGGTTTCAAGGTTTCATGGTTGCAAGGTGGAAAGGTTGACGGTTCCTGGTGCCTGGTTTTTGGTTCCGTGTTTCCCTGACTACCGACTACTGCCTACTGCCTACTGCTTCACGCCTGATGTCTCTCCTCTCTCCCTGCCTACTGACTATTGCCTTCTGGCTCCAGCCTCGCGCCCTAAGCCCGGGCCGGCAGGGCAAAGGCAGAATCTTGACAAGTTATTCTGATTCGATCATGATGAAGTTAAAGAGGAGCGGGTCATGGATTACCGAATCGTTTTGATCGAGAGCGAAGAAGGTTTTGCGGCGAGCTGCCCGGCCTTGCGGGGCTGTCATTCTCAGGGTTCGACCCGGGAGGAGGCCCTGGAGAACATCAAGATCGCCATTCGGGAATGGCTGGAAGCGGAGGCCGACGAAGCGCAGACCTTCACCGTCACCGAGGACGTGGTCCACGTCTGAGCATGCCGAAAATTCCCGGCGTCAATCCGGACCAGGCGGTCCGGGCCTTCGAAAAAGTCGGCTTCCGGGTCATCCGGCAAGGGAAACACATCGTCATGTCTGACGGCATCGTCCGTTTAACCATCCCCCGCCATAAGCCCATCAATGCCTATACCCTGGGCGCCATCGCCCGGGACGCGGGTTTGAGCCCGGAGGAGTTTAAAAAGCTCCTCTGATCCCTCGGCGGGATCAAGCCCCTTTTCTCTCTCCGCCAGCGGCCTCTCTCCGATCTCGGTGTCCTCTGTGGCTCTTTGGTGAGATTTGATCGGAACTCGGACACGTTCACGGGCACGTTCACGTTCAAGGAAGAAGCAAGAAAATCTGAAATCTGCGGATCGTTCTTTCTCTTATCCCTGACACTTGCCACTTGACACGATCCCACCTTGCCACCCTGCCACCTTGACACCTTTTTCCAAGCATGGAGCAATTATCGAACAGGAGAGAGCAATTCGCCTCCAGGAGAGAGCAAATAGCGCTTGGGGAGAGAGAGAATGGCCCGGTTTAGAGAGAGATAGGCCTCTTTTAGAGAGAGATAGGCCTTGTTTAGAGAGAGAATGGCCTCTTTTAGAGAGAGATAGGCCTTGTTTAGAGAGAGATTGGAAAGAAGCAGTAGACAGTAGGCAGCAGGCAGTAGGCAGGGAAGAAAAAAAGAAAAAAATTCGGAGGTTGGAAGAAAAGTTGGATGGAAAAGCCCGGCCTTTGTCCCCATTTTGGCCCGTCCCCATCCAGCACCCTGTTATTTTGGGGACAAAGCTCAAAAAAGCC
>Ga0315282_10015735_pt1 | contig 11128 bp, 10 predicted proteins | sample YL17G07_20_MG_FD_203693 | JGI IMG/M metagenome (GOLD analysis project Ga0315282, IMG submission 203693) | Sediment microbial communities from Yellowstone Lake, YNP, Wyoming, USA - YL17G07_20 | ecosystem: Environmental > Aquatic > Freshwater > Lake > Sediment | place: USA: Wyoming | collected...
AGACTAAATTATTTTTTATTTTTGGGGCCCCCATTTCGAAGAAATGGGGAGAAATGAATGAATATCTTTCGCAAACATAAGCGCATTTGGACAGTTATAGTAGTTATTTCCTCGTTGGCACTGATTGCTTCTTCTCTGGCACCGATACTGTTTTTGAGGTAACAACACGTATTATGCTGCAATTATCAACTCCCGTCACGACTCTCCGAATGATTGGTCCCACCTTTGCCAACCGACTAAAAAGATTAGGTATTGCCACGATCGGTGATCTTTTATACCACATACCTTTCCGCTATGAGGATTTCTCTATCGTTTCCAAAATCAATCTGCTCCAGGCCGGCGAAAAAGTCACCGTAGTAGGAACAGTTATCTCCATGAAAAACATTTACACCAGAAATGGCAAAAAAATTCAAAAAGGAATCATTACCGATGAAACTGGAGAAATAGAAGCAATCTGGTATAATCAACCGTTTTTAACAAAGATACTTCTTCCCAATATGCGTATTACCCTGGCTGGGGAAGTAAATTTGTTTGGCAATAAACTTGTCTTTGAATCACCTGACTTCGAAATTATAAAACCGGATACATCACTTGTCCATACAGGAAGACTTGTCTCTGTCTATCCGGAAACCGCCAACGTCTCTTCCAAATGGTTAAGAAGTCGAATTGCCAGTATCTTGTACAAATTTTCACCGGAGATCGAGGAGTTTCTACCACCCGACATCGTCAAAAACTTTAATCTTTTGGGAGAGAAAGAAGCTGTTTATAAAGTCCATTTTCCCCAAAGTTATAAGGAAGCAGAAGAAGCCAAAAGAAGATTGTCTTTTGATGAACTGCTTACTTTTGAACTGATGGCCCAAATCCGTCGGAAAAATTGGGAAATAAAGAAAGTCGGCAGGAAATTTTTAATTTCTCCGTTTGTTGACAAAATCCAAAGTTTTATAAACAATCTTCCTTTTAAATTAACCAATGCGCAAAAAAAAGCGGCTAAGGAAATCCTTGCCGATCTTTCAAAAGAAACGCCGATGAACAGGCTTTTGGAAGGAGACGTCGGGTCAGGTAAAACCGTGGTCGCCTCAATCGCCATCTACGCTGCTTATCTTAACGGCTGTCAATCAATCCTCATGGCGCCTACGGAAATACTTGCTCATCAGCATTTTCAAACGATTGAAAGGCTTTTAACTCCATATAAAATAAAAGTCGGCCTTCTGACCGCAACAAACAAAATAAAAGACGGGGAGAATTTCTCAGTCGTCATCGGCACTCATGCGCTGATCACCGATAAAAAATTTATCAAGAATTTAGGCCTAGTGATCATCGATGAACAACAGCGGTTCGGTGTACAGCAGCGGTCCAAACTTCGGGAAAAGGGGGATAACCCTCATCTTTTGTCAATGACCGCCACACCAATTCCTCGAACAATTGCCCTCACTCTTTATGCCGATCTTGATCTTTCCGTAATTGATGAAATGCCAAAAGGACGAGTCAGAGTTAAAACCTGGGTTGTCCCGCCTGAAAAAAGATCAGCTGCCTACAACTGGATCAGGCAACAAATTATAAATTCAAATCATAGGGAACAGGCTTTTATCATTTGTCCGCTTATCGAGCAGTCCGAAACCTTAATTTCAGTTAAAGCGGCCAAAGTAGAATTTCAAAATCTCCAGACTGAAATTTTCCCTGATCTCTCCTTAGGACTTTTGCATGGGAAACTTACGGAAAAAGAAAAAAATGCCACTCTGGAAAAATTTGCAAAAAATAAGCTGGATATCCTCATTGCCACACCTGTTGTTGAAGTCGGCATCGACATTCCGCAGGCAACCATCATGATGATTGAGGGAGCGGATCGTTTCGGCCTATCACAACTCCATCAGCTAAGAGGCCGGGTGGGAAGAAGCGCCACTCAATCGTATTGTTTGCTTTTTACCGAATCTCTCAGCGAAAAAACTCTTGCAAGATTGAAACTTCTGGAACGTGAATATTCCGGACCGAAGCTGGCTGATTTGGATTTCACATTGCGGGGTCCGGGTGAGATCTACGGCACCAGGCAACACGGAGCTTTTGGACTAAAAATAGCGAATTTATCCGACCTTTCGTCGGTTGAGCAGTCTAAAAAGGCGGTGAAACTGCTTATGGAATCTGACTCATCACTATCTTCTTTTCCCCTCTTGCGACAAAGACTGCAAAAATATACAATACAAGATATAGCACCGGATTAATATAAAACCATATGGCACCATTACCAAAAAGACGTCACTCAACAAGAAGACAGGCAAAACGGGAAAGAGGAAACCGTCATAAACAACTTTCGCAAATTAATATCTGTCCTAAATGTGGAAATAAAAAACTGCCTCATCGAGTTTGCCCAAATTGTGGATTTTACAAATGAAAAGAGTGCATGACCCGCGCCATCTGAAAAGAATAAAAATCATCGAGGAACTCTTTGCCCAAAGTTTTGCCTCAAAAATAGATTCCTCTTACCGTAATCCTCACCATAATATTGTCACAAGCATCTCTGAGCATATCTTTGAAATCGATCCTCTGATTGAGTCTGCCGCTCCGCAATTCCCCATAAACAAAATCGCCAAAATTGACGTGGCGATCCTAAGGCTGGCGATATACGAACTTTTATATGAAAGAAAGCAACCCGTCAAGGTAATTATCGATGAAGCGATTGAACTGGCCAAAGAATACGGCGGGGAAGGAAGTCCTGCTTTTGTAAACGGTGTTTTAGGACATATTATCAAGAGTAAACCCCGTAACCACAACCTTATTCCCATGCAATCAGAACCAACGAATGGGGCTGTGGTACGGGGTAAAGCATAAAATGTCTAATTTCACATCTTTAAGCCAAAAACTCGGTATTGTTTTTAAAAACTCCTCATTAATCCAACAGGCTTTCGTGCACCGCTCGTATCTTAACGAAACAAAAAAAATACCTTTCTCTAACGAGAGACTGGAGTTTTTAGGTGACAGCGTCTTATCGTTTTTGGTCTCGGACTACCTCTATACTAATTATCCTAATTTTCCTGAAGGAGAGCTCACTAATTTGCGGTCCTCAATGGTCAAAACTACAACTTTGGCGCAAATATCTCAGGAGCTTGTCTTAGGACAATTTCTGATGCTTTCAAAAGGAGAAGAAGAGGGTGGAGGAAGAGAGAACCCTTCGATACTGGCCGACACTTTTGAGGCGCTTTTGGGCGCTGTCTATCTCGATCAGGGACTACCAGTGGTAAAAAACCTTCTTGAGAAATTCCTTTTTCCTCGCTTGGCAACAATTTTATCCCAGAAAACGTACAAAGACGCAAAAAGCATCTTCCAGGAGCTCGTGCAGGAATCACTGAAAATATCACCTGTCTACACGGTCATGGCCGAAAAAGGCCCGGATCACGCCAAAGAATTTACGGTCGGAGTCTTCGTAAACAATTGTCTACAAGCAACAGGAGTCGGAAAAAGTAAACAGGAAGCGGAAATGCAAGCGGCAAAGAGCGCTCTTGAGAAATGGAAGGAAAAATAATATAATTACTCATATATGGCTCTTGCAATTAGATTACAAAGAAGCGGAAAACGGGATGATATTTACTATAAAGTTGTCGTAGCGGAGAAATCGGCAAAAAGAGACGGAAAAATTATCGCGCTTTTGGGCTATTATAAACCCAAACATATGCCTGTTTCTCTGACTCTTAACAAAGAGGCACTAGGAAAATGGAAAGCCCAGGGCGCAAAACCAACCGGGGCCGTCTTAAAACTTCTATGAAAAATCTGATTCTTTCCATATTAAAGCAAATCGTCCAATATCCGGACCAAGTCGTTGTTGAGGAAAAAATATTGGGTGAGAACATCGTAAATTATGCCATCTCAACCAACAAAGAAGATACAGGCAAAGTGATCGGCAAAGAGGGAAAAATCATCCAGGCTATAAGAAACGTCGTCAAAATACTGGCCATAAAAGAAGGTAAGCAGATATACATAGAGGTTACTTAAAAACCTACGTGACTATCACAATTCTTACACTTTTTCCGCAAGTTTTTACCGACATCTTTTCTTCATCGATTTTAAATCGAGCCCAAAAAAAAGGACTGGTAAAAATAAACCTCGTCGATATCAGAGATTTTGCTACGGATAAACACAAATCAGTCGATGACGCTCCATATGGCGGAGGGCCGGGAATGATTATGAGGGTAGATATCTTAGAAAAAGCGATAGCTTTTTCTAAGATCAAAAATCAAAAATCAAAAATCAAAGAAAGAATTATACTTCTGGACCCGGCTGGTAAACGCTTTAATCAAGCAAAAGCCAGAGAATATGCGAAATTAGACCATTTAATTTTGGTCTGCGGTCACTATGAAGGTGTCGATGTCCGTATTTCTCATTTTGTCGACGAAAGTATATCAATCGGCGAGTATGTTCTTACCGGCGGTGAAATTCCCGCGATGGTTATTGCCGATAGCGTCATCCGCCTCATCCCACAAGTCCTTACTAAAAAGGAAGCGACCATAAAAGAATCATACAGTGTCGGCCATTTATTGGAAGCCCCACAATATACTAGACCACGTGTATATAAAGGGTATAAAGTTCCCGCTGTTTTAACTTCCGGCAATCATCAGAAAATTGAAAACTGGCAGGATAGGCAATCCATTTTACGGTCAAAAATTCTCACTGAAACAAATTTTTCTTGCCGACAGGCACCTTCTCAGCCTCGCCAATACCCTCAGCGGGAGCAATCGTAATCTGGGCAAGTTTATTTAAAATATTTTCCTGTCCGCTCTCCATCTTGGGCAATGGACTGTCTATTTTTCCCAAAACTGATGGGAGTGGATAAAAAAATGCACGGCCGGAGATAGCCAGCTGTGAAACAGTTCCCTCTCCCTCTGCCCATTTGATACTTTCTATATTGATAAGCCTGCCGGAAAAATCATTTAACGCCCCGATGAATTTTTGCAAAGCATCTGGCTCTCCCTCTACAGAGATATTTAAAGGTACCACATAGGCAGGTATTCCACCCTCGGCGCGGGATAATTTGCTGGAACTGGTGGAAATGGACCCGAGCTGAAACTCTGTTTTGGCGATAGTCACGCCTGTTTTTTTCTCCAAGGCATCAAAGGTGGAAAAAAGCGAAACATAATCTTTCCCTTCAGGCAATATCTGGTTAAGTTTGGCAAATGCCGATTGATAAGCCGCCGTATCGATTCCGGCTAAGCGGCTGTCTTTCTGCCGCAGAATACCCAATTTACTCACTAAATCTTGTTTTTCCGCAAGGGTTTTGCTTCCCTTCGCAAAATTCGGCACAACGAAAAAATTACTCAAAGCTGCCACCGAAAAAAGGATTATCACTGAACCAATAATCAACTCATAGCGGCGTATAATAATAAGCAAATTATTCTGCATATTTTATTGCAAAAACGCCTGGTTTGTCTTAAATGTCAGTGACAATTTATAGTCGCCTTTCTTCTCACGAACTGTCCCTCCGGCAGCTATATTGGTATATGTTTTTTCTCGATCTTTCTCAAGAAGAAGCGTCACAAAATCATCCAAAGCTGCTGATGAAGAGGCAAGAAGAGAGAGGGAAACGCTTCCCTGCTTGTCTATCGTAGCCGAATCAATCGTAATCCCTTTTCCCTGGAGACTGTCGATTTCTGGTATAAATTTGGAAAAATTTTTTCCGCTTGAAAAGATTTGGGCAAGGACAGATAGTCTCATGACTGTAAGCGTATAGATACCCTCAACATTTTTCTGCTCGGATATTTTTTTCTCAAGTGTCTCCACTTCATTTTTCAAGAGGTTTAACTGCTTTGTGTTGCTGTCCACAAATACCACCGAAATAATAAACACTAAAACAAAGACAACCAGAGACACCAAAGCGATAATTGGTAAAAAAGTCTTAAGACTGTGGATATAAGGTGGTTCACCTGGTCCCGCAAGAATTAAATTTACAGAATGTTTAACCATAATTATTTCCCCAAACGCTATGCGTTTGGGGACCCCACTATTTATTCTCCAATACTAATCTTCCCATTTCTTCGAAATGGGGGCCCCAAATCTTTCTCCCCAATGCTAACGCATTGGGGGCCCCGTCTTTTTAATTAGATATCTTTAAGTCCCAGTCCGACAGCGACGGTATACATCGGAGCTTCAGGCATTAAAGACGGCAATATCTTTGGGTCAATGGTCAGATTTTCAAACGGATTGCTTATTTGGGTATCAAGACCCAGGTGCTTGGTTACTGCCATGATCAGTCCCGGAAGCTTGGCGCCGCCTCCGCAGATTATCACGTTTTTCAACTCTTCTTTAGGATATTGTTCCTTAAAATAGACGACAGTTTTCTCCATCTCGGCAAAAATGGTACTGAATAAAGGCAAAATTGTTTTGGCAATTTTCCCTTCGAGCTTACCCTCGTCAAGACCGTAACTTTTCTTATATTCTTCAGCCTGTGGCAACTCAAATCCTAGCTCCTGTGCCACGGAACGGGTGAAAGTATTTCCGCCTATCGGAAATGACTTGGTAAAAATAAGGATCTGGTTATGCAATACTGCCACCTCGCTGGTAGTGGCACCGATGGTCAAAACCAAGACATTGGTAAGTTGGGGACTGCTTATGGAAATGCTTCTTGCTACCGACAGTATCTCAGTTTCCAAAGCCACAGGAGTCAGTCCGGCAAGCGAAATGATACGCATGTATTTTTCAATGATTGATATCGGAGCAGCCACCAGCAAAACCTTCATTTTATTAGTCTCCTGATTTACGCTAATTATTTCATAGTCTATTTTCACTCGGGAAAGAGGCAAAGGTATATACTGTTCCGCTTCCCATTTAATGCTTGAGGAAAGCTCCTGTTCAGACATAAGAGGCATCTCAACCACCCTGGTAATCACTTTCGAAGAGGGGAGAGAAGCGGAAACATCAATAGTTGAGATTTTCATATCATGTGCCAGACGATTGATGGCTGTTGCTAAAACTTGTTCGTCATGAGGATTAGTGGAAGTAAGCGCATTGGCCGGACTGACAATAAAACCCGCTGCCAAAAGCTGATTGACACCGTTTTCGGACGATAACTGTGCTGCTTTAATAAAATTCGTACCGATATCAAGACCTAAAATTATTTTTGCCATAAATTAAAGGAGTGTCAGTAACTAATTAATTTTTTTTAATTCCATTTTCAGAAAACAGGGTAAAGTCAAAAATGGCCGGCAAAGACTTGTATTCTTCAATTACCTGTACTTTACGGGCTACTCCTTTATTTGTCGTCTGACCGACTGAAGTAATCTTCTTCCCTTGCAAAGGAAGTGACTGTCCTGCTTGCGGTTTAACGGCAAGAACTGTACTTGAATATAAAGGTTGAATTCGCAATGCCAAAAGGATAGCTGACGCACCAACTTTAAAATCCTCAGTTGCCTTAATCGTTTTTTTGTATGGAAAATTATTATCGCAAAAACTGCCACTGTCAGGTACGTCAAAATTATCATTTACTGACTTGCCATCTACTTGTCTACCAATCGGTATCGAATCATAAGCGCCTTTGGCCAGTTTATAGTTTCCTTCCTTATAAATAAGCGAGACGATCACGGCCGGAACACCGCTACTTTGCAAACCCCAACAGATATCCAAAGAGGCATTTGCTGGATATGAAGTGCCTCCTTCGTTTATTGACCCGTCATCATTATGCGGAATCAGCCAGACGGTTCTTGAATTATTGACAGTGGTGGCGGGAAGAAGATAGGTATCTCCTGAACCGGCAAGCCCAGTCACTTTATACTCGGCTGAAGCTCCAGGAAGAGTGACTGTACCAGAAGAGGCAGGACCCCCGACAGTTGCTCCTTTTAGGGCGCTTTCCACGCCTGCCTCAGCGGCAGAGAATGCCCTGCTTGATTGCTCAATTTGGGAAGAAATGCGGACATCAGTGATTGAACGGGCGACCAGCGAAAGGCCTATCACTAGACCGACTACGGTAATCAGCACAAGTATCAATACCACTTGTCCAGAATCAGTAAGAAATAATCTCTTATTTAAGTTTTCAATAATTTTGATCTTTGATCTTTGATCTTTGATCTTTTTCATGGTGTTACCTCCTTCCAGTCTATCTGCGGTCTGCCCATCACTCCCAATAAATCAAACGTGTATTTCGGCTGATAAATAAACTGGTATGCCGGTGTGTCAAAACTTTGGAAAGTTCGGTGCTTTGTCAAAGTCTTGGTGATGACCATGCCATCGATAATAATACGCTTGTCTCCGGGACCGATGGTAAACGTATCGCTGGAAATATATAATCCCGGAATCCTCTCCACCTCTCCGCCAAGATAAATATTTCCGTTGACGATAAAGATAACACTGTCTTTGCTATCGAGCGAAAAATCTTTGGTTATCTCAAGCGTACCAGTGATTAAAAATACTGTCACATCCGCGACACCGGGATTGCGGTCACCGTTAAAAGAGGAGTCCAGCGAATAATAACCTTTACCTTCGTATTTATATACCTCATCAGTCGTAGTTAAATCAGCTGCACTACCGACGACAGTCGTGTTTTCTACATTCTTAGCGATAGTTCCAAGCGTCTCCCAATAATAAGTAAAATTATATTCGTTGGAAAGAGCTCCAGCCACCACCCAATCATTGGGATACCGGCGAGATGGCTTACCATAATCATAACTGCCGCTTCCTGACTCTGATCTTATCACTCCCACACTCTCATCAAGAGCTCCAGATAGATAATCCAAGAAATATTTATTTGCCGGTATCGGCTGATCGATAATTGACCCATAAACATCACCGCCTAAGACCTGTATCCAGTCTCCGGGAGTCGGAGTGGGCGTAATCGTCGGCGTAGGCGTAAGAGTCCCTGTCGGAACTGTTGTCGGTGTCAGTGTCGGGCCACCCGGTGTTGGCGTATCAGAAAAAATCAGCTTGGGACAGTCGACAGGGCCGCCGATATCAGACATTGGTGATAAATTGCCAAGTCCGTCTTTAGCCTGCAACTGCGAAGACATTTTCGACCCATCAGAAATACCAGTGATAGTTGTTTCTAAACTGCTACTCCAACTTTGTGGAGTTGGGGTAGGATTAATATCTGTCCAGTAAGACAATTGATATTGGCTCGTATCACTGCAAGAAGGCGGAGTTGGTTCCGGATCAGCCGGCCAAGTGCACTTGAAAGTACACTCACCGCTAAAATAATTTCGGGAAACGAAAGTACAAGTAGGCGCTGTCGGTTTTGGCGGACCCTGATAGTCCATATTAAGAAGTCTTGCGGGCGCATCAAAACTTCTGAGACAAGATGGTGTTTCTGTATAGGCTGTCCACCAGTAACCGCCGGTACTGTTTAGGAATGAACTATCGGCAGTCCAGGTGCTATCACCGCCTGTAGGCGACTGTACTGATCCTATTTGGCTGAATTTTTCATAAGCATCACTGTAGAAATGCGCCCAGACGCTATCGCTGTTTGGATCTTTTACATAAGCAGAAAATGTAGGTTTCTGATTAGTACACTCTTCATGCGCGGGAGAGTTAAGGATAGGTGTAGGCAAAGTCTGACAAACTGCAGGAGTCACAGGCAAAATGGTTGTCGGTGTCGGTATAGGTGTGGAAGTCGGCGGCACATTTGTCGGTGTCGGAGTATTAGTCGGAGTTGCTGTCGGAGTTGCCGTAACAAATGGATAATGAGCATTGACAATTCCTCCTGCTACTATTGCTACCTGCGGATTCGTATATCCGGGCGCAAGCACAGAACTGGTGGGAGTCACGTTAAGAGCCACGTTATAGATTCCGTCAGTGATTTTGTTGAAAATGTAATTGGCATTATAACCGCTGATAGGAGAACCCTGCGTCGTGGTTGAATCTGTTTTATCACCGCTTAAATTCACCGTATAACCAGAGAGAAGATCATCTGCCGCATCGCGAATCGGAGGGTTACCTGTCTTCTCGTTATAGACCCAACCGTTAATATTGTAGGCAGAAATAAGTGTCAAGTTTCTGCCACCTGTCCACCACTTAGGCCAGCCGTACAAAGCATTTGTCGAATCAACAGGATTTTCATATGATGCTGCTGGCACCGGAGTCACCCCCAATATGTCATTAAATACGTATCTTGGGGTACTTACACCGGCGCAGGTACGGTCCTGCAAAATGGAAACTGTATAATCAGATCGTACGGCGCAAGATTGAATTGTATTGGGCGAGGCACTACCGCAATTCCAACTGGCCTGGCAGATTTGTTTGGCAAAAGGTTGTCCTCCGGGATTTTGAATCTGCGCCACAATATAAGGTGTAGGAGTTGGAGTAGGCGTATTAGTCGGAGTAGGAGTAGGAGTATTGGTAGGAGTTGGAGTAGGCGTATTAGTCGGAGTTGGAGTAGGCGTATTAGTCGGAGTTGGAGTAGGAGTATTGGTAGGAGTAGGAGTGGGAGTGGGAGTCATGGTAACTATGATGTAGGTTAAAGTAGAAACTCCGGTAGTAGCAAACGGATTCCAAAGATAACTATGGACTATTTCACAGTAATACCAGTAACCGAACAGACAAAAACCTGCTCTTAAATCTCGATCGTACGTATATCCGCCTCCGGGACTTGGTGTGATACCAGCTATTAATTGACCTGAGAGAAGAGCAATACCACCTCCACCATCAGCTGCTCCGGGTGCCATCTCGACATAAATATGGTTATTATATTCAACATCACCCCATGTACTATCTTTACCTACTGCAGCCAATCCTCTTACATTTACCAGATTTCCGGATGGATCTTTTGTAAAAATTTCTAAATACACATGACACTTACATGTAGAAAGATTGCACCCTAAAGAAGTACAGGGGGTGTTGGTACACTGATAACAGGTACACTGATCCGGCTGACAGTCGGATAAGAGAGTACCCGGGGGTAAGGTTATTTTAGGATCTCTGGAAACGCAATAACTAGGATCGACAACTGTACCTCCACAAAGTGTAGTACTGCATTGAAATCCCTGAGAAGGACACCATCCGCCGGTGTAATTTAGTGATTGGCATTTTTTTACACACGTAGGGTAAGCGGCATGAACAGAAAAGCCTTGAGGATATTTTTCTATATATAACACAAGCAGTATAACCAATAAAATTATTTTCAACAATCTTTTGATTTTATTACACATAAAACTACCTGATAATA
>Ga0315282_10015736_pt1 | contig 11127 bp, 13 predicted proteins | sample YL17G07_20_MG_FD_203693 | JGI IMG/M metagenome (GOLD analysis project Ga0315282, IMG submission 203693) | Sediment microbial communities from Yellowstone Lake, YNP, Wyoming, USA - YL17G07_20 | ecosystem: Environmental > Aquatic > Freshwater > Lake > Sediment | place: USA: Wyoming | collected...
AGGGCTCGTCCATGAGTATTATCTCTGGTTCTATTGATAGGGCTCTTGCTATGCAGAGGCGTTGTTGCTGTCCGCCCGAGAGGCTGAAGGCGTGCTCTTTGAGTCTATCCTTCACCTCATCCCACAGTGCTGCGCCTCTGAGGCTCCGCTCCACCAGTTTGTTCAGTTCGGCTCCGCGGGCTGTCTTGTGAAGCCTGGGTCCGTAAGCGACATTGTCGTAGATTGACATGGGGAAGGGGTTGGGCTTCTGGAAGACCATGCCGATCTTCCGTCTGAGGTCATAGGGATCGACTTCTGCTGCATAGATGTTCTTACCATCGAGGAGGACTTCGCCCTGTGTCCTGCAGCTTGGAATTATGTCGTTCATTCTGTCTATTGACCTGAGGATGGTGCTCTTCCCGCAGCCTGATGGGCCCATGAAGGCGGTTACTATATTACTTTTAATTGAGAGGTTGATTCCCTTGAGGACGTGATTCTCTCCATACCATAGGTTAAAGTCCTTGAACTTGATGCGGTCTATGGCCATAGCCAAGTATGCCGCCGTGTCAAGTGTTTCGGTTATCATTTTTCATCATCTTCCATATAGTTTCCTGAGGAAGTAGTTCCTGAGTAGGAGCGCTGAGACGCTGATCGAGAGGAACATCGCGATTAGCACCAGCGCAGCTCCATATCCATGCTGTGATCCGGCTGCTGCCTGGGTGGCCACCAGATAGATATACATTGGGAGCGACCCAGTTGGAGCCTGGAGGGAGGCGGGAACGAAGCCCTCGCTGCCTGATCCTGCTGTGAGCCAGACTATCGCTGTCTCACCGATCGCTTTACCCATGCCGAGTAGTATACCTGTAATTATTCCTGGAAGGGCAGCCGGAATTACGACTCTAACCATCGTCTGCCACTTCGTAGCCCCAAGCGCAAGGGATGCTTCCTTAAACTCTTTTGGCACAACTTTGATCGCCTCCTCCGAAGCCCTTATGGTCCATGGGAGCATCATAATGCCGAGGGAGAGGGCTCCCGCAAGAAGCGAAGTCTTCAGGTGCAGCTCATACACAAGGAATTCGAGTCCAAATAGGCCGATAACTATTGAGGGGACACCCGCTAGGGTCTCCGTAAAGAACCTAACAGTCTGTGTGATAACATTGTCTGGAGCATACTCGGATAGATATATTGCAGATATGAGTCCTATTGGAGCTCCAAATAGGGTTGAGAGGGCGACGAGGTAGATTGATCCTATGATCTGCGGATATATGCCGCCCTTGACAAGCCTGTATGGTGCCTGCGTTAGAAAGTCCCAGCTCAAAGCCCCAGCTCCATTTAAAGCCACCCAGACGACGATTACCGGAAGTATGATTATGCTGAGTCCAGCAGCTACGTAGAGTAGGGACTTTATGTACTGCTCTTTAGTCACCTCGTTCATTCTCCAGCAATCACCTTCTTCCTGATGACAAATGTGGCGACGAAGTTCAGGACCATTATAATGAAGAACAAGACGACACCCATCGCGTAGAGTGCCTGCTGATGTGGTGACCCCCATGTCACGTAGCTGAACTCTATAGCGATGGTGGATGTAAGTGTCCTAACCTGGTCAAGGATCGATGTGGGGAAGAACGGGATGTTCGGGTTCCCGATCACCATAAGAACCGCCATCGTCTCGCCTAGGGCCCTTCCCACGCCGAGGATTAGTGAGGCTCGGATGCCTGAAGAGGCGTTTGGTAGAATTACGTTTCTCATTGTCTGCCAACGGGTGGCTCCTAGGGCAAGTGAGGCCTCTCGGTAGGCGGATGGTACTGCTCTCAGCGCGTCCTCGGAGATCGTGATTATATTGGGTATGATCATTAGTGCAAGTATTATCCATCCTGCGAGGATTCCCTCGCCGTTTCTTCCACCTATATTATCCCTGATGAAGGGAACAATCACGATGACACCGAAGAGGCCAATAACGACGGAAGGAATGCCAACGATTACTTCGACCGCTGACTTGATGATGTTCCTGAGCCAGAAAGGGGAATACTCGGCCAGGAAGATGGCGCAGGGGATAGCTATCGCGACTGCAATTACTATTGCTCCACCAACAACGATTAGTGTGCTTACAAGGGTTGGCAATATTCCGTAGAGATCTAAACTTGGATTCCATATAGTACCTGTGAGAAAATCCCAGTTGAGGACACCTATACCTTCCCTGAGTAGGTAGAATGTTATCAGAAAAACGACTAGAGCGGAGAATGATGCGCATACGAATAGAATTCTACCCACCCAGTCGCCTTTACTCATTAATTATCCCGTCAGAGTCTAAATAAATATAGTTTACGAAAATAGAAAATGGCGGAACGATTAACTATATATTGCTATATATCCTAGGTCTGTTACTATCTTCTGGCCTGCTGGACTGAGCAGGTAGTCGATGAATGCCTTCTCTAGCGCCGAGGGTTGACCGTTTGTGAATACCCAGAGGACGCGCTGCAGCGGGTACTTGCCAGAGTTCACGTTGTCGATTGTTGCCTCAACACCTGCGAGCTTTAAAGATTTGACGGATGAATCGACGAAGCCTAGTGAGATATATGCGATGCCGTATGGGTCTGAGGAGACGGCTGTCCTCATCTCGCCGTTTGATGGCTTCACCGAGGCGGTTGCCGAAATTGTCCTAGTCCACATTTTAGCTGCTGGTCCTGTTGTTGGGGTCATAAAGTACTCGTTGAATGTACTCAATGTTCCTGAGCCAGCTTCACGTGTGTAGAGGTTTATTGCGTGGTCTGGGCCGCCAACATCCTTCCAGTTTGTGATCTCACCTGCGAAGATCTTTGCTACCTGCTCAAAGGAAAGGTCTGTCACTCCTGTCAGTGTGGGGTTAATTACTATAGCGATGCTATCCTTCGCAATACCTGTGGTCACTAGATTAGGGTATAGGAGGAACTCAGCCTCAGTTATCACCCTTGATGACTCACCGATGTCGACCTGACCTGAGCCAGCTGCCTTGATACCTGCACCTGAGCCACCACCGGCAACTGAGACCTGCACCTGATTATGAAGTTTCATGAACTCATTCGCTGCTTCCTGGCTGATTGGCTGAACCGTAGTTGAACCGGAGATTGAGATGGATCCGGAGAGTACGGGATTCTGAAGTGCAGATATCTGATCTTGAAGTGCCTTAATTTGGCTTTGTGATGCAGTTAGATCCGCTTGAGCCTTGGCAAGATCTGCTTGTGCTTTTTGAAGCGCAGTTGAAGTTGCTCCTTGTGCATCAGCTAGCTGCTTCGTTAAGGAATCTATCTGTTGATTATAGCTTATCGGGCCAGCCGATAAATATCCCACGGCTGCGCCTACTACTAATCCAATTACTATAAAGGCTATTAGCCTTGAATTACTACTCATTTCTACTCAACATAATGCAACCTTAGCCAGATTATATAGCTTCTCTACGAAATATATAGAGAAATCGTAGATATATATTGTTTATGTTTTCTACTAGAATTAAAGTAAAAAGGTGTTGTTCATATTGTTATCTCAAATAGCTACACGGCGATGAAAAACTTGTCTAATGAGGATAATTTAGGAGATTTCAGGAAGATCCAGGTAACAGGCGGCTCAACATATATAATTTCACTTCCGAAAACTTGGGTCGAGAAGATGAAGCTCGAAAGGGGAAGCGTTGTGAGTCTTCACCAATCAGGAGATATGTCTCTGAATATTCGACCACAGTATGATTCAAACTCTAAGAAGCCTAAGAAGGTTATAATCACTATTACTCATAAGGATAAGCCGGAGAGTGTTGTTCGACAGCTAATTTCATCCTACCTTAAAGGCTATAATATCATTCAAATACTTTCCTCTGAAAAAAGGATTGATCCTGAGACACGTTTCGCTGTAAAAGATTTTGTTAGAAAGAAACTTGTTGGCACAGAGATACTCAGCGATTTCTCCAACGATCTTACTCTTCAGATCTTGCTTAGCTACACCGATCTACTTGTCAAAGATGCCCTCAAGCGAATGTCAATCCTCGCGGTGTCAATGTATCAGGAAGCCATTCAGACCCTAAGCTCAGATGATCCGCAGCTCGCTAAGGATGTGATTAACATGGATGATGAGGTTGATCGTTTCAACTTCTATGTGACTAGGCTGTTGAACATCGCTGTGATGGATGAACAAGTCATGAAGGAAATCGGGATCGCATCTCCACGTCATTGCTTAGGTTACAGATTAATAGCGAAATTCATAGAGCGTTTAGCGGACCACGCCGCGAATATTGCTAAGAATCGGCTTGCACTTCACCTCGTACCCCTAAGCAGTGAGATACTAGAGAACCTCAATAAGCTCAGCCAGTCAGCCATTAATGTATACGAAACAGCGATAAAATCTCTACTAGATGAAGACTATTTTGAAGCCGATAAAGCCATGTTCGAGTCCGACGAGACAAGAAACATGGAGGACGAGGTAATCCAAAGGGTAGTTAAATCCGCACCTGTTGAGGACATCCCTCAGCTAAGACTCATCATTGAGAGCATAAGTAGAACATCAGAATATGGAGCAGACATTGCTGAAGCTGTACTGAACCTAACGGTTAGCGATGCTGTCTCTGAGGGTTAACAAGAAGTGCAGGAAGGTGATATTATTGCCAATGGACCCACTAAATGAAGACATTGGTAAATCAAGAAATGAGGATCATAAAGATTGGTCAACATCTGGGGAAGCTTGGGCAATCGTATGCAAAAGAAGCAACATAAAAAACACGATAACAGTAGCCTTTGTAGTTGGAACTGTCCTCTTTATTATAAATCAGTTGGACATCGTGTTAAGGGGAGAAGCCACGTGGGCTGTCTGGTTCAAAGTAGTTCTTACCTATTTTGTACCTTTTGTGGTTTCTAATATTGGCATCCTCTCTTTTACGAGACGGAAGCAAAATTAAGAGTGACCAAAGTTTTAAAAAAATTTAGATAAAATTTTAATTTTGGAGTAATCATCAACGTTAATATTCATTTTGGGTTTGAGAAATAATCTTATCCTCGCTTCACGCTAACCCATTACATGCGTATTAATTGTTATATATCTACAGCTGTAAATGCTCGTGCATAATACTATTTTAGTAGAGCTTAGAGCCCGCGCCAGGGCCATATAGTGCTTGGTATACCTCGGTAACCTTGCAGATCACAACCGCCTTCCCCGGAAGCGGCGGTTTATAGTCCTTCGCCTTCTTGGAGCCTACATCGTAGTCAGGTCCCTTAGTCTCAATCTTCGTAGAGCATTTTATCTGGAAGCTTTTTCCCTGCTCCTGGTTGTAGCATACGAAAGAGGCTTTAGGGTTTTCCTCTAGGTTCTTCCTTGTCTTGTTTAGGAAGTTATCAACCACAACCATTGTCTCATCATCTTTCCACCACCACATGAGGACATAGATCACGTTTGGTGTCCCCTTCTTATCGGTGGTAGACATGGGTATCACAGCTTGTTTGCTGAAAATTTCCTTTATCTCCGCAGGTACTTTTACCATCACAATTCCTCAAAGGCTCTGAGCTTCAAATGGAAGCATAGCCTGGACTTATGTTGACTTTAACAAGTATTTAAAATAATTCAAGGGGGAACAATTATGCATTAACCTTTGTAAATAAATCTCAAGAGCATTTTACTCTCCAATAATCTTATACTCACTTCCATCTGATACTCAACTGGAACGATTGCTTACACTCTGGGAGAGACGTTAAATCTCCACCATATTCACTTTCTCTGATTCCAATGGTCAAGATTCCCGAGAGCCATGCCGATCTTCTAAGGAGCAAAGTCGATGTAGTACTTACAACCATCTCCTCGAATGGGTACCCACAAAGCACACTTGTATGGAGCAGTTTCGATGGAGAATGTGTCATGCTGCCTCAGTCCTCGCTGTCGACCCAGTCAACAAGATGAGGTGGATCGAGGTACAAGGAGACGCAGCTCTCGTCATAGAGGGTGCACTGGAACACCTTGACCGCTGGCGAACGCCTACAGGGGAAAGAACTTCTATGAACTTATGACTGAGCTGAATGGAAAAGAAGTGAGGATCATCGTCAAGATGACTCCTAGAAGGGTTCACATCGGAAAGGGGATAAGCACTGATTTAGTGTAAAATATACATATATGGGTATACATATATTCCAAGTCTTATCCCCATTTCCACCTGATGTCCAAGAATCACATTGATTAAAGTGGATGATCAGACGCGAGTGCATTGAGGTAGAATAGGTAATCTGTACCCACCGCCTCCTTACCCATTAACCTCAATGCACTCATGACCTGAGCTCTATGATGAACCGTATGGATTACGTACTGGCTAAGAAAGTCGTCATGGTTCACCTTAATCTCTCCCTCGCCCAGAAAGTTTGGGAACACAGCGTTGAGGTCAAGTCGATTAGATGCGAGCCACTTCAGCCTTAGATCCATATCCCTCCAATGATTAAGCAGCTCCTCCACCTTCAACCTGCTGAGAGATTCTAACAGATTGTCAGCATCTATTTCTCCTTCATCTACTCTCATTACCAAATTGTACTCATCCGCGAGGATGATGTGTGTGACTAGGTTTCGAATGCTATCGTAGGGTGGAAGCACTTTTCGACTAAATTCCTCGTCGTTTAGTCCGATTAGTAGCTTTCTGACGCGGTCATTTGCCCACAGGTTATAATCAGCTAGCTTTGACTGATCCATGACTCATTAGAGGGATTCAACAGAATTTAATTGTTAGCGTGTCACCTAGCGCTTTCAATAATCTTATCCTCACTTCACGCTATTTGTTAATCGTGAACATGAATGGTTGAAGTGGAGTTGCTTCAGGCTTTCCAATCTACTCCTATGTATGCTCTCGCGGTTAAGTAATTTTCAAGTTGCACGTCAATTAATTGATATTTTATTCACTTCCTGTTTTTATCGAGCGCTTGTCTGAGCTCAGCCTCAGTCATATCCATTCTCAGCATCACCCTTGAGCATCATCCCCTCAACGAGAGATATCTCCTTCAAGTCACCCAGGGACCCCTCGAAAAGCACTCTTTCACCGATATTATCGAGGATGACAAACCGCAAGAATTCGATGTAAGTCTTATAAATTATGACTTGGGCTTCTAGGTGACCAGACTTGGAGTATGTCTATGCCCCTGGGTGCGCCCTCATCCTTTACAAGCCACACTTAGCCGACAGGATGCACCGAGTCCTAGACGAGCACCTCGGCAAGATGCCGCGCCTCGACACCTGCTGCAGGAATCACCCTGAGCTACCTAAGGGCACATGCGTGATCAACACCTGCCCCGGGTGTGATAGGAGATACAGGAGCTACTACACTGACTCAACGACGACCTCCGTCTGGGAGGTAATCGCAGAAGACGACTGGTTCCAATACCCCGACTACATGGGCGCTAGGATGAGCGTACAAGACGCTTGCCCGACTCGAAGCCAAGCCAGGGTACATATAGCAATTAGGACGCTTCTCGAGAAGATGAACATCGATGTCGTCGAGCCGGCGAGGACGCGCACGAACACGATATGCTGTGGCGACGCACTATATCCTGCTAAACCCCTGACAGAAGTCGAGGAGACGATGAGGAGACGCGCTGCCGAGATGCCTGAGGAAAACGTCGTCGTCTACTGTGTCTCATGCATAAAGGCTATGGCTATAGGTGGTAAGAAGCCCAGATACATGGTCGACCTCCTATTTGGCGAGGAAACAGAGCCACAGATCACCGACACAGTCAAGTGGCACAGGCAGATCGACGAGTTCACACTTCAACACTAAGAATATCATTGGGTTTGAAACGCGCTGATAGAGTCTCTTCGCATGTACTACAGGCGTACATGCACATGGAAGTCCAATTTTTCGTTAATCAAAAAGCCTGTTCAAAGATCCTTTCTACTGAATTCGCCCGCTCGCGGTTGACCTATGTTTCGGGAGGCAATTATTACAATACACCGGACGACCCGGTGTAGGCTTAAATGGCACATCGCAGACCTTACCACAATCCGAACATGTTACCTTTGTCGCTTCACGGGGACGTTCTCTGGGTTCACTACCAGGTTTTCTTTTATCGAAGTATGCTACAACCATTTTCATTATTCACCGTATATAGGCTACCCAGGGGTTCACCGTATACAGCCACATAGTGTAAGCTGCCTACAGTTAAACCTATGTAATTTACATGGTCTAAACTGGATTCAAACACATATTCTGCATTGTGCACACAATTCTATGAAAAACATAATATGAGAGTTAGTTACTATTCTGTGAGGCATAGATTTTGAAGTTTGTTTTCTACGATGATTTTAAGCCAGGCTTAGTGAAAGGTGACTGCGTAGTTGACATAAGTGATATGCTTATGGGTCAGACTCCGCAACTCGTTGTTGAGAACTTTATAACCCGGTTCAAGGTGCTAGAGCCAAGTCTAATGCGGCTGTTGGAGACCAGGAAAGGCAGGCCAATTAATGAGCTTCGTTTAAGGCAGCCTATACCTAAGCCAGGGCTAATACTATGCGGTGTCGGGGGATTCGGCGAGGGTGTTGGTCGGAAGAGGCCTCTCGAGTTCTTCTTAAAAGGATGGACATCCATCTGTGGAGATGGGGATACCGTAACCCTCCCCCACCACCAAGCGAAGATATTCAACCATGAGGCGGAGCTCGCAGTTGTTTTTGGCGGAACTGTCAAGAACGCTTCAAGAGAGCAGGCGATGGATGCTGTTTTTGGCTACACAACCATATGTGATGTCTCAGCCCGTGCTGTACCAGACACAAATGGCTTCTGGCCTCAGAAAAGCTTTGATGGGTTTGGTCCCTTAGGGCCGTGTCTCGTGACTAAGGATGAGATCCCTGATCCATACAAGCTTGGCATTAGATTATGGGTTAACAAGGAGCTCCGTCAGAACTACAACACCGATGATATGAGTCATGATCTACCAGCAAAAATTATGTACCTGTCAGAGGTATGCACCTTGAATCCCGGAGACATTATGGCGTGTGGAACAAACCACCATGGATTAGGGCCACTGCAGGACGGAGATGTTGTTGAGCAGGAAATTGATTGTATCGGGAAGATAAGCTTCAAAATCAGTGATCCCCTGAAACGGGTCTGGGATGTCAAAGAAAACACACGACCCTAAATTAGCAGTCCGCGTGCGCATGATTAAAAAAAGGGTTATTGATTCCAAGTATCTTATGGTATTACTTCGATTTTCTTTGACGATTCCCATAATCCATGAATGTTACAATAAGATAAAGCATTGATTGTTCCCGATGTGCTCGTCTTGAAGGAGAAGCTTGCAGAGTGGTGAGTATAAACTGGCCCCTTATTAGGGCCCGCGCTACTCTCACCATGAGCGTTGAATTCAAACAATCCTAAATCATAAGCGAAGGTACTTCCATCAGGTACAAAGAAAGCCTTAATCCATTTTATGTGATGCTCGGTTGTATTGGGATGATCGATTTCTTTTCCAACCGACACTTTTACATTCAATAACTCATTTTTCTGGACCCTGTCATTACAATCGATAACTGGAATATGTTTTTCGACTTTCCAGTCAGCCGTTTTAATTTTTTCAGAGATATGTTCTGCCATGTTTAAACTTAAAACTTTATTAAATATAAACACTCATGTGAGCATACCATTATTTTCCTTCGCTCTTATTGCATGCACCCAAACATTTTTCATGACATAGCTATTTTCTTTTATACCCTCTCTTTTTGTTTTTCATGATTAAGAAGTACTTCTATTTCTAACAATTTCGCTTCGAGTCTATTCACTCTGTCAGTATGACTCCAAAGGACGTAGATGATTAATGGTACGAAGAATAAGTTGAAAATGGATTGGGTGAAAGCGAATGAAACTAGTCCTATGAAAATACTAATGAAGCCTATCGCAACAGCATTCCAATTACTATTCGATTTCGACATACTTTGTAGACCCAGTCTTATACATAAGAGTTCTTGCTTTGTCACCGTGTAAAATTTTTAACCAAATCTCTTTTTGTTTATTGCGTTTTCTTGAGTTTAAGGGATAAGATTATGACCCCCCCACACACACACACACACACTTAACTTGTCTCTAACTTCTACACTCTCCTATACTCTCTCTAAGACAAACAGACAAACACAAACAGATAGCGCGCGCGCATAAGATGATTGCGAAGGATGATCCCAATTTCAAGATATCACCGACATTCAGATCAGATGAATACTACCAAGAGTTCAAGCGAAGAAAACTTCCATTTGTATCTCAATAATCTTATCCTCACTTCACGCTAATACTTACACGTGAACATGAGTGGTTGAATTTCAGGATATTCAGACCGCTTACTATATGGTGGCTGCAACCGGGGTACTTGTAGCGGCAATATATTATGTATTTAATATGAAATATAATATGAAAGCAAGAGAGATGGAGATATGCAAATTTTACACATCAGACGTTACCTCCGACCAAGGTATGCAGAAATACGCTACCATAATGACATTTGAATGGAAAGACTACGAAGACTTTTTGAAGAAGTATGGTTACTCGAACCCTGAAATGTTCGGTAAATGGACTTCTTTTTCCATATAGAAACTCTGGGGATTCTTTCAAAAAGTGGAGTTATTGACATCGAAAAAATATATGCCCTAGGTAGCTACGGTTCGATACGTATATGGGAGAAGTTCAAGGACGTCATTCAGGGTCGAAGAGACATCACTTGGGGGCAAGATTATATGATTAACGCAGAGTATATCGCGAATGAAATGCTTAAGATAAAGATGAGACATGATGCGAGTTTCAAAGAAAAACTCGCGAATATTAAATAAGTTTTAACGAAGTTAGAAATCACCGGTAACTTTTCACCTAAACTTCCTCCCATAATCTTATCCCCAAACCCAACGACCCCTGACTCCAATCCTTCCCGCACGCACATTCTTCGAACTTCTTACCATCGTACACTCGCTAACACTCAGTTTATCTATACCCTTCAGAACAGTCTGATTTGGGAGACCTTGACATCCATGAGATTGGGTACAGAGGACCAGATACCTAATTCGATTGGTATTGCTTTCAGAAGTGATGGGGTTACTTTGAAGGGTAAGCTCCATGTTGCAGAGGGAGAAGGGCCCTTCCCCACCGTGATCCTTTTACATGGCTTCCCTGATGAAGAAAATGACGTTTTG
>Ga0315282_10015737_pt1 | contig 11127 bp, 6 predicted proteins | sample YL17G07_20_MG_FD_203693 | JGI IMG/M metagenome (GOLD analysis project Ga0315282, IMG submission 203693) | Sediment microbial communities from Yellowstone Lake, YNP, Wyoming, USA - YL17G07_20 | ecosystem: Environmental > Aquatic > Freshwater > Lake > Sediment | place: USA: Wyoming | collected...
AAACAGGGATGTCATAAGCTTCGTTTCGTCCAGCTTCTTGCTACCCTTTACAGTCTTCTTAGTACCCTTTTTGGTAGCTGTCTTCACTTCCTTCTTCTTCCCTGTCATAGTATGTTTGACTCCTCGTTGGCCTCTTAACTAACAAATCATTTTTCCAGCAAGTCGTTCCCGTTCTCCGGAGGCATGAGATGTTTCTCTAATGCCTACCTGCGTCTGGTCGAAGCACGTTGCACACCAATCGGGGATTTTTCTTAGGGTTCGGACGATGCGCCATGGTTTCAATAAGTTGCGGGGTGCAGTGACGACGATTGCGGAAGTTGAATGTTGCCCAGGGAGATGGTGGGGTGGTAATTCTTACCCCTAGGGTATTTATTACCCTTAGATGTCCCGCTAGATCCCGTGTTTCCGGCAAAGGTATTTCATCTTATCTTTGTTTAGCCCCAGCAGGCGAGCGGCCTCCACTTTGACACCCTTGGCTTTCTTGAGCGCCGTTTCAACCCAGCGCTTTTCGAAAGCTTTCACCTCTTCCTCGAGCCGGATGCCGGAGGAAGGAAGGCAAAAACCATCGCCCGACGGCTAAGGGCCAGCTTCACGGATGTCGCGCGGCAGTTGTTTCAACGGGATGATATCTTCGTCCGTCATGACCACCATGCGCTGGACCAGGTTCTCGAGCTCCCGAACGTTCCCCGGCCAGGGGTAACGCTTCATGGCCTCCATCACCTCGTCGGCCACCCGCTTGGGGGCCCAATGGTTCGCCGCGCAGTAGACTTTAATGAAGTACTCGACCAGCAAGGGGATGTCCTCCACGCGCTCGCGCAGAGGCGGCACGTAAAGCGTCAGGACGTGGATGCGGTAGTAAAGGTCTTCACGGAAGCGCCGCTCACGCACCGCCGTCTCGAGGTCCTCGTTGGTGGCGCTGATCAGTCGGAAGTCCACCTTGATGGACTTCTTTCCTCCCAGGCGCGTCAAAGCGTGTTCATCGAGGACGCGAAGGAGCTTGCTCTGAAGGGGCAGGCTCAAGGTTCCGATTTCATCCAAGAAGAGCGTGCCGTGGTGCGCCAACTCGATCCGCCCCTCCTTGGTGGTCACGGCGCCAGTGAAGGCTCCTTTCTCATACCCAAAGAGCTCAGCCTCCATCAGGGTTTCAGGAAGGGCGGCGCAGTTGACGGGAATGAACGGCCGGTCGCGTCGCTGGCGGTGCTCATGGATGGCGCGTGCCACCAACTCCTTGCCGGAGCCGCTTTCCCCACGAATCACCACGGTGGTCGAGGTGCGAGCCACTCGCCGGATGGAATCGAACAAACCTTTCATGGCGTCCGTCGAACCCAGCAAATCGCCGAGCGCGTCCTTGCGGCGCAACTCCTCGCGCAGAATCTGGTGCTCCCGCTCAATCTGGAGTTTCTCGATGGCACGGAGGATGATGATGCGCAGCACATCAGGATCGGCAGGCTTCTGTAAGTAATCGTAAGCGCCCGCATGCAACACGCGCAGCGCCGTGGATTTGGTGCGGTCCCCAGTAAGGACGATGATTACGGTATCAAGCTCGCTCTCTTCTAGTTCCTTCAGAAGCTCGAGGCAGTCTCGAATCCCTTGCGCTGAAGATTTGAGTTCGAGCAGCAGAACGTCCGGCTGGTATTCGCGGAGCATCTCATACGCCCCGTCGTAGTCGTGGCCCTCCATCACTTCAAAGTCGGCTTGCCGGAGCGCCGCCGCGATCCTGGAGCACTCCAGCAGGTCGCTCTCGATAATCCCCACTTTCCCTGCGGCTTTAACAAAAGGCATGGCGCGTGAACCCAAAGACTGTCAGGCTTCTTGCTGCCCTTCGCGATTTTCTTGAGGCAGCTCTTGTCTTCTTCCTCTCGGCCTTGGTCCTATTCTCCCTTCTATTAGTTTGTATTAGGCCATGTTTCTGGCGAGGCTCGTAAAAGTGGCCCTTCTTCCCTCACGCTGAGCAGACGCCGTGGCCCCAAATTCTCAGCGACACTAACAAACCACCATAAGCTTCGTTTCGCCCAGCTTCTTGCCTCCCTTAAGAGTCTTCTTAGGGCTCTTCTTGGGTGCTGGCTTCACCTGCTTTTTTTGTCTGCCATTGTGTATGTCTCCTCTTTGGCTCCTTTTATTAATGAGTCTACTCTTCGAACTCAACCTGCTTTCCCTGAAGTTGACGCATTTGCGAATGAGGTCTCCTTCAGCCTTTCCGGATGCACGATTAGTTCGACACTGACGAACCGAGGGTCGCCTCGTGGTTCGTTTGGGTGATGCCGCGTGCCACCGGCCCCGTGCCTGAGCCGTCTTCGCGGTGAGCTCCTGAACGTGGGGGGCGAGCCTTCTCCGTGCGCCGTCCCTTCTCGTCGATCACGATAGCTGCGGACTCTAAAATGTCGGGAGGGACCACCCACTTTGCCTGCAACCGGGAGAAGACTGAGAGATTCAGGGCCAGCCGGTTCGGAGAGAGGTTGATAATGGGCACCGTGGCAGGGTCGCGGCCGGAGAGCAGGTCCGCCGCCAACTGGCCTTCCGCCCACCCCACCTCGACGTAGTCCGCGCCCAAGCCAATAAAGGCGCCCTCGTCCGCATGCCCAGGAACGGTGGTGATAACAGGAATACGGCCCTCGTTCGCCACCTTCACCACAACATTCATCGCTATTTCGACGGTGTTGTCGCCGCCAATGAAGATCGCCTCCACCCCCCGCGCCAACAGCGAACTCGTGGCTACTCCGACAGCGCTCGAGCTCTCCGCTTGTGCTTCCAAAAGCTCGACTCCAATTTCTTTGCAGGTGCTGCGGGCAACCTGCATGCAGGCCTGCGAGCAGGCTTCGGCTGGGTTCCACACCGTTCCTACGCGTCGCAGGGCTGGGTAACTCCTCTTAGCGTGGAGCAGAGCGTTACGCACAGGGTCGAAGGTCCCGATCCCCACTAAGTGCCTGGGGTGGTCCAAAGGCTTGTCACGGTTGAGGCCCACCCCGGCGATGAACGGATCGGTCACCAGTCCGAAGACGTGCATCACCTTCCCCGCGCGGTTCGCAGAAGCCAAAGCCTGCAAGCAGGGCGTGGTAACTGTGATCGCGAGGTCATAACCGCCTTCCGCGATCGCCCGTCCGATACTGTTGGCGGTAGGGAAATCATTCTGCGCATTGAACTCTTCAATCTGGATAGTTCGACCCTGAATAAAGCCTCGCGCCTTCAATCCCTCAATAATCCCACCCACGCCTTCATCCACCAATGGCTGGCTTTGGAACTTAAACAAAGCGATCCGGCGTACCTGGCGGTTCGCCATGTTGCCGCGATTCCAGTCCGAAAGGAGGAGAATGACGGAAAGAAACAGGATGAATACTATTCCAAGAGATAAATGCCGAATTGCGGCGCGCATAGTAGCAGCTCCCCCGTCAGAATCACTTCTGAATGTGGCCAGATTTCTTTTGCGTCAACATATTATCGGCTCAGTCATCCGGGTACCGTTCAGTCGTGCAGGGCTTGGCCGGGTCAATTCCGGCTCGAGGGCTCGGCGCGGCGCGCCACCCATTCCGGTATCCGCAGCCCTACAGCTCCGGCGGCCTGGCGATTCACCAGCAGGCGAGTCTTGGAGATGCCCCGGTAGGGAAATGAGGCGGGGCTCTCCCCGCGCATCACCCGAGTGGCTATCAGGGCGGACTCACGGCCTCCGTCGAAGTGGTCGTTGGAGAGAACCACCGCCGCTCCTTGAGCTGCCTGGCCCGAGCTGAAGCTGAAGATCGGCAGCCTGGCTTGGCGCGCCGCAGCCACAATCGTCGGGAACGCCGCGCCGTGCAAGTTGTCGTTGATCTGGCAAATAGCATCGATGCCCCGCTGGGTCAAGGCGAGCGCGGCGTCTGCCGCTTCGGCAGGAGAATTGGAAGGCAGGGCCGCCAATCGCAAGCCTGCCGCGCGCGCCGCCTTCTGGAGCTCATCGCGGAAGTTCACCGAATTGGATTCGGAGGGTGCATAGAGCGTTCCGATGGCGCGGGCAGTGGGAAGGCACGCGACCAGGATGTTCATCATTTCCTCGAAGGGGCTACGGTCATAGACCCCTGCAATGTTGGCGCGGTGCTCTTCATGCCTGCCGCGGTCGCCGATCAGCAACGGGTCCAGCGCGAGGGCGAACAGCACCGGGCGGTCCTGGATCTTTTGCATGGCGACCTGAAGCGCAGGCGTGGTGATGGTATAGACCATGTCAGCCTGCGCCGTAATTGCGGCGTCGATGAGGGTGTTCAAGGTCGGCAGGTCGCCCTGCGCATTGCCGACCTTCAATTCATAGTCCTGCCCCTCCACCAAGCCCCCCTCCTTGAGGCCCCTCCGAATACCTTGCTCGGTCTCGTCGATGGCTGGAGCATTCACCAGTTCGACCAAGTGGATTTGCCACTTCTTGGGCAGAACGGATAGTGGTTGGGCGCCAGTGGACGGTTTGCGAGCCTTCTCTATCCGCTGTCCCTTCTCATCAATAACGATAGCTGCGGACTCCAGAATATCGGGAGGGATTACCCACTTTGCTCGCAGGCGGGGGAGCACCGAAAGATTCACGGCCAGCCTGTTTGGCGTGAGATTTGCGATAGGTACAGTGGCCGGATCACGGCCAGAGAGCAGGTCCGCCGCCAGTTGGCCCTCCGCCCGACCCACTTCGACGTAATCTGCGCCCAACCCGATAAGCGCGCCGACGTCGGCGTGGCCGGGCGCGCACCCGATGACCGGAATGCGCCCCTCGGCCGCGAGCTTCACGATCGTATTCATCGCCATCTCGACGGTGTTGTCGCCACCGATGAAGATCGCCTCCACGCCGCGGGCTAACAGTGAACTTGTGGCTTCTCCGACAGCAGTCGAGCTCTCCGCATGCGCTTCCAACAGCTCGACTCCAATTTCCTTGCAGGTGCTGCGGGCGATCCGCATGCAGGCCTCGGAGCAGGCTTCAGCCGGGTTCCATACCGTACCGACGCGACGAAGGGCGGGATAACTCTTCTTGGCGTATAAGAGCGCGTTGCGCACGGGCTGAAAGGTCCCGTTTCCCACCATGTATCTAGGGTGGTCGAAGGGCCGGTCGCGGTTCAGACCAACGCCTGAGGCAAACGGATCGGTCACTACCCCGAACACATGCGTCACTTTGCCAGCGCGGTTGGCAGAAGCCATGGCCTGCAAGCACGGCGTGCTGACAGTGATCGCGAGGTCATAGCCGCCATCCTCGATTGCCCGGGCGATGCTGTTGGCGGTGGGAAGATCATTCTGCGAATTGAACTGTTCAAGTTGGATGGTCCGGCCCTGTACGAAGCCGCGTCCTTTCAAGCCTTCGATTACGCCATTCACGGCCTCATCCAGCAGGGGCCGGCTTGCGAACTGAAACAAGGCAACACGGGGTATCTTGTGTTTAGCCATGTTGCCGCGATTCCAGTCGGAAACCAGGAGGATACCGGAAACTGATATGATGAGGAGGATCCCAAAAGACAACCGCCGAATTGCATTGCCCATGGTGCTAGCTCCGGTGATAGCGGCTCTCATCAGAGATGCGGAAGAGCATATCATCGGGCCCGGCAAAAATCCTCTTTATTTTTCTTCCAAACCGCAGTAATGTGTTCACGAAGTGTTGCGTCCTGTACTGCTTCCTCACTCCAGATAAGCCGCGGGGTGGAAATGTGAACTGTGTCTCGAGCTTAGGCTGCTACTTGTATCGGTCCCAGTACCCAGGTTGTGAATTTCCCGGACATTCCCTCTTGCGATCTTCTCGGACATTTTCTTGCTTCCCGGAGCCGAGAGACAAATTTCCCGAACGCCGTAATCTCAGCCGACCGCCTGTTGCTCTGCCCTCCGCAGCGGCGCGTGGACGCCCAGAACACATGAGGAGAGAGCGTGAAAATCTCGCTTAGGAACAAGATTTACGGGCTGGCCCTCCTGGCGGCGGTTCTGCCGGTCCTGTTGTTGCTTCTGCTCATCCAGCAGTTTCGTCGCAGCGTTTCCCAGCGAGCAGTTCGTGAATTGACCGCTCTGGCTGTGTCCAACCTCGAGCAAACTGCCAAGGACACTTACGGTCTTTGCGAGACTGCTAACGACCTCTTGCAGCGACGGATCAACGAGGACCTGCTTGTGGCTCGGAGGATTGTGGCGCAGAGGGGCGGGATCAGCAACGGCGTGGACAGCTTGCACTGGCAGGCCGTGAACCAATTAACGCAGGGGACGGTAGAGGTCACCTTGCCACGGATGGTAATCGGAGGCGTACCGGCGACGCAGTCGCGCAGTTTCCAAACGCCATCCCCGCTCGTGGATGAGATCTCCAATCTCACCGGCGGTGTGGTTTCAATCGGACAACGGATGAATGAGCAGGGTGACATGCTGCGCGTGGCGACCACTGTGGTCGCGGCAGACGGCAAACGTGGCCTCGGCACGTACGTCCCTGCTACCGGCCCTGATGGCGCCCCCACCCCAGTGATCGCGTCATTGCTGCGAGGTGAGGGTTACCGCGGCACGGCTTTAGCCGTGAACGATTGGTACGTGACCGCCTACGAGCCGTTGCGTGACGGCGCCGGCCGGATAATTGGCTCGCTGGGTGTTGGGCAGCGTATCTCTGCTGTGGAATCCGTGCGACGCACCATCATGAGCACGGTGATTGGCCGCACCGGACGCATTGTGGTGGTGGGGTGCAAGGGTAGCCAAAAAGGGCGTTACATCATTTCCGTTGACGGCAAGCGGGACGGTAAAAACATATTGGACACGCGGGACGCCGCCGGGAATCCGGTCGTCGCGCCTTACGTTGAAAAGGCTCTCAAGGTAGGGAAAGGCGAGGTGTTTGACGCCTCGTACCTGTGGCAAAACCCCGGCGATCCAAAGCCTAGATTGAAGTGGGCGGCCTTCGTATATTTCGAGCCCTGGGACTGGCTGATCAATGCAGGCGTTTACGAGGACGACTACGTGGAACCAATCCAGCACGTGAACGCCTCGGCGGCCAATCTGCTCTGGGCCGTCACACTGGCCAGCCTTCTCGTGCTCCTGGTCGTGCTCGCCGTGGCCTTCTCTCTGGGTGGCCGCCTGACCAAGCCCATCGAGTTGTTGACGAATCTTGCCAGGAAAGTTGCGAAAGGGGATGTGCTCGGCGCGCGGACAGATTTCCTTAGTCTCCAGGCCCAAGAGAATCACCGGAGGCCGCGACGATTCGACTTCCCGGACGAGACCGTAGATATGATGGATTCCTTCCGGGACATGACCGAGGCCCTCGGTAAACTAATCGGACAGGTGCAGCACTCGGGGATTCAAGTGACGACCTCGGGGACCGAGATCAGTGCTTCCGCGAGACAACTGGAATCGACCGTGACGGAGCAAGCAGCGGCGACGCAGCAGGTTTCGGCGAGCAGTACAGAGATCTCCGCGACCTCGCGTGACCTGCTGCAGACCATGTCCCGCGTGGGCGAAGCCGTGGGCGAAGCTGCCACCCAGGCGGAGTCCGGACGCTCCGAGCTAAGTGACATGGGCACGGCCATGCGCCAGTTGGTCAAGGCGACGGCTTCAATTTCTTCGCGTCTGGGGGTGATCAGCGACCGAGCCAGCAAGATCTCCACCGTCGTAACCACCATCAACAAGATATCGGATCAGACGGCCCTACTCTCGCTCAATGCCGCGATCGAGGCAGAAAAGGCGGGTGAACTGGGGAAGGGATTCTCCGTGGTCGCGCGCGAGATCAGCCGCCTGGCTGACCAAACGGCGGCGGCGACACAGGACATCGAGGGGGTAGTGAAGGAGATGCAATCCGCCGTATCGAGCGGGGTGATGGAGATGGACAAGTTTTCCGAAGAGGTGCGGCGGCGCGTCGAAGAAGTGAACCGCGTGGCTACGGCGCTGGGAAAGATGATCGAAAAAGTGGAGGCGTTGGAGCCGGAGTTCGAGGCGGCGAAGCAGGGCATGAACGCCCAAACTCAGGCGGCGCAGCAAATCAACGAAGCCATGCAGCAACTGGCAGAGACCGCCAATCTGACCAAGTCAACTCTTAGTGAATTTCAGAAGGTTACTGGGCAACTGAATAGTGCCGTGCAGGGGCTCCAGGGAGAGGTGTCGCATTTCCGCACTGCCGCGTAGCCGTGGCTTTATGTGGCCAGGCTTTGGTTTGTAGCGATGTGAAATCGGCGCTTTTTCCTCGAGCCAGGGCCGAGCGGCGCTCGGCCAGGGGCAAACGCCGTCCGCCCCGGCGAGGAGGAAGAGTGGAGCGAATCAACAGATGGCTGGCGCGGCTGAAAATCGCGCACAAACTCATCCTCAGCGGCATTGTCTTCGCTCTGCCCCTCGCCGTTTTGCTCCATTACGTCACCACCCAGTACAACCAGGGAATCCGCGCGTGTCAAAGAGAAATCGAGGGCACTGCCCTGTTGGAGGTTTGCCGGAGCTTGCAGCGCGATCTGCGGGAGGTTGAATCGCGGGATTGGTTGGCGGCTGGCGGCGCAAGGAGCTCGCCTGAGGAAGTGGCGCAGACTCAGCAGCGCATCAACGATGCACTCGCCACCTTGCAAAGCGGCGAAGACGCCTGGACGAAGGGCTTGATCGACCGGCTGAGCGGCCTTTGGAGGCAGCATGGGGCGAGCAGCTCGGCGGCAAGTCCGACTGAGCAGGTCCCGCTAGATCACCAAATGGTGGGCATCACGTCGGAACTTACGCTTATCATACTCGATGACTATTCACTAACTCTGGACCCTGAACTGCTCACCTACCACCTCATGAACGCTTCCGCACCTCGTCTACTCCAGTCGCAGGCCGCCTTAGCGGAAGTCGGGTCGGTGGGCCTCCGGGCGAAGGCGGGAGGCCGGCGGTTGGACGCGCTCGAACTCTCCCAGATGCAGGCGCAGTGCGGGGCATTGGTCAACGCAATTTTTCCGCGCATGCGTTACTCCTTGGAGGTGGCCTTGCGCGAAGACAAGCGGCTTAATGGCGCCGACACTTCTTTTCAAAGAAGTGTTCCTCCTTCGTTCGAGCGATACGTCGCCCTCGCTACGCAACTTTCCTTAGCGGTAAGCAACTCTTCCACGCAAGCCGGCGCGGCTCCGGGCCCAGACCGGTTTATTCAGATGGCTTCGGCGGCCGAGGAGACCGGCGTGACCCTGGGTAAAATGTGCAATAAAGAATTGCGCACGCTCTTGGACGCGCGAATCGCCGCGCAGAAGCGCTCGCGATTGGAAGCAGTGCTGATGAGTCTGATGTGTGTCTGCCTGGCGATGGGCGTGGTGATGATCGTTATTCGCAATATCACTCGCCCGCTCGCGCTCGTCGTTAATCTGACCACGGAGATTGCCGCCGGTAAGATGAAGGACGCTTTCGACCGGGTGAAGAGCGGGGAGTTCCGGGAGTTCGTCGCGGCCGACGGCTCCGGCGGTCGCGCCCAGACAAGAGACGAAATTTACAAGCTGACAGCCTCCGTTTGCCGCATGACCGAGAGTCTCAACGGGTTACTGGTTAAGGTTTTGCAGGCGTGCAATCAGGTGGCGGGGAGTGCTCACCAAACGGCGGAGGCGGTGCGAGAGGTGGAGGCAGCCGTCTCCGAGCAGGCGGCTTCCACTAACCAAGTAAGTGCCACCAGCAAGGAAATTCACACCACCGTCCAAGAGCTTGCCCGGACGATGAGTTCGGTCACCAAAATGGCCTCCGACGCCGCCCACACGGCGCAAGGGGGTGTGAACAACCTGGGGGGGATCCGTTCCGCAATTGATGGCTTACTCAGCTCGAGCGCTGCAATGACGCGCACCTTCGAGTCCATCAACGAGAAGACGGCGAGCATTGACAAAGTGATCACAGCTATCACTCGGGTGGCCAACCGCACGAACCTGCTCTCTCTCAACGCGGCCATTGAAGCCGAAAAGGCTGGGGAGAAAGCGGGGGGATTTTCAGTGGTGGCGCTGGAGGTGCGGCGGCTCGCCGACCAGACCGCGGTCGCTGCGCTCGACATCGAGAGGCAGATTCGAGAGGTGCAGCAGGCCGTTCAGGAGGGCGTCTCAAGCGTCGCGTCTTACGCCAGGCAGACGCAAGACAGTTCCGCAGCCGTTACCGAATTGAGTTCCGGGCTGGGACAGGTCATCGAGGGCACCACGAAGCTGGGTCCCCAATTCGAGGCGGTGAACTCCGGAATGCAGATGCAATCGCAAGGGGCGGGCCAGATTGCAGCCGCTATGGTCAACCTTCGCGAATCTGCCGAGCAGACTAAGACTTCCATGAAGGCGTTTCGCAAAGTCGCCGTGGATCTGCATAATGCCGTTCAGGAGTTGCAAGCGGAAGTAGGACGTTTTTCGACAGCGTCCTGAAGTTCATGTTGCTGCTGATATTCCAGGCCGGCGGGCAAACTTACGGGCTAGACACTCGAAAGGTCATCGAGGTGGTGCCCTACCCGTTCTGTACGCCGCTGCCCCACGCCCCTGTGTACGTCGCGGGACTGGCCGCTTGGCGCGGCCGTACTGTCCCAGTCATCGACTTGCCCGCGCTGGTCGCTGGGACCCCCGCTCGGCCGCTGCTCAGCACCAGGCTGGTGGTGGTGGACTATGCCGCGGCCGATGGCCGTTCGCAACCTCTCGGGCTGGTGGCGGAGAAGGCTGTCGAGACTATCGTCTTCGAGGAGACCCGCGGCGAGCCGCAAAAGGTGAAGATCCCGGATGCTCCCTACCTCGATGGAACGGCCGAGCACGCAGGAAGGTTGATCCAACGGGTGGCGTTGGATGAGCTGTTGCCAGCTTCGGTAAGAGACCTTCTGTTCCCCGGATCGGAAGCCGTATGAACTTGGCGGCCACAGTGATGCAGTTGCTATCTGAGCGGCTCGGCTTATCGCCGGAACTGCTCGGCTCTGTCGTGGTGGAGCGCGCCCTGAACACCGTGCTGGGAAATGCGGGGCCACAGGATCGCGAGGAAGGGATCGCACGCCTCCTGCAAGGGAAAAGTGAAGAGTGGGAGACTCTTGTGGACGAGATCATCGTCCCGGAGACCTGGTTTTTCCGGGGCAGAGAACCGTTCCGTCTCCTCGCGTGCTACGTGAAGGAGAAGTGGCGACCCGCCAACCCTACCAGCCTTTTCCGAGCGCTCTCTATTCCCTGTGCTTCCGGCGAAGAGCCCTACTCCGTGGCAATGTCGGCTCTGGATGCCGGCCTGGAAGCCGACCGCATCCGGGTC
>Ga0315282_10015738_pt1 | contig 11127 bp, 10 predicted proteins | sample YL17G07_20_MG_FD_203693 | JGI IMG/M metagenome (GOLD analysis project Ga0315282, IMG submission 203693) | Sediment microbial communities from Yellowstone Lake, YNP, Wyoming, USA - YL17G07_20 | ecosystem: Environmental > Aquatic > Freshwater > Lake > Sediment | place: USA: Wyoming | collected...
TCACCTGGGGGCAGTTCTTCCTGGCGAACCTGCTTCCCGTCACCCTGGGGAACATCGTCGGCGGCTCCTTCTTCGTCGGCGGCCTCTACTGGTTCGTCTACCTGCGTGGAAAGGAACGCAGCCAGTGACAGCAGGCCCCGCGAGGCCCGCAGCCAGAGGGACGGCCCTGGTGCTTCTCGCTGGGACAACGATGGCCGTGATGGCGCTGGCGGCAGCGGCTTGGGCGCAGGTGCCGGGCGGGCAAGCAGGGCAACCCCGCCCGCTTCCAGGGGTACAAGCGCCGAAAGGGGTGGAAATGCTCAGGGACCTGGAGTACGCACGCGTCGGAGAGAAGCGTCTCCTCTTGGACCTGTACCTCCCCGAACAGGCCCAGGCGCCCGTTCCGCTCATCATCTGGGTGCACGGAGGCGCCTGGCAATCAGGGGACAAGGCCGGGCACATCCCCGCCCTGGCGCTCCTCACCACGCGGGCATACGCCGTGGCCAGCATCAACTACCGCCTGAGCCAGGAGGTCACCTTCCCGGCCCAAATCCACGACTGCAAGGCCGCGGTGCGCTGGCTCCGCGCCAACGCCCGTGACTACAACCTGGACCCTGAGCGTTTCGGCGCCTGGGGTTCCTCAGCAGGCGGGCACCTGGTGGCGCTCCTGGGCACCAGTGCCGGCGTCAAGGAGTTGGAGGGGGACCTCGGCAACCTGGAGCAGTCCAGCCGGGTGCAGGCGGTCTGTGACTGGTTCGGCCCGACCGATTTCCTGAAGATGGGGGCTTTTCCCAGCCGCATCGACCGCACCAAGCCGGACTGTCCCGAAGCCCTTCTGGTCGGCGGGCTCCTGGAGGAACGAAAGGAACTGTGCCAGCAGGCCAACCCCATCACCTACGTGACCGCCAAGAGCCCGCCCTTCCTCATCATGCACGGGGACCAGGACGACATCGTCCCCTTCAACCAGAGCGAGTTGCTCCACGACGCCCTGAAGCAGGCGGGCGCGGAAGTGACCTTCCACCCCGTCAAAGGGGCCGGGCACGGCTTCGCCAGGCCGGAACTTGACGAGATGGTCGTCTCCTTCTTCGACAAGCACCTCAAGGGGGACAAGCCGTAGCCCCGGCCTATCGAAGGATTCGCGCTACGCGCCGGCCTGCTTCCTGGCGCCTCTCCTCGAAGCGTAAGAGAGTCGAGCGAGAGGCCCTCAGTGCATCTCTGCGGCGCAGGTTCCGATGCCGGGGCGGTAGAAGTTGAAGCGCACGTTCGGATGAAGGGCCAGGAGCGACATGGGGACGGAGGAATCAGGAATCCTCTTCGAGATCATCAGCGTCGTCAGCCTCATGCCGAACGGGTTATCGTGCATGCCCGCCTGCCAGATGGAGACGCGCTCGGACTTCCACGTCTCCACCGGACCGACGCTCAGCGCCTGAGTGGGGACGCCCGCCACCTGCCCGCCACCGGAGGTCCGCGCATTCTGGATGATGGTCATGGGGTGAAGGTCCACCACCCGTGTGCGCAGTTTCAGGTACTCGGCGGGTGAGGGCGGCGCGTCCTGGTAGCGGCCTTCGCGTCTGACCGGGTCGTTGAAAGCCCAGTGCTTCACCTCACCCTGACCGCCCTGCATCACCAGGCAGCGGGCCCGGTCGTAGCTGGCCGTGTACGCGGGGAGATGGTCGGCCTTGGGGAAGTGAAGGTTCTCCTCGGGCATGGCCAGGGAGGGTTTGACGCGGCGGAAGCAGAGCTCCCGGTCGGCCCGCTCGAAGGAGAGGGGATGCCCCACGGGAACTTCCCGGCCGTCCAGGTACCACTCATCCATGGCCCAGAAGTGGGCGTGACGCAGGTCCAGTTCGAGGGCGTTGACCAGCTGGGCGACCAGGGGGAGTTGTTCGGTGGGACCGATGGGTCCGCAAATCCCGGCTGGCTCACTCTCGGTGGCCTGCTTCCAGGCTTCGATGTATTCCAGGGCCTCCGCCAGGTAGAAACTTTCCAGGGTGCCGTAGAACACCACCTCGAAGCCCGCACGGGAAAGGCCGAGCATGTCCTCGGGCGTCAGTCTGGCGGCGGCGCTCAGGACCTCCTTGTCCAGGGTCGTGTAATCCCACCAGCCCGGGGCCACCACGCTCATCGGCCTACCCATGTCCGGCTCCTTCCTTCCCACTGCCCTTGGGCTGCTCCAGTTGCTCCTCATAGGCGCGGTCAACGAAGACCTTCTCACTCAGGGCTTCCGTCAAAGGGTCGAACCCAGGCCCGGAGAACCCCAGGTGGCTGTGCCGACGCCAACCTTCCGCATAGCGGAACCGCCGCGACATCCGGCCGACCTCGGCCGCCATCTCCACCATGGTCTTGAGGTAGGCATCGAGCCCCTGGCTTCGGTCCAGCCACTCCTTCTGGCTGCGGTGCTGGGCCAGCATCTCCTGCTTGAGGTCAATGACCGAGGTGATGTCCACGTACTCGCCGGGGAAGACCCGCCGGCGAAGGCCATCGTGCAGGCCGTAGGGGAGGGCATGGTAGAGAGCCACCTCTCCCTCGACGGGCGGCCGGGGCGGGCCGGTGGGAAAGTTCCGCATCCCCCGGCAAAAGGCGGCGCTGACGGCCAGTCGGCTCGAGTTGGCGTGGTCCTCCATGTAGTCCTCGGGGGAGGGGACCAGCAGGATGCCCGGGTCGACCTCGCGGACGATGGCCCCGACCTTCGCCAGGAGGCCCTTCTCGTAGAAGATGTCGATGTCATTGACCAGGCTGGCGTGGTGCTGGGCGCCAATGAGCCGGGCCGCGGCCCGGGCCTCTTCGACCCGCAGGGCAACGATCTCGTCCCGCGAGAGAGTGACCGTGCCGCAGGAACCGTTGCCAATGTTCAGGTAGTGGAGCTGGTAGCCGGCCCGGCCGAGCAGGATGAGCGTGCCGGCCATCATGAACTCGATGTCGTCCGGATGTGCGGCGATGGCCATGGCCACCTTGCGCACGTCCCCCATGCCCGCCTCCTCCGAGCTTCAGCAGCCCCGCAGATGCCGCCAGCGGCCTCCCGAAAGGGGAAGGGCGCTTCCCAACCCTGGCCGTCAGTATTGACCGCGCGGGCCGCCAGCGTCAAGCCTCTTGCCCGCGTCCTCTCCCCCGGACGGGGCGACGAGCCCGCCTCACGCTCGCGGAACCTCACCCCCTGTTCGCCGGTGGAATGACCCAGGTGCCAGGCGCCAGGCCCCAAGATTTCCCTTGCCCGGCGGAGGGCTTTCCGGTAGGCTCATTGTGGAGAGAAGTCTGTCTTCGGTTTGACGTTTACGGGCGCGCGTGGGCTCTCGGGGGCTCTTCTTCCAAGGCCCCGGCCACAGGGTGGGTCCTTCGCAACCGTCCCTTCTCGGCATTCCTGGGGTGGAAGGGGAGCTGAGCGGTCAAGAGGAGGCGGTCAGCGAGCCACACGCCGGCGGGCGAGCGCTCGTTGGGGTCCTGCACTGAAGGAGAAGGAGATGTCACCGGGAACGGTGAGGCGCGCGGCCTTTGCCGGTTTGGCCATCGCGCTCATTGTCTTTGCCGCCAGGCTGACGAGCGCGCCGAAGAAGGAGCGCGACTACTACGACTACTTTGACGAGTTGGCCAAGGTCATCGACCAGATTGAGGACAACTACGTCGAAGAAGCGGACCAGCAGAAGCTCTTCCAGGGCGCCATCGAGGGGATGCTGCGCGAACTTGACCCCTACAGCGCCTACATCCCGCCGGACATGTACCGCATCTTCCAGGAAGACACGCAGGGGTACTTCGGCGGTCTGGGGATCACCATAGGCATCCAGGACGACCAACTCACCGTCATCGCCCCGCTGGAGGGGACGCCCGCGGCGCGGGCCGGCATCCTCCCCGGTGACAAGATCGTCCGCATCGAGGGGGAGGGCACCGAAGCCATGTCCCTCCTGGACGCGGTGAACAAACTCCGCGGCGAGCCGGGGACGAGCGTCACCATGACCATCCGCCACCGGGGCGCGGAGGAAGAGGTCGACGTCACGCTCACCCGCGAGATCATCCCCATCCACAGCGTCCGGGGCTACCGCCGGCTCGCCAACGGCCAGGGCTGGGACTACTGGGTGAAGCCGGAGGAGAAGATCGCCTACATCCGTCTGAGCGCCTTCCAGGAAAACACGGTGGCGGAACTGGACGAGGCGGCCAAGAAGGTGATTGCCGAGGGGGCGCGGGGGCTCGTGCTTGACCTGCGGAACAACCCGGGGGGACTCCTGGGCTCGGCCGTCGCCGTGGCCGACCGCTTCCTCCATGACGGGGTCATCGTGTCCATCCGTGGGCGCGCGGTCGGAACCAAGGAGGAGCGGGCCCACCCCGAAGACGACTACCCCCAGAGCCTCCTGGTGGCCGTGCTCGTCAACCGGTACAGCGCCAGCGGGAGCGAGATCGTGGCCGGCGCCCTTCAGGACCACGGCCGGGCCGTGCTCCTGGGGGACGAGACCTTCGGCAAGGGCTCCGTGCAGAACGTCATTCCCCTCAAGGATGACAACAGCGCCATCAAACTCACCACGGCCAGGTACTACACGCCCTCAGGCCGGAGCTTCGAGCGTGACCCCAAGACCAAGAAGGGCGGGTTGGTCCCTGACATCCTCATCCCTTCCACCGACGAGCAGATCCGTCAACTGCACCTCCAGTGGCAACAGCTGTCCCTCGACGTGAAGGAAGCACCCAAGCCGCCGGAGGCGAAGGAGCCCTTTGTCGACATCCAGTTGCAGCAGGCGGTGAACCTGCTCAGCGGGGAGGGCCCGTGCTCCTCATGGGCATCGAGACCTCCTGTGACGAGACCGCTGCGGCCGTAGTGGCCGACGGCCGGCGAACGCTCGCTTCCGTCGTGGCTTCCCAGGTGGCCCTGCACCGCAAGTTTGCCGGCGTCGTACCGGAGGTCGCCAGCCGGGCGCACCTGGAGAGGATCCTCCCCGTGGTCGAGGAGGTGCTCCGGGAGGCCCAGGTTCGGCCCCGCGACCTGGAGGCCATCGCCGTCACCGTTCGGCCCGGGCTCATCGGCTCCCTCCTGGTGGGGGTGAGTTTCGCCAAGACCCTGGCCCTTCTCTGGGGGAAGCCCCTCCTCGCGGTGGACCACCTCCAGGCCCACATCGAAGCCTGCTTCTTCTCCCACCCGTTTCTTTCGCCGCCGCTCGTGGCCCTCGTGGTCTCAGGCGGACATACGAGCCTCTACCTTCTCCGCGAACGGACAGAGCCGGTGCTCCTGGGGGCGACGACCGACGACGCTGCCGGCGAGGCCTTTGACAAGGTGGCCAGCATCCTGGGCCTCGGCTACCCGGGTGGGCCGGCCATCGAGCAGGCCGCGCGTGGCGCCGACCCGCGAGCCATTCCCTTCCCCCGCACGCTCCTCGGGGAGGACTCCCTCGACTTCAGTTTCAGCGGCATCAAGACAGCCGTCCTCTACTTCTGCTTCGGCCAGAACGCCTCCGCGCTCGACCGGAAGAGCCTCTCGGCGGAGGCGGAGGCACAGGTCGCCGCGGGCTTTCAGGAGGCGGTGGTGGACGTGCTGGTGGAGAAGTGCCGCCGGGCCCTCGCGCAGACCGGCCTCTCCCGGCTGGCCGTCTCCGGGGGGGTCGCAGCCAACAGCCGGCTGCGACAGAGGCTCGTCGAGACGGCTGACAGGGAACCGTGGACGGTGGCCATCCCCCCCAAGGAGTTGTGCACCGACAATGCCGTGATGGTGGCGGCCCTGGGCTACGAACTGCTGCGCAGAGGCGAGGTGGCCACGCTGGAGGTGGTGGCCTCGGCGGAGGCGGATAGGTGACCACCGCCACCTGGAAATCCTGGGCCAGGCCTCGCCTCCAGGTGGTGCTTGTCTTCGCGCTCCTCTACCTCTTCCTGGTGAGCATCAAGCTGATGGGGAGCGGCTTTGAGACCCTGGGGCGGGGGTTCGCGAACCTCCTCGAGCGCACGGTCGCCAATCCGGCCGTCGGGTTGGCCCTGGGCGTTCTCGTGACCAGCCTCGTCCACAGCTCCTCCACCGTCACCAGCATTGTGGTGGGCCTGGTGGCGGCCGGGCAACTGTCGGTCGCGGAGGCGGTGCCCGTCATCATGGGGGCCAACATCGGCACCACCGTGACGAACATGCTGGTCTCCGTCGTTCACGTCTCCCACAAGCCGGAGTTTCGCCGGGCGGTTTCCACAGCCACCCTGCACGACTTCTTCAACATCCTTACCGTGGCCATCCTGTTCCCCGTGGAACTCCTGACCGGGTACCTGGCGCGCACGGCCAGCCTGGTGACACAACTGCTGGTGGGCATCAAGACGGGGAGAATGCCCAGTCCGCTCAGTGTCGTCATCGACCCCGGGGTGGGGCTGCTCCAGGGGTGGGTGGCGGACCTTCTCCGCGCCGCAGCCTGGGGGAGGGAGGTGCAAGGCAGGGTTCTCGGTCTGGCCCTCGTTGGTGTTGCGGTGCTGCTTCTCTTTTCCAGCCTCCTGCTCCTGGTGAAGAGCTTGCGCTCTCTTCTGGCCGAGCGGATGGAGGGCGTCCTCGACCGCTATCTCTTCACCACCACCGGGCGCGCGCTCCTGGTGGGGTTGGTGTTGACCATGCTGGTGCAGTCCAGCGGGGTCACCACTTCACTGTTGGTGCCCCTGGGCGCTGCCGGCTTGCTCACACTGGAACGGGCGTTCCCCTATACGATGGGAACCAACATCGGCACCACCGTGACAGCCATTCTCGCCTCCTTGGCCACGGACAGCCCGGAAGCCCTCACCATCGCCCTGGTGCATACCGTCTTCAACGTCACCGGCGTCACGCTGATGCTCACCATCCGGCCCCTGGGCCGACTGCCTATCTACCTTGCCCGGAAGATGGGCGATGCCGTGATGCACAACCGGGCCATTGTGCTCGCCTACATACTGCTGGTATTCTATCTCATCCCCGGGATTCTGGTGTTCCTGAGCCACTGGCTCAGCCGGTGAGGCCCCCAGGGCCAACCCTGGGGGCTGGAGGAAGGGCTATGTTGAGGGAACTTATCGAAGCCTGGCGGGGTCGGGACCTCCTGTCGCGGATGCTGGACGAGTTTGACGAGATGCTCGTCGACGCCGAGTGGATGTACCGCACGGCCTGGCGCGTCGTCGCTCGCGAGGTGCCTCCCGAACAGGTCGAGGACGACATCTACGCCCGGGACAAGGAAGTGAACCGCACCCAACGACGCATCCGCCGACAGATCATCGAGCATCTCACCCTCCGCCCGGAAGCCAACCTCGCCGCCTGCCTCGTGCTCATGAGCGTGGTCAAGGATGCCGAGCGCATCGGCGACTACTGCAAGGGCTTCTACGAAGTGGGGCAGCAGGCGCGCCTGCCCTTCGCGGGCGACGGTTACGCCGAGCCGCTCCGGGAAACCTTCCTGGACGTGAGCACCCTGTTTGACGAGGTCCGGGTCGCCTTTCGCCAGGGCGAGGAGCAGCTGGCTCACAACCTGGTCCGCCGGTGCCGGGAAATAGCCAAGCGTTGCGACCGCATCGTCCGCAGCCTCTTCCGCAGTGACCTCATCACGGCCAAGGCTGTCGGCTACACGCTCCTCTTCCGCTACCTGAAGCGCGTCGACGTGCACATCCTGAACATCGCCACCGCCGTCGTCGCGCCCGTCCACGAAATCGACTACATCACCGAGTACCTGCGCGACGAGGACAAGGAAGAAAAGGGGGCCGTTTCCCCATGAGCGCGACCAACCTGCGCGCCCTGCTCGACCGGCTGGCCGCGGGCGACCTCTCGGTCGGCGAAGCCCTGGAGGCCATCAGGCGGATGTCCTTCGAGGACCTGGGCTTTGTCAAGCTGGACCACCACCGGGCCGTTCGCTGTGGCTTCCCCGAGGTCATCTTCTGCCAGGGAAAGTCGCCGGAACAGGTGGCGACCATCGCCAGTCGGCTCCTCAAGGCGGGCGGCCCCGTGCTCGCCACCCGGGCCGACGCGCAGGCAGCCCAGGCCCTGCGGGAACTCGACCCCGGGGCCGTCTACCACGAGGCGGCGCGAGCCGTCGTCATCGAGCCCGAGCCCCGGTGTGCGCGGGTGGGCCTGGTGGCCATCCTCAGCGCCGGTACCGCCGACATCCCCGTTGCCGAAGAGGCGCGGGTGACCGCCGACCTCATGGGCGCCGAGACGCGCCCCTTGTACGACGTGGGGGTGGCGGGCCTCCACCGGCTGCTCCGCTACCAGCAGGAACTTCAGGACGCCAACGTGCTCGTGGTGGTAGCGGGGATGGAAGGGGCTCTGGCCAGCGTGGTCGGCGGACTGGTGGAGGCCCCGGTCATCGCCGTCCCCACCAGCATCGGCTACGGGGCGAGCTTCCACGGTCTCGCCCCCCTCCTCACCATGCTCAACAGCTGCGCTGCGGGCGTCGCCGTGGTGAACATCGACAACGGCTTCGGGGCCGGCTACCTCGCCGGCCTCATCAACCGGGCCATCGTCGGCGGACCGAAAGGGCCTCGCCCATGAGCACTTCCATCCTCACGGTGACGGAGGTCGTCCCCCGGCTGGCCCGTCGCGCCAGAGACACCCACAAGGGCGATTTCGGCCGGGTGCTCGTGGTGGCGGGGTCAGCGGGGATGATGGGGGCGGCGTGTCTTACGGCCCAGGCGGCGCTCCGCTCCGGGGCAGGCCTGGTCACCCTCGCCGTCCCGCGGTCACTGCAGGACGTGGCCGCAACCAAACTCACCAGCGTTATGACCCTGGCCCTGGCGGAAACGCCTGCGCGCAGTTTCTCCCCTCGGGCCCTGGAAGAACTCAGAACCGCAGCCAAGGACTTCGACTGCGTGGCTGCGGGCCCGGGTCTCGGCCGACACCCCGAGACGGTGCTCTTCGCGCAACAGTTGCCCACGGTCCTCGAGCGGCCGCTGGTACTCGACGCCGACGGCCTCTTTGCCCTCGCCGAAAAGCCGGAGAACCTCCTCCGCGAGGCACCCACGGTCATCACCCCGCACCCGGGGGAGATGGCCCGGCTCACCGGCCTCCGCGTCGGCGAAGTCCAGGCGAACCGGCGGGAGCACGCGGCCGCCTTCGCCCAGCGCTACCGTTGCGTGACGGTGCTGAAAGGGGCCGGCACCGTGGTGACGGATGGCCAGCGCCTCTACGTCAACACCACCGGCAACCCGGGGATGGCCACCGCCGGAAGCGGTGACGTCCTCACCGGCATGATCGCCGGGCTCCTTCCGCAGATGAAGGACTTCTTCTCCGCGGCGGTGCTTGCCGTGTATGCCCACGGGCTTGCCGGCGACCGTGCCAGAGACCGCCTGGGCGAGGTGGGGCTGACAGCTGAGGATATCCTGGCTGAGGTACCGCTCGCCCTCTGGTCCCAGGTCGAAGGTTCCCCGGGCAGCCACGAGGCGCCGGGCGCGCCCCCAGGATAGCCGGAGGTGCAGGCATTGTCGCAATGGCGAACCTTGGCTCTGTGGCTGCTTCTTCTCGGGCACACCTCTCTCCAGGCCCAGTCGGTGGCCCCCAAGCCCGCTGACCTCGAGGCCGAGGCTCCGCGCCCCATCCTCTGGGCGCCCCTCGACGACCACGCCCAGGACAACACGATCAGCAACCGCGCGAACCCGGCGGAAAGCGGACACCTCGTGGCCGTGGGGCGGGAGGTCACCACGGAGGCCCTGGGGCTGACCCTGGCGCTCCCCGCTCAGCCCAAGACCGGGACGGCGGGCAGAAGCCTCCGTTGCCTCTGGCTGCCGGACGGGCGAACCCACGTTCTCTTCCCCGTTCCCGAACGCTTCAACCCGCAGGAAGGTACGCTGGAGCTCCTCTGGCAGCCGGGGGCCAGCACGGAAGAGTTCGGCGCCCTGTTCTGCTCCGATGCGGACACGGCGTTTCAAGCCTTTCTTGCTCAGGGCCGGCTTCACTTCCGTGTTGCCGGCGGGCAAGTCTCGGCTCCGCACCGACCTCAGTTGGGAGCCTGGCACCAGTACCGGTTTCTCTGGAGCCAGCGCGAGGGTCGACGCTCTATCATCATCGACGGCGAACCAGCAGTCGACGAAACGGGAGGCGCGTGGCAGGAGGCACCCCTGGGGAAGACCTTGCTCTTCAACGCCCGAGCCAACCTGGCCTTCCCCGGTCGGGGTGGGGCGCCCGGCTTCTACGCCGAGGTCGCCATCTACGACCGGGCCTTGAGCCAGGTCCCTTCGGCCTCAACGGAACCGTGAGAGGAAGGCAAGGAAAAGGTCCGCCGAGATGAGCATGACCTCCCGCCAGCGACTCATCACCGCCTTTCACAAAGGCAAGCCCGACCGGCTCCCCATCTTCATCCGCGGCGTCAACGTGCTCGATGAGCGCTGGGTGAAGGGCCAACATCCCAGCTACGGGCCGCTCATCGACTACGTGCGCGAGAAGACCGACCCGGTCCTCTTCTGGTCGGCCGGCTGGGGCTACGGCCTCTCGGCCACGCCCCCCGAGGCGGTGACAAGGAGGGTGGTCAAAGAGGACGAAGAGTGGCAGGAGATGGAGACCCGTCTCGAGACGCCCCTGGGGCCGCTCACCCAACTCTACCGGCACAGCAAACTGGGAAAGCCCGGCTTCACGACCAAGCACTTCCTCTCTGAGCCGGAGGACGCTGAGCGCCTGCTGGCCATTCCCTACCGCCCCATCGAGCCGGACCTGGAGGGCTATCGCGCCCTGGTCCGGAGGGTGGGGGAGGACGGGCTGGTGCTTCCGCTCCTGGGTGGGGCCATGATGTGGCTTCACGAGGTCATCGACTCAGAGACCCTGGCCCTCTGGAGCGTGACGCACCGCCAGGTCGTCCACGGCCTGCTCCAGGCCTTCAACGACCGCGTCCTCGAACTGATGGGGAAGCTGCTCGCCGGCGGCTGCGGACCCGTCATCGGGAGCATCGGCCAGGAGTTGGCGACGCCGCCGCTTCTGCGCCCTGCTGATTTCGAGGAGTTCGTGGTGGAGTACGATCGCCCCACCTTCGACCTCATCCACCGACACCAGGCCACCGTGCACATCCACTGCCACGGTCGGCTCCGGCAGGTGCTGGACGGGTTCCTGCGGGCGGGGGCGGACTCGCTCCACCCGGTGGAATCGCCTCCGCTGGGTGACATCACGCTCCCGGAGTTCCGGGAGCGGGTCGGCCTCCGCATCGCGGTCAAAGGGAACATCCAGATCGGCGACCTCTACCGCGGGCGTCCGCGCGACATCGCCCGACAGGT
>Ga0315282_10015739_pt1 | contig 11126 bp, 10 predicted proteins | sample YL17G07_20_MG_FD_203693 | JGI IMG/M metagenome (GOLD analysis project Ga0315282, IMG submission 203693) | Sediment microbial communities from Yellowstone Lake, YNP, Wyoming, USA - YL17G07_20 | ecosystem: Environmental > Aquatic > Freshwater > Lake > Sediment | place: USA: Wyoming | collected...
TACCAGGGGAAGAAGGGAGGTCACGACTCCATAGGCGCGGAGAAGCCCTCCAACACCTGGTTCTTCGCCGAGGGCTACACCGGGGATTCCTTCGACACCTGGGTACTACTGCAGAACCCCAACGACGGCACCGCCACGGTAACCCTCAACTTCATGCGTCCGGACGGGGCGGCCATCACCCGGACGGTAAGCGTGCCCGGCCGCAGGCGCTACACCGTGCACGTGGACGAGATCCCCGGCCTGGAGGCGACGGATGTCTCCACCCAGGTCGCCTCCGACCTGCCCATCGTCGCGGAGCGGGCCATGTACTTCAACTACCAGGGGGAGGACGGCGGTCATGATACCATCGGCACCAGCCAGCCCTCCAACACCTGGTTCTTCGCCGAGGGCTACACCGGGGATTCCTTCGACACCTGGGTACTCCTGCAGAACCCCAACGACGGCACCGCCACGGTGACCCTCGACTTCATGCGTCCGGACGGGTCCGTGGTCACCCAGAAGGTTAGCGTGCCCGGCCGCAGGCGCTACAGCGTGCACGTTGATACCATCCCCGGCCTGGAGGCGACGGATGTCTCCACCCAGGTCGCCTCCGACCTGCCCATCGTCGCGGAGCGGGCCATGTACTTCAACTACCAAGGGGGCAAGAAGGGCGGCCACGTCACCATCGGGGCTTCCGTCCCCAGCAACCAGTGGTACCTCGCCGAGGGTTACACCGGGGATTCCTTCGACGAATACGTCCTCCTGCTCAACCCCGGGGACAAGCCGGCCGGAGTGGACGTGGTCTTCATGCGGCCGGACGGCCTCAAGGTGAACCGGACCGTGAATATGGCCCCCCGTTCCCGCTATACCATTCACGTGGACGAGGTGGCGCAACTGGAGTCCACCGAGGTTAGCACCAAGGTTACCTCCGACAACCCCATCGTGGTGGAGAGGGCCGAGTACTTCAATTTCCGCGGCCTACCCGACGGGACCGATTCCATCGGCGCCCCCGAGCCCTCCACCAGTTGGTATTTCGCCGAGGGCTGCGTGAAATAGGCTGCATTAAACAGACCGGTTGAAGGTCTTTTATACGGGGGCCGCCTGGCTTCCCGGGCGGCCCTTCTGTTTTCCATTATTCCTCGTTGGGATAATCGATCCAGATGAACTTGGACCAGTTTGAATGGGGATAGAGGTCCTTGATTACGAAACTCCCTTCCGGCACGCAGCTGTCACCCTCCATAAGCTTGTCGTCCTGTATATTGCCGCCGAATACCACCGGGTACTGATTTATGGGTTCGCCCCCGTAAAGGACGGTTAAACGAGAGGAGGACTTCTCGATCAGTATGGATACCTTATCCTTATCAACTTTTGCGGTCCCAAGGATGTCGGTTATCGGCCGGTCGTAGTTGAGCAGGTCGTTACCTGCCAACCTGGGGTGGATTCTGTCGGTATGTCCCAGGCCGGTCGACCCGCCGGAGGTGCCCCTGTTCAGGCAGCCGCTCTCTAATGATAAGAGCGCCGGCAACAGTAAGAGGCAAACGATAATGCCATATACCCTTCTCATGGCAACCCCCTTTGATAGCCTCGCTAAAACGATCAGCCCATGCATATGCCTGCCGGTTTTTAGGATTAAGTTGCAAGACTGCGAGCCAGTCACAATGGTTCCCCGTGTCCCGCCTTGCCCTTTACAGGGGTTTGGGGGCCGTGTTAACCTAGCTCTCTGTGGTAAAATAGCCCTGGAGGTTGAGATGTACGCAGTGATAGAGACGGGCGGTAAGCAGTACCGCGTGGAGAAAGGCTCGGTCATCCGGGTGGAGAAGCTGGACGTCCCGGAGGGCGAGAAGGTGGTCTTCGACCGCGTCCTCCTGGCCAGCAACGAGGGCCGGGTATACGCCGGGCCGGAGGCCGGTAAGGTCAAGGTGGAGGGCACCGTTGCCCGGCAGGGCAAGGCGAGGAAGATCATCGTCTTCAAATACAAGCCGAAGAAGGGTTACCGCCGCAAGCAGGGTCACCGCCAACTTTTTACCGAGATCCGGGTGGATAAGATAACCGGGGGCCCGCGGGCCAGGCAGGCGAAGAAGGAACGGAAGGAACGGAAGGAAGAAGAGGAAGCTCAGGCGAGCTGACCTTTTCTCAGGAGAGGTGGATAGGCATGTCCAGTAAAAAAGGCGTTGGAAGTTCTCGAAACGGTCGGGACAGCCATTCGAAGAGGTTGGGGGTCAAGAGCTCCGGCGGCCAGTTCGTGACCGGCGGCTCCATACTGGTGCGACAGAGAGGAACCAGGGTCAAGCCGGGAGACAACGTCGGTTTGGGTAGGGACTATACCCTCTACGCCAAGGTGGACGGGCACGTCAACTACTACCACTCGGGCGACCGGCATTTCGTAAGAGTCATCCCCGCGGAATAGGTAAAACCGTTCCGCCGCGGGTCATCGTTGCAGCGTGGTCCCGGCATGGCCGGGACCTTTACTTATACGGGGTGAGAAGTTGTTCATCGACGAGGTCGAGATATACGTGCGCGGCGGGGATGGGGGTGGGGGCTGCGTGAGCCTCCACCACGAGAAGTATCGTCCCCTGGGCGGGCCCGACGGCGGCGACGGTGGGCGGGGAGGCTCGGTCATCCTGCGCGCCTCCGAGAGCATGAACACCCTGGTGGAATACACCCGCCGCCGGCACTTCCGGGCCGCCCGGGGCGGCAACGGCTCGGGGAACAACTGCCACGGCGCCGACGGGAAGGACCTCGTCCTGCAGGTACCCGTGGGCACCCAGGCCAGGGACGAGGCGGGCGTACTCATAGCCGACCTTTCCCATGCGGGCCGGGAATCCGTGGTGGCCGCGGGAGGGAGGGGAGGCCGGGGCAACGCCTCCTTCGCCACCCCGGCGCGGCGCACGCCGGACTTCGCGGAGAAGGGAGATCCGGGACAGGATAGATGGATAAAACTGGAACTGAAGCTGCTGGCGGACGTGGGGGCGGTCGGTTTCCCCAACGTGGGCAAATCCACCCTCATCTCCCGCGTCTCGGCGGCCCGGCCGCGTATCGCCGACTACCCCTTCACCACCCTGCAACCGGTTCTGGGGGTGGTACGGGTGGACGAGGAGAGGTCCTTTGTCATCTCCGATCTCCCTGGCCTTATCGAGGGGGCCCACGAGGGGAGGGGCCTGGGGTTGCGGTTCCTGCGCCACGTGGAGCGTACCAAGATCCTGCTGCACATGGTGGACGTGTCCCCGGCGCCGGAGACCGGACCGGCCCGGTCCCTGGAGGTGGTCTTGGAGGAGATCGCATCCTATAGCCCACGCCTGGCGGAGCGCCCCCAGGTTCTGGCGGCCAACAAGCTGGATGTGGCCGATCCCCTCCGCCTGGAGGAGGCCAGGAAGGCGGCCGGAGCACGGGGATGGGAATATTTCCCTATCTCGGCGGTGACCGGCGAGGGCGTCCCCGCCCTTATCTACCGCCTGGCGGAGATGGTCGAGGGGGCGCGCCGGGAGGAGGTACCGGACATCCCGGAGGAGCGGACCGTATATATCTACGATCCCCTGTGGGAGCGGGGCTTCCGGGTGGTTAAAGGGGCGGAAGGGTTCTACGTACTCGGGGAGAAGGTGGAGAGGCTGGTCGAGAGGGTGGATTTGGAAAAACCCCAGGCCCTGGCCTACGTGCAGGGCAAGCTGAAGCGCATGGGGGTGGAGGAGGAGCTCCTAAAGCAAGGGGCCAGGGAGGGCGACACGGTGATCATCGGGGACTACGTCTTCGACTTCTTCCCCGAGCCGTAAGACCGGGGTTGGAGGATACCGGAAGCCCGAATTGGATAGAATAGGTGATACGGAAGTTTAACAATACCGGGAGGAGTTAACGGTGAGTGCGGAGAAGCGCCGCATCAAGGCGCGGCGCGTGGTGGTCAAGGTGGGGACCTACACCTTGAGCGACGCGTCGGGGCGGCTGGACCGGGAGCAAATGCGCGGTGTCGTGGGGCAGATAGCGTCCCTGCGCGAGGGGGGGCGCGAGGTGGTCCTGGTTTCCTCCGGCGCCATAGCCGCCGGGGTGGAGCTCATGGGGCTTGGGGAGCGGCCGCGGGACATACCATCCCTGCAGGCGGCGTCGTCGGTGGGGCAGGGGCTGCTGCTCCAGCTCTACGCCGGCTTCTTCGGCGAGCACGGCATCCTGGTGGGCCAGGTGCTGTTCACCCAGTACGATTTCGCCCACCGCCAGCAGTACCTCAACGCCCGCAACACCTTCCGGCGCCTGCTGGAGCAGGGGGTGGTTCCCCTGGTGAACGAGAACGACACCGTGGCCGTGGAGGAGATACGTTTCGGGGACAACGACCGGCTGGCAGCGCTGGTGGCCGCGCTCATCGAGGCGGACCTCATGGTGATGCTCTCGGACATCCAGGGTTTCTATACCGCCGACCCCAAGCGCGACGCGGGAGCCCGCCTTATCTCCGAGGTGGAGAGGATAACCCCCGCGATGCTCGAGGCGGCGGGGGAGGCCCTGGAGGAACACTCCTCGGGGGGCATGGCCGCCAAGTTGGAGGCGGCCCGCATCGCTACCGCCTCGGGGATCGGGGTGGTGATCGCCCCGGGCCGGGAGCCGGATGTCCTGGCCGGGGTCGCCAGTGGAAAGCGCATTGGCACTTATTTCCATCCACGGAAGAAAAAGCTGCGCGGGCAAAAGCACTGGATTGCCTTCGGCACCCGCCCCCAGGGGACCATCGTCATCGACCAGGGGGCGCGGGACGCCCTCCTGCACGGTGGGAAGAGCCTCCTGCCGGCGGGGGTAGTGGAATGCCGGGGGAACTTCAATCCCGGGGATGCCGTCGAGGTGATAGACGAGAGCGGCAGGAAGGTGGCCAAGGGCCTGTGCGGTCTCTCCTCGGCGGAGCTCAACAAGGTCAAGGGGTTGCGCAGCGGCGAGGCGGCGCGACGCCTGGGGGGAGATCAGGGCGAGGAGGTCATCCACCGCGATTACCTGGTCATCGTGGAAAGGGTCGGGGAGGAGTAAGGAGGGCGGCGTGAGAAAGGTTCCGCGCCGCGGAGTCCGCAGAGACTTCGCGAGAGGCGGTTCCCGGGGAAGACGAAGGCACCCGGGAGCGGAGAGGGCACCGGAGGGATACCGGGCGCCGGCAGGAAATACCCCGCCGGCCAGATAACAATTAATATGGAGGATACCATGAGCGTTATCGAGGAGCTGGGGATGCGGGCCAGGGGGGCCGCGCGGGGGTTGTCCGTGGCGACGGCGGAGGTCAAGAACCGGGCCCTGGAGGAGATGGCCCGGTCCCTCAAGTCCAGGGTGAAGGAGATCCTCACCGCCAACGAGGAGGACCGCCGTGCGGGCCGGGACGGCGGCATTAGCGACGCCCTCATGGACCGCCTTACCCTCACCGAGGGACGCATTGAGGAGATGGCCGCGGGGCTGTGCGAGGTGGCTGCCCTCCCCGACCCGGTGGGCGAGATCGTGGGCGGCTGGAGACTCCCCAACGGCCTGGAGATCCAGAAGGTGCGGGTGCCCCTGGGGGTGGTGGGGATCATCTACGAGGCGCGCCCCAACGTGACCGTTGACGCGGCCGGCCTGTGCGTGAAGTCGGGGAACGCGGTCATCCTGCGCGGCAGCTCATCGGCCATCAACTCCAACCGCATCCTGGCCGAGGTCATCGCGCGCGCCGCGGAATCGGCCGGGCTTCCCGCCGGGTGCATCCAGCTCGTCCCCTCAACCGACCGGGAATCGGCCAGGGGGCTCATGCGCCTGCGCGGCTACGTGGACGTCCTTATCCCCCGGGGAGGCGCGGGGCTTATCCACACCGTGGTGGAGGAGAGCACGGTGCCGGTGATCGAGACCGGGATGGGGAATTGCCACACCTACGTCGACGCCTCAGCCGACCTGGACATGGCCTTGAGGATCGTAATCAACGCCAAGTGCCAGCGCCCCGGCGTGTGCAATGCCATGGAGACCATGCTGGTGCACCAGGGGGTGGCCGGGGAGTTCCTGCCCCGGGCGGCACTGGACCTCCGGGAACGGGGGGTGACCCTGCGGGGCTGCGAGCGCACCCGGGAGATCCTGCCCGATATCGAGGCGGCAACGGAGGAGGACTGGTACGAGGAGTACCTTGACCTCATCCTGGCGGTGCGGGTGGTGGACTCGGTGGACGAGGCCATACGCCACATCAACACCTACGGGTCCGGGCATTCCGAGGCCATCGTTACCGCGGATTACGACGCGGCGCGCCGTTTCGCGAGCGAGGTGGACTCGGCGGACGTCTACATCAACGCCTCCACTCGTTTCACCGACGGCAGCCAGTACGGCCTTGGGGCGGAGATAGGCATATCCACCCAGAAGCTCCACGCCCGCGGACCCATGAGCCTGCGGGAGCTTACCTCCACCAAGTTCATCATCTACGGCAACGGCCAGGTGAGGTCCTGAGATGGGCAGGTTGAGGACCAAGCGCATCGGGGTGATGGGGGGAACTTTCGACCCCATCCACCATGGACACCTGGTCACCGCCGAGGAGGCCTGGAAGCAGTTCCAGCTCGACCAGGTGCTCTTCATGCCCAGCGGGCATCCGCCCCACAAGGAGGACAGGCGGAGCCTGGACCCCGAGGACCGCTACCTCATGGCGGTGATCGCGACCGCCACCAACGACCATTTCAAGGTATCCCGCATGGAGGTAGACCGGCCCGGACCCTCTTATACCGTCGATACGGTGCGGGAGCTGCACCGCATCTACGGTAAGAACACCGAGGTCTTCTTCATCACCGGCGCGGATGCCATCCTAGAGATCCTTACCTGGAAGGAACCGGAAAAGGTACTCCAGGAATGCACATTTATCGCCGCCACCCGGCCCGGCTATGATTTGGATAAATTGGAAAGGTCCCTTCCCGAGGCGGAGAGGATAAGGCACGCCTCCGATCCCCGCGTCCTGGTAATGGAGATACCCGCCCTGGCCATATCCTCCACGGGTATCAGGCAGCGGGTGAGCGAGGGAAGGCCCATCCGCTACCTGGTCCCGGAGGGAGTGTCGGAGTTCATCGAGAAGAACGGGTTCTATCGTTGAGCAAGGATAAGAAGGAACGGGAGGCCGTTCCCAAGGACAAGAAAAAGCTCTCGCGGGTAACGCGGCGCCACCAGAAGGAAGCCAAAAAGAAGCGCCGGGTTATCCTTATCGTCGTCCTGGTGGTGGGGGCCATTCTCGCCGCGGGGGCCATCTTCAACATCCCCTACATCAACGTGGCCCGCAAGGGCGGTTTCTGGTTGGGAGGAAAGCTCTCCGGCGCTCCCGGCAAGGAATCCCCGCCCCCCGAATACCTCTTCATGACCCAGCCCCGGAGCGGGAAGACCCTGGAGGGGGACGTATCCATCCTCCTCGCCGTCTGCAAGGGCGATGCATCCCAACGGGCCATCATGGACCTGGCCCTCTTCACCTACAATACGGAGTTGGGGGAGGGGGAGGTCTACCTCGTTCCCGAGACCTCCATAGCCTATAACCTGTCCGGCCAGAAGATCGAGCTGAGCCAGGCGCTCAAGCAGGAGGGAGGCATGGACCTGCTACGCTCCACGGTGGCCAACATGAGCGGTTCGGACGTTGACTACCTGGTCCTTTTGGGGTTCAACGGGGCGATGCAGGCGTTTCAAGGCCTGGAGTTCCCCCCCGTGCTTCTGGAGAAGGACCTGGTCCTCCCCAACCCGGTGAGCGGCGACACCAACCACCTATCCAAGGGGCAGGAGATAGGTGACGCCGATCGCCTCCTCTCCTACCTCTTGGCTTCCGACGCCAAGGGCGCACGCGAAGCACGGCTGGAGAGGGCGAAATCATATCTTCCGGAGGCTCTTTACGCGCTAAAGGGAGAGGACCCGGCCGTCCTGGGAGAGAGGCTCTCATCCCTGGGGGGCGAAGCCCTGCTTGAACCGGGTACCGGGTCGGGAGAGGAGGACGGCCGCTACCTGGCCTCCATGGTCCAGGCCTTCTCCGGCCTGGAGGAGGGCAAGCTCAACTTCAAGGCGGTCCCCAGGGTGGAGGTATTAAACGGCTGCGGCCTTCCCGACCTGGGGAAAAAGGTGGGGGAGAAGCTCGCCTCCCTGGGGGTTGGGGTGGCCGGAACGGGCGGCAACGCCAAGGTCACCGTGGATGGCCAGGAGACCAACGATTTCACCCACCAGGAGAGCAGCATAATCTACCGCAGCCAGGACCGGCGGGTGGAGGCGTTCGCCCGCTACTTGGGGGTTCTTTTGTCCATGGAGGATTTAAGGTTCGAGCCCGGCCCCGGTCCGGAGGTGGTGATTATCGCCGGGAAGGACCTTGCGGGTTAATACCGGGGAGCAAAAGCGACGGTCAAGGATTAGCCGGCCGGTGTGTGTTAACCTAAGGTAAGGACGAAACTTTGGGGGAGGGAGGCCCTCCCCGGTATACGGCGTAGAGAGCCCGGCCCCGGAAGGAGGTGTATACCGGCGGATAGCAAGGAAATGGCCATTGCGGCGGCTCAGGCCGCCTCGAGCAAGAAAGCTTACGATGTATTGGTCCTGGACATGAGGGAGGTCTTTATCCTCACCGACTACTTCGTTATCTGCGGCGGCAACACCGATCGCCAGGTGGGGAGCATACAGGAAGCGGTGGAGGAGAGGCTGGCCGCGATGGGCGTGAAGCCCGCCCGCCGGGAAGGGGAACACCACAGGCGCTGGGTGCTTCTGGACTGCCTTGACATCGTGGTACATATATTCCGCAAGGAGGAAAGGGAATATTACGAGATAGAGCGACTCTGGAAGGACGCCCCCCTGGTGGATTGGGAGGACGAGCCGGATAAGGTGACCACCTCTCTTTAGGCGGCCTGCCGGGACCCGAGCGGAATACGGGCGGAAGAGGTGCCGCGTCGTTGACGGCTATATCGCTAGTCCTTATACTTCTTTACGTGCTGACAATGGGGCCGTGGCGCAGTGGGAGCGCGCTACCTTGGCATGGTAGAGGACACGGGTTCAAGTCCCGTCGGCTCCACCAGTTTTCACCGCAAGCCCTCTTCGGAGGGCTTGATTATCTTCCGCCGATTACCCATATTTGTTGGAGATGAGCCACGAAATAGACCCCGGTTTCGTCCCGGCGGGAGGAATCGGGGAAGGGTCGCGAGATGAGACATTTAAAGGAGGAATGGCGATGAAGAGAGCGTTGATGTTATTCATGCTGCTGGGCCTGGTGGTGGGCCTTCTTGCCATAACCGGTTGCGGCGGTAAAAAGACCACGATTGAGACCCCCGAAGGAGAGATAACGGTAGGGCAAGAAGGCGGAGAGGCCACCTACGAGACCGGAGAAGGGCAGGTAACCGTAAAAGAGGGTGAGGGCGAGTCCACCGTAGCAAACGGAGAGGGTGCGATAACCTCGTCGGACAAACCCCCCACCGAGGAGCAGTTGGGCGCTCCCATTTATCCGGATGCCGGTTACGTGCCGGGAAGCGGCGGGACCGCCTCTGCCACCGGCGCGGAGGGGCAGTTCACAACGGCGGGCGGTGAATGGACGACCAAGGACGCTTACGACAAGGTCGTTTCCTGGTACAAGGGCAAGCTGGGAAATCCCACCTATGAGGAGACGTCCACCAAGAAGACCACCTGGATGATAAGCGAGGGGGAGGAGTCCTTCAGCGTGGTGACCGTCAGCGTGGAGAACGGTGAGGTCAAGATCTCCATAGGTAGGATGGCCGGCACCAACGTAGGCAAGTAAATACACGGGCAAAAGGCCGACAGGCTGTCCGAGAATTTTATATTGGGTTTGCTGCGACCCCAGGGTTTGATCCAAGGTTCTTCTTATTCTCGGTCAGCCCGTCAAGTGGTGAAACCGGATTTTTATACCGGCTACCGCGCATGGGACCGCTCCCGTCACGGTGTGTCGGGGATAGCCCGCGGGGGCCTGCCTGTGTCGTTTCGAGTTGATGGCTTTTCAGGGGCGCCTTCGTTATGGTTATTCGCCATCGAGTGCGGGTGATCGAATAAAGGTTTCCCAATACCCTGTCCGCGTAGTTGCCGCCGGCTAAACGCCTTGGAGATATCGCGAGCTACCCATCAGGCCGGCTACTTACATTTAACGGAGAAGAGCCCTCGTTATAGAAGAGCCCTCGTTATAAATCACCGGCAATATAAAGTTGACTTAATGGTAACATGGATTTATTGTAATGACACGTCAGTACCGAAACGGGGATGGCTATCTCCACTCGATGGCGATTAGAGACTCGGTATAAGCGATTTTCCAAGGAATGGTAAAGGGAAGAAAGGCAATTCGGGGCAGGTTCCATCTTTTCCTGGTGAATATTATCGTGAGAAGTGTATAATTTATAGGGTTAGATGGCTGCCGGATTGCGAAGGGGGGATTGGTAAAATGGATTACCCTTGGTTTAAGGAATATAAGGTATGCGGTATTCCGCAGACCCTGGAACCCTATCCCGAGGAACCCACCCATTTTTTTCTGGACCGGGCCGCCAGGGATTATCCCCGCATGGGATGTGTTCAGTCGGGATTAGAGATTTCCTACCCCGAGGTGAAGGAGCACGCCGACAAGCTGGCCAACGCCCTGGCGGCAATGGGGGTGGAGAAGGGGGACCGGGTGGCGACCCTGCTCCCCTCCTCCATACAGTACGTGGTGGCTGATACGGGAATATCCAAGGCGGGGGCGGTTCACGTGCCGTGCAGCTTCCTGGAGGCCAAAGACACCCTGGCCCATAAGTTCAACGAGAGCTCGCCCAAGGCCTTGCTCTGCCTTGACGAGCACATGCAGATGGCCGAATACCTGAGGGGATATATGGAGGCCGCGAACATCATCGTTACCAAGCTGGACGATTATTCCGGCAAACCATCGCCGACCGTGCCCATCTCCGGCGCACACTGGCTTACCGAGGTCATCGACCAGGCCAGGCCAGCCCCCCCCAACATTACCTTCGATCCCGCCCGGGACCTGGAGACGCTTCTCTTTACGGGCGGTACGACGGGGCTTCCCAAGGGATGCATGCTCACCCACCGCAACATCGTGGCCAACGCCATCCAGAACCGCGCCATGCTCGGCCCTATCGCCGGGGTATTCGAGGGCAACATGTCCGTGATCATGGGACTTCCCTTCTTCCACAGCTACGGCCACAGCCTGATGCATACCCAACTCCTTAACTGCTCAACCCTCCTCCTGATCGTCGATC
>Ga0315282_10015740_pt1 | contig 11126 bp, 15 predicted proteins | sample YL17G07_20_MG_FD_203693 | JGI IMG/M metagenome (GOLD analysis project Ga0315282, IMG submission 203693) | Sediment microbial communities from Yellowstone Lake, YNP, Wyoming, USA - YL17G07_20 | ecosystem: Environmental > Aquatic > Freshwater > Lake > Sediment | place: USA: Wyoming | collected...
CTTAGCTCATATCTTGAGGGAAAAGGGCTTCCTCTTCTAATCCCTTGGGGAATAGTTGTTCTAAATGTAGTGGTAACCATGCTTAACTCCCTCTATGAGAGGAGACGTGAAATTAATATTTTAAGCGCGGTGGGTCTAAATCCGGCAGAGATTGCCTCCATTTTCATAGTGGAAGCTTCGATCATAGGGTTCATTGGTGGTGGAATTGGTTATCTGATCGGTATTGGTCTCTACAAAGTTATGCCAGCTCTAGGTCTTGCACTGGATGTACATATGAAGGTGTCTGCGCTCTGGAGTTTGGCTAGTATAGGACTTGCAATTTCCGCCATGATTGTCGGCGCTCTAGCTGCACTTCGTAGCAGTGTTGTTATAACCCCGAGTTTAACCCGAAGATGGAGTATCGATGGTGAATTCGGAGGTTTCGCTATTCCCTGGACAATCCCTATTCCTTTGAAACTTGCTTCAAACGAGGTAAATGAGTTCACTGACTTCATTTATGGAAAGCTTTCTTCTCTTCAGAATGGTGATGTGGGAAAGACTTCGAGTATTAAAAAGCAATCAGATGGCGTAAATAATATTATCACCTTCTCATATAGGTCAGCGCAGCCTGGATTTGGAGGTTTTTACACGAGGAATAGGCTTTTTATAGAAAGGAACCTGGATGGGGAGTATACTGTTAAACTTGAATCCACTGGAGATAGACAGTGGGCTCACCTTTCAGGCTCTCTGCTCCGTCAGTTAATTATGGAGTGGAGTAATCGACCTAGAAATAGTGATAAATCTAGTTAGCCTCGCTCAATTTTTTCTATCCGACCGTCTCTCATCCATACAACACGATCACTTGCAGTGATCATCTTCGTGTCGTGAGTAGCTGCAACTAGAGTTAACCCACGTGTTTTATTTAAGCCATGTAGAAGATCAATAATCTCTGTTCCAGTCTTTAAATCAAGGTTTCCAGTTGGTTCATCAGCTAGTATTATAGCTGGATCATTAGCTAAAGCTCGAGCAATAGCAACCCGCTGCTGCTGTCCTGCACTGAGTTGAGTTGGTTTATGGTTAAGCCTCTCGCCAAGTCCAACACTTCTAAGTAGCTTCGCCGCTTTAGCGATCCCGTCATCCCTACTTAAACCTGCAAATACAGTAGGTAAAGCAACATTTTCTTGGGCTGTTAAAACAGTTATCAAATTAAAATTCTGGAAAATGTAGCCTATTCGACGGCATCTAAGCCAAGCTAATTCATATGCATCAAGTTTACTAATATCTACACCATCTATCCATACACTGCCTGTTGTTGGACGATCGAGCCCCCCAATCATATTAAAAAGGGTGGTTTTCCCGGAGCCACTTGGACCTACCAGGCTCAAATATTCTCCACGCCCGATCTTTAAGTCTACTCCATCAAGTGCTTTAACATACTCACCACCAACCTCATAGTGGCGTGCAAGACTCTTCAATTCAATAACAGAGTCAAAGTTCATATCTAAGAGCCTCTACAGGGTCAAGTTTTGATGCTCGGTACGCAGGATACATCGTAGCAATTGTACTTAAGAATATAGCGAGAATAACACTTGATGCATAAAGGGTCAGGAGTTTCATGGGATTAACCTTTAAAATGATGTCAAATCCAGTTGTTGATCCTGTCGTCAATAGGGCTGCTAAAGTACCAAATAAAATCCCAAAAAACCCTCCTAGGGCACCTTGAAGCACAGCTTCTACTAAGAATAAAAGGATTATATGCTTATCCAATGCGCCGATACACTTCATTGTTCCAATTTCCCGAATCCTTTCGTAAACGCTAATTAACATTGCATTGGTGATCCCCACTACGCTTACAGCTAGCGCAATTATTACCAGCCAGTAATATGTCTGGTCAACGGTTAGATTTCCACCGCCCATAACCATGAAGGTTTGGTAAAATGTGTCCGTCAATAGAAGAGTTGTGAAGAAACTTAGTCCAAGAGATATAGAAGCTATGTTCAGAAGGCTTCTGTCCCTTCTACGCTCAAGATAACTTATGGCGAGCTTAAATGCATCGCTAAAACTGAAGTGGACGTTTCCTCTCTCATGAGACATTTCCTAGAAAGGATTATGATGGTGATATAAACAATCTTCGGCCATGAAGTGATTCAATGAGGCTCTTCTTCGAACTCATTAAGATCCTCAAGATCATCATCGGTCCAACCAAGGCAGTCGTAGCATAGTTTTCGTTTGGCATCCCCGCATTCAGAACAGAATTTTGCGCCACATTCCTTACACTCGCAGAGTTCTAGACTCTCCATCCCACAAATCTCACATAATGGCATATTATCAGGTATCGCCGCTTCTAGCAGCGATTTAAACCTAACTAGTTAAACAGAGACAATACTATAGGATCTCTTCCCCGAGGTTCCCACCACTTAACACAATACAAACTTTTTTACCTCTAAACAGGTTAGGTTTCTCGATGAGGGCAGCAACGCCTACAGCGCCTGCTCCTTCAACAACTTCCCTTTGTTTAAATAATAATAAACGTATTGCATCACGTATTGTTTGCTCTTCAACGAGTATTACATTATCTAGAAGGCGACGACATATGTCTAAGGTAATACTTCCATGCTCAATCCCACCGTGCAGTCCCTCAGCGATGCTATCCTTAAGAGGAATGTCAACTATGTACCCTGCCTTCATACTTTCGTACATGACTGGTGAGGCTGTAGACTGGACGCCTATAATCTGTGTAGTGGTCACGTTCTTCCATAGTGAAGCTATTCCGGAGGCAAGTCCACCGCCACCCAGAGGCATCAGAATTATATCTAATTCAGGGTTTTCCTCAAGCATCTCTAATCCAACAGTGCCTTGGCCTGCAATAAGGATAGGATCATTATAAGCGGAGATGAATGTGGTTTCTTCTTGATTAGCAGTCTCAATAGCTAATTTTTCTGCTTCAATATATTCAGTACCATAGACAACAAGCTCAGCACCAAAGCTGCGTATTGCGGTACGTTTTACCTCAGGAGTATTTTCCGGCACAAAAATACGTGCTTTTATGCCCAGTACATTGGCCATATAACTGATCCCTAGGCCATGGTTGCCAGCTGATGCTGTTATAACCCCTTTTTTATGCTCCTCAGGCCTCATTGATAGCATCCGATTTGCTGCTCCTCTTATCTTAAAGGATCCAGTGAATTGTAAATTTTCATGTTTTAGCCAAATTTCTCCACCATAATGTTCACTCAGGAATTGAGAATTGTCAAAAGGTGTTCGTCTAATAAAAGGTTGGATTCTCTTTCTAGCCATATATATATCATAAAGAGCTATCATGAGATTGAGATTCGTCATCATTGTATATCAGTTCGTTGGCAACTAATTTCTATTAACTGGGGTTATTAGCATACATGTATGCGTGAATATTTTTCTCGGTAACATTTAATTAGCATCTTACTATGATGCAATTCATGGAGAGTAAATCACCCCTCGATCAAATACTAAGCAGATCGGATTTCAAGCCATTCGCTGGACCACGAGCTTTTACTATCCTTAAACTCGCTAAAAGTATGCTTCAGATACCGCCAGTGGAGGAGAAAGATGTTCTTAAAGCTGTTTCAAGTCTAAGTACGTTATTAGAGACAGAAGTAGCAATGATTTATGCCATGCAGGATTTTATATGTATTAAATGTGGAGATTGCTGTAGAAATCGAGGGAGTATACGGATTTCAAAACAAGAGTTAAAAAATATCGCGGATTATAAGAAAAAGAGTTACAAGCAGATTAAAGTGGAGATAAGAGCGGTTCCTTTAGGCGACGGTACATTGCGAGTACGTCAACGATGCAAGTTTTTAGTGGGTAATAATTGCTCAATCTATAGTGTTAGACCTGCTACATGCCAAAATTATCCCGCTAGTGAAATCATAAAAAATTTAGCTAATGGTGGAGGAGACGATCCCTGTCCTATAGATGATCAACTTCTAGCTGAGATTTTAGTAAAACGGGTCTTTGAGGAAAGACTATTCAAAGAGGATCCCAAGGAGTATAAAAAAATGGTTGAGCAAAGACAGCGTGATTTAGCTAACTTCGCAAATTTGTCATCGCATGAGAGATTGAACAGACTAGCATCTAGTTATCGTAAGTACTTACAGGAGGAGGCAAATCCTAAAAACTCTTAACATCTATTTCACTATCCTCTATCAGGTAGGGTTAATTGAGGCATACTATTCTTGATACCGATCCTGGCATAGATGATGCTCTTGCATTTATGCTTGCATTATCATCTCCTGAGATCGAAATAGAGGCTGTAACAACCGTTGATGGAAATGTCAGCCAACAGCAGGAACATGAGAACGCAAAACGGTTACTTGAGTTTTTAGAAAGACCAGACATTCCAGTCGCTCAAGGCGCAGAGCGACCCCTATTAAGGTCAAGAACTCATGCTGAAAGTTACCATGGTAAAACCGGGTTAGGAGATGCTATTCTTCCTAAAGCAATAATGAAATCTGATCAAAGAACAGCTGCACAACTTATCACCGAAATAGTAGAACAATTTGAGAATAAGATTACAATTGTAGCAATCGGGCCATTAACAAATATTGCTCTATCTATAATGTTAAACCCTGAACTTCCTAAAATGATCGAAAAGCTCGTTATAATGGGAGGTGCCTACAATGTTACTGCTTATGGCTGTGGAAACTCCAGTGCAGTTGCTGAGTTTAATATTTGGCATGATCCTGAAGCGGCAAAGATTGTGTTTGATTCTGGTATCCCTATGGTTTGTACCGGATTGGATGTTACAACTCATCCTGAAAATCGGTTAAACCGGCAACTTTTTTCTCAGATCGAAGAGATGGGAACAAAGCGAAGTAGGCTCGTTGTGGATCTCATAAGAAGTGTTGTGGTACGATACGATGGTATTAGCCTCCACGACCCTTTAGCCATTGCCTATATAATTAATTCTTCTCTATTTCAGACTAAGAGGTACAGGGTCAATGTAGAGACTAGGGGAGAGTTCACAGAGGGGATGACTGTCATTGATCGTAGACGCTGGTATAATCCTCAGAAGGAGGAAAATATTGAAATAATCACTGAAGTTGATTCAAAAAGGTTTCTTAACATTATTATGAATCGCATTCCGAGTGGGGATTAATGATAGATCTTATCACGTGTGGAGCAATAAACTGGGATATTAACCTCTTCATGGAACATCTTCCAAGAGTCGGCGAAGAGGTCTCTGTAAGAGAAATTCAACGTGTTTCTGGTGGCACCGCTGCGAATGTCGCTGTTGCAGCAGCTCGGCTTCTAGGTCCCCATCGTGTCGCTTTCATTGGGTCACTCGGATCTGATGAGATTGCTAAGAAACAGCGTGGAATCTTAAGGGATGAAGGTGTTGATGATTCTGGAATCCTCACTGTTGAAGGTGAGTCAGGTCAAGCTTACATTAGCATTGGTGAAAATGGGGAGAATGTGATCCATACGTTCTTTGGCGCTAACCTAAAATTAACAGGGTTATGCCTGAATGATTCAAAAAGACTTCAACTCATTCATGGATGTAAATTTTGCGTTATAATGGATCCGCCCTTAGAGACAGCTATGTGTCTCGCTGAGCTCTGTCATAAACTTGGGGTAACCGTAGCTTGGGATCCTGGAGTGTATGTAAATCTAGGTTTTGATGCTCTTGTTCCGATGCTAAAAAACATCGATTACTTCATCTTAAACCAGATAGAATTTGAGAACTTTATCAACACGAGTGATCCAGAAGAGATTGCGTTAAAAATTAGTGAGAAAGTATTTGGACTTAAATGCATAATAAAACATGGAGCTGAAGGATGTACTTTGGCAGAGGCTGGTCAAAGCGGAGTAACACATATCAATGCTGTTCCTTTAAGCCAACTAGGTTTAGCTGTTGTTAACACAGTTGGCTGTGGTGACGCCTTCATTGGAGGATTCTCATCAGCGAAGATTGAAGGTTTAAATGATGTCGAAGCTCTACGTTGGGGAAACGTTGCGGGAAGCTTTAAAGCAGCTCGAAAAGAGACTCGTGGTGGTCCAAATTGGACAGAATTTGTTAAAATGATGGATCAATGGATGCGTTTCTAAATTTTTTTAAACAGATATAGTCTGCTCAATATCATGTTAAAGGGTTCAAAACGTTTCCCAAAATACATTGAGCAACATCATATAGAGACTCGGATTGTGACTTTAAGTGCCTCAACAAAAACAAGCCAACTCGCAGCAGATGCTCTTAACTGTACAGTTGCGGAGATTGCGAAGTCAATAGTATTTCTAAATGGCGACTGCCCCATTATAGTCGTTATCAGTGGAGATAAACGAGTTGATACAAAGAAACTCGCTGATTTAATTGGCGGAGAGGTATATACTGCAGACGCTGATACGGTGCGAGAGAAAACCGGGTATGTTATTGGAGGTGTACCACCATTTCCACATAACGATGAAGCAATAGTATTACTGGATAAGAGCCTTACTCGATTTGAGATGGTTTGGACAGCAGCGGGAACACCTAACTCTGTTGCACTTCTCCAGGTTTCAAAATTATCCCAAATTGTGGGATCGGATTTTGTTGATGTTTCCACCTAAGTTAAATATTTTAGAAATTAAAAATAATGTTTAAAAGAATAATGAAGATATTTAGAAGGCTTTTGAATTAATTCTCGCTTTGAGGCTATTAGCTTGTGCGTTAGCTTTGACTATTAGCTCCACAGCGGTATCAGAAGTAATATAGCCTGCTTCAACAGCTACTTTTCTAGCGTTGTTAAACGCCATATTGACGATACTCGGTGCTGTCATTGGTGTAAGGTATTCGGACTTTATAGCAACTTGGAATGCTCCGCCATATGCTTGTTCAAGTTGTTTATTGTAGCTTGGAATGTCTAAAACAAGTGTGTCTCCTGGTATGATCTCACCGTTCTCATAGACGGCCTTCAGACTAAGACCCATCTGTGCAGCTTTAATATTAAGTCTCTGTAAAAGGTCAGATAAGTCGTTGTTTATTACATCTCCTTTCGAAATGACTTGTGTGTCAGCCACGACCCATATGTTACCACTTTCGATTCGAGTCTTAATGCCGAGGCCTCCAAATTTACTTATCATCGGGCCTGGACTGATGCCTGTATTGCCAGCTGGAATAACTATATCACTTAACGCCTTATCTCCAGTCTTAGCGAAAACTTGGACTTTGCTCTTTTCAAGCTGCATAGCTAGTTTGAAGGGATTTCCATTACTGAATAGGAAGACGTTCTGTCCTTCAATCGCTTTCAGAAACTCTTTTACACTTTTCTTATTCGCCTTCTCCATGCTAATACGCATTAAGGTATTTTTAACAGCTTTAACCTCAATCTGTCCACGAAGGCTTTTACGGAGATCCATTAACATACCGCTACCTATCTTGTAGAGGTTTGCAGCTGCAACTACCTCATATTTATTAAGAAGATCTAAGGTTTGCTCTACTACCTCTGCTTTCTGCTCGGATACGGTTGACATTCATAGCACCTCAGTACAGTTTCACTGCCTCACCCATGGTTGTCTTAAGGTAGATGCTCTTGATGTTACCATAGCCACGTTTTGTTGCACCAACAAAGTTTTGGAGAATTGCTTCAATGTTTTGGGCTACCTGTTCATCGGTCATACCTTCTTTGCCAACCATACAGTGACAGAACATTTTATCACGAGTCCTTAACACTACTGCTCGTCTCTCTCGTTCGATTACTGCATCGACTGGAGCTTGACTAGGAACAGGTGTAGGCATTTTACCGAGTGGACCTAAGATAGGACCAGCGACTCTTCCGACCTGAGCCATGAGAGTTGTCTCACTGATGAATATATCATATTCTTTTAGTTTTTTCTTTGCCATTTTCTTATCTTTGGCGAGGTCGCTTAGTTCAGCTGGCTCTACAATCATGTCAGCGCCACTTCGTCTTGCCCTTACAGCAAGGTCGCCACCTGCGAACACTAGGACTTTTTGACCTGAAATACCGTTGGGGAGTTGAACACGAAGGTTGACTCTGTTCTCAGGTCTCTTCATATCGAGTTCACGGAGGTTAATTGATATCTCAAAAGTCTGCTCGAATTTTCGTTTCTTACTAGATTCTCTTGCCTTAATAATTGCTTGAATTATCTGATTACGTTGAAGGGACATGTCTAAACCTCCTTTAACAGGGTATCGTAGGCACCTTCCTTAATGAGTTGCTGGATATCCTTTGCCGATTTTCCATCCACTGTTACACCTATACTTTGGCAAGTGCCCAAGATTTCACGGACTGCTGCTTTAATATTTGCCGCATATAAGCCTGCTCGCTTCTTTTTCGCAATACTGATCAAGTCGTTGAATGAGAGGTCTCCAACAGATGCCTTATTTGGCGTTCCAGAGCCTTTAGCAATTCCAATAGCTTGAGTAATAAGTGCGAAAGTGCTAAGCATACCTACTTTAATGGTGTACTCTTTTGTGTCTGTGTTAATTATCACGTCCACTGGGACCGGTGTACCATTGTATTCAGCCGTTGCCTTATTTATATCGGCAACGATCGACATTATGTTTACTCCCATGGGTCCCAAAGCCGGACCTATAGGCGGCCCTCCTGCTGCTTGACCTCCATTAACTATAAAATTGAATGTTTTATCTACCAAACTTAACTCGCTCCTTTAACCTCCCGGACATAATCTGCGTGAACGGTTATCGGCAGGCTGAATGCCGCCTCCAATATTTCTATTGTCACTTCCTCCTTGGAGGTATCCACGCGAACGACCCTGGCCTGCATGCCCTTGAATGGACCTGCTACTACGTCAACCAGAGTACCTTCAGCTAATCCCTCGATGGCAGGCTTTGTTTCAAGATAATGCTCAACCTCAGTCGGTGAGACAGTACCATCAACACGCTGCCTCGCGTAACGGACTCCCTTGATTAACTCGTCCACTATATGAGGGTTTACTGATTCGATAACAATGTATCCTTTAAGCTCAGATGGTGCAAGAATAGCTATGACAGGGATCTTCTCCACCTTTGCTTTATCAGCAAGCATCGTGGCTACAGCTCGTTCCTGGCCATTTGTGACCTTAACTGCATATAGTGAAGTCTTTGTTTTGTCTTCGGGCAACTTTGCCACGTCCGGTGCACCGTATCCGTAATGGGACCGATAATATATAGATTGCTAAATATGTGGTATATTTCTGAGAAGAATTTGAGCCATGCCATCAAACTGTGCGCTGTAGTGTTGTTGATACTACCTTGATTATGTAGCCAATTGCACCAATAAGACCCACACCGATAAATACGATTTTTACACTTAGCAAATAGGTTTTCAAGTCTGGGTGATTAATGGTTGTTAATAGGCGACGTGCACTTTCGAAAAACTCTTTGATACCCATTATGCTTCGCTCAAATTCATGTCGAGTTAGTTTAAATCCTTTACGAATCTGAAATGAGTTTCTCAGCAAACCACTTAGCATCAAAAGGCTGGAGATCATCATACCCCTGACCAACGCCAATGTATATCACTGGTTTTCTAGTGAGGTAGATAACGCTGAGACCGCTACCTCCTTTTGCATCTGCATCAACCTTTGTTAGGATAACTGCATCAAATCCAATAGCTTCATTAAAAGTTAATGCTTGTTCAGTTGCATCATTGCCAATAAGACTATCCAATATCATTATCGTTAAATTGGGTTGTACGACACGTTTAATCTTCTTAAGTTCATCCATAAGATTCTGATTTGTCTGCATTCGTCCCGCAGTATCAATTAGGATAATATTAATTCCCTTAGCCTTTGCATGTTGAATAGCATCATAACCTACAGCAGCGGCATCGCTTCCATACTGATGCTTAATTACTTTTACACCGAGTCGACGCGCATGTTCTTCAAGCTGCTCTATAGCCCCAGCGCGATAGGTATCACTGCTAGCAATTACAACACTGAAGCCATTCTTCTGAAAAAGATGAGCAATCTTAGCAATGGTAGTAGTCTTTCCAGTGCCATTAATACCAACAAACATTATTGAGTATGGTTGCCCCATTTTCCTCGCTTCATTAGCAAATGAAAGAAAGTCAACTTGACTATTCGACTGCATCACAGTCTCGATTGACTCTTTTAGCGCTCTCTTTACTGTATCCATTTTGTTTCCAAAACGTGGAGTTTCTAATCCAATCAGATGTTTACGCATCTCTTCACATATTTTCTCAGACACTTCAACAGATACATCATTACTTATTAGTTGCATCTGAAGATCCCACATAAGGGGATCAATATCCCCTTCTGATAGCTCTGCTTTAGAAATTTTTTCTACAATACTCTTTAGGCTTTGTCTGAGTTTATCAAACACTACGTAGTGTCCCCTTGGAGTTCAGCTGAGAGTCGTTGAGCCACATTCTGGTAAATTTGCATTTGATTGACCACCTGACTTAACTGATCCTGCGCTGAAGTCTCCGCTTTCTCAACTTCTGTAAACCGACTTTTAATAGTATCAAGTGCTTTATCCAATTCCATTTCCACGGATACTTCTGCACCGATTCCTATTATGACTTTTCCAATATCACCAAGGTTAGCATTTACGAAAGTACCACCGCCAACAGGAACTAAAAGAGAAGAACCAGCTTTCAATTCTTTAAGTTCAGTAAGGCTATCTTTACTCATATTTAGGTCAGTTGCTGCACCATCGAGCAACTCAACCCTCTGCTGAAGAGTCTGAACTGTTCCCTCCATAAGCTGTAATTCATACAAGACACGGCGGAGCTGATCTTGTTTGCTAGGTTCAGACAAGTCTAGTTACCAGCTTTCGAGGTAGGCTCAATTTCCTCCACACTTATTATCGTGATTTGGCTTCTTTTTGCACGGTGACGGCTTCCAATTTCGGAATATATCTGTTCGACAGCATGCTCCATCTTCGCTGCCTTAATCTCTTTGCTGAACCTCATAGGCTCAAAGAATTGCTTTTTTAAAACTTCACCAGTAACAAGGTAAGTTTTTACTTCGCTCATTGTTGCTGCTCCTCCTTCGATTCAGCTAAAGATATAGTAACTTTTCCCTCACTATCTTTAATCATCTTGACACGTACTCTGCGAGGAGGACTTCTTATCCCATGAGCCCAAATGACTTCGTTTAAAGTACTGTCTATGACCACAATTTCTGCTTTCATGTGCTGTTTTGCG
>Ga0315282_10015741_pt1 | contig 11123 bp, 12 predicted proteins | sample YL17G07_20_MG_FD_203693 | JGI IMG/M metagenome (GOLD analysis project Ga0315282, IMG submission 203693) | Sediment microbial communities from Yellowstone Lake, YNP, Wyoming, USA - YL17G07_20 | ecosystem: Environmental > Aquatic > Freshwater > Lake > Sediment | place: USA: Wyoming | collected...
CGGCGGTGATGATCACCACCTGGGAGCCTTTGGTGGCCTCGTAATCATTGGCGCCCACCACGTTGACGTTGAAGCCGAAGACCGGCCGGGCCTGCATCAGGTCCAGGGCCTTGCCCTGGGGCATACCCTCCACCACGTCCACCAGCACCACGTCGGCCACTTCCCGGGCCGCGGCCCAGTGGGCGCAGGTCGCCCCCACGTTGCCGGCCCCCACCACCGTTATCTTCGGGCGAGCCATAAATTATTCCTCCTCGGTATATGGTTTTGAGAGGAGGGCAGGGATTTTTAGTGAGCGATTCCCCTGCCTCCCTGAGAAAACCTTAGTACATAATTTCTTAAATCCGGTAACGTTTTTGTCACTCCCCCCTCACCCCAGCCCTCTCCCCCCGCCGGGGGGAGAGGGAGCATTACGAGGTTCATTTTTATCCCCTCTCCCCCAATGGGGGAGAGGGTTAGGGTGAGGGGGAATTAATCTTTTCTCCCTGCCGTTAATAAATACGTTACCGGATCTATAAAATCTGGTACTTAGCTTGAAAAACGAATTCTAGCCATTTTGGCCTCGGCCTGCAATGAAATTCTCGGTGGACAATTTGAAATCCTTTTGAAAGTCGATGGCTGCCCAAAAATCTTTTTTTAAGGCAACCCCCGACATCTTTGCTTTTATTCCCTCCCCCTTGAGGGGGGAGGGTTAGGGTGGGGGTGAAAAATCTTATGATAACGGTTGGTTGCGGGTATTCCTCCCCTGAATCCCTTGAAACTTTGGTATAGGTCTCAAGTTGACAGGCTCCGCCTTGACCCCTATAATCCGCCTAACTGGCGGGACTTTATGGCATCTTTCCGTATCTATCTCAAGGCCCTGAGATTGCCGTTTCTCACCGGGTCGCTGCTGCCGGTGACCGCGGCCACGGCCCTGGTTTACTGGCTCCATCAGACCTTCAGCTTCGGTTTCTTCTGCCTCACCCTGCTGGGGGTGGCCGCCCTGCACCTGGGGGCCAACCTGATCAACGACTACTACGACGCCTTCGGCAGCGATCCCCTGAATCGTAACTTTACCCCCTTCAGCGGCGGCAGCCGGGTGATTCAGAACGGGGAGTTGGCGGCCGAAACGGTCAAAACCCTGGCCTACTTCTTCCTGGCCCTGGGGGTGGTCTGCGGCCTGACCCTGATCTACCTCGATCGCCCCTGGGTGGCGGTCTTCGGCTTCCTGGGCCTGCTGGCCGGCTTCTGCTATTCCGCCTCGCCGGTGGCCCTTATGAGCCTCGGCCTGGGGGAAATCCTCATCTTTCTGGCCTTCGGGCCGCTCCTCACCCTGGGGACCTATTACGTCCAGACCGGCCGGTTCGCCCCGGTGGGCGCCGCGGTGGGCCTGCCCCTGGCCTGCCTCATCACCGCCATCATCTGGATCAACGAATTTCCCGACCTGGAGGCGGACCTGATTGCGGCCAAGCGCCACCTGGTGGCCCGCCTGGGCCTGAAAGTATCCCGCTGGATTTACGCCGCCCTGATGCTGGCGCCCTTTGTCAGCCTCTTTGTCCTCCTGGAGTACTACCTTCTGCCCGATCTCATCATCGCCGCCCTGCTCCCTTTACCCCTGGCCCTGCGGGCCATCGGCCTGGTCCGGCGCACCGCCCCCACCGAGCCCGGCTTCGTCGCCGCCCAGGCCCTCACCATCCAGACCCACGCCTTCCTGGGCCTCACCCTGACCCTGGCCCTGCTCTACGCGGCCTGGTGGCGGTGAAGATAGCTGTCAACCGTCAGCTATCAGCTTTCAGCAAAGACTCTTACATATTTAGTTGCAGCGGCATCGATACTGGTTTTAAATGTAGCCGCAGGCTTTAGCCTGCGCAGGCTGAAGCCTGCGGCTACCAATGAAACCCTCGCTTTTAGCTGAAAGCTGACCGCTGACCGCTGAACGCTATTCTCAATTAAGCAAAGGAAAACCTATGGGAAATCCAACGACCTCACCGGTCTTAGTCGAAGTTACCCGCGGGCCCGCGGTGGAGAGCCGCCATCGCGGCCAGATTGTGGTAATCGATGCTCAAGGCAAGCTGATGCACCAGGTGGGCGACCCGGAAGTCTGGGTCTGCCTGCGTTCGCTGGCCAAGCCCTTCCAGGCCCTGGCGGTGGTGACCAGCGGCGCGGCCGCGGCCTTTGGCTTCAAGGGGGCGGAGCTGGCCCTGTTCTCCGGTTCCCTCTCCGGCCAGGATTTTCAGACCTTCCTGATAACTTCTTGCCTGGAGCGCCTGGGCCTGAAACCGGAAGTCTTGCAGTGCGGCGCCCATCCGCCCCTGCATAAGCCCACGGCCCAGGCGCTAAGCAAGGCCGGGCAGAAGCCCAGCCCCACCCAGCACACCTGCGCCGGCAAGCACACCGCCATGCTGACCCTGTGCGTCCATCACGGCTGGCCTATCGAGGATTACCTGAACCCGGCCCACCCGGTGCAGCAGCTCATCCTGGGCCACGTGGCCCGCATGGTGGGGGTGCCCAAGGCGCAAATCCCGGTGGCCATCGACGGCTGCGGCGCCCCGGTGTTCTATGCGCCGCTGAAGAATATCGCCCTGGGCTACGCCAGATTGGCCGCAGCCCAACCGGGTTCGCCGGCGGGCACCTTGATGGCAGCCATTTTGGCCCACCCGCGCCACATCGCCGGCGACGGCCGCCTGGAGACCGGGGCCATGCAGGCCCTGCCGGGCAAAATCTTCGCCAAGTCCGGCTCCGAGGGGGGCTACGCCTTGAGCCTCACCGATGGCGCTCTGGGGGTGGCCCTGAAGATCGAAGACGGCGGCACCCGGGCCATGAACCCGAGCGTCGTCGAGATCCTTTCGCAGCTGGGCCTCATGACCCCAGCCGCCGGCGAGGCCCTGGCGCGCTTCCGGGAGCCGGCCATCCTCAACCACCGCCGGGAGGAGGTGGGCCGCATCCGGCCGGTGTTTGCTTTAGGAACCTCAAGAGATTAGTGGCACCGGCTTCCAGCCTGTGTTTTTTCTGTTTCCAAACTTTTAGCCGCACAGGCCGGAGGCCTGTGCCACTAGATTTCTCAAGTTAAAGCTCGTTCCCAAGTGCAACTTGGGAACGAGTGAAGAAATGTGGGTGCGGCTCGCGAGCCGCCCATACCCATAGCCCCGCGCCATAACTGCCCTCAGAAAGCCCTTGAATCTCTGGCCAATCATGCTATAGTTTAAAGATATTTACGGTTGCCCGGCAGGGGAAAAGGGGAATCTCGGAGCCATCATGAAAGTCTTGTGGGCCCCGTGGCGCATGGATTATATCCTGGGAGAAGACAAGCCCCAGGGCTGTATCTTCTGCCCGGAACCCGGCGAGAATCTCGCCGAGCGGCTGATCCTCTTCAGCGGCCGCATCACGCGGATCATGATGAATAAATACCCGTACATCAACGGGCATCTCCTCATCTCCCCCCGGCGGCACACCCCCGGCCTGGACGACCTCACCCCGGCGGAGATGCTGGACCTGATGGCCAAACTTAGGTCCGCCATGGCCATTTTAAAACAGCAGATGCGGCCCGACGGCTTCAACGTGGGCCTCAACCTGGGGATCGTGGCCGGGGCCGGGATGGAGAGCCATCTTCACTTCCACGTGGTGCCCCGCTGGAACGGCGACACCAATTTTATCCCGGTCTTTGCCGACGTGAGGGTAATTCCGGAACACTTCCGCCAGACCTATGAGCGCCTGGCCCCCCACTTTCAGGCCATCTGCGACGAGGAGCAGACATGCGTTTCCTTAAAGTAATCTTCTCCACCATCATCGTACTCCTGGGTGTGGTCTTCATCATCGAGAACCTGGAAGTGCTCAAACAACCGGTGACCCTGCGCCTGGACCTCTATCTGGCCCACCTGGAAAGCCCGGCGATACACCTCTGGGTGCTGGTGCTCTTCTTTTTCTTCCTGGGCGTCTTCACCGCCTCACTCTACGGCATCTACGAGGTCATCGTCCAGCGCCAGACCATCCGCCAGCTCAAGCATAATCTGGAGATTCTGGCCCAGGAACTGAAACAGGCCGGCGCCGCAACCGAGGCTTCGGCGGCTTCACCAGCCTCAACAGGCGCTGCCCGAACCGAATGATTACCAGAGGGGTTGAGCCATCAGGAGGGATTGAGCCCCTTACCATCGAATTCCCGCAAGTCTCTTGTTGCCGTCATGGCCGACGCTCCGCCGGATAAAGTCACCCCCATGCTGCGGCAGTATCTGGACCTCAAGTCCAGATACGCCGACGCCCTGCTCCTCTTCCAGATGGGCGATTTCTACGAGACCTTCTTCGGGGACGCCGAAAAGACCGCGGCGGCTCTGAACATCGCCCTGACCTCCCGGAGCCGCGCCGACTCGGAGCGCATCCCCATGGCCGGCTTTCCCATCCATGCCGCCCAGAGTTATATCGGCAAACTGCTCGAGGCGGGCTTCAAGGTGGTGGTCTGCGACCAGACTGAGGACCCGGCCCAGGCCAAGGGTTTGGTGCGCCGGGAGGTGACCCGGGTCCTCACCCGGGGCACCGTGGTGGACCCGGCCGCCCTGGACGCCCGGCAGGACAATTACCTGGCCGCGGTGAATTTGAGGGGCGATAAATGGGGCCTGGCCTTCCTGGAGGTCTCCACCGGGGAGTTTCGCCTCACCCAGGGGGAGGGGGCCGATGGACTGGCCGATGAGCTCTGGCGCCTGAAACCGGCCGAACTCATCGTTTCCGAAGAAGCCGACCTAACCCTACTGAGCGCCGCCCTGATCCCCTTCGAGGTCCCGCCCACCCAGCGGTTAATCAACCGTTACGCCTTCGACCCCGAGGCGGCCCGGCGGGAACTGGGCCGGGCCCTGGGCACCCTGTTCCTGGACGGCTTCGGGGTGGAAGACCACTCCCTGGGGGTGGCCGCAGCCGGGGCCATCCTCCGCTATCTGCACGACTCCCACACGCCGGAGCTGCCCCACCTGGATCGACTCCTGCCTTATAATCGGGATGACCACCTGGGGCTGGATGAAGCCACCCTGAGGCACCTGGAGATCTTCGAGACCTGGCGCAGCCGCTCCCGCCAGGGCTCGCTCCTGGACGCCCTGGACTGCACCGTCACCCCCATGGGGGCCCGGCGGCTGGGCCGCTGGCTGCGCTATCCCTTGCAGGACCTGGCGGCCATTGAGGCCAGGTTGGCTGGCGTAGAATTTTTTAAGGAGGACGGCCTGTTGCGGCCACGCTGGCGCCAGACCCTGAAAGGCCTGGGGGATCTGGAGCGTCTCACCGCCCGGGTGGCCCTGGAGCAGGCCACGCCCCGGGAGGTGGCCGCCATCCAGCAGACCCTGGAAAAGGTTCCCCGGCTCCAGGAATTGCTGCCCGAGGCACTCCCCGCCCTGGTGGCCGAGGCGGCCGGGGACCTGGACCCCCTGCCCGACCTGCAGGACCTGATCGGCCGGGCCCTGGTGGACGACCCGCCTTTAAGCATTAAGGATGGGGGGATCATCCGGGAAGGCTACGATGCGGAGCTGGACGAGCTCATCAGCCTCAGCCGGGAAGGCAAGGACTGGATCGCCAAACTAGAGGCCCAAGAGCGCCGCGCCACCGGCATCAACACCCTCAAGGTGCGCTACAACAAGGTCTTCGGCTATTATCTGGAGGTCTCCAAGGCCAACCTGCACCTGGTGCCGCCCCACTACATCCGCAAGCAGACCCTGGTAAACGCCGAACGCTTCATCACTGCGGACCTCAAGGATTACGAGTCCCGGGTCCTGGGGGCCGAAGAAATCCGGGTGAAGCGGGAGGCGGCACTCTTCCTGGACCTGAGAAGGCGCCTGGGACAGGAGACTCCCCGCCTCAAGCAGGTGGCCCGGGCTTTGTCCATCCTGGATGTTGTGAGCGCCCTGGCCGAGCTGGCGGCCGTGCACCGCTACTGCCGCCCCCGCCTGATTCCCGAGCCGCGGCTGGAAATCCGGCAGGGCCGCCACCCGGTCATCGAGCGGCTGCTGCCCGCCGGCGCCTTTGTCCCCAACGACATCACCCTGGACTCGGGCGCCCAGGTGCTCATCGTCACCGGGCCCAACATGTCGGGGAAATCCACCATCCTGCGCCAGGTGGCGCTGATTACGCTCCTGGCCCATATGGGGAGCTTCGTGCCGGCCCAGGCGGCGCACGTAGGCCTGACGGACCGCATCTTCACCCGGGTGGGGGCGGTGGACGACATCGGCCGGGGCCAGAGCACCTTTCTGGTGGAGATGCACGAAACCGCCCGCATCCTGCACCAGGCCACCCCCCGGAGTTTGGTGATCCTGGACGAGATCGGCCGGGGCACCTCCACCTTTGACGGCCTGTCCCTGGCCTGGGCGGTGGCGGAACACCTCCACGACAAAGACGGCCTCGGCGTCAAGACCCTGTTCGCCACCCACTACCAGGAGCTCACCGAACTGACCCGCCTCAAACCCCGGGTCAAAAATTTCCAGGTGCTGGTGGCGGAGTCCGGCAACAACATCGTCTTCCTGCATCAACTGGCCCCGGGGGCCGCGCCCCAAAGCTACGGCATCGAGGTGGCCAAGCTGGCGGGAGTGCCCCCGGAGGTCATTGCGCGGGCCCAGGAGGTCCTGGAAAACCTGGAAGCCGGCAGCCTCGACCCCATGGGCCTGCCCCGCCTGGCGCGACCCCGCCGCCGCCCGACCCGGAAGGCGCCGCAGTTGAAGCTATTCGGTGGCCCCCAGGATGACTGAAGAAGGAAAGCGGTCAGCAGTCGACTGTCCGCAAAGGCTCGGTCAAGGTAATGAAGATTTGAGATTAACCACCTTGATTCTCCGGGGTTTTCCCACCGAGAACCGAAAACCGAACCCCGAAAACCGCTTTTTCCCCTTGACAAGCGGGCCGATTTTTACGACAAAAAAAGGCGAGCGGGAATAACTCAGCGGTAGAGTGCGACCTTGCCAAGGTCGAAGTCGCGGGTTCAAATCCCGTTTCCCGCTCCATTTTTTTTTGAGGCGGCATAGCCAAGAGGTAAGGCAACGGTCTGCAAAACCGTTATTCTCCGGTTCGAATCCGGATGCCGCCTCCAGGCATTTCCCACTTAGCAAATTAATCCTTCCTAAACTCTGATCTTAGTTGCGGAGAGGTTGCTGATAGGCTCCAGTGGCCCGAAGATTATCTGCTTTTTATATTAATCATTTGACAATATTTTCTAATCATGGCATTTGAGATAAAGACATTCGAATTTAATGCTCTTGGAATCATCTAACGAACATGATATCTCGACAATGGATATTGAAAATCAATTCAGGAATCCTTAAAATTGAATTATTAAGGAGGAATCCCAGATGGAGAGGAAAACAAGGCTCAATTTCCAAGGGAAAGACTTGGAAGGTATAGACCTGGATTTTAAAATCAAAAAAGAGGAATGGAATGAATATGAACTCTCTGATGGAACGTTTATAAAGATAAAAACCATAGCTTCAAGTATTGTAAGAATTCCGGATATGTATGATAACGATGGGAATCCGGTTTATTTGGTGAAATCATCGAATGTTATGGCTGTGTCAGCTTCAGAGAACCTGAAAAAGGGAGCTGAAAGGGTTCACTAAAATGGTCACTGAATTTGAAATAGAAGAAGATATTACAAACAATAGTAATTTAAACAGCAATTATGATGAAGAAAGGAGCTTCATCATTCCATCCGAAGAGCCTAAGCGTGAACAGGGAACTGATGAAACTGAATTAATTGCAACATATGTTCAATTAGATTCTATCGTTACAAAAATAGGAAAACCTTTAACTAATTTAATGATGTTTAATTTTTATTTATTGCCACGAATTAACATATCGGCAACAGATAAGAATAGATTAGAATATTTTATTGCGCAAAATATTTCGAAAATTCCGCAGGTAGAATACATTTTTTTTAGTAAAAGGGATACTTTTTATGAGATTTGGACAGTTATTAATAAACTTGATAGAGAAATTAGAAAAAAAATTTACGATATCGAGTTCAACATTCTTCAGAAATTTAAGGACTTATACTTTGATTTTCATATAATATGTAGGAACGATAGAGATATTAATGAATTGAGCTCATCAAAAAGTAAAATGATATTTAAGAGAAATATATAAGGATGATGGTTTCGATGCCAAATCAATTAGACCACATCAATAAAGCGAGACATAATGAGGCCTTTGCCGCTTCAATTAAAGAAACACAATTTCTTGATTGGCTGGTAAATGGTGTATTTTACTCTGCAATGCATTATACAGAAGCTTATTTAGCAATTAATAATAACCATCCTAATTCTCATCCTGTTAGGAATGAATTTATACAAGAAGATCCTAATCTTGGGTGGAATTTTTATAGGAATATGTATCGCCCATTACGTGATGATAGTTATGAAGCGCGCTATAATATGCGAATTTTCACTTTAGACGAGATCAATAGACATATAATCCCTCTTCTTGAAAGTGTAAAACAACATTTGAGCCAATACATTCGTCAAATTAATATTTAATAAAAGTAATAGAATTATTTATGTTTACTCAGCGGCTTCCGGGCCGCTTTTCTTTTTCCAACTCCCGGCGAGTGATCTTGCTGGGGCTATTCCAGAAGTGGGCTCTCTTTTTCCTCCTCGGCAAAATCCCCGACGAATATCATTCCGGTTTTTTTCCCCCCACGGTAAGGTGAAACCCCAGGGGCAATAACTCCCCCAGGGCCATGTCCACCGGACCGGCCGGCCCCTGGAAGATGATGAGCGCCTCTCTGCCGAACTCCAGAATCACCTGGCGGCAGGCGCCGCACGGGGGACAGGCCTCCTGGGATTCGCTGACCACGGCCAGGGCCCTGATCTCCAGGCCCGGTCCCTCGGCGGCCACGGCTTGGGCGACGGCGGCCCGCTCGGCGCAGAGGGTCAGGCCGTAGGAGGCATTCTCCACATTGGCCCCGGAGAAGATGCCGCCCTGCCGGGTTAAGAGGGCCGCCCCCACCCGGAAGCGGGAATAAGGCGCATAGGCCTTCTCCAGGACCTGCCGGGCCGCCTGGAGGAGTTGGGACCGCAGGGCCGGGGTAATCATGCTGAGCCCTCCTGACTTTTAAAATTTCCGCCTCCGCCCAGCGAAGGGGGTAATTGACCTCACGTTATCATATTAGTTACAGCAGGCGGCAAAGGGAAGATGCTCCTGACCCCGGACTAGCAAGGAATTGCTTAAATAGCCCGACACCGGGGCGTCGCGGCCAAGGCCAATGGCGCAGTTCCCCGTGGTTCGGCGGCAGATAATTTTTTCCTTTACCTTTTCGTCCGATTTTGTTTATAATTTTGCTAAATTAGCCCATGCGTTGGAGTCACCCCGGTCCGAGACTCGGGCGCACCTAAGCAAGGAGTAGAGCGGCATGAACAAGTCGCAGCTTATCGAGGCCCTGGCCAAAGCCGAGAACATCACCTTGAAAAAGGCGGAAATGGTGGTGAACGCCGTTTTCGAAAACATGGCGGAAGCTCTGGTGCTGCAGGAACGCATCGAAATCCGCGGCTTTGGCAGCTTCAAAGTCAAATTTTACAACGGCTACAAGGGCCGGAACCCCAAAACTGGCGACCTCATCAAGGTGGATGGCAAGAAATTGCCCTTCTTCAAGGTCGGCAAAGAGATGCGGGAACGCGTCGACCGCTGAAATCCGGTTACTCTGATCAGTTTTCACACCTGGCCGTGCTAGATGGGGAGTTAGCGGTGCCCTGTAACCCGAGAACCGCTTATGCGGGGTTGAAGTCCCTTTCTGAGGGTCGCAGCGCCTCCGGGGTTGGCTGACCAGGGCGGCGGATTGGACCCTGCGCAACAGACGCTTGTGAACCCCGTCAGGTCCGGAAGGAAGCAGCGGTAAACAAGGCGGTCTGTGTCGCGGCGGCAGCTAATCCATAAACCCCCTGGCCCGCGGCGCCGGTGGTGGCGGATTCGAAGCAGGGTGCACGGCCAGGTGGTATTTTTTTACCACCAAGGGCACTAAGTTTCACCAAGCATAATTATAAGGCGCCTGGGCCAAGCCCAGGCGCCTTCAGTTTTCCTTGGTGATTTTTAGACTGCCGCCGCGGCCGAAACCGGCTCGGCCTTCATCTTCCCCAGCGCCCGGGTCATCTCCAGCATGACCCCCAGGCCCTGCCGGCTTTCCTGGCTGCGCATCTTCCAGAGGAGCCCGAACGGGCCCCACCGGTTTGGCCGCCTCCAGATCCACCTCCAGAGGCACCTCCACCAGCTTTTCCAGGAATCGGATCAACTTCGGATTCGACAATTTCTTGACAATGCCGTGCATCCTGACGAAGCCGTCGCCCATGGCGGCGATATCCTCGGGATTATAATTCTCGGCAATCTTGCCATACATCTCCAGTACCGCGGCATTGATGCGAAAGATGCCCTTTTGCTCCAGGTTATCCAGGTAATCGATGACCTTGGGCACCGCCAGTTTCAGGACGGGCTCCAGGTCCTGCCACCAGTCCACCAGGTTTTCCAATTGTTCCAGGGACCAGGTCAGATACTTCAGACTGGGCAAGAGCCTCTTGATCAGGGCGAAGAAGTCTTCCAGCTGGAAGCCGATCTCCACTTCCACCATCTCCTCCGTCAGTTTTTTGACGGCAGGGTCCATCAGCAGGGAGAGATCCCGCCCCAAATCACTCAGGTTTTCAAAAGGCCTGGTGAAGGCAGCCACCTGCTCCTCCACCCTGGCGACTCCTGCCAACTTCTCCTCAATGCGGGCCAGGCGCTCCAGTATAACTTCTTCGTTGGTCATGGCCGCCTCCTTCTCAGGGGCATCTCAATGTCCGGGGAGAGAATGCCCCGCACCTTGCCGGCCATGACAAACTGGGTTTCCAGGGGCAGATGGCTGCCTTTGAGCATCAGGTTGAAGTAAGTCCACCGGAACATCATCTTGGCGATGTAGTTGGAGAAACTCTCCTTGAGGAGATCGAACGGTCCCAGACCCGGAAAGGGAAACTTACCCGGCAGGGGCTCAATTTTATAATTCTTAGAAAAAAACCGCGTTTTCTTTCTATCCCGGGATTTATGTAGCCGGTTCTGTTGCCCCTGATTACCCGGGGCCAGCCGTATCAACGACTTCCCTTCTGGTGTCTTGGTGCTGTATCTTTATTCTTAATTTTTGTCTGGGTCTCCTGGTCTCAGTGGTGATAAAATCG
>Ga0315282_10015742_pt1 | contig 11123 bp, 8 predicted proteins | sample YL17G07_20_MG_FD_203693 | JGI IMG/M metagenome (GOLD analysis project Ga0315282, IMG submission 203693) | Sediment microbial communities from Yellowstone Lake, YNP, Wyoming, USA - YL17G07_20 | ecosystem: Environmental > Aquatic > Freshwater > Lake > Sediment | place: USA: Wyoming | collected...
CCATCCAAACGCCCGAAGCGCGCCTCCTGACCAGCCTGGCAGACGTGCTGGTCCGTAAGAGCGTCTGGATCGTTGGCGGTGATGGTTGGGCGTATGACATCGGTTATGGTGGCTTAGATCATGTACTGGCTTCAGGAAGAAATGTCAATGTCCTGGTGTTGGACACCGAGGTCTACTCGAATACCGGCGGTCAGGCTTCGAAATCTACCCCTCGAGCAGCCGTGGCGAAATTCGCCGCTCAAGGTAAAGGAATCGCCAAGAAAGACCTCGGCCTGATTGCCATGTCATACGGGTACATCTATGTGGCTCGGGTCGCGATGGGCGCCAGCGATCAGCAGACACTCACCTCTTTCATCGAGGCTGATGCGTACGAAGGGCCATCTCTAATCATTGCCTACAGTCACTGCATCAATCACGGTTTCGACCTGGTCAACGGATTGAGACAACAAAAATTAGCTGTCCAATCGGGAGCCTGGCCGCTCTACCGCTATAACCCCAATCTGGCTGTCGCAGGAAAAAATCCACTGATCCTGGACTCCAAAGAGCCAACCATCCCCGTTGAGGAATATGCATACAATGAAACCCGCTATCGCATGCTTCTCTTAACCGATGAACAACGTGCGGAAATGCTCATGAAACAAGCCCAATCGGATGCCGATAAGCGCTGGAATTATTACAAGCAGTTAGCCGCAATGAGCTATGAAATCCCGGGTGCCAGATCAGGTAATGGAAAAACGACCCCCGAAAAAGAGGAATAAAATTGGAGGATATGAAATGGTCGATCTAACCACCACTTACCTTGGTTTGGAATTAAAGAATCCGGTTGTTGCTTCGGCCTCGCCGTTATCCCATAAAGTAGAAACGGCTCAAGAGCTTCAAAAAGCTGGCGTAGCAGCCCTTGTAATGCATTCGCTATTCGAAGAACAAATCATCAGCGAGGGTTTGAAAATCCACGCCGATTTGCTGCGAGGCACCGAAGAATACGCCGAAGCCATAAGTTATATTCCGGAAGTGGGGGTTTATAGCATTGGCCCAGATTCCTACCTAAAACAGGTCGAGAGGTTGAAGAAAGCCGTGAGTATCCCGGTGATTGGTAGTTTGAACGGGATAACGCCAGGAGGTTGGGTTGAGTATGCCCAAAAGATCCAAGATGCTGGCGCCGACGCTTTGGAGCTAAATATCTATGATATCTCGACCGATCTTAAAGTGAGCAGTTCAGAATTAGAAGACCGCTACCTTTCCTTAATTCAAGACATCCGTAAAACAGTCAAAATTCCATTGGCTGTCAAACTAAGCCCATTTTTCACCTCGCTCCCGAACTTTGCCAGCCGGTTGGCGGGTAGCGGAGTGAATGGCGTGGTGTTTTTCAACCGTTTTTACCAGCCGGATTTCGATCTCGAAGCTCTGGAAGTGATTCCTAATCTGGTGTTAAGTAATTCCGATGAATTACGTCTTCCATTGCGGTGGATTGCGATCCTTTATGGAAGGGTAAACTTAGATTTTGCCCTCACTAGCGGAGTGCATACCTCAGAAGACGTGCTCAAAGCCATGATGGCCGGCGCAAAAGTAGCCATGATCGCTTCCGAATTCTTGAAAAATGGAATTAATCAGGCTGCCAAAATCCTGGCGGGGATGACCAGTTGGCTAGAAGAACGAGAATATACCTCGATCAAACAGTTGCAAGGTAGCATGAGTCAAAAAGCGATTGCCCAACCCGTAGCATTTGAAAGAGCAAATTATATGCGGGTGCTAAGCTCGTATTAGAAAAACCCGAATATCGATAATTAAATGAATGGGGTATCTCTGACGATTGAGATACCCCATTAACTAAAGAAAGGGGGTTAAGAGATGTAGATAAAGACAGGAATTTGCCAATTATTCTTCGGTATCAGGCTCATCCATGTATTTCTTATGGCGGTAAACAATCCGACCGCGAGATAAGTCATAAGGAGACATCTCAACGCGTACTTTGTCCCCCAATAAAATCCGGATGTAATACTTACGCATCTTACCAGAAAGGTATGCCAGCACCTCATGGTTGTTTTCAAGACGCACTTTAAATTGAGTGCCGGGAAGAGCCTCAATTACAGTACCTTCAACTTGAATTTTCTCTTCTTCTTTGACCATCTACACCTCCATATTTGAACCGAGAGAGCAATTAGTGATTTTTAAGTTTCGACAGGTTCAAAAACTATTCATATTCGACAAATTGTCGCCGTTTGACCCGCCGGGTGGCTTTTTTCTTTTGAATGCGACGTAATTCACTCTTCGAGACAAACCAGCGTTTGCGACGCACCGTGCTCAAGACTCCGCTCTTGGCTACTTTTTTTCTAAAGCGTTTGAGCAAAGAATCTTGAGATTCATTTGGGCGGAGATTAACACTTGCCAAACTCTTCACCTCCTTTCGATAATAAAATCTGAATACAAAAAAACTCGGCTTTTCGTTCGCGCCTGCAGCCGAGTGGGATAATCAAAGGGAGAAACGGATAAAATATCGATAAATATTCCTCCAACCTAACCACAAATTACGGAAGCTACTTTACGAACAATGTATTCTAATTATACCTTAATATTTACAAACAATGAGGATTTAGTTTGAAAAGATCACCAAAAATAACGCAGCCTTATTCTAAATTCTCTATATCCGCCAGATCCTGCGCTCTAGCGGCAGCCCGCTTATTCTTTTTAAGACTTTCCAGATCAATAAAGTTGACGGGCACGCTATCTAGCTCCACAACCATTCGTTTTGCGAAACAATTGTCAAAGTCCACCCCTGGCAGTGTAGTCAAAAGATCGATGCGACGTGGCGGATAGCCCAGTTGAATAATTGTATCTGCCTCTAAGAAATCCTGTTCTTTGAGGCCCAAAGAACCAAACCCAAATTTCTGTAAAGCCAGAACGACCCGGGTAGCGTTATGCGGGGTCATTTCTATCCAAACATCTAAATCTTTCGTGTAACGTGGGTAGCCATGCAATGCCACAGCATATCCGCCCACCACCAGGTAACGCGCCTGATTATCGTTTAACAATTGAATAAATTCTCTGAAATCCTGGTTGAGCATCGGCTTTCCAATGGTGATATTCTTCCCGAATTTGCTCCAGAGCAGCAATCCGCTCTGCATAGGGGAGTGAGCGCCAAAAGGCAGCGTCGCTACGAACTTCGCCAAAGCGAACCTTTTTAACCACTGGTGCGATTGTGGGAATAAACCTACTTTCCATAATAAGATTATACCAGTATTATTAACAGGCGTTTACGCCTCAGCAACCCATGATGACGAATGCAAATGAAAAATTCATAGTTCAACTCCACCTTGCACAATAGCCTTGTGTAAGGATGTCGGGCAAGCTTCCAGGTCTACCAAGTCCACCTTGAATTCTGCGCTCAAACCCGTGACTGCAGCAACGGCTGCATAGAACTGCTGGGGTGCAACGTCCCATACTGCCAGGTCAATAAAAAAAAGTCTCTTGGCAACGACCTACTCTCCCAGGGGGTCGCCCCCCAAGTACCATCGGCGCTGACGGGCTTAACGACCGGGTTCGGGATGTAACCGGGTGTACCTCCGTCGCAAAAATCACCAAGAGACTTACTTCATGATGTTAAAAATAACTGAATAAGGCGCATGAGGAGTTTCGAGTTCTCCGCACCACGGAAAAGCCCTCGACCATTAGTACGGCTTAGCTGAACATATTAACTATGCTTACACTTGCCGCCTATCAAGCAGGTAGTCTTCCTGCGGTCTTACCCCATTGCTTACGCTCCGGGTGAGGGATCTAATCTTGAGGCGAGTTTCCCACTTAGATGCTTTCAGCGGTTATCTCTGCCAGACATAGCTACCCAGCGATGCCGTTGGCACGACAACTGGAACACCAGAGGTCTGTCCACCCCGGTCCTCTCGTACTAGGGGCAGCTCCTCTCAAATCCCTTACGCCCACAGCGGATAGAGACCGACCTGTCTCACGACGGTCTGAACCCAGCTCGCGTACCGCTTTAACGGGCGAACAGCCCGACCCTTGGGACCTTGTCCAAGCCCCAGGATGCGATGAGCCGACATCGAGGTGCCGAGCGAGGTCGTCGATGTGAACTCTTGGACCTCACCAGCCTGTTATCCCCGGGGTAGCTTTTATCCGGTAAGCCACAGCCCTTCCACTCGGTACTGTGGGATCACTAAGCCCGTCTTTCGACTCTGCTCGACGCGTTGGTCTTGCAGTCAAGCTCCCTTATGCCTTTGCACTCTACGGCTGGTTTCCATTCAGCCTGAGGGAACCTTTGGGCGCCTCCGTTACCTTTTAGGAGGCGACCGCCCCAGTCAAACTGCCCACCTGGCACGGTCCCCCACCCGGTTTACGGTATGGGGTTAGGGTCTAAACTTAATCAGGGTGGTATTTCACCGTCGGCTCCACCGAGGCTAGCGCCCCAGCTTCAAAGCCTCCCACCTATGCTACACAGACCAAGCCCAAACTCAATGCCAAGCTGCAGTAAAGCTCCACGGGGTCTTTTTGTCCTGCTGCGGGTAGGCCGCATCTTCACAGCCATTTCAATTTCACCGGGTCCCTCGTTGAGACAGTGCTCCAGTTGTTACACCGTTCGTGCGGGTCGGAACTTACCCGACAAGGAATTTCGCTACCTTAGGACCGTTATAGTTACGGCCGCCGTTCACCGGGGCTTCAGTTCAGAGCGTCCCCCGCGCTTACGCGCCGGGTAACCCCTCCCTTTAACCTTCCGGCACTGGGCAGGTGTCAGCCCCTATACATCGCCTTACGGCTTTGCAGAGACCTGTGGTTTTGTTAACCAGTCACTAGAGCCACTTCACTGCGACCTCCCAACGCTCCACCTGTATAAGTTTCACGAAGAGAGGCACCCCTTCTCCCAAAGTTACGGGGCAAATTTGCCTAGTTCCTTAACGAAGGTTCTCCCGTTCGCCTTGGTATATTCTACCCGTCTACCAGTGTCGGTTTGCGGTACGGGCACCTGAAAATCAACGCTTAGAGGCTTTTCTCGGCAGCAAGGCTTAACCACTTCTGCCTCAAGGGCTCGCATTTGCGCCTCAGCTCAGTCTGCGGATTTCCCTACAGACCTCATCGCTTACACGCTTACACCCACACGTCCAATCGTGGGCTGGTCTACCCCGCTGCGTCCCCTCATCGCTCATCTCAGGTGGTTCCGGAATGTTGACCGGATGTCCATCACCTACGCCTTGCGGCCTCGGCTAAGGACCGACTAACCCGACGCGGATTGACCTGGCGTCGGAAACCTTAGACTTACGGCGAACACGGTTCTCACGTGTTTTACGCTACTCATGCCTGCATTCTCACTTCTGCCCGCTTCAGTCGTCCTTCCGGTCGACCTTCACCGCTGGCAGAACGCTCCCCTACCGCATTAGTCAAATAGTCTCATAATCGCTTCATCTGATGGTCTTTCGACTATTCGATGATTAAACTATTCGACTTATGACTAACACCCATAGTTTCGGTGCCAAGCTTAGCCCCGTTAAATTTTCCGCGCAGGACCACTTGACCAGTGAGCTATTACGCACTCTTTAAAGGGTGGCTGCTTCTAAGCCAACCTCCTGGTTGTCCGTGCAATCCCACATCGTTTCCCACTTAGCTTGGACTTGAGGACCTTAACTGATGGTCTGGGCTGTTTCCCTTTTGACCACGAAACTCATCTCCCGTAGTCCGACTGCCATGTTCTGGAGTACCAGCATTCGGAGTTTGGTTGGGTTTGGTAAGCAGTAAGCCCCCTAGCCCATCCAGTGCTCTACCTCTGGTACTAAACACATGACGCTAGCCCTAAAGCTATTTCGGGGAGAACAAGCTATCTCCAAGTTCGTTTGGCATATCACCTCTACCCACAGCTCATCCCCTAACTTTGCAACGTTAGTGAGTTCGGGCCTCCACGAGCGGTTAGTCTCGCTTCACCCTGGCCATGGGTAGCTCACCTGGTTTCGTGTCTAATCCTTGCGACTATACGCCCTGTTCAGACTCGCTTTCGCTACGGCTACGGGTGTCACTCCCTTAACCTTGCCACAAAGATTAACTCGCAGGCTCATTCTCCAAGAGGCACGCCGTCAGGCGTAGCGGCGCGCTTCCGGATTTCGCCGGTGCACAGACCCGCTATTAGCCCTTCGACTGCTTGTAAGCTTACGGTTTCAGGTTCTATTTCACTCCCCTCACCGGGGTGCTTTTCACCTTTCCCTCACGGTACTTGTTCACTATCGGTCGCCAAGTGTATTTAGCCTTGGAGAGTGGACTCCCCAGCTTCCCACCGGATTAGCGTGCCCGGTGGTACTCAGGTACCTGACGGAAGTCGATCCATTTTCACGTACGGGACTGTCACCCTCTTTGGTAGGCTTTCCCACACCATTCCGTTAACAGACCGATTTGTAACTCCCATATGCCAGGCCCTACAACCCCGCACCAGCAAGCTGGTTCGGTTTGGGCTGTTCCCCGTTCGCTCGCCACTACTAAGGGAATCATCTCTTTTCCTCTGGGTACTTAGATGTTTCAGTTCCCCAGGTTCCCATCTCCCGATCTATGTGTTCAACTGGGAGATGCCGTTGGTTCGCAACGGCGGGTTTCCCCATTCGGAAATCCCCGGATCATAGCCTGTACACGGCTCCCCGAGGCTTATCGCAGTGTCCCACGTCCTTCATCGGCACTTGGCGCCAAGGCATCCACCGTAAGCTCTTAGTAGCTTAACCGTGATGCGGAGAAATCGAAACTTCTCCTTATTACATTTTATTCAAATTCATGCTATTGATGCGCCTATTCAGTTTTTAAGGTACTGGCTTTCACTTACTCTTTCCGGTTGATAACCGGTGGTTGAACCTCAAGCTTTTACTTCAGGATCACCCAGCGGTTTTCGACCCCATTTTGGTTTTCAAGACAAAGCGACCCGGCAAATCGCCGGGTCGCCCAATACCCTCGCGATTCTGCCATTCCATTTTCAGGAAACCTTGCCAATAATCAATCCGTGATACTCTCCTACTATCATACTTGCAGCCAGGTGGAGATGACGGGACTCGAACCCGTGACTTCCGCCTTGCAAAGGCGGCGCTCTCCCAACTGAGCTACATCCCCGGTTAGTCACATAGTCTCTAGTCTTATAGCCTGCTAGTCGTCTGGTCTTTACCCTTAATCTAGACTATTCGACTATTTGTCTATTCGACCACCTGACTAAACGAGTGGGCCTGACTGGATTCGAACCAGTGACCCCTGCGTTATCAGCACAGTGCTCTAACCACCTGAGCTACAGGCCCATTGGCGCTGGCCCTTAACAACTGAGAAGTGATAGAAAGTTGCCCGAACTTCCGGATTCTCGCCACCGCAGCGAGTAAAAGTTGGGTTTAGAGCGCCGGTCTGCACCATATAGATGCTGGACCTTTGCTCAGAACTCTATAGAAAGGAGGTGATCCAGGCGCACCTTCCGGTACACCTACCTTGTTACGACTTCGTCCCAGTCACCAGCCCCACCTTCGACGGCTCCTTCCTTGCGGTTAGGATACCGGCTTCAGGTGTTGCCAGCTCCCATGACGTGACGGGCGGTGTGTACAAGCCCCGGGAACGTATTCACCGCACTATAGCTGACGCGCGGTTACTAGCAACTCCGGCTTCATGTAGGCGAGTTGCAGCCTACAATCTGAACTGAGACCGGCTTTGAGGATTGGCTCCGCCTTGCGGTTTTGCAACCCATTGTACCGGCCATTGTAGCGTGTGTGTAGCCCCGGATATAAAGGCCATGCTGACTTGACGTCGTCCCCACCTTCCTCCGGCTTGATACCGGCAGTTCCGTATGACACTTGTAACATACAGTGGGGGTTGCGCTCGTTACCGGACTTAACCGGACATCTCACGACACGAGCTGACGACAGCCATGCAGCACCTGTATAAGCTCCCCGAAGGGTCGGTCACTTTTCAGATCCCTACTACTTATGTGTCAAACCCGGGTAAGGTTCTTCGTGTAGCATCGAATTAAACCACACGCTCCGCTGCTTGTGCGGGGCCCCGTCAATTCCTTTGAGTTTTAACCTTGCGGCCGTAGTCCCCAGGCGGTGGACTTACCGCGTTAGCTACGGCACTGATGGCTTTTACCCCACCAACGCCAAGTCCACATCGTTTACAGCTAGGACTACCGGGGTGTCTAATCCCGTTCGCTCCCCTAGCTTTCGCGTCTGAGCGTCAGGAATGGTCCAGGAGGCCGCCTTCGCCACTGGTGTTCCTCCCGATATCTACGCATTTCACCACTACACCGGGAATTCCACCTCCCTCTACCATCCTCTAGTCCGACAGTATTGAACGACCTCTCCCAGTTGAGCCAGGAGATTTCACATCCAACTTACCGAACCGCCTACACGCGCTTTACGCCCAGTAAATTCGGATAACGCTTGCCTCCTACGTTTTACCGCGGCTGCTGGCACGTAGTTAGCCGAGACTTATTCCGGGGATACTGTCCTTCCTCATCTCCCCGAAAAGCGCTTTACAACCCGAAGGCCTTCATCGCGCACGCGGCGTTGCTGCCTCAGACTTTCGTCCATTGGGCAATATTCCCTACTGCTGCCACCCGTAGGTGTCTGGCCCGTGTTTCAGTGCCAGTGTGGGGGGTCACCCTCTCAGGTCCCCTACCCGTCGTCGCCTTGGTAAGCCATTACCCTACCAACTAGCTGATGGGACGCAGGCCCCTCCCGAAGCGGATTGCTCCATTTAATCATTAGGCCTCTAATCCGTATGACCACATGAGGTATTAGCAGTCCTTTCGAACTGTTATCCCTCTCTTCGGGGCAGGTCACCAACGCGTTACTCACCCGTTCGCCACTAAGAGAGTATTGCTACACTCTTCGTTCGACTTGCATGTATTAAGCACGCCGCCAGCGTTCATCCTGAGCCAGGATCAAACTCTCCGCAATAATTTTTTCGTATCTTGCGATACGTTAGTTACGGATTTTTTGGTCCGGAATTTCAGGGGGTTTTACTTTCTATCACTTTTCAGTTGTTAAGGTTCTTCATCCGTTCTTGAAGCGGGCTGCATTTTACCAGCCTCAGTGATGCCTGTCAAGGATTTTAGAGACCAAACTGCCGATGCCTTTTTTCTTCTTCGACATCGGCCGTCAGACCTACAAGCCAACCGGCTCTGGTCTCTGACGCAGGGCGTCTGTTCAATTTTTAGGGATCTTCCCGGTTCGCGGGCGAGACCCATCCTTGTCTGATGTTATTTGTATTATAGGTCGGAATCGAAATGTTGTCAAGCGGTTTGGGTTATTATTTCTCTAACCCTTCTGCTCACCCCAGTTCTTGCCGGCCAGCGAGGGCACGTTGCAAAGTATTCACATCGGCATATTCCAGGTCTCCCCCCACCGGCAGGCCGCGCGCCAGGCGCGTGACGCGCACGCCCAACCGGACTAACTGCTGCTGTATATACATGGCGGTTGCATCGCCTTCCATGCTCGGATTGGTAGCCAGGATTACTTCTTTAACTACTCCGCTCCGGACTCTCTCTAAAAGCTCGCGGATTTTAAGATCTTCCGGCCCAATTCCCTCGATAGGCGAAAGCACGCCGTGCAAGACATGGTATTTTCCCTTGAACGCTTCCGTCCGTTCTAAAGCTACAATGTCCAGCGGCTCTTCGACCACGCAAAGGATGCCTTCCTCCCGCTCACTGCTGGCGCAAATCTCACACTCAAGCCTGCCGGCCTGGGTAATATTAAAGCATTTCGAGCAATAAGTCACATTAGTTTTCAGTGCCAGCAACGCTTCTCCCAATTCACGGGATTGTTCTTCCGGGGCATGCATAAGATAAAACGCCAGCCGTGAGGCAGTTTTTGGCCCGATTCCCGGCAGGCGCGAAAAAGCATTAATGAGATTCTGGATGGGTAGCGGTAAGATCATTTCTTTTGTAATTCAATTTAGGCGAAGGATACCATCCTTGAAATCTATAACGATAATCCTCCGGTTAAAGGTCCTAATCGCTCAGCCGCTTTGCGGCGCGTTTCATCCAGAGCATTATTCATCGCAGTCAGGATTAAGTCTTGCAGCATCTCAACATCGCCGTCCTTGACCAATTCAGGATCAATTTCCACCGCTGTGCAATGTTGATCTCCAGTGATCATCACTTTCACTACCCCTCCTCCCGCGCTGCCGGCGACAATTTCCTCTGCCAGCTGTTCCTGAGCCATTTGTAGTTGCTCCTGCAATTTTTGCAATTGTTGCATCATTCCCACTTGTCCCCCTTTCTTGGGAGCTTTATAACCTTTTACCATGTTGGCCTCCAAAATATGATGTTCACATCTGCCATTGTGCTCTTTGGGTTGAAAAAATCCTGTTTGCCTCCGGCTTGTCCGGGTTTGTGCAGATTAACTATTTTCGCAATCCGATCCATATCTCAGTGAATATCGACAATCTCGCCACCCAGATCACGCAGAGCGGTTGCCACCATGCCATCGCTTTCAACATCGGGTGGTAAACCTCCTTGCTGCCCGGTAACCAGAAAACAATGTACCTTGAGCGGAATTCCGTATACTTCGGCAAGAGCTGCTTCGGTTAAAGCCCGGTTCTCATCCCGCTCCAGTTTAGATTTGGCGAAATCGCCCTTGAAACCCAGGTATATCGTCATCCCTTTAATCCCATACGGTCTGCAGGAATTCAAAAACGCCTGGGTTTGTTTGCTCTGCTGCCCCACCATATTGAGGAACTTACGCCATTGTTCATTGACGGTCTTCAAGGTCAGAACAGTTTCGCTCGCAGAGCTATCCGGATCGGGTTGGGTAGCTGGCATAACTTCTGTAAAATATGAAGCCTTCGGGGTTGTGGGGTTTTCAGTCGCCGGTGTCACATTTTTCATTTTGGAAGGTTCAAGGCCATTGTTTCCACCCTCTTTCAATTCATTCAACGATTCGATGAAAGCCATTTCAAGCGGTAATGCCGGTTGCCAGGTATTGCGAGTTTCGTTAGCCGCTTTGTTGAAAGCACGAATTAACTTCAAGAGTTGATCGAGGTTAAACACTTGGGCATGCTGGGCAATTCGAGACTTGATCTCTGCCGTAACATCCACCTGGTCGGCATTACCGGTCTTCGATAGCAGTGTATTGCGCAGATAATCCACGATCTGGCGGCCAAACAAACGCGCATCT
>Ga0315282_10015743_pt1 | contig 11123 bp, 10 predicted proteins | sample YL17G07_20_MG_FD_203693 | JGI IMG/M metagenome (GOLD analysis project Ga0315282, IMG submission 203693) | Sediment microbial communities from Yellowstone Lake, YNP, Wyoming, USA - YL17G07_20 | ecosystem: Environmental > Aquatic > Freshwater > Lake > Sediment | place: USA: Wyoming | collected...
GCCATTGCGTTCCGCCCACACCCGTACCTTTGGCCGCGTGTCTCACTTCGCGGCGGAAGGTGTTCTCTGCGCGGATCGGATGATGTCCAGGTTCCTGCGCGCGGCTTCGAAGGTGGGCTCGATGCGCAGGGCCTCGGAGAAATGCGCCTCGGCTTCCTGCATCTTTCCCTGGGTCTCCAGAAGGATCCCGAGATTGTTGTGCGCGCTCGCGTTATTGGGCTGAAGGCGAAGCGCTTCCTGAAAGTACCGCAGGGCCTCGTCGGGTTTTCCCTGCTGGGCCATGACAACCCCGAGGTTGACATAAGCGTTCACAAACTCGCGATTAAGGCGCAGGGCCTCGGAGTACTCCGCGATGGCCTCCTTGATCTTCCCCAGGTTCGTCAGGGTTATCGCCAGGTTGTAATGCGCGTCGACAAAGGCGGGCTTGAGGCTGAGGGCCTTCTGGTAGTGGGCGAGAGCCTCCGCGGTCTTGCCTGTTTCCGCGAGGGCCAGGCCTATGTTGTTGTTCGCTTCGGCGTTATTGCCGTTGATCTGCAGCGCCTCGGTATACTGGGCTATGGCTTCCTGGAGCTTTCCCTTCTTCGCGAATTCCTCCCCGAGGAGATTGTGGGCGATGTCGTTGCGGTTATTCACTGTAAGCGCGTGCGTCCACAGCGTCGTGCTGTCTTTCCAATGGTGCACCTGCGCCCGCGCCGTGATCGCGCAGGCCGCGATGATGATTGCGGCGGCGGCCGGCACAAGAGTCTTTCGATACGGCAGGCGCGTAAGGAGATCCCATGCCCCCCAGCTCGCAATAACGAACAGGCCAATAGAAGGAATATACGTATAGCGGTCCGCCATGGACTGCGACCCTACTTGAACCAGCCCGATAACAGGCAGCAGCGTCCCGAGATACCACAGCCAGCCGACCGGAAGATAAGGCCACCGGCGCGCTCCCAGGATCGCTCCTGCGGAAATCGCCGCCAGCATCAGGCCGCTTCCCACAACCTGGGCTTTGGCCAGAGCGAATATGGGGTATAGCGCCGCCAGATGCGCGGGCCACAGCGTCTTGCCGATGTAGGCCGCGTACGACACCAGCGCATTCGACGCGCGAAGGCCCAGAGGTATCTTGTCCAGCCCCCCTACGGCTCCCGCGCGCTGCTGCGCTATGAACGTGACAATGCAGGATACGAGGACAAGCGCGAAGAGCGGCAGCTTCTCGTACGTCAGTCGTGCCATTGCGCGCAGCGGCTTGCCCGCCGCGCCGGCTTCGAGCGTTACCCGCCGCAGCGGCCAGTAGTCCAGAAGCATCATCGCGAAAGGAAGCGTAACCAGCATCGGTTTCGACATGAGCCCCAGCGCGAAGAACACTGCCACCATCAAGTATCGCTTCCATGTCGGCCGCCGCGTATACCCGACGTAAGCCAGGAGAGCCAACAGCGCCAGGAACGTACTCAACACGTCTTTACGCTCCGACAGCCACGCCACTGATTCCACGTGGAGGGGGTGCGCCGCGAATAACGCCGCCACGAATGCGCTTCGTCCGAGCGATCCGGTCATTTCCTGGAGCAGCGCGAACAGGAGCAGCGCGTTGAGAATATGAAACAGCGCGTTCGTGCAATGGTGAAGGCCGGCGTCCGATCCGAAGAGCCGCGCGTCAAGCATGTGCGACAGCCAGGTCAGGGGATGCCAGTTCGCCATGTGCCCCGTCGTGAACGCCCACCGGATGCCGTTCCACGTCGGCCCGGCCATGACGTGGCGGTTGTTGCTTACGTATTCCGTGTCGTCCCATGCGAGGAAAGCGTGGTTTCGCACAGGCGCGTAGATGAACACGCTGACCGCGATCAGGGCAAGCGAAACCCACAGCGCGCGTCCGGAAACCAGCCTCTTCACCACCGACTTCGTGAGACTCGATGGCGCTTCCTGCACCCGCATTCCGGGAGCCCGCCCGGGCGTGCGGCTCTTGGGCTTATCCTCCGTGGCGATATGCTGACCTTTCTTGCGTTCCTTTGAGCTCATCCCTGCTTCCCCTGAATCGCCCCTGCTGCGGCCCCCGGACGCCTTTCCGCGCCGCCTCAGCATGAGCATTCAATGGACTCCATGCCAACCGACTCGCGACAGTATACCGCAGGCCGCCCTCGCTGGCACGTTGTTTTTCATCACAACCCTGTCCCCATCCGCCATGAGCCCGATGTTGCGGTTCCTTCGGCCTTCAGCCTTCGGCCTGTCTCTCCTGCACCCTTGGCACCTTGCAACTCCAGGGCGAACGCAAAGTCCGTTTCTTTTCTGTAGGGGCGACGCATGCGTCGCCCGCAGATCGGCCGCGCGTGCAGAAAGAGCCCGATTTCTCCAGCGGTAGCTCTCTTTCGGCCTTGTCGCGAGGGCCTTTCTATCGCGCCAAGACCACATGCCTCGACTTTGCGTTCGCCCTGTTTGCAACTCCGGCACATCTCTTCCGCGCGCTACAATCCGTTGATAGAATACTGCCATAGCTTCTACCGGAGCGCCCTATGCTCAATGCCCTCAAACGATTCGCCGTCTTGCTGCTCTGCTATGTAGTACTTCCGGCCGCTGTGGTCGCGCTGGCATTGGGCGTGAGGTTGGGCCTTATCACAGTCCGTATCGCCCTCGACGCGCGGACATTCTACGTTCTGGCCGCCGACGAACACAAGAACGTCACTGCGTCTGCGGACCGAAGGACCGTCGGCAGGCTGCCCGTGAAGCTGCCCTTCGGCTGGACCATCCGTTCCGTGAGCCGCCCTCCCGGTTTCGCGCTCGTGGACACGAGCGGCCCCGTCTACGAGTTCCGCGACAAGACCCAGCCGCTCACGTGCTCCGTTGCGCAATTCGACCGGACCGTCATCAAGTCGGATTTCGAAAGGATCCTCTACGGCTACTTCCGCGGCCGCCCCTTGCCGCTCACTCGCCGTACCGTGTGGACAGTCATCCTTCGCGAATTCGCCATGCAGGCACGAACGGACGACCTGAACCTCGGCCCATCAAACGCCCCGTTGACCGACTTCACCGACCTGCCGGCCAACGAAGCCGCAATCGACGTCGCCCACGTCCGCCTCACCCTGCGTTTCTGCGAGGACGAACCGAAAATCATGGGGCTGAAGGCATTGGTATACATCAACTAACGCTTCCATTCCACACTCCCGCTCAGGTCTTCTGCTCGGCCGCAAATGCTTTGTTTCTCAGCAAGCATTCTGACTCTGCACAGGGGCAACTGCTTGTGCACGACGACGTCATGTCTCAGGATGCTCTTGCGGTTCTCCCTATACTCAGCCTGCTTTTCCTGGTGCTCTTAGTGCCGCTTGGTGGTTAAATGCTCTTTGCTTCGGACTTCAGACTTCAGACTTCGGACTGTCTTGCTTCAGCCTTCAGCCTTGGTTCGATTCATACCTTTGCTCCGGTCTCCGGTCTGCCCTTGTGCCTATGCCGCGCAAAAAAGGAGGAGCCTCTTCGGCTCCTCCCGTGGCGTATACTGTGTTGGCCTCTCGGCCATGGTGACGGTATTTCTGCTCTTGCTCGCCGCCCCTACACCATCGCCTTCTCGAGCATCCTCTCTTCCATCTTGCTCTCGACCGCCCTTCTGATCCGGCGGCGGGTCCGTTCCGCGAATGCCATGTTGTCGGCAAGGCACGTCTCAAGGAGCGTTCCTACGCCGTAGTGGCCCGTGATGTCGGCCATCGCGGTCAGTATCGTGTACTCGCCGATGTGGAGATGCACTAAGTGGTTGACCTTTGCCGCGACGTAGAGCGCCTTCGCCGCCGGCGACTTTATCTCGGCGATCTCCTTGCGGAAATCCTCGATGAACACGTCCTGCAGCCGCTCCGTGGTCTTGATCGGCTGCTTCCCGATTATCTTGAACACCTTGTCAAGCCTCTCGATGATGCTGTCCTGCACGAAGAGCCTCGACTCGATCCTCTCCTTGATATCCTCGTCCTCGACCGCCTGGCTCAGCTCCGTGAACACCTTCTTCGCCTTCTCTTCGCGCTGCCTGACGTTGCTCAACAACCACAGGAATACCTCTTCCGCATTGTTTGCTGGCATGTGTTTTCTCCCTTCAAAGTTGCGATTGCGAGACCTCGCGAGTTGACTCCAACTCGCGCCCGGCTCCACGCGGCCGGATCACATGCGGGTATCACTCTATTCAAACCGACACCCCGCCCCCCGCCGCCGTTCCGATTGCCAGTGCGTTAACTGTCAGCAAACGCAACGGCATTCTGGAGTGTTTTCGATTTTCGGCGGCCAATCCGACGGATTCCCATTCCATTCCGTCGCTCCCGGCTCTCGATATGGAAAACTCACCCTCAAGATATGATCGAAGAGTTGATCTGTTACAGATACGCCGTGCAGTTCGAAGCGGCCAAAATCGCTTCCGTCATTTATTTCCGTTCCGCCGGGTGTTATGCCGCTTGGCAAGCGCCTCCTCGACAAGCTCCCTGTCGCTCTTGCCCTCCGGCAGCTTCACAAGCCCTGTGGCCTGTTGAGTCACCGGCCCCACTCGCTCGCCAATGATATACCTCTCCAGCACCTCCTTCGCGCGCTCCGCCCATCCGCCCGGCTTGCGATTGATGAATGTCGTAAGTGCTTCAACAGCTCCTTGCGTATCGCCCAGCGTCTTCTTCACCAGCGCCAGGTTGATTGTACGATGCGCATCCCTGATCACGTACTTCAGCTCCCCGTCGAGAAACGAATGCACATCCTCCATCGTCTTGAAACTCGCGAGAAACGGAAGGACATGACTCAGCACCAACTGTCCCATCTCATCGCCTACCGCCCTATAGTCTCCCCGGTGGTTGGGCGTCCACCATTTGTCCGGCGCCCTTCGCTCGAAGCCCCCGACAATCTCCCCGATGCGCGCCCTGACCTGGCAGAAGACTTCCGTCACGAACGACGGCTGCTTGTGCCACACAGCCTCATGCATCCACGGTATGAATATCCCCGCGCTCATCGTGAACGCGTCATACTCCGGACCGCAATACTTCGACTTCTCTATCGTGATCGCTTCAACGAACTCCCCGCGTTTCCTGTTCCACGAATGCCTCCTCTTGCGAAACCCCTCCCTCTTCAGCCCCGGCGCAATCACGTACTCTATTATCTCCTCCAGATTCCTGATCCCCGCCCGCTCATCATTCATCGTCCTGCCATCCTCAATCAAGTAGGGTGGGCTTCAGCCCACGCGTTCTACCCGACTCTCGAACCCGGCCGAACACCCCAATCAAGAGTCGCGTCTTCTTCCAAGCCCTGTCGCACATCACAAGTTCCTTGCCCGCGCCGCAATACATACCACCGCCTCCGCCCCTCGTCAAGCCGAAATGCCTCTCCGCTTCATCTCCCGTCTTCCCGCCCCTCTTTGTGCCCTTGGTGTCCTTGGTGTCTCGGTGGTGAAGTGCCTCTACCAGTGCGCGCAGTTCTCTGCGGCCCCCGCGGACTTCGCGTGAGAAAGGGTCTGCAGTCTGTTCCTTCGGCCTCCGTCCGGAACAACATCCCGATCCATCGGGAGTCCTCAGCCTGATTCTCAATCTGCACTGCTAAGTCGCGAATGCTTTGTTTTTCAGCAAGCATTTTGCTTCTGGGCGAAAGCAACTTGTTGAGCAGTCGCAGGTTGCCTCGCAGCGAGAGATCTGAAAATCTGCGTAATCGGCGTAATCTGCGGATAATCATTCTTTATCTGTTTCTGTTCGGTTACGGCCTTCGGCCGCGCTGTGTAATCTGCGATAATTACTTCTTTGATTCTCGCTTCAGACTTCGGACTTCAGACTTCGGACTGATTTCTTCAGCCTTCAGCCTTTTGTTGTCCCTTTCCCTCAGCGCGGTATAATAGTCACTGTCTCGATCGTACCATAACGACGTACAACGAAAGGTGGCTGAATGTCTTCACTGTGGGCGCTCTTCTCGAAGTACTTCCTGCATCTCAACACTGCCCTCGGCGACCTGATTAACACCTATCATTCGTGGACGCTCCTTCTCATCTTCGCGGTCATCTTCTGTGAGACGGGGCTTGTCGTGACGCCGTTCCTGCCGGGCGATTCGCTCCTCTTTGCGGCGGGCACCTTTGCGGGGCAGGGGTCTCTCCCCATCTTCTGGCTCTGGCTTGTTCTCTTTCTCGCGCCCGTTTGCGGCGACTCCGCCAACTACTGGATCGGTCGCTTCGTCGGCCCGAGGGTCCTCAAGGGCGAGAAGACGCGCTTCCTCAACAAGGAGCACTTGCAGCGCGCACACGCGTTCTATGAGAAATACGGCGGCATCTCCGTCGCCATCGGCCGATTCATGCCGATCATCCGCACCTTCGTCCCCTTCGTCGCCGGCATCGGCCGCATGCGCTATCCCCGCTTCCTCGCATATAGCATCGGCGGAACCCTCGCGTGGGTCTCCATACTCGTCTTCGCCGGCTACTTCTTCGGCCAGCAGCCCTTCGTGCAGAAGCACTTCGAGATCGTCATCCTTGCGATAATCGTGATCTCTCTTATCCCGAGCGTCGTCGGCTACCTGCAACATCGCCGCGAAATGAAAAAGAACTCCGCCGCAATGCGCGACGTTGCCGTTTCTCCCGAACCCTCCGAAGGCGGAGAGTAGCTTAGGTGGTGGTGGCTCATACCACGCTCGTCGCATGTGTTCGGTTTTGCTTTTCAAAATCTGCGTAATCTGCGCAATCTGCGGATGATAATCTTTTGCTCCTCTGGAGTGCGCGCATTGCGAAAGAGGATAATCGCCGTCATCGGCGCCGGCAAAGCAACTGCCGAAGAGAAACGCATCGCTCGCGCCGTCGGCGCCGAGATCGCCAAGCACGGTTTCGTTCTTCTCTGCGGCGGCCTCGGCGGCGTGATGGATGCGGCCTGCGCCGGCGCGATTTCCGAAGGCGGAATCACAATCGGCCTTCTTCCCGGCACTGAAACTCATGACGCCGCGCCGAATGTCGAGATCGCGATTCCTACCGGACTTGGCGAAGCCAGAAACTATCTCGTCGCAACCGGAGCCGAAGGCGTGATAGCAATCGGAGGTTCTCTCGGGACGCTTTCGGAGCTTGCGTTCGCTCTCAAGAAGAGACTTCCCGTCGCGGCGCTCGGCTCGTGGCGGCTCGACAAGGGGCAGCTTCCGCCGGACGTCGAGCTCTACGAAGCCAGGGACGCGGCGGATGCGGTGATGTTCATTTCGATCAGAAGTGATCACAAATGATCATGGAGGGACGGCGTGGCCGCGGCGAGTACGCGATCATCCGACGGTAAAGAGACGCCTCCAGGCGTGCTCTTTCGCGAGGAACAGCGGTTCCGCCAGTGGTGGCTCTGGCTCCTCCTCATCGGTGTCTCCGCGGTTGTCGACGTCGCCCTGGTCGCTGCCATCGTCGACTACTCGCGGCACGGCTCGAACATGACGTGGTTCGGAGCCTATGTCGTTCCAGTTATTGGCCTTACGATTACGCTGGCCCTGATTGCGCTCTTCTACGCCGCGCGCCTCACGACCGAAGTCCGCCCCGAGGGGCTTTTCATCCGGTTCTTTCCCTTCCACCTTCGCTTCAAACGCATCCTCTTGGACGGAGCAACCTCTTGCCGGGCCGTTACTTACAGCCCGATCGGGACTTACGGTGGTTGGGGCATAAGGTATACTTGGAAGGGTAAAGCCTATAACGTCTACGGCAATCGCGGCGCGCGAATCGAATTCGCAAACGGCCGGCATCTTCTCGTCGGCTCCCAGGAGCCCGAAGAGCTCTGCGCCGCGATCAACGCAATTCCCAGTACAGCCGTAAGTTAGGATAGGCGAGAATAGACAGACCTGGATGCCCGGAAAGCAGGGGAATAACTTGAGCGAAGAACTGCGACTTCATTGCCCCGACTGCGGCAAGAACACTCCCATGCCACCCCACGCCTGCCCCGAATGCGGGCAAATCATGCAGATTCGCGGCAAAATGCGCCGTTCAACGTCGCCGGTAATCGTAGTTCTGCTTCTTTTCCTGCTTCTCGGCCCCTTTGGCCTCGGAATGCTCTGGCGCAATGAGCGCTTTGAGCTGCCGTGGAAAATCATACTCACGGTCCTTGTGCTTGCGTACACAATCGGGGTGGTCTGGTATGCTTACGACGCCGTGAATGGAGCCCTAAACTCTTTGGGCGGTGCGAGTAGCGACGATCTGGAAAAGGCTTTGCAGCAACTGCAGGGCATGTAGCTTCGGAAAACTACCGGCTCGCCACAGAATTTGCCGGCGGCACATCTTCCTTCATTTTCGGCGCAAGCGCGCGTTCGGTTGCGTGATCCTCGTAATCCGGCAGAACGCCGGACTGTATCTGGAAATTATCAATCTTCCACTCGCCCTTAATCTTTGCTATTGCTATCGTTATGGTTCCCTTGTTGCCGGCGAAATCGCCCACAACGACGTAATCTCCCGTCAGTACGATTCCCGCCCCAGGCCTGTAATCGAGCCCAAGCGAGCCGTAAGGATGCTCAAATCCCCGAATGCAGCCGAACCGCCCTCTGCTCGACATGCAGTAAATCAAGGTGGAAGTGTAGTCGTGATACTGCTTGTACATGTCCGTCGTGCGGTCAAAAAGGGTCTTCGGCTGCCAGTAGTAAGTCGTCTCACAGACAGCCTCCTCCGCGTAAGCCCTTGCCTCGTTGGAGTTTATGTCGATGAAGTGACAGACAACATAGCCCACCCCGCCGACAATCGCGGCGACAAGCGTCACCACAAACGCCTTCTTTCTCATACGTTCCTCCCGAAGGAACTATCTCTCACATAGAAGTATACACCAGAAATCAGGCTGAAGACTGAGGGCCGAAGGCTGAAGAAAGGAATTTAGGGCTTGACTCTGATTTGAGAAACGCATAAAGTGCGCGCTGTAGGGCGGGAAACCCGTGTCTCATCTTTCGCATCGCACCATACCCGGCTCTCGAAGACCTTTTCACAGTTCTCAGATTGCGCAACGTTGGATTCGCTTTTCGCGGCCGATTCAACGAATGACGGGGGACGTTTCGTCGAATGATCCGGCCCAGAGAGCGGCATAGAGGCTCTCGAAAACACAGTGGGGAAAGGGGACAAGCATGCTCGGCCGCTATCGCATTCCGTTGTTGCTACTTGCGGTATTGGCGCTTTTCGCAGTCCAGTTGCCCTCGTTTGGGCAGAAGTATGGCGAGACGCAGAATCCTTCTCCGCAAGTGGCCAAGGAGATGCCGGTAAAGGCCGCGGCGAACGTCGAAGGGATTCCGAGCGGTTCAGCGGGGGTCCACAGTCTGGGACTGATTTCCGCTGCCCCTTCCAAGCCCGCATCGGCGACGGCGGTAGTGGAAAGAATCCGCCAGGAGCGTCTCAAGCTCAGTGCGGGGAAAGCGGGGGCCCAGCAGCTTCTCCTGTCGCCGCCCGCCTATGACAACAGCGCAGGCCTGCCTCCCGTCGGAGATCAGGGCAACCAGGGATCGTGTGCTTCATGGGCAGTCGGCTACTACTACAAGTCTTACCAGGAGGGAAAGGAATACGCATGGTCCCTCACCGACCCAGCGCATCAGTTCAGCCCGGCGTTTGTCTATAACCAGCTTCAGTACTATGACGAGGGCTCGACGTTTGAGGACAACTTCGATCTTCTAATGGACCAAGGTTGCATCAGCCTTGCTACCATGCCATACAGCGATGCCGACCACCTTACTTTTCCGACTGCCGCGCAGTATCGTGAGGCGATTCCCCATCGCGGGCAATCGTACGAATACCTCGGAAACGGCGGGACGGCGGGCATCTTTGCCGCAGTGAAGGCGGTCATCTCCTCGGGGGATCTGTGCATTGTGGGAATCCCGGTCTATCGCCCCAGTGCAACGACGGCCGGCCGGTTCGACCTACTTTTGCCGACCGACGATGAGTATGACGGCCCGGCACCTGCGGATACGTATCTGGCCGGCAATCATGCGCTCGCGATAGTGGGGTACGATGAATCGAAATTCGGCGGCGCGGGCGGATACAAGATTGTGAACTCGTGGGGCGGTTCCTGGGGCAACGGTGGCTTTGCCTGGCTCTCGCAGCAGTTTCTCGCGACGTATGCCTTCGCGTTCTACCACATGACGGACAAAATCGACTACACGCCGACTGCGCTCGTACATTACAAGGTCGACCATGCCTACTGGTGGTATGACCAGGTCGCGGTCACGTCCGGTGTGGGAAACACGGCGAGGTCGTTCTGGTCGAAACTCATGAACAAGCGGATTGAGCGCGACGGGTTGACCATGGATCGTTGGGCCGACGTTACCGAGGGCGCCGCCTATATGCCGCCGGACTTGACGAACCGCTGGTGGATCAGAGTGGAAGACCACGCCAGCGGAGACATCGCCACTCTCTCGGCCATGGAGATTGAGTTCGAAGGTCGCATCTATTCGGCCTCTGGTCTTCCTCTGTACGGGCCAATCTGGGGTGGCGACCTTTTCGCATATATCCCCACCGGGGACTCGCCTGCCGCCACCCTTGCTTGGGGGAGTTGTCTTGGCGGCTCTCGTGAGGACTCAATCACTGCCACCGCGATCGACTCTGCCGGTAACGTTTGGGTTACAGGTTACACAAGCGGCTGCGGCTTTCCGACGCCTGGGGGCTTCGACACGTGCTACCACGGCGAGTACGACGCCTTCGTGGCGAAGATGACCCCAACAGGAGACCTCGCCTTCGCCAGTTACCTCGGGGTCGGCAGTAGTTTGAGCTCTACGGAAGGATTGGGGATTGCAATCGATACATCGGGGGACTGCTATGTCACGGGGTTTACGTATTCGTGGCCCTTCCGGGACGCTTTCGTGGCAAAGGTGACATCGTCGGGGCAACTTGCGTGGGCCAGTTGCCTCGGTGGCAGTGACTGGGATGAAGGATACGCGATTGCAGTCGATGCATCGGGGAACTGCTATGTCGCGGGGCGGACATGGTCGTCCGACTTCCCGACACCCGGGGGCTTCGACACGAGCCTCAACGGCTACACGGACGCTTTCATGGCCAAGATGACGCCGTCGGGACAACTTGCATGGGCGAGTTACCTCGGGGGTAGTGACAATGATGAGGGACTAGTGCTCGGTCACGCCTCCACTGATGGATAGAGTCTCTTGAGCTTTATCCTGGCATCTTCAGTGGTGAATTGCCAATCCACCTTGGTGCCTGCGGCGTTGCGCGCCGTTTCCCAAGCCTT
>Ga0315282_10015744_pt1 | contig 11123 bp, 7 predicted proteins | sample YL17G07_20_MG_FD_203693 | JGI IMG/M metagenome (GOLD analysis project Ga0315282, IMG submission 203693) | Sediment microbial communities from Yellowstone Lake, YNP, Wyoming, USA - YL17G07_20 | ecosystem: Environmental > Aquatic > Freshwater > Lake > Sediment | place: USA: Wyoming | collected...
CGCCTGCCCACGCCTGTGTACCGACCCCAAAGGAGAGGAATGCAGCCATCCCAAGGAACTGCCAGAGTCTTACGCACATATCCGTCACCCCTCGATTCCGCACTCGTTCAGACCAGGAATACAACCGGCACAATGGCGATGGCGCCCGCATGGAAATGATGATGGTCTGAAGGGGGGAAGTCAAGACCGAAGAAGATCGGGCTCGGGCCGACGAGATGGCTATTGACTGTCAGGCATCCACATCATGCGAGTCTGGGTGGCGGCCTCCAGGCCGAAGGCCCTGGGGATGGCAGGCGCAAAGGAGCGGAACCACCCCAAGCTGCGCTCGAGGCGGCCACCCGGGCGAACGCAAAGTCGTTCGGTAGGGCCGCTGTCTATGTCATTGCGAGCGCAGCGAAGCAATCTCCCATCCCGAGGATTGAGATTGCTTCCCCTGCCTCCGCAGGGGCAGGCTTTGCGGCGCTCCTCGCAATGACATCAATGGGATCTGCCCAGCGACTTTGCGTTGGCCCTGCCATACCGGCGGCGGGTCCTTGCCCTTTGGTTCCTCTTCCACTACACTGACTGGCACTGAAACGAAGAGCGACGGCAACTTGAACGACATGACGCGTATGAACCTCAGGAGGAAATGGGCATGGCTGGCGGCCGGATTGACCTTGCCAAGTTGCATGCAGCGCTCCAGGGATTGAGCGACAGGCAGGTGCTCTACATGCTGGAAGAGGCGATTGATATGCTGCCTGAAGCCAAGCTCATCAAGCTTGTCAAAGCGTTCGTGGACCCGGCGAAATTGCGCCCGGACCGCAGGGCCAGGGGCCGTCTGTTGGCCGACGTGAAGGCTTTCGAGAAAGCCAGTCTGGCCGGCGAGTACTACGAGACGTTCAACGTCAATTCCAAGAACTATAGGGAGAAGTCCCGGGGGACGCGTGTCTGGATCGCGGAGTGTGAGCGGCTCCTCGACCGTTGCGTGGCCCAAGCCGCCGCAGGCGACCCGGCCGAGGTGTGCCAGGCCTTCGATATCATCTTCGCCCTGCTGGACCGCATCGATGAAGACCCCGATGCTATCATCTTCTTCGCGGACGAAGGCGGCTCCTGGCAGGTCGGCGTGGACTGGGAGAAGGTGCTGCCGGCTTGGTTCATTTGTCTATCGGCCCCCGCCGAGCCGGAGGAGTATGCACGTCGTGTCGTGGAGGCCATTGAGAAGCAGGGCAGCTATCGCCGCGACAAGTACTTGGCGAAAGCGCGAAGGGTAGCCACACCGGCACAACGCAAGGCGCTACGAGGTGCGTGATGAGCGAATACCAGTACTACGAGTTCCAAGCCATTGACCAGCCCCTGACGGACAAGCAGATGGCGGAGCTACGCTCGTACTCGACCCGCGCCACGATCACGCGGACGAGCTTCGTCAACGACTATTCGTGGGGCAGCTTCAAAGGCGACGAGGACGCCTGGATGGAGAAGTACTTCGATGCGTTCCTCTACCTTGCCAACTGGGGCACCCGCGTCCTCAAGCTGCGGTTGCCTTCCGCGCTGCTCGACCTCCAGACGGCACAGGAGTACTGTGTGGGCGACAGTGCCGCCGCCTGGGGGAGCCGGGGCAAGGTCATTCTGTCCTTTGCGTCCGAGAACGAGGAAGGTGAAGGCTGGATTGTGATGATCTATGAAAGGAACCACGCGCATGCTGTCCAGCGGGCGAATCCAAGTGATCTGGCTGTCCCTCGCCATATTATCGGCCCGGTGTGCCGCGACTGATTTCTTCCCGACGGAGGTCCGTCGGCAGGCGTTCTTGCGGGCCCTCGAGAAGCAGGATCGGAATTACGACCCGAGCGCGCAGATGCTCCGCGCGCCGTACTCGTCCCCCGGCTACCACACGACCCTCAAAGGCGGCTTCGTCCACGGCACCCGTCCCGCGCTCGACTACGCCGTGGCCCTGCTCGATTCCGGCGACGCCGACCGGCTGAAGCGCGCCGAGCAGGTCCTGCGCCGGGTCATTTCGCTGCAAGACCAGGACCCGAACAGCCCGACCTACGGCATCTGGTCCTGGTTCCTGGAGGAGCCGCTCGACAGGATGTCGCCGCCGGACTGGAACTGGGCCGACTTCTGCGGCACGCAACTCCTCCAGGTCGCCCTCGATCACCTGGACCGCCTGTCCGCGGACTTGCAGCCGAAGGTCCAAGACTCGATCCTGCACGCGGCCCGCGCCATCGTCCGGCGGAACGTCGGTCCGGGCTACACGAACATTGCCCTGATGGGCACCTACGTCACGCTCGTCGCGGGGGAACGCTTCGACGTACCCGAGCTGGCCGAGTACGGCCGCCAGCGGCTGCGGCGCTTCTGCGACTACACCCGGGAGAAAGGCTCGTTCACCGAGTACAACAGCCCCACCTACACGATGGTGGCCATCGACGAAATCTCCCGCATGAGGCAGCACGTCCGTGATCCGGAATCGCAGCGCCTGCTCAAAGATCTCAACGCCTTCGCCTGGCGTCACGTCGCCCGGCGCTTCCACCCGGCGACCCAGCAATGGGCCGGTCCGCACAGCCGCTGTTACTCCACACTTCTGCGCCCGGGCACCCTGGCCGCGCTCCAGCGGGCCAGCGGCGGCAAGCTCCAATTTCTGCCGGAAGACGAGGCCTGGGAGAGCCTCGACGCCCAGCGCCTGAAGTTGGACTGCCCGCCCGCATTGCTCGATTACTTCACCACCTTGATGGTGCCGCGCATGGAGGTCGAGACGTTCGAGCGAAATGCGCCGGCCGAGCACGACATCGTCGGCACGACCTACCTGCACCCGAATTTCACCCTGGCCAGCGTCAATATCGGCGACCTGTGGAACCAGCGTCGCCCGCTGCTCGCCTACTGGACGACGCCCAACGGTCCGGCGGCCCTGCGCCTGCGTTGCCTGCACGACGATTACGACTATTCCAGCGCCAGCCTCTTCACGGTCCAGGACAAGACGGACGTTCTCGGCGCGGTCCTCTTCGCGACGGACCGGGGCGATACGCACATCTCGCTCGACAAGATCCAGAAGGCGACGATCACGGCCCGGGACCTGCGGCTCCGTCTGCAATTCGAGGGTAGTGTCTCCGATCTGACGCTCCCTGACCAGCCCCGCCTCGACGAGCCGATTTCCTTCGCCTCGGGCTCGATCGCGGGCTCCTTCTGTATCCACAGCGTCGAATTCACCGGCCTGCATCCCACGGTGGAGACCGGCCGGCGGCCCAACGAGGCCTGGATCGATCTCGTCCTCTACCAGGGTCCGGCCCGTCCCTTCGACTTCAGCCAGATCGCGGAAGCCGCGCTGGTCTTTAGCTTGTCGCTGGCCTCGTCGACCGGCTCTCCCGCCCTGACCGCTTCCTCGGCCCACATGAGCATCGCGAGCGAGCTGATCGCGGCCGGCATCGAGTCCCCGCGCCAGTCCTGGTTCCTGCAAAGGACCAACCGCGAGCCCCTCTCGCTCACGATCCCGCTCAAACCGCTGCCCACCAAGACCCAGAAAGCCGCCTCCGCCGCCAAGTTCGGTCCCACCAACCCCTGGAAACCCGTGTACTGAGAAACGATCTCAAAACGACACTCGGTCATGTCATTGCGAGCGCAGCGAAGCAATCTCCCACCCCTGAGATTGAGATTGCTTCCCCCGCCTGCGCGGGGGCAGGCTTTGCTGCGCTCCTCGCAATGACATTCAGCGTTTTGAGATAGTTTCTAAGCCCTGTATTTCCAGTCGCGTAGGGTGCGTACCACGCACCATCTCCCTGAGAGCCCGTGACCGCGACCACTGGGCGGAATTTCCCCCGGTGCCGCTGAAATTCTCCCGTGTGTAAGCCCTGCAGGGGCGGTGGGTTAGAAACACCCGGGCGAAAATGTTCAAAAAAAATCCAACAACGTGCTTGACGATGGCTGAGGACTAACTAAAATCCGGGGGACATAGTCAAATGACCAGGCATCACGGAACGGGGACCCGCGGCCCACGCGGGCGGGTTCTCGGGGAGAAAGGAGGTTGGAGCATGGGTCGTTTCACGCCGAGGAACGTCCGGGCACGGGATCTCTATGGCCCCTTCGAATTGGTCCTGTCGCGGCTGCCGCAGGCCAAGCCGGTCAACCTGTCCCAAACCACGTGGGTGGCGCCCTGTCCGGCCCACGCGGACACGAAACCCAGCCTGTGTGTCAGTCAGGGCCAGGGCGGCCGGGCGCTGGTGTACTGTCACGCCGGTTGCGCGGTTGAGAGTATCATGGCGGCCCTGGGCCTGACCGTGGCGGACCTGATGCCGGCCCCCCAGGGCAGGGGCAGGCACGGGGGCCTGCCCTCGGGAGGGCAACCACAGGGTCGGGTTCCCCAACGCGATCTTTCGGCGTTGGGGGTCCCGGTTGCCCCTACCGCGCCCGACGCCTCGGCTCCTGCAACCCCTTCCGACCCTTCCGCGCAAGTCTATGCCGCGCCGGACGCCGCCGCCCACGTGCTGGAAGCGCAGATCGGGGCCCCGTGGGACCAGATGTGGTCCTACGACCGTGCGAACGGCGAGCCCTGCGGCGTGATCCTCCGCTGGAACCGGCCGGACGGCAAGGTGATCCGCCCGATTTCCTGGCACGGCGACGGGTGGGTCATCGGGGGCATGGCCCAGCCCCGGCCTCTGTACAAACTGCCCGACCTGGTGAAACGTTCCAACGAACGGGTCTACGTCGTCGAGGGCGAAAAGGCGGCCGACGCCGGCTGGAGCCTCGATCTGCTCACCACGACCAGTCCGCACGGCAGCGGCAGCGCCGCCAAGGCCGACTGGACCCCGTTGGCCGGGCGGGACGTGGTGATCCTGCCGGATAACGATGACCCGGGCCGCAAGTACGCCCGGGACGTGGCGGGGCTTTTGCTGGCTTTGACCCCGCCGGCCACAGTGCGGATCGTGAACCTGCCCCCGGAGGAGGTCGGCCCCAAGGGCGACCTCTACGACTGGCTCGAAAACCGTGACAGCGTCGAGCCCCAAACCCTGCGCCAGCGGCTCGAAGGTATGGTCGAGGCCGCGCCCATTGGCACCAGCCCCATATGTCATGGCGAGGAGCGCAGCAAGCCTGCCCCCGCGCAGGCGGGGGAAGCAATCTCAGCCGCCAAGGTGGGAGATTGCTTCGCTGCGCTCGCAATGACATCGAACGGGTTGGCTCGCCCGAGTGCCAATCCGCAATCCGCCCTCATCAATCCGCAATCTTGCCCTACCGACGTGCCGACCTTTGCCCCTTCTGCGACGCCCGGCGTCTACGTCCGGACGCGCCGGCCGGTGCTCCAGTGCCTGGCCGACGTCCTCCCGACCACGATCCAGTGGCTGTGGCCGGAGCGGATCGCGCTGGGACGCATTACGCTGCTGGTGGGCCGGCCCGGGGAGGGCAAGTCGTTTCTCACGATGGACATGGCCGCCCGCGTCACCACGGGCCGGGCGTGGCCGGACGGCCGCCCCGGCGTCTCCGGCTCGGTCCTCCTGATCTGCGGCGAAGACAGTGCCGGCGACACGATCCGCCGCCGGGTGGACGCCCACCGCGGGGACATGAGCCGCGTGCACCTGCTCTCGATGGTGCGCGACCGGGCGGCCGACGGGCGGCTCGTGGACGAATTCTTCACGTTGGGCGACGTGGCGGAGCTGGAGGACGCCCTGCAGCAACATCCCGACTGCCGGCTGGTGGTCGTCGATCCCATCGGCTCCTTCCTGGGCCCCGCCACGGACAGTTACCGGGACAGCGACGTGCGGGCCCTGCTGGTCCCCGTGGCAGAACTGGCGGAGCGCTACGGGCCGGCGGTCCTGCTGGTGGCCCATCCGCGCAAGAGCGCCGGCGCCACCGCCGATGACCAGGCGATGGGCAGTCGGGCCTTCACCGGCCTGGCCCGGGCCGTCTGGCACCTGACCCACGAGCCGCAGAACGAGAACCGCCGGCTGCTGCTGCCCGGCAAGAACAACCTGGCCGCCCGGGGGAGCGGCCTGGCCTTCACCATTGCGGGCGATCCGCCCACCCTCCAGTGGGAAGCTGCCCCGGTGACCCTGACCGCCGACGAGGCCCTGCGCCAGGAGAACGCCCCGCCAGCCGGCGAGGATCACAGCGCCCTGGGCGACGCCGTCGCCTGGCTCGAAAGCGTGCTCCAAGATGGTCCACTGACCAGCAAGGAAGTATTCCGCCTGGCGAAAGAGGAGGGCATTGCCGTTGGGACCCTGCGCCGGGCCAAGGCCAAGCTCGGCATCGGTCGCGGCAAGGACGGCTTTGCGGCCGGCTCGGCCTGGCGCTGGGAGTTGCCCTGCAACGCGAACGTCCCCGTCGCGACCGGGTGAGCCCCCGAAGATGCGCAACCGTCTCGAAGATGCTCAAGAGAATAAGATGAGCATCTTCGGCGGACTTGCGCATCTTCGCGGCCGAGGGACCCGCGCCCCATGGGGCAGAGTCGTCCCGTGCCCTGTTGAGGATTGTCGCGAGCAGAGGAAGATGATGCGTGATACGCACCCTACGCGCTACGAGGTTGCAAAGTCGGCCGCGCCGGTTACGTCGAGTCGCATTACACGAACACTGACGAGCATGGCCGACGCTTCAGGTGGGACAATATCCGAGGACCGGGGGGCGCAGCCAAAGGGAATCCCCACTACGAGGTGCTGGGTGTTCCCGGGTATTGGCGATATAGCAAGGAGAAGATGGATGAACTAATCGCCGAAGGTCTGGTCGCGATTCCGCCCAAAGGCAAGATCCCAGCCCTGAAACGATATTTGGATCAATCGAGTGGTGTGCCGCTTCAGAGCGTGTGGGATGATCTTCCGCCAATCAATTCGCAGGCCAAGGAGTCTCTGGGCTATCCAACCCAGAAACCGATCGCGCTCCTTGAGCGAATCATCAGGGCCAGCAGTAACCCGAACGACATCGTTCTGGACGCCTTCTGTGGATGCGGCACGGCATTAGTAGCCGCGGAGAATCTTGGTCGCCAGTGGATCGGGATTGATATCTCTCCGACCGCTTGCCGAGTGATGGCCAAGCGATTGCGCGATGTCTGCGGCCTGAAGGAGAATGAGAAGCTCTGGCAGATTGGGCGGGGCTTCGTGATTCGTGACCTGCCGTGGACTGAGGAGCAGTTGCGAAGGATTCCGCCGTTTGAATTCGAGAACAAGGCCCAAGTCGGTGATATGGGCATCGACGGGCGGATTTTCCCGGTGTCGTCACTGCCGGAGAAGCGCCCAACGACGAAGGGCGAGACCCCGGCATTCGGCGAATTTATGGATCACTGGTACCCGATTCAGGTGAAGCAGAAGGAGCATGTCGGCCGGCCGGACATCGACGCGTTCGAGGCGATGATGATGCGCGAGGACCGACAGAAGGGATTCTTCGTCGCATTCGGTTATTCGGAAGACGCGTTGCGAGAAATCGGAGCGTTCTTCAAGAAGGCCGGCAAGACGATTATCGCCCTGACGGTCAAAGACATTCTCGACGAGCAGATTGCCTACAAGCTGGGCTGATGGGGGGCACGGCGCGGTGGCCGGTTTCTCCTCCAGAGGCACCCTGTCCCTCCGGCGTTCCTCGTTGCCGCAAGACCCGATTCGCAGGGCTTGCCAAGGGCATGTGTCTACGCGTGATCTGTCGAAGATGCGCAAGGAGATCGAAGATGCTCAACATTTCTACTTGAGCATCTTCGGCAGATTTGCGCATCTTCGTGTCCGAGGGGCCGCCGGGCGGCCTGTAGGGGCAGGCCCCCGTGCCTGCCCGGTCTTGGGCGACCACGGGGGGGCGCCCCTACGGGAGATGTCCTGCGGAGAATTTTCTGCACAAAAGTCTTGCAATTTCTTGGCCGATAGGTAGACTTGTATTGATTATGGGTAATCGGTGCACAATTTGTTCCTACCTCCAGGGCCAACTCGGCCTGCGCACCCTACTGCTGCGCCGCTAAGGCGCAGACAAGAAGAACACCCACAACCCGTTTTCCCTCCTGTACTTACGTAAAACCGTAGCGTTTCGGCCGCAGTTTGGGCATAATGGCCGGCTACGCCTGAAGGCAAAGGGCAATCAATCGTAGGGTGGGTTCTTAACCCACGCGTTCACCCGATCGATTTGCATGAAACGCGTGGGGTAAGACCCCACCCTACCAAGGAGAGTCGATCATGTCCGGAGAAAAGGTAGTCATCTTCGACACCACGTTACGCGACGGCGAGCAATCGCCGGGGGCGGCTATGTCGATCCCGCAGAAACTCGAGATCGCCCGGCAGCTCGCGGTCCTCGGCGTCGATATCATCGAGGCGGGGTTTCCCGTGTCGTCGCCCGCGCAGTTCGAGGCCACGAAGCTCGTCGCCGAGCAGGTCAAAGGGCCCACGATCGCGGCCCTGGCCCGCGCCAGCAGCGGCGATATCGAGGCGGCGGGCCGGGCCATCGCCCCGGCGAAGAAGAAGCGGATTCACACGTTCATCGCGACCTCGCCGATCCACATGAAGCACAAGCTCAAGAAAGAGCCGGCGGAGGTCTTGAAAATGGCGGTCGAGGCCGTCAAGTTCGCGCGGACCTTCACGGACGACGTCGAGTTCTCGCCGGAGGATGCGTGCCGCAGCGAGATCCCGTTTTTGCTCGAAATCCTGGCGGCGGTGATCGAGGCCGGCGCGACCACGCTGAATATTCCCGATACCGTCGGGTACGTCTTGCCGTATGAGTACGGGCGGCTCATCGCTCAGCTCAAGAGCGATGTCCCCGGCATCGGCAAGTGCGTCATCAGCACGCATTGTCACAACGACCTGGGCATGGCGGTCGCGAACTCGCTGGCGGGCGTCCGCAACGGGGCCCGGCAGGTCGAGTGTACGATCAACGGCCTCGGCGAGCGGGCGGGCAACGCCGCCTTGGAAGAGGTCGTGATGGCCATTCGCACGCGGGCGGATTTCTTCGCCCAGGCGGTCAAAGACGGCCTCCAGACGAACATCAATACGAAGGAGATCGTCAAGACCAGCCAGCTCGTTTCGCAGCTCACCGGCTTCATCGTGCAGCCGAACAAGGCGATTGTCGGCGCCAACGCCTTCGCGCACGAGTCGGGCGTCCACGTGGACGGGATGCTGAAAGATCGCCTGACGTATGAGATCATGACGCCGGAGACCATCGGCCTGGTCGGCTCGCGGATGGTGCTCGGCCGCCACACGGGCCGGCACGGCTTCGCCGAACGGTGCAAGCAGCTCGGCTACAAGCTCAGCAAGGATGAGGTCGAGCAGGCGTATCAGCGCTTCCTGGAGGTCGCCGATAAGAAGAAGGAGATCTTCGACGCCGATGTCGCGGCCATCATCAACGATCAGATTCGCGTGGTCGAGCAGGTGTACGTTCTGGAGTACCTGCACGTCGCCTCGGGGACCGGGACGCTGCCGACGGCCAGCGTGCGAATGCGCTGTAAGGACAAGACGCAACTGGCGGCGGCCTTCGGCGATGGTCCCGTCGACGCCGCTTACGAGGCGATCCGCCAGGCGATTGGGCTTACGCCGGAGCTGGAGAACTACTCGATCCGGGCCGTCACGAGCGGCAAAGAGGCGCTCGGCGAGGCGACCGTGCGGATTCGCGACAACGGTCGGACGTTCATCGGCCGGGGCGTCTCGACGGACATCATCGAGGCCAGCGCCAAAGCCTACGTGGACGCGATCAATCGGATGGTCGCCGCCCAGGCCGGTGCGGCGGAAGTGAAAGTACAACTGTAGCCAGGGCGACCAAGAAGACGCAGTATGTCATTGCGAGGAGCGCAGCGACGAAGCAATCTCAATTCGTAGGATGGTAGATTGCTTCGCTACGCTCGCAATGACATAACGGAGATATATGACATCCTGTGTAAAACGACGAGGTGATACGCGATGGGAATGACGATAACGGAAAAGATTTTAGCCCGGGCGGCGGGAGTGGACCGCGTTGTTCCCGGACAGTTGGTGGATGCGCAGATCGACGTGGTGATGTGTCACGATGTGACGACACCGCCGGCGATTTCCATGCTGGTCGAGAAGGGCCTCGACCGTGTGTTCGATCCGGACAAGATCGTGGTGACGCCGGACCATTTCCAGCCGGCCAAGGACGTCCAGAGCGCGGAGCTGCACAAGCGGCTCGATACATGGGCCAAACGGCACGCCATCAAGCATTACTATAAGCTGGGCCGGGCGGGCGTTTGCCACGCGCTGCTGCCCGAGCAGGGCCATATCCGGCCGGGTGAGGTCATTGTGGGCGGTGACTCCCACACCTGTACCTACGGCGCCTTCGCGGCGTTCAGCACGGGGATCGGCTCGACCGACCTGGCGGCGGCCATCGCCACGGGTAAGCTCTGGTTCAAGGTGCCTGCCTCGATGAAGTTCGTGCTCAACGGCGCGCTGCCCAACGGCGTCTATAGCAAGGACGTGATCCTCGCGGTGATCGGGCGGATCGGCACGGACGGGGCGCTCTATCGGGCGATGGAGTTTGTCGGGCCGACGCTGGCCGGGATGTCCATGGAAGCCCGCATGACGATGACGAACATGGCCATCGAGGCCGGGGCCAAGAACGGCGTCATCCCGTTCGACGACACGACCAAGGCGTATCTCCGCGAGCATCTGAAGGAGAGCGTCGAGTATACCGTGTTCGAGTCCGATCCGGACGCCGGGTATCTCGCGACGGAAACGTTCGACTGCTCGAAGCTGGAGCCGATGGTGGCTTTGCCGCATTTGCCGAGCAATGCGGTCCCCATTGGCCAGTGCGCGGGCCAGGCGATGGACCAGGCGTACATCGGCAGTTGCACCAACGGCCGGATCGAGGACCTCCGCATCGCGGCGAAGATCATGAAAGGCAAGCAGGTCGCGATCCGCACGCTGATCGTGTCGTCCACGCCGGAGGTCTGGAAACAGGCGGCCGACGAGGGCCTGTTCGACGTGTTCTACGGCGCCGGCTGCGTGATCTCGGCGCCGACCTGTGGGGCGTGCCTGGGCGGCTTCATGGGCGTCTTGGCCGCAGGCGAAAAGTGCGTCAGCACGACGAACCGCAATTTCGTCGGCCGGATGGGAAGCCCCAAGAGCGAAGTCTATCTCGCCAGCCCCGCCACCGCCGCCGCCAGTGCCGTGGAAGGGAAACTGACGGACCCGAGGAAATACCTGTAGGAAAACTCGAATATCGAAATTCGACAACCCTGTTGCCCCGTGTCGTTC